>Ga0335078_10003949_pt1 | contig 22053 bp, 16 predicted proteins | sample Lox_Sample_32_FD_206711 | JGI IMG/M metagenome (GOLD analysis project Ga0335078, IMG submission 206711) | Soil microbial communities from Loxahatchee National Wildlife Refuge, Florida, United States - Lox_Sample_3.2 | ecosystem: Environmental > Terrestrial > Soil > Wetlands | place: USA...
CCCACCACGGATCGCGACTGGCGCGCGGGCTTGCCGAAGACTTCCGCCACCCCGGAGGTGGCTTCCATAATGCCCGCCAGAATCTGGAACGTGCTGGTTTTGCCGGCGCCATCCGGGCCGATCAGGCCGAAGATCTCGCCTTCGCGCACGGTGAGGGCGATCCCGCGCACCGCCTCCACCGGACCATAGTTCTTACGCAATTCGCGCGTGCGAATCGCAGCGCGGTCCGGAGCGGGCTTATGGGCCGCCGCAGCCGTCATTGCCGGTTGCTTTCCGGCGGCCAGGTATCTCCCACCACCAGCACTTCGCCATCGGCCGGCATGCCGGGCTTGGCGAATCCGAATCCGGCCTTCAATCCCAGCTTCACTCCCACCACCTCCTTCACGCGGTCGTCGCGGAAGTAGGTGTTCTCGGGCGTGAATGTGGCCTGCGGATCGATGCGCAGCACATAAGCATCCAGTGGCTGGTACGGGTTCGAGTCCAGGTAAACGCGCGCCGGCTGTCCCACTTTGACGCGGCCGATCTGGCCTTCCGGAATGTAGCCGCGCAAGTACACCTTGCGCAGGTCGAGCAGGGTGATAATGGGCGTGCCGGCGGTGAGCACTTCGCCGGGCTCGGCGGTGCGGGTGATTACGGTGCCGTCGAACGGCGCGGTCACTGTCAGGTCCTTGCGGTTGGCCTGCGCCACCGCCAGGTCCGCGCGCGCGCGTGCTTCGTCCGCCACGGCGCTGGCGATATCGGATTCCTGCTGGGCGATTTGCCGCCGCAGCGTGGCGGTTTGCAGGCTGCGGATATCCGGATTGGCTAAAGTCGCCTGCACCGCCGTGAGCGCGCCGCGCGCGGCCTCCACCCGGCGCCTGGACGCCGCCACCAGGGCCTCCTGCGCCTCCGCTGCCGTGACGGCTTGCTTCCCCTGACGCTCCGACACGGCGCCCGACTTCGCCAGGCGCGTGTAGGCGTCCTTATCGAAGAGCGCCAGCTTGTAGGCCGCTTCCTGCTGCGCCAACTCGGCTTCGGCGGCCGCCAATTCCGCCTCCGCCTGGCTCACGCGGCCCTGCGCGTCCACCTTCGACTGGCTGGTTTCCACGGTGTTCCGCCGCACCTGTTCTTCCAGCACGGCGATCTGGCGGCGGGCAAACTCGACGCGCGCCTCGGCCTGCGCGACACTCGCCTCAGCCGCATCCTCACGGTCGCGCACCTGCTGGTCGTCGAGTACGGCAATCACGTCTCCCGTTCTTACCCGGTCGCCCTCCCGCACGTTCACGGCCAGCAGGCGGCCCGTGGCTTTGCCCGCCACCGCCGAATCGTCGCCCTCAATCCGTCCGCTCAGGAAGATGGTGTTCGCCGGACCGCGCGGCTTGGCCAGCACCACGCGCCACAGTGTGATTGCGCTGACGGCCAGCACCAGCACGGCGATGACGATCGCCGCCCGGGCACGGCCCGCCTGTGCGTCTGAAATGACGGATTTGTTCATGTTCGCCTCGTACTCTGTTTGCGTTTCGGTCCGCCCGCCCTACGCCGCGCGATGCTCTTCAACGCGGCATACGAGAAGGCCGCGATATGATCCGCGATCTCGTCCAACGCCTCGGGCGTGAGCCGGAAGTCCCGCCATAAACGCTTGAGGACCTCGCGCCCGTGGGCGTAGAGGATGATCTGCCCCATGATGCTCGCCGTGCAAAGCCGCGTCGCACGATCCTCGGGACGGCATCCGATGATGCTCGCCACCAGCGCGGAGACCGCGTCGTGCCGGGGACGGATCAACTGTTCCACCACGCCGTCAAAGGCCGGCGTGGGCTGCGCCAGTTCGTGCGTCATCAAGCGCACGGGCCAGGCCGGCCGGTCTTCCCCGTAGATATGTTCGAGTAGCCCGCGGACGAATCCGCGCAGCCGGGCCTCGGGCGTGCGCCCAGGCAGAGCCGGATCGAAAGCGTCCGTGCCCGCCGCGCACGCGGCATGCTGCAGAACTTCCTGGTAAAGCCCGAGCTTGTCGCGGAAATGGTAGTTCACCGCCGCCAGGTTCACGCCGGCCCGCGCGCAAATGTCTCTGACCTTGGCGGCTTGAAAGCCGGTTTCGGCAAATACGTGGCCGGCGGTCTCGAGGATGCGGGATTCGGTGGCATCTAACGGCATTATTAAACAACATTTTAAAACCGTCGTTTGAAAAATGCAAGAGGCGAAAGTACGGCGCGACCCGCCTTCAGGATGGGCTTCAGAATGTGATGTTTGCGGTCTGCGCGGAGCCCGCTGAATTGATGATCTGGACCTGCGCCGCCGTTACCTGGTCAGAATCGCCCGTAACTGGAAACAGCGCGTGGAGACCGAAGACGCCGCCCAGATCCGAACCGGCGAAGTATTGTTGGAAGGCGCTGGTGGCGTCTGCCGTGATGGCGCCCGGGGCGATCAGGTTTCCTCCGGAGTCGTAGAACCGGAACACCACCTGCGAAGCTGTGCGTGTGTTGTCCCACCCGTTGATTTGCAGTTCCACATTGGTGGCCGTGCAGTAGAGGTAGGTAGGCGCGCATGCCACGTCGCGCGCGGCCACCGCCGCGTCGATGCCGATCATGGCTGCCGGAATCACCACGCTGGTCTGCGCCGACTGGCTCCCCAACGTCACGCTGAAGATCAACGTGCCGGCCGTCGTGCCCGTGCCGAATTCCACCGTCGGCCCGCCCGGGAACTGGCCCGTTGTCGCCCCTTGCGCCACGCTGAATGTGGCGCTGCGCGTTCCGTCCGCAAAGGTGATGGACGGATCATCGCTCACGCCGCTGACTGCCGATTGAAACGCCAGGGTGACCGTACCGGTGCCGGCCGATGACGAAGCGGATGCCAGCGTGATCGACAGCGTGCCTTGCTGCGCGCTCGCCGCGATGGGCAGGTTCACGGTGATCGATGGCGCGGGGAAGGTAGCCGGCGGCGGCGCCGTGCCCGAGCCCGCCAGCGGATAGTTCAGCAATCCCACGTAGAGCGTGTCATATTGCGGACCGGTGGAGGCCGGCTGGAATGCCACATCCAGTTCGGCGGACGAGCCCGGGGATAGGAGCGGAGCGGACAGCGCACTGCCCCCCAGATGAAACTGCGAGCCGGTCAGAACCCGAATGGCGGGAACCGTGAGTGGCGTGCTGGTTTGATTGGCCAGGTACAGCGCGATGGTCTGGCTCGTACCCACCTGCACGTTACCGAAGTCCACCGTCTGGCCTGCCGCAAGTGTCTGGCTCTTCCAGAGCAGCGTCAGGCCCTCGACGCCGGCGCCCGAGAGGATAACCGAGATGGTGTTCCCGGCTGCAATGGTCATGGTGGCGCTGGGAGATCCCGGGTCGAACGGCTCGAACTGAACGGTAAAATCCAGAGTGCCGCCGGGATCGATCAGGGCCGGCAATTGCTGGAGCGTAGCCGAGCCGCACAACTGGGGCGACTGCGAGCAGACCACGGAGAAATACGGCGGATACGGCGGCGTAGAAGATAGCGGTCCGGACAGCGCCAGTTGCGTGAGGTAGACGCTTTGCGCTCCGGTGTTCGTGAGTCGAAAGACCGTATCCGCCACGGTCCCGATCGCCACGGAACCGAAATCGTAGAACTGACCGACCGGCGTGGCCACGCCCCCCTGAACCGTCGACAGCGTGACCTGCGCCTCGGCGCCCGCCGCCAGCAAGAACAGCAATAACCCGGCTGTTCTGCTCATGGCTGCCCTATCGTGATTCCCGGCGTGCCGATGCTCACCACCGAACTGGAAACTGTCGAGCCGTGTCCGCCCGCGGCATGGCTGACACCCACAAAGGCCATCGCGCCCCCCGCCGCGATGGCCGCCAGCACAAACCATTTTTTATGGCTGTGCGGCGCCATCTGGGGGGTAGTCGGCGTGATTTCACCGGATGGCGCCGGGCCATTCGCCGCGGGCCTGCGTGCTGCGGGGGCCTGTGCCGCGGGCGCTGCCCCGGCGGAGGTCGCGGCTGTGGCCGCGCGGCTCTCCCCGATGTACAGGTACGAAATCATACCCGCGCGTGCCTGTCCCTTAGCCGCCGTAATCCGCAGGCTGACACGCCCGCCCGTGCGGTTCAATTGCACGCTGTGAATCGTAGCGCGCCCGTTGGCGTCCGTGATTACCAGGTCGGTCCGCAGGCCGTCGGAGAACAACCCGCTCGGACCCTCCGGCGGAAGCTGGAAGCTGACCGCCGCGCCGGGCACGGGCCGGCCGGTATCGTCCGTCACCTGCACAGTGAGCGGGTGCGAGACATGCGCACCCGGCGGATGCGCGGCGCCCTCGCCTTCCAGAATCTTGATTTGCAGCGCGCCGGTCTGCGCCATCGCCGCAAGAGGAAACACCAGAACCAGCGTCTTGATCAGATAAGCCCTCATAGAAACCCGATCGGGCGCGCCGCGCCGGATCAGGCCGGGCTGATCCTTACGCGGCCCGCAGCAGCACCGTTGTGATATTGTCCGGACCGCCCGCCTCGCGCGCGGCCTGGATCAGCCCCCTGCACTTCGCATCCAGCGGCTGATCCGGCCCGCCGTCCCGCAGGATCGCCGCAATGCGCTGTTCCTCCACCACTCCGTGCAGGCCGTCGCTGCACATCAGCAGCATGTCGCCGGTCTGCATCCGGATGCCGTTGTAACAGTTGATCTCCAGCGCCGTGCCCGCTCCGATTGCCATGGTCAAAACGTGACGCATCGGATGGCTGCGCAGGGCCTCTTCGTTCAGCCCCAGCGGCCGGCCCACCTCGTTGACCCAGGTCTGGTCTTCCGTGATGGCCCGAAAGCCGCCGCCCTCCAGCAGGTACGCGCGACTGTCGCCTACGCTGGCGATTACCAGCTCGTCGTCCACCTCCAACGCCGCCACCAGCGTGGTGCCCATGCCTTCCAGTTCCGCGTCGCCGGCGGCTGCCTCCAGCACGCGCCGGTTGGCTTCTTCAATCGCCACCAGCAGCGCCTGCGAGTCCCGGTTCCAGGCCGTCAATATGCTTTCCGAAACCGTATCCACCGCCAGACGGGAGGCGCGCTCGCCTGCATTCGCACCTCCCATCCCGTCGGCCAGCACGTACAGCCCCAGCTCCGGATCGATCCGGCAGTAATCTTCGTTGTTCGTCCTGACACAGCCCATATCGCTTAAGGCACAGGCTTCCAGCATGTTGACGCGCTCCCGTGTGGAATCAGTCCACCACGCGTCTGTAATTTTAACCGAAAGCCACAACGCCTTCGCCGGGCACTGACCAAATTTGCAAAATGGGTAGTGCGTCTAGGCGCGGGATACTCTCACAGCACCACGGCCGGATGGTACAAATTCGGCAGGACGGCCTCGCCGATGGCGACCAGTTCCCCCTCGCCGGAAACGGCTTTCACGTAGCGCGTACCCGGTTGCAGCCGGAACGGTGAAACCGGGAAATTGCGCCCCTGCCGGATTTGCCCCGCGGCCCACGGCTCTACGAAGACGCTGGGAAACTCCGGCAGCATGCGGGCGGCTGGAATCAGCGCGTCGGCCAGGCGGCCCTCGGCGGCGAGTTGCTCCAGTTGCGCGATGGTGCGCGTTTGTTCCAGGGTGAATTCCGCCGACGCGATCCGCCGCAGGTCCGCCAGGTGTGCGCCGCATCCCATGGCCTGTCCTAGGTCGTGCGCGATCGACCGCATGTAAGTGCCGCCGGAGCATCGTGCCCGCACCCGGGCCTGGCAGTCGCGGAGTTCCAACAATGTCAACTCATGGATCCGCACGGGCACCGCCGGAAGATCCACAGGCGCCTGCCGCCGGGCCAGCGCATACGCGCGCACACCATCCACCTTCTTGGCCGAGACCGGCGGCGGTGTCTGCAGGATGTCGCCCCGGAACCTGTCGAGCAACTGCTCCAGTTCCGCTTCGGAGATTTCCGGCCGCGTTTCGGGTGACGCGGGAGCCCCGCTGCGGTCGTAGGTATCCGTCGCGTATCCGAACCGGATCAGCGCTTCGTAGACCTTTTCGCTGCGCGTGTAGAACTGCGCCAGCCGGGTCGCCCGCCCCACCACCAGGGGCAACACCCCGGTGGCAATCGGATCGAGCGTGCCCAGGTGTCCGATCTTTTTGGTGTTGGCGATGCGCCGCATCTTGCCCACCACGTCGTGCGACGTCCAGCCTTCCTCCTTGTCGACTACGATCGCTCCGTCCACGCTAAGATTCTCCCACGCGGATGCCGGCGAGTGGAGCGGGCCGCACCTTCACGCAACGTTCTCGTGGACCTCGTTTGTCTGTGCTTTCAGCAGGCGCGCCGGGTAAACCCATTCGAGCAGCGGTGTAGTCATAAAAGTGGTGACCAGCGCCATCAGCACCATGATGGAAAACAGGGCGGGGGAGATGACCCCAATATCCAGGCCCAGGTTCAGGATGACCAACTCCATGAGGCCGCGCGTATTCATCAGGACCCCGAGCGCCGCGGAGTCCCGCCAGGGCATGCCGGATACGCGCGCGGCGATGGCGGAGCCGCCCAGTTTGCCTGCTACGGCGGCTACGATCACGATCGCGCTGTAGAGCCAGATGGCGCGGTTGCCGCCGACGCCGATATGCGTGCGCAGGCCGCTGCAGGCAAAAAACAGCGGCAACAGCAGCACCACCACGACCGACTCGAACTTGTGCAGCAGATAGCGCGTGAACTCCTGGGTCTTGGGCATAATCGCGCCCATCAGAAAAGCGCCGAAAAGCAGTTGGACGCCGAGCCATTCGGTGACCAGGGCGGAGGCCAGCAGCAGCACCAGGATAGCGGCAATCAGGTTATCACTGAGCCGGCCGTGCCTGCGGTATGCGCGTTCGAACGCCGGCAGGAAGCGGCGTACCCCAAACACCATAACCAGCACGTAGGCGAGCGACCCGCCAACGGTAACCCAAACCGGCCGGGCGGCGTGCGTGACGCGCACCACCACCACGATGTAGGCCAGAATGCACCATCCGGTGATATCGTTCACTGCCGCGCAAGCGATCGCCAGGGCGCCCATCCGACTGCGCACCAGGCCGCGCTCGTCGAGGATGCGGGCCAGCACCGGAAAGGCCGTGATGCTCATCGCGGAGCCCATGAACAGAGCGAATCCCATGAACGTGACGGCGTCGTCGGATAGACGCGGGTAGAGATACAGCGCCGTGACGCCGCCCAGGAAGAAAGGCGCCACGATGCTCACGTGGCCGATGAGCACGGCCGTGTGGCCGTAGCCGCGAAGCTCCGTGGGGTCCAGCGCCAGGCCCACCACGAACATGAACACGACCAGACCGACCTGGCTGAGCGCGTTCAGGTAGCCGACGCTGGCGGGCGGAAACAAGGCGGCCGAGACCCCCGGCGCCAGCCAGCCGAGCAGCGAAGGCCCCAGCAGGATGCCGGCCACCATTTCACCCATCACCTGCGGTTGATTGATCTTCGCGAAGAGGAACCCCACCGCACGTGCCGCGGCCAGAATCACGGCGGCCTGCAAGATCAGATGGAACAGATCGGGCATTACTCGCCTCGATTCATGGGCGGCCGGCGAATCGCGCGGAAGGGGATCGGCGCGCAGACGTTGAAGCGCATCGTGCCTTGGAGCGTGCGCTCGCCCGGCCGTCCCGCGATAGCTGCACTAAGTGCTGGAGCGGCCAGCACGGCGCCGTGGATGGTCGCGGGAAAGGCGGCGGCGCGTCCGTCGTTCAATGTGATCAGGACCTCTGCGCCGGATTGGGAGATGCTCAGAGCCGGCTGTCGCAGGCCCGTCGCACCGCTGCAGGGCGCTCCGGGAGCGAACTCGACGTCCCACTCGCCCGCAATGGACGGCGGCGCGGCGAGGCTCCGCCCCGCCTCCAGGATGCCAAGCAGCCCCAGTACCGGCGCGCCGACCAGAAGGATATACGCGGCGGCCAGGTTGTTCTTGCGTAGCCGGTCGATTTGACAATTCTAGCAGCTCGCGACGATCCCCTACCGTAGGGACCGGTGGGTTTTCGCGAGATAGAATATGCAGCAGGAGTTATCGATGCGCAGATCCGTTATTGTGGCGGTCTTTCTTTTCTATTGCGGGAGCGGTTTCGGACAACAAACCGGTCCGGCGCTATCGATCGACGCCAACGCCAACCGTCACACCATTTCGCCGGACGTCTACGGCATCAACTTCTACTGGACGCTCCCATCCACGACGGATCCTACCTATCAGGCCGCTCTGACCGCCGCGCAGAATATCCGGGCGACCACGCGCCGCTGGGGCGGCAATAATACCAGCGATTATCACTGGAAGTTCGACGTGTGGAACATTGATAATGACTGGTTTTACGAGGTGCTGCTCCCGTCAGGGGTAGATCCTTCGAAGCTGCCAGCGGGGTCAACGTTCAACCAATACGCGGACCAGGCACGCACAACTGGAGGCACGATACTGGCCACCGTCCCCATCCTCGGCTGGCTGCCCAAAGCGCGCCAGCCGATGTGCAGCTTCAGCGTGGCGAAGTATGGCAAGCAATGCAAAGTCGATCCGTATTGGTCAGACTGCGGCGATGGCGTCGTGTACGATCCGGTTTGCGGCACTCCTTCGGTGCAGGATGGCAAATACCCACAGAACCCGGTCTATGTCAAGAATGACGCGAACGACGATTACGCGCAATTCGACCAGAGCTTTCAAGAGCAATGGATCACTTACCTGTTGACGCGCTACGGCCCGGCGAACCAGGGCGGGATCACCATCTGGAGCCTGGATAATGAACCGATCTGGTGGGACAGCACACACCGTGACATCCATCCCAACCCCTACACTTATGATGAGCTGCTCAACTTAGACATGACTTATGCTGAGGCGATCAAGCAGGCCGATCCCACGGCGCTGGTCAGCGGGCCGGTAGGCGACAACTGGTCGTCACTCTGGTATTCGAAAAAGGACATTGTGTCGGGCTGGAGCTCGCCCGGCGGTCAGTGGTGGGGCAATCCGGTGGATCGCAACGCGCACGGCGGCACGCCGCTGCTGGCCTGGTATTTGCAGCAGTTCAGTCAATACGAACAGCAGCACGGCCAACGTCTGCTCGATTACCTGGACATGCATGCCTACCTGGCGCCTTCGGCAATCAACGACACCGCTTCCAACGGCATCACGCCGCCGGAATCCGCCCAGGTGCAAGCGCTGCGCCTGGAATCCACGCGCGAGTTCTGGGACCCCACCTACGTGGTCAGCGGCGATTACTGGATCGTGGACCCCACCGACAACGGCGCGCCTATCGCGCCCTATTACATCCCGCGCGTGCAGCAGATCATCGCGCAGAATTATCCGGGCACCAAGCTGGCGATCACGGAATACAATTGGTATGCGCTCGACACGTTGAATGGCGCCCTGGCGCAGGCCGACCTGCTGGGCATCTTCGGCGCGCAAGGCCTGGATCTGGCCACGCTTTGGGGACCGCCCAAACCCACCGACCCCGGCGCGTTTGCGTTCAAGATGTACCGCAACTATGACGGCATTGGCGGAGCGTTCGGCGAAACCGGCGTACAAGCCGTCAGCGCCGATCAGAGCCAGCTCGCCATCTACGCCGCGGTGCGTTCGGATTTGAACATGACGGCAGTGGTCATCAACAAGACCGGCGGCCCGCTCACCAGTGCGGTGAGCCTGGCCAACTTCCAGGCGGGATCGTCAGCGCAGGTGTGGCAGTATAGCAGCGCCAATTTGGGCGCCATCGCGCAGCAGTCCAACATTCAGGTGAGCGGCGGCAGCCTGACGGCGACTTTTCCCGCCAATTCCATCACCATGCTGGTGATCCCTCCGGCCACTTATCCGGTGCCGAAACCGGTAGTGAACGCTGTGACCAATGCGGCTTCCTACGAATCGGCCATCGCGCCTGGGCAGATGGTGATTGTCTGGGGATCGGCCATGGGGCCTCAACAGTTGGCTGGCCTCGCGCTCGATTCGAACGGCATGGTCAGCACCAACGTCGCGAATGTGCGCGTGCTGTTCGACGGCATTCCGGCGCCGGTGGTGTATGTGTCGGCGACGCAGATCGCCGTGGTGACGCCCTACTTCGGCCTGGTCAACCCTGCGACGCACGTGCAGGTGGAATATCAAGGCGTGCGTTCTGATCCGTTCCTGGTCACGGTGGCGGCGACCGGGCCGGGGCTTTTCACTGCGAACGCATCGGGTACCGGGCAGGGTGCGATCCTCAACCAGGACGGCTTTACCCACAACTCCGCGGCTGCGCCCGCGCCGCGCGGCTCGATCGTGAGCCTCTGGGGCACCGGCGAAGGCGTGACCGACCCGCCGGGCGTGGATGGGCGGCTGGCAGTGGCGGTGCTGCCCAAGCCGGTGGCTTCCGTCTCGGTACAGATTGGCGGGCAGGCCGCCACGGTGACCTATGCCGGCGCCGCGCCGGGTACGATGCCCGGATTGTTCCAGATCAACGCGCAGGTGCCCCAGAACGTGCAGCCGGGGACTGACGTTCCGGTGACGGTAACTATCGGCGGAAGCACCAGTCAAGCCGGCGTCACCATGGCGGTGCAGTAACTCATGGCGCCACCCAGATCTCGACCGTATTGCTGGTGACTCCACGCACCGACACCGTAACCTGCTGCGCGGCGGACAAGTCTGGAGGCACGACGACGTTCACTTGCCACAGGCCCGCAAAGCCAGGCGCCAGGCCAGAGAATATGACGCTCGCGGGCAAGTCCCCCACCGGCGCGGTGACTGGCGCTGTAACCCAGGAGAGCGGATCGACAGGGGCGGCGACTCCTGTGGCAACCGCGGGCGAGACCGCCGCCAGACCGGTTCCAAACGGCAAGATGGCTTCTGCAGCCTTGGCCGGCCGGGCCTCAGTGTGTTGACCGAATAATCCTGGTTCTGCGCGGCCGCGTAGGTCCCATCGATTGTGAAGATCGCGGGCCAGCCGGAACGATCGTGACCGTCTGCGCGGCCGCGACGCCTGCATGCGTCACCGTGAGAGTCGCATTGCCAGGCGTCACCTCCCATGGCACCTGTGCATCGATCTGCAAAGGCGAGGCGTATAGCAGCGGCGCCGCCACGCCATTGATCTCCACGGAGGTGGCCGCCATGGTCGGCATTCACAAACTTTACAAAATCCTTATGTTGTGCTATGGTTCGGATCATGCCGGAAGCGCCTCAGGTCGCAGGCTGGGCGTGGTGGCCGGTGGTGATCGTAGCCGCCATCGCTATTCTCCTGGTCTGGGCCCTGCGTAGAAAGTCGCCTTAGGGGATCAAATGTCCACGAATGACCGTGTTGCAAAAGGGAAGAATCGGCTGAGAAAGCGCTTTCCCATCCAGCAGGAAGTTCGCTACCAGTGTATGAAGGGCAGCCGCATCTCGACCATGGGGATGGGCACGACGTTGCAAATGAGCAGCCGCGAGGTTCAATTCACCACGCAGCACCCCCTCAAGGAGGGCCAAAAGGTGCGCTTGGCGGTGAATTGGCCGGCCATGCTGGACGACACGTGCTTCATGAAGCTGGAGATCTGGGGCTGGGTGGTTCACAGCGAGCCGGGTGCCGCCGCCGTCAAGATCGCACGCTACGAATTCCGCACTCGAGGCGCTCCGCTCAGGGTCATGCACGCCGGCGTATAGCGGCCCTTACGGCACATGGTAAAATTCCGCGCATGAGGGTGCGCGCATGTGTGTGCCTCGTATTACTCCAGGCCTCATTCGCGGCGGCTCAGACGCCATCCGTCGAACCTGGCGGGGTGGTCGACGCTGCCTCCTTCACCGCACCGGTTGTACCCGGATCTCTGGTTTCTATTTTTGGCGCAGGCCTCGCTCCGGAGACTGCATATGCCGGTCAGATTCCGCTGCCCGCCACACTGGCCGGCGTTTCAGTGAGCTTCAACGGTGTGGCCGCCCCGTTGTTGTTCGTCTCCGCGCAGCAGATCAACGCCCAGCTTCCTTGGGAGATTCCCACCAGCAGCCCTGTCAGCGTCATAGTGACCAACGGTACCAGGGAGTCTTCGCCGCAATCGGTCCAAGTGGGGAATTCCTCGCCGGGCCTGTTTGCCATCCAAGGTTACGCCGTGGCTGCCAATCCGGATGGTTCCCTGGCAGCGCCCGCCGGCGCGATTCCGGGCTTTGCCAGCCATCCGGCCACGCCCGGCGATTCGCTCGTCCTGCTGGGCAGCGGCTTCGGAGTCGTGACTCCGGCGGCCACCACCGGCAATAACTCGCTGGACACTCTCCGTTATGCCGTAAACAAGCCAACAGTTATGATTGGCGGCGTTCCGGCGCCCGTTACCTTCGCCGGTCTGTCACCGCAGTTTGTGGGCGTCTATCAGATCAACGTCACGCTGCCTTCGACCGCCCTTCCCGCAAACGGAGTGTCCTTGCAGATCGAGTCTGGCGGCGTGACGACGACCCTGCGGGCAGCGATCGCCGTCGGAACGGGCTGGCCACAATGGGGTCAGAATCCGCAACACACGAGCAGCCCCGGCGTGGCCGGCCAGAGCCTGAACCAGATCCTGGCGGATATCGTTTACGATCCGCTGGTTTCGCAGGAACAGGCGGCTACTTACAACGAACTGGTGGTACACTATCAGGTCCCGCTTGTGGACGGCAACGACATCTACATGGAGTATAAGTCCGGCACCTACGATCCCACTAACTTCGCCAGCCAGACCTGGGGCGAAGAGAAGTTCACCTGGCAGAACGGTCAGCTTGTCCTCCAATGGCAATATGCCAGCGATTGGAAAGCTCCGGGATCGGTCAGTGATTTTTGGGAACCGGTCTTCCATGCGGCTCTGGGCGACGCGGTCATTTATCTGCCCGGCGCCAGCGGCAGCGTCATAGAACTCGACAAGGCGACGGGCGCCTTCATCCAGCGTTTCGCTCCCTTTGGAACCGATCCCAACACTTATGGGACCGGACCCATCACCGTGGATGCGCAAGGCAATCTTTACTACAACACCATTCAGGTGGTAAGTGCCGCGACTGGGTTCTATGCGAGCGATGCCATCGGCTCCTGGCTGGTGAAGATAACACCGACGGGCATCGTCACCATGGCGAGTTACAAGACGCTGACCGCGAAGCAAGCGGCGGATGCAAGCAGCCAGTGTGTCACCTCGTTCGATGATTCCACATTGCCGTGGCCTCCCAGTCCGACCGCGGTTCCGGCGAGCAGCGTCTGCGGCAGCCAGCGCGCCGGCCTGAACGTGGCGCCGGCGGTTGCGCCCGATGGCACCATCTACACCGTCAGCCGCGCCCACTTCAATGACCGATATTCCTTTCTGTTAGCGCTGAATTCGGATCTGAGCCTGAAGTGGGCCGCATCACTGCGCAATCTCTTTCACGATGGCTGCGGCGTGTCTGTTGCCGATGGAGGCTGGCTGCCGCCCAACGGCACTCCGGGCGGTTGCCGCTCAGGCGCGCTCCAGGGCGTCGACCCGGCGACCAATCAGCCGGGCGATGGCAGCGTGCTCGACGATGCGTCGTCTTCTCCGGTGGTGGCCCCCGATGGCAGCGTCATCTTCGGTGTCTGGAACCGTTATAACTACGAGCAGGGACACCTGGTGCATTTCGATGCGAACGGCAATTACCTGGGCGCCTTCGGGTTCGGCTGGGATACCACCCCTGCGATTTATGCACACGACGGAACCTGGTCGGTAATCACCAAGAACAACCACTACGGAGACGTCGGTTCCTACTGCGATGATCCGTTTATGTGCCCTTCGGACCGTAACTCGAACAATCCCGCGTCGCCGGAGCAATACTTCATCACCCAGCTCGATGCCAACCTGAACATCGAGTGGAGCTATCAGAACACAAATACCGAGAGCTGCACCCGCAATGCCGATGGGACGCTCAGTTGCGTATCGGACCACCCCAACGGCTTCGAATGGTGCGTCAACAGTCCGGTGGTGGATGCCAACGGCGTAGTATACGCCAACAGCGAAGACGGCAACTTATACGCCATCAGCCAGGGCGGTGTGGCCGAGCAGGAGATCTTCCAACAACTGGCGCTGGGCGCTGCCTATACCCCCGCCTCGATTGGCGGCGACGGGAAGATTTATTCACAGAACGACGGGCATCTGTTCGTGGTGGGGAAGTGATGGCGCCCGATCAAACCTTCTCCGCTCCGTACGATTCAATGACCAAGACGATTACAGGCATCGTGTGCGGGCTGCTGGTCGCAATCGTATTGTTCGTCCGCGTGCCGTTCGTTGCCTTGGTCGCCCCCATCGTGATTCTCATGGGCTACATATTCTCTCCACGCCAGTACAGAGTTTCAGGCGGAGCGCTTGTGATCGATCGCCTGGCCGGCAAGACCTACGTGCCTTTGGCGATCATCCGCGACGTGCGGGCCGGAACTCCGGATGACTTTCGCGGCTGCGTCCGGCTGTGGGGTAGCGGCGGTTTCTTCGGTTACTACGGCTTGTTCCGCACGGCAAAACTCGGGAAATGCCGTTGGTTCGTGACGGATCGGAGCAAGGCCGTGATCGTGGCGACAGCCGAAAAGACGTTTGTGCTCAGCCCGGATAACGTGGAGGGATTTATTGCCGCGACCCACGCAACTGCCGCAGGCATCACGCCTGGTTACTTGCCTCAACTTCAGAAAGGCGTAAACCTCGGTAGGGTTGTCGGTTTTGGCATTGTAGTGTTAGTTCTTGGATTGGTCGGGCTGGCGTTTCTATACTCTCCAGGTCCACCGGGTTATACGCTCACCGCGGATTCGCTGACCATCCACGACAGGTTCTACCCGGTCACGCTGAAAGCGGGCGACATCGACTTAGACAAGGTGCGAATCGTGGATCTCTCTCGCGAGCCGGGTTGGAGGCCCGTTGCCCGCACGAACGGTTTCGGGAATCCGCATTACCAGTCGGGATGGTTTCGGGTGGCGAATGGCAGTACGGTGCGCCTGTACCGCGCCGGTGGCAGCCGGCTGGTGTTGATACCACCCGTTGGCAACGGTCCGATTGTGCTGTATCAGGCCGCGGAGCCCGAGGACTTCATCGCGGAGATACAACGGGAGATGGGGAAAGGGAGACAGAATCCATGAGTGGACCTTCACGCCGCCAATTTCTGGCTTTGCCCGCACTCGCCGCGGGGCATGCTGCCTCGGGCGGTGCGCCGCGGATCGTGTGCGTGGGCGCTCATCCCGACGATCCCGAATCGGGCTGCGGCGGCACGCTGGCGCGTTACTCCGATGCCGGCGCCAACGTCACCATCATCTACCTGACCCGCGGCGAGGCCGGAATTCCGCATAAGTCCCACGCGGAAGCCGCCGCCATCCGGACGGCCGAGGCGCGCGAAGCCTGCCGCATCCTGCACGCCACGCCCGTGTTTGCCGCCCAGATCGACGGCGCTACAGTGGCGGATAGAAATACCGCCGAATCATTGCGAAAACTGATCTACGCCGCGGACCCCGCGGTGGTCTTCACTCACTGGCCGATCGACTCGCATCCGGACCACGAGGTCGCGAGTATCCTCACTTATCAGGCATGGCTGGCCGCACAAGGGCGATTCGAGCTGTATTACTTCGAAGTTGACCTAGGCATGCAGACCATGGGCTTTCATCCTACCGACTATGTCGATATCACCGGCGTGCGCGAGAAAAAGAAAGCCGCGCTCTTCGCCCACAAGAGCCAGGACGGCGTGGCCATTTATCGCGACTATCACAAACCGATGGAAGATTGGCGGGGCCGAGAGGCCGGTTGCACCGCCGCCGAAGCCTTCGCACACCTGGCGCGCGTGCACAGTGGCATGCGCCTGCCGGGTTAGCGGGCCGTCCAACCGCCATCGATCAACATGGTGTGGCCGGTGATTAGTGACGCGGCCGGAGAAGCCAGGAACACCACCGCCCCGGCGACCTCCATCGGTTGCCCGATGCGGTGCAGCGCCGCGATGCGCTCTACCACATCCGCGCGGAACGCCGAATCGGCCAGGGCCTCCTCCGTGCCCGGCGTGAAAATGAAGGTCGGCGCCACGGCATTCACGGTGATGTTGTACTTGCCCCACTCGACGGCCAAGCACTTGGTCAGGTGCGCGATGCCCGCCTTGGTCATGCAATAGACCGATTCGGTGGGCAGCGCCGCAAAGCCGGCTTGCGATCCCATATTGATAATCCGCCCGCTTTTTTGCGGAATCATGATGCGGGCAGCGGCCTGGCTCGCGAAGAATGTCCCCTTCAGATTTACGCGCAGCGTCTCATCGAAGTCTTCCTCGCGCACGTCTTCCGCAGGGTTCCCGGGCGCGATGCCTGCGTTGTTCACCAGAATATCGAGCCGGCCGAAATGCGCCGCAGCGCCCTCCACCGCGCGATTGATCTGATCGAGGCTGGCAACGTCCATTTGCAAGGGCAAAGCCCGCCGGCCGAGAGCTTCGATTTCCGCCGGCAAACCGCCGTGTGCGTTCGCGTCGCGCAGTCCCAGAGCCACATCGGCGCCCGCGTTCGCTAGCGCCAGCGAAATGGCGCGCCCCAGGCCGCGGGCCGCGCCGGTAACCAGCGCCACTTGGCCGCTTAATTCGAAGTTCGGAAATTCGTTCATGGATGCATTCCCAGTTGCCAGGCCACAAAGGTAAGCTCCAGGCTGGAGTCTTCAATGGTGGTGCTCAGTGGTGCGCCGCCGGAGTGCCCGCCCTTGGTGTCGTAGAGGATCATCACCGGCCGTCCAGAAGTGGTGGCAGCCTGCAGCCGCGCGGTCATTTTGCGGGCCTGTTCCGGTGGCACACGGGTATCGGCATCGCCGCTCGTGAATAGCACCGCGGGATACTTCGTGCCGGGCCGCACGTGCTCGTAGGGCGAGTACGCATAAAGAAACTTGAACTGCGGAGGATCGGCGGCGTTGCCGTACTCGAGCAGCGCTGGCGGATTGTTGTTTTTTGTGTAGCGGTAATAGCGCACCATGTCCAGGTCCGGATGCCAGCAGACGACCGCCTGGAAAAGGTCGGGACGCTCGGTCAGCGTCGCGCCCACCAGCAGGCCGCCGTTGCTCCCGCCCCAGATCGCCAGTCTATGCGGATTTGTGTACTTATTGCGGATGAGCCATTCCGCTGCGGCAATGAAGTCATCGAAAACATTCTGCTTCTTATCGAGCATTCCGGCGCGATGCCATGCCTCGCCAAACTCGCCGCCGCCGCGAATGTTGGCCACCGCGTAAAGCCCCCCATGCTCGATCCACCACGCGGTCGTCTCGCTGAAATGCGGCGTGATGCTGACGTTGAATCCGCCATAGCCGTAGAGAATGGTAGGCGTCCGGCCGTCGGGCCGAAATCCCTTGCGGTGAATCAGAAACATCGGAATGCGCGTGCCGTCCTTCGAGCGATACCAGACCTGTTCGGTCTCGAAGCTTTCGGAAGCGAACGGCACTTTGTCGCGATACCACAGCGTCCGTGCGCCCGTGGCGGCGTCGTAACGGTAGAGCGAATAGGGCGTGGTGAAAGAAGAAAACGAAAGCAAGCCTTCCTTCTGGTCGGCGCGTCCGTAGATCCCGGCCGACCCCGGACCTGGAAGCGGCACCTCGCCCAGCGGCGTGCCATTGAGCGAATAGATGCCGATCCGGGATGTGACGTTGTGCAGGCGATTGACAAACAGCTTGCCGCCGAAGACCGCAAAACTCTCGATAGAGTCGCCCGTGGCGGGCACTACTTCATGCCACTTTTCGCGTGCCGGATCGCGCAGGCTGATCTTGAGAATGCGCCCCATGGGAGCATTCCAGTCGGTCTGAACGAGCAGCGAGTCCCCCGCGAATTGCGGATCGAACCTGGCGTTGATCCCCGTTACCAGGGGCTGCGGCGCACCACCGGTGGCGACATTCTGGAAATACAGCTCGCCTCTGGCCCAGCCGTGCTCCACCACAATCAGAAGCCAGCGTCCGTTCTCCGAGATTACCGGAGAAATCCAGGTGTCCGGGCCAAAGCCTTCGCCGAACACTTCCCGGTCGCGAGCCGTGGATCCCAGCGCGTGGTAATAGAGCCGCTTGCCGGCGTCGCGCTTGCCGATGGTGTAGTAAAACCCGCTCGCATCCTTCTTCCAGGCGAAGCCCAGATAGAGCGCTCTGGGCAGCGGCCGACCCAATTCCCGGCGCTGCCGAACGTCGAAAATATGGACCTCGGTTTCGTCCTCGCCGCCCTGGCGCACGGCGTAAGCCAGGAGGTTGCCGTCATCCGAAACGTCCAGCAGGGAAACGCTGGTCCGATGATCGGCGCTCAGCGGCGTCGGATCGATCAGCAGTTCGTCGGCGCCGCCGGTTCCCTTGCGGCGGTAAATGGACCACAGCTCCTGCCTGGCTCCCCGTTTCTCGAAGTAGTAATAGCCGCCCCGCAGTTCCGGTCCGCCGATCTGATCGTGCTCCAGCATAGCGGTCAATCCCCGCACGATCTCGGCACGCAGCGGCTGATGATCCAGCAGAGCGTGCGCATAGGCGTTCTGCTCATCGATCCAGCGGCGTGTTTCGGCGCTCGCGCCGTCCTCCAGCCAGTGGTAGGGATCGATCAGCTTGACGCCGTGGAATACCTCGCTGACATTGTCCTGGCGAGTTACAGGCGGCTTCGGCTGTCCGTATACCGGACACGCCCAGAGCAAGAGACAAATGGTTGCGGCGCGCATGACCTAATACCGGCTTCGGCGGTGAAACTCGCCGCCGCCCCACCCACCGGCATCGATCACCACGGCCACGATCAGAATAACCAGGTTGACACCCTGGATCGCCTGATGGGTGTTCGTGAGCCACGCATAGACCAGTGTGGTCAGGGGCAGGAAGAAGAAACCGATCAGCGGGATGATCAACCCGTGATAGGCACGCTGCAGGTAGTGCGTAAACAGCCACATCAGCACCAGTACCACCCGCGGGAAAGCCAAAACTACAATCACTAGGATGCAAGACATATGGCTGGGGTTTATTGTCGCAGGTTGCCGCGCAAGTGGTGGCCCGCCGGGCGCGCGCCATGTGCAGCTTCGAACACGCCGTCCCATAATCGGACATCTATGTCTTTAAACGGACTGAAGATCCGTCCACAGCTTTTGCATCAAACGTGCTCACTGTTACGGAACCATGCTGCGAAACTTGCGCTATGCCTTACGCCAACACACCCGGGCGCCGGCAGTGACGGCCGTGGCGGTGGTAGCCTTGGGCCTCGGAATCGGCGCCAATTCGGTTTGTTTCACCTTCATCAACTCGCTCCTGCTGCATCCGCTGCCTTTCCGCGACCTGGGCAGCCTGGTGCGGGTCTGGCAAACCTATCCGCAGCGCGGCTTCACCCACGATATGGTCTCGGCGCCGGATTTCCTGGATTGGCGCGAGCAGGCAAGGTCCTTCGCGCATTTGGCCGCGTTCTCCGGGTGGGACGCAAACCTGACCGGCGTGGACGAACCGGAGCGCCTGGAAGGGTTCGCGGTTTCGGCTGATTTCTTTCCCGCCCTCGGCATGCCCCCGCTGCTCGGACGCACTTTCACCCGCGCCGAAGAGCAGCCCGGCAATAATCAGGTGGTCATCTTGAGCCACGGCTTCTGGCAGCGGCGCTTCGCTTCCGACCCCCAGATCATCGGGCGGACCATCTCTCTGAATGGACTTCACTATGCAGTCGTGGCGGTGATGCCGCCGGATTTCGACTTCCCACTCAGTACGGATGTGTGGTGTCCGCTGCTTCTCGGTCCCGAGCAGCGCGCCGTGCGCGAGGCGCGGTATCTCTTTGTACTGGGCCGATTGGCGCCCGGCCACACGCTCGATCAGGCCAGGGCAGAGATGGACTCCATCGCCGCCGGACTGGCAAGCCAGTATCCGCGGACCAACGGCGGCCGCGGAGTCCGCATCCAGACCATCCGTTCCGTGATCAACCAGGTGACCGACCGCTTCACGATGGTGCTGATGGCGGCCGCCGGGTTCGTGCTGCTGCTAGCCTGCGCCAACGTGGCGAATATTCAGCTCTCGCGGGTGCTGAGCAGGCAAAAAGAAATGGCTCTGCGGGCCACGCTGGGGGCTGGCCGCTGGCACGTGATCCGGCAGATGATGACGGAGAGTGCGTTGTTGGCCGGTGCCGGCGCCGTAGCCGGGCTGTTGCTGGCTTCGTGGGATATAAGCATCTTCCCGGCCACGATACCGCCTGAGGTTTTCAAGTGGGTCCCAGGCATGAAGCACGTGAAGGTGGATGGCACGGTGCTCGCCTTCAGCGCCGGCCTCGCCCTGCTGACTGCAATCCTGTGCGGCATCGCACCCGCATTGCAGGCCTGCCGCCGCGTGGACCTGGGCGAAGCGCTCAAGGAAGGAGGGCGGATTGCGGCCGGCGGAGAAAGGCACCCGCTACGCAAGGCGCTGGTTGCCGCAGAGGTCGCGCTGGCGTTGCTGCTGCTGGTCGCCGCAGGCTTGATGGTGAAGACCTTCCGGGGCATGATGGTTTTCGATCTGGGTTACCAGCCGCGTCATCTGCTGACGCTGAGCACCAGCCTGCCCGCCGCGCACTATGGGAATCCGGCCAGGGTCCGCGCATTCTATGAACAGTCCGTGGAGCACATTGGAAGACTACCGCAGGTGATCGCCGCCGGAAGCAGTGGCGGTGACGCCATGCTGAGCGATTTCCGCGTGGTAGGCCAGCCCCCGCGGGAGGCGCGCGAGGCGCCTCCGGGCATGCAACTGGTCACGGGCGACTACCTCACCGCCATGGGCATCCCGATTCTCGCGGGCCGGGCCATCACGTCGGCCGATGGCGGGGCCGCGCCGAAGCCGGTCGCCGTGATCAGTGACAGCGTCGCCCGACGGTACTGGGGCAGTACGGCGCGGGCCCTGGGTGGCCGCTTCGAAGCGCGTGGCTACCAATTCCCAGTGTTCACGGTGGTCGGTGTGTCGGGAGATCTGAAGGAGTGGTTCAGCAAAGAGCGGCAGTCCACCATCTACCTACCTTGTGCGCTGATGCCTCAGTTCAACGCGAGCTTTGCCATACGCACGCGAGGCAATCCGGCGGATGTGGCGCCCGCCGTCCGCGAGGCGATACACAAGCTCGACCGCGAGCAACCGGTCTACGATCTCACAACCGGCGAGAAGTTTCTGGACGCGCAGACCTCCGGAGTGCGGGCGGCCGCCGGCATGATGTCCGTCTTCGCCGCCATCGCGCTGCTGCTGGCCGTCACCGGAATCTATGGTGTGGTGTCTTACGCGGTCGCGCAGCGCACGCACGAGATCGGCATCCGGCTGGCGTTGGGCGCCCAGCCCGCCGGCGTGCTGCGCATGGTGATTTTGCAGGCGCTGCGAATCGCCGCCGCGGGATTGGCAATCGGGCTGGTGGCGGCATTCCTGCTGACGCACGCCATGGCCAGCGCGCTGTACGGGGTGATTTCGCTCGACGTGTTCACCTTCGCCGGTTTTGCGGTGCTGCTGGCCGCCGCCGCCGGCTTCGCCGCCTGGCTGCCTGCGCGGCGCGCCACCCGCATCGATCCGATGCAGGCGCTACGCTATGAGTGAGTCGCTGCGCTAATTGAGGGCCACGTGAGCGCCAGGCCGAAAGCCGCAGCGCCCGCCCACCGCGCGCTAGTATAAAATCCTGCATGGCTTCGGAGCAAATTGAAGCGATTGTCGCCGGCCGTCACGGGGACCCCTTCCGCCTCCTGGGTCCCCACAAAGTGCGCAAGCGCGGCGGGGAACCTCGCTGGGAGGTGCGTGCCTTTCTGCCACAGGCCGAATCCGCCGCGCTGCGCATCGGCTACCAGACCTACCCGATGGAGAAACGGCACGCCGGCGGATATTACTGCGCCATGCTCGCCGGCACGCCTACCAGGTACCTGATCCAGGCCAAGCTCTATGACGGTCCCACCATCGAGTTCGAAGATCCCTACCGGTTTGGCCCCCTGATCAGCGACTTCGAGCTGCACCTGCACGCCGAAGGCACGCACTACGAGGCCTACCACACGCTGGGCGCACACCTGGCCGAAACCGACGGCATGAAGGGCGTGCGCTTCGCCGTCTGGGCGCCCAACGCCGCATCCGTGACCCTCGCCGGCGAGTTCAACCAGTGGGATACGCGCCGCCATCCCATGCGCCGCCGCAACGCCGGCGTCTGGGAGATCTTCATGCCCGGATTGGGGGAAGGCGCTACCTACAAATACAACGTGCGTTCGCGCGTCAACGCCTACCAGCAGCTCAAGGCCGATCCCTACGCCTTCGCCGCCGAGACGCCGCCGAAATCCGCCTCCGTGGT
>Ga0335078_10003950_pt1 | contig 22049 bp, 21 predicted proteins | sample Lox_Sample_32_FD_206711 | JGI IMG/M metagenome (GOLD analysis project Ga0335078, IMG submission 206711) | Soil microbial communities from Loxahatchee National Wildlife Refuge, Florida, United States - Lox_Sample_3.2 | ecosystem: Environmental > Terrestrial > Soil > Wetlands | place: USA...
AAGATTGCGGATGCTGCAGCTCAAGCAACTCAGGCACCTTGAGGTAGGAACTGTACGTGAGCTGTTCGCCATGGTGAGCGACCGAGGCCGCCTGGTCAGAAGTACGACCCGGGACTTCGGAGCGGTCAAGTCCTAAGAAGTCCCGGGCATTGTCACCCAGCAAGCGTGACTTTGCCTGCGGCGTAAGTTGACTCGATCGAATCAGTGCGCCCACAGAATGTTCGCCGAGCGGGAAAGGATAGTCCGAGCCGAGCATAACGCGATCGCTCCCCATCGTCTCCACAAGAAAGTGCAACGCGCGCTGATCGAAGACCGCTGAGTCCACATAGAACCGTTTTAGATATTGGCTCGGCGACAACTGGCACACTCCGCGCGCCGCAGGGTGATGCTGCCACGCATTCTCCACCCGTCCCAAGAGAAACGGGAAGCTGCCTCCTCCGTGCGCAAAACAAATCCGCAGCGTCGCCGGCAACTTATCAAACGCTCCGCCCAGAATCAGCGCCACAATTCCCAACTGCGTTTCCGCCGGCATGCCCACCGTCCACGGCATCATATACTTCGGCATGCGCTGTGGTGCCAGCATCTCCCACGGATGAACCAGCACCGCCGCCCCCTCGTCAGCGCAATGATGCAGAAATGTCACGATGGCAGGATCGTCGAGATTTCTCTCTCCGACGTGATTTCCGATCTGCACGCCCAGGTGACCCCCACGCATGCACCGCGTCACTTCTTTGCAGGCCGCATCCACATCTTGCAGCGGCACCTGACACAACGATTTCAGACGACCATTCCCTTGCGCGCACAATTCAAGCGCGGCATCGTTGAATAGCTGTGCACAATCGAGCGCCTGATCCGTCGGACGCTCATAGGCGAACAGCACGGGCGTGGCAGACAGAACCTGCATCTCAATCCCATCTCGATCCATCTCGCGAAGGCGAACTTCTGCATCCCAGCACGCGGAATAAATGTGGCGGAAGAAGCGTTCGCCCACTCTGATCTCCGCTTTACCAGCTTCAGTGTGCTTGATCCACGGCCAGTCCGGCGTACCGTAGCGTGCTGCCAGGTCCGGCCACGTGCGGGGAAAGAAATGATTGTGGATGTCGATGACGGGCATGTTTACTGTCTGCCGGGGTGAACTGCGCCGCAGTGTTTACACTTGCGCAGACTCTCACTGCTGTAGAACTGCTCAAACAGTGGTGGGAGGTCGCGCACGATGCTCTTGAGCTTCACTTCCGCACGATGAAGCAACTGATGACAACTCTGGCAATACCATTCAAAACCGTCTAAAGCGCCTTCAGGACGAGGCATCTCAACCACGACACCGATGCTCCCTTCCTGCAACCGCTGCGGCGAATGCCGCATATGTTTGGGCAACAAGAAAATTTCCCCTTCTTTGATCGGGATCTCCAGTGGCGGCTTACCCGAAGTCTCCATGATGCGGAGAAAAATATTTCCCTTCAGCTGATAGAAGAATTCTTCCGTTGGATCATCATGATAGTCGCGTCGGTGGTTTGGACCTCCGACGACGGTCACCATCATCTCGCCATCCTCCCACACCAGCGCGTTACCCACTGGCGGTTTGAGCTTTTCCTTGTTCTCTTCGATCCAGCTCTGAAAATTGAATGCCTTGAGACTCTTGATGGACGACATTTAGTGTCTCCTATTTGTCCGGCTTGTACGCCACCGCGCGGATCTCAATCAGCAAATGCGGATGCGGCAATTGGTGCACGGCCACCGTGGTTCGCGCCGGACCATCGTAGCCGAAGTACTCGCCGTATACTTCGTTGTACCCCGCGAAGTCGTTCATGTTCACCAGATAAGCAGTTACTTCCACGATATCCTTCAGTTGGGCTCCGGCGCTCTGCAGGATGTCGCGCACGTTTTCGATGACTGCTTTCGTTTGCACGCGAATGTCAAGCTGGGTTGTTCCTAGCCCATCCACTTCCGCGCCCGCTATCGAGTTATCCGCACGACGAGCGCTCGTTCCCGAGACAATCACAAAATCCCCTGCGCGCTTCACGTGCGGATACCTGCCCCGCGGCTTTGCCTTCCCTTCGACGACTTGGCTTTCGACTTTCCCCATGTTCACAGCCGGACGCAGATGTTGTTCGGCTCCGAATAGAAATTCAGAGAATGCATGCCGCCTTCACGACCGATGCCGGAGAGGCCCACGCCGCCAAAGGGGGTCCGCAAATCTCGCAGGAACCAGCAGTTTACCCATGTGATGCCCACATTCATCTGTTGAGCGACCCGGTGTCCTCGTTTCAAGTTTGTCGTCCAGATCGACGCGGCTAATCCATATTTCGTGTCGTTCGCCATCGCCACGGCTTCCTCTTCCGTGTCGAAGGGAGCGACGTGACAGACTGGCCCGAAGATTTCTTCCTTCACGCAACGCGCCGACTCCTTCAGGCCAGTATAGATCGTCGGCTGAACATAGAAGCCGCGGTCGAGGTCACTGCTGAACTGAGGCACTCCTCCCCCTGTTACGAGGGTTGCACCTTCTTCACATGCCAGCCGATAGTACGAGAGGACTTTCTCGCGATGCTTCGCTGAGATCAGTGGCCCGAGCTCTGTCGTTTTTTCCTGCGGCAACCCAATCCGCAGGCCTTCCGCCTTGCGCCTTAGTGCCTCGACAAACTGACCAAATCTCACTCGTTCCACGTAAACCCGCTCAGCGCACAGGCATATTTGACCCGTATTCAAGAACACAGCGTCGGCAATGCCGTTCACCGTTTCCTCAAAATCACAGTCGGCAAAGACGATGGCGGCATTTTTCCCACCAAGTTCAAACGACACAGGCTTCACGGACGCCGCAACGGCCTTCATAATCGCGGCTCCGGTCTGGGATTCACCAGTGAACGTTACTGCATTCACGTCCGGATGTTGCGTCAGAAACTCGCCTGCCGAGTTCGGCCCGAAGCCGTGCACCACGTTGTAGACCCCATCCGGAATCCCCGCTTCCTCCATCACTTCAGCCAGTAATGTGGCGGTCGCCGGAGTCTCCTCCGACGGCTTTACCACCACTGTGTTTCCGCAGGCCAGAGCCGGCGCAACCTTCCAGGTCAACAGCAACAAGGGCAAGTTCCAGGGAGTAATAATCGCCACCACTCCCAAAGGCTTGCGTACGGCATAATTCAACGCACTTTTTCCGCCCGGAGTTTCAATCTGAAATGACTCCACACCCGCCGTTTTGATCAAGTCAGCGAAAGCCCGAAAATTGGCAGCCGCACGAGGAACATCCAGCTTCGACGCGAGCGACACGGGCTTGCCCGTATCTGCCACTTCAGCCGCAACAAAACAGTCGAACCGTTCTTCGATAGAGTCAGCAATTTTGTACAACCGCAACGCACGCTCGCGAACGCCGAAGCGCCCCCATTCGCCCCCTAGTGCCTTCCGAGCCGCGCCCACCGCGCCATCGACCAAGGCATGGTCCGCTTCCGTGACTTGTGCGATGATGCTTCCGTCTGCGGGGTTAACGTCGGCAAACTCCTTCGCCCCACCCACGAACTTCCCATCGATGTAGTTGTGGAATGATTTCAATGGCATGAAACCCCGCCGCATCGTAACAGTCCCGCTTCGCAGGAGGCAATGCCGGTGGCAGCCTAGCTTTTTCGCTCGTGCAGATAGCGTTGCAGGGCGTCTTGCCACGAGGGCATCGCAATCCCGTATGGCAGCAAGCTTCTCCCCGACAAAACGGAGTAAGCCGGTCTCTGAGCTGGACGTGACATCTGCTGCGTGCTCACCGGTCGCACTTCTGTATCAAGTCCTGCGCCTTTTATAATCGCGCGAGCGAACTCAAACCACGTGCAGTCTCCGGAATTGGTCACGTGCAGAATTCCTTGTGCGCCTTTCCGGCACAACTGGATGATCGCCGTCGCCAGATCTACGGTGTACGTCGGGCTCCCGCGCTGATCCTCGACAACATCCAGCGCTGGCCTGCTCGCTGCCAGTTTCAGAATCGTGTCTGGGAAACATTTCCCGCCAACCCCGAACAGCCATGAAGTCCGCACAATGCAGACCTCGGGCAGCACGTTCAGCAACCGGACCTCCGCCTCCGCCTTCGAACATCCGTAAATGCTCTGCGGATTTCTCGCATCTCCTGTTTCATACGGAGACGCCTTCTTTCCGTCGAAGACATAATCCGAGCTTAGAAACAGCAACCTCGCCCCGACTTGTTTCGCTGCCTCCGCGACATTGACGACCGCATCGCGGTTCACAGAAAACGCCATATCCTTATTAGTTTCACAGCCATCTACATCCGTGTATGCTGCCGTGACCACGATCCAATCGGGACGCGTCCTCCCCACGATTTGTGAGACCTTGTCTGCATCACGAATGTCCACATCGCCCGAGCTAAGACCCGCGACTTCGTCTTGGCTCCAATCTCGAATGAGCACCTTACCGAGCAAGCCCGAGGCGCCGAAAACCGTGACTCTCATTGTTGTGATTTTCCCCGCGGCTATTCGAAGGTTTCGGCGTCGTGCAGCACAACGCCACGCTGATCTTTTGCGGATATGATTGGCTCACCATCCAATTCCCAGTCAATCTTCAGTTCAGCATCGTTCCATGCCAGAGTGCGCTCAAACTCGGGTGCGTAGTAGTCGGTAGCTTTGTACAGAACGTGTGCCGTCTCTGAAATCACGCGGAATCCATGGGCGAAGCCCGCCGGAATCCATAACATGCGTTTGTTTTCACCGGACAATCGCACGGCCTCCCACGCTCCAAACGTCGACGAACTCCGCCGCAGATCAACCGCCACATCGAGAATCTCTCCCTCAATGACGCGAACAAGTTTTCCCTGTGGGCATTTGATCTGATAGTGCAACCCTCGCAACACATTTCTTCGTGATGAAGAGTGATTATCCTGCACGAACCGGTCGCTGATGCCGATTTCACGCATGACCTTCTCGTTATAGCTCTCGAGAAAAAACCCGCGCTCATCGCCGAATACCCGCGGCTCCAGAATGAACATGCCGGGCAGGGAAATCGGTATTTTCCTGATCGCATCGATCTTCATCATAATTTCGCGTTCGCTCTCGAGCAGATCCGCTACCATCTCAGAATACCTTCTCCCGGAGCAGTTGCAGCAGGTACGCCCCGTAGCTGCTGTTTTTCATCGAGCTGGCAATTTGCTCCACCTGAGCGCCGGTGATATAACCCGACCGGTACGCGATCTCTTCCGGACACGCCACCATCAAGCCCTGTCTTTTTTCAATCGCCTGGATGTAGAGAGCCGCATCCATCAGTGACTCGTGCGTGCCTGTGTCCAGCCAAGCCATGCCACGTCCCATCACGACCACTTCAAGCTGCCCGCGTTGCAAGTATGCTTTGTTCACATCAGTGATTTCTAGTTCCCCGCGAGCGCTTGGCTTCAGCGACTTTGCGATCTTTACCACTTGATCATCGTAGAAATAAAGACCCGTCACCGCATATCGCGACTTTGGCTGCTTTGGTTTCTCCTCGATACTCAAAGCGCGGCCGTTAGCGTCAAACTCCACCACGCCGTATCGTTCCGGATCATGCACCGGGTACGCGAATACCCGTGCGCCATGCGCTTTTTCAGCCGCTTCTCGCAGATCTTTCGCCAGATCGTGCCCGTAAAAAATGTTGTCACCCAGCACCAGAGCGCTCGGACTACCCCCCAGGAATTCCTCCGCCAGAAGGAATGCTTGCGCAATCCCCTCCGGCCTGGACTGAACGCGGTAGTGCAGATGAATGCCATACTGTGCTCCATCTCGCAACACTGTCTGGAACTTCGGCACATCGTCGGGCGTAGAGATCACCAGAATGTCGCGAATGCCCGCCAGCATCAGAGTGCACAGTGGGTAATAGATCATGGGCTTGTTGTAAACCGGGAGCAGACTTTTCCCCATCGCTTGCGTCACCGGATACAGACGCGTGCCTGATCCTCCCGCGAGAATGATCCCTTTGTACTGCGCGCCGTCTTTCATGATTTTGCCTGTCGGTCGCTTGCGCCAACCTTCTGTTGCTCTCAACTCGAATAGTGCGTCGCAATCCACTGCCGATAGCTGCCGCTGGTCACGTCCCTCGCCCACTCTTCGTTCTCAAGATACCAGCGCACCGTCTTGCGAATTCCACTGTCGAACGTCTCTTGCGGTTTCCAACCCAGTTCGCGCTCCATCTTCCGAGCGTCCATAGCATAACGCCGGTCATGTCCGGGGCGATCTTTCACAAACGTGATTAACTCTCGCCGTGACCTTCCCGGGCTCGGCCTCATCTCATCGACCAGATCGCAGATGGTCTCCACAATCTCGAGGTTCGGCTTCTCATTCCATCCGCCAATGTTGTAGGTCTGTCCCGGACGTCCACTTCGCAGTACGATAGCGATCGCCGAACAGTGATCCTCCACATAGAGCCAGTCCCTGACATTTTTCCCGTCGCCGTAGACCGGCAGTGTTTTGCAATCTCGCGCATTCAGAATCATCAGCGGTATCAGCTTCTCCGGAAATTGAAATGGCCCGTAGTTGTTGGAGCAATTCGTGGTCAGAGTCGGCAGTCCGTAGGTGTGGTGATAAGCGCGAACCAGATGATCCGATGCGGCCTTCGAGGCCGCGTACGGGCTGTTGGGCGCGTATTGCGTCGTTTCGCAGAACGGAGGATCGTCCGGCGCCAGAGAACCGTACACCTCGTCCGTCGATACATGTAAGAAGCGAAAATGCTGACGCTCTTCCTCCGCGAGCGCCGCCCAGTAGGATCGCGTTCCCTCCAGCAGGGCAAAAGTCCCGTCGATGTTCGTGCTAATGAAATCGTCCGGTCCTCGAATGGACCGGTCCACATGGCTTTCCGCGGCAAAATGCACGATCGCCTTGGGATGATGTTTTTCCAGCAACTGCCCCACTAGCGTCCGATCTCCAATATCTCCATGGACAAACTCATATCGACGGTCACTTGCGATACTTTCCAGATTACGCAAGTTCCCCGCATAGGTCAGCTTGTCGAGATTGACAATCGACGCCGATCTTTCCTGCATCCTCTGCAAGATGAAGTTCGAACCGATGAATCCCGCACCGCCGGTGACAACAATCGTTTCGTTCATAGAGAATCTGGCCGCTCTTAATCTCGCCGATTGACGGCTGAAACACCGCTATGCGAGATAAGCATTTTGATTGTAAACAAAAGGAATAAAAAAAGACGGGGCAGGAACCCCGTCCACCGCTGGAACGTCTTTCGCTGAGATTACGTTATCGGTTCGTCGAAAGAGACGATCGCTATCCTGCCCTCCGCGCCCCTCCGGCACCGGCGGTTGCTGCCTTCGCGCTCGGTTTCTTCGCTGGTTTTTCCTCCCGCTTCCATCCCAGGACTTCGAAGTAGGCACACTCGATATCCGCGGCAATCTTCTGCCACTGGTACTGCTCTTCGATCCGCTTCCGCGCTGCTCTCCCGGCCGCTTCGCGCACCGTGGGATTCGCGATCAGAAAGCGCAACCGGTCTGCCAGATCGGACGCGTCGCCGCGCTTAAACGTGAAACCTGCCCCGTCCACAACCTCCCGGTTTTCCGGAACGTCGCTCGTCAGGACGCACCGACCTGCTCCCATCGCGTCCAGCAAGGCCAGCGACAACCCTTCGAGATCCGACGGAAGCACAAAGATCATCGCATTTGTCAGCAATTCGTCGAGTATTTCTCCCGCCACCCAATCGAACATCCGGATGCGACCGCTGGCGTGCGCCCGCAACTGTTTGCTGTATTCGTCGCAGTAACTCGACGCTCCTGCCATGACTAGCTTCACATCAGTCTCGATCTGCTCAAACGCCTCCACCAGCAAGTGACAACCTTTTTCCGGCGAGAATCTCCCCAGAAACAGAACATACTTCCCTGGATCGAGGCCCCACTCCACAATCTGCCTCGGCTCACGCCATGCGCGCAGTACTCCGCCATTCGGCACGTAGAACGCCTCAACCCCGTGCTTCTCGTGATACCGCCGCTGTAGAGCCTGCGATACCACCGTGGTTCCGTTGGGAAACGTCACCGACGCCTGCTCGCCCAATCGCAAGACCGCCGACGCCAGCCGTCCCCATTTCCGTCTCTGCCAATCCAGTCCCTGCACAGTCACGGCCGTTTTCTGTCGCACCAGTCGAGGCAGGAAAGAAAACAGCGCCGGACCCAGCGCGTGATAGTGCACAACGTCATATGTCTGGGTCATTGCGTGCGCCGTGCTTAGCAACGTGTGAAAAACGGTTTCGAGATGCTTTGACCGGATCGTAGGCAGCCGCACCAGTCGCATACCGTTGTGTTCTTGCAACGCCGGCGTAAAATGCGTTCGGCAGTACACTGTGACTTCGTGCCCCATTTCGACCAAACGTTTCCCGACCTCTTCGTAGTACGCCTCAATCCCGCTGTATTTTGAAACCACGCCTCGGCCGCCGATAAATGCCACTCGGAGCTTCCTTCTCTGGCCAGCGCTTGCGCTCTCACGACCTGGCATCGTCCGCCTGAGGGGCTCCCAAGGAACAGGATCAGTGGTTGCGATAAGTCCACGATTAGGCCGAGCTTTACCTGACAGCAAGCCTTCGTACAGACTCAGCATCTTCTGATAATGTTCTTCCGGACCGTGCCGCTCACGCACAAATTCCCATCCTGCCCGCCCCATCCTCTCGGCCATCCAGGGCCTCGACCTCAGTCTTTCCATCGCCGCGGCGAGTTGATTCACATCTCCGGTGCGATACAGAATCCCGGTCTCGCCGTCGCGGACCAATTCCTTTCTCGATCCCATATCTGAGGCTACGACCGCCCGGCCTGCGGCATATGACTCCAGGATCGTTTTGCCCAGCGTCTCGTATGCGCGCGATGGCAACACCGTAAACCGCGATTGGGCGATCATCGCATCCCTCTGCTCAGTACCAACGTGCCCCACAAATTCGACGTTCGATAGTCGAAGAGTCGCCGCTAACCCTTGCAACTCTTCCCGCTGTGGGCCATCGCCCGCAATTACCAACCGCATCTGCGGTACTCGCTGCATCGCCTGCAACAGATCATCAACACCCTTCTCGGCCGACAGCCTGCCGAAGTACAGCACTGGCCCATCCTTATTGGCACGGCTGATCTCGCGAATATTCTGAAAGTGCTGCAGAACTTTGAACTTCTTCTCGTCCCATCCGTGCTCGACAAATTTGTCTCTCACGAAGCGGCTGGGCGCCAGAAACAGATCGACGCACTTCCGGTACGTTCCCAGCCATCGATGAACATAGGCCTCTGTCATCAACGTTACACGGGCTCCCAACCCCGGGTAACATCCTTGCCGCAGGGCGTGCCAAAATGCGGCGCCCTTGCACGCTTCGCAGGCTTCCCCTCGCGACACCAAGTTGTAGCTTGGACAGAGCAGCTTGAAATCGTTCAAGTGATACATAACTGGAACGTCTTGGGCTTTTAGCTCCCACAGAATTGATGGTGAGAGGTGGTGATAAATATTTCGCACGTGCGCCACATCGGGCCGAAACTCCCTGATCATGGCTCGGATATGCCGCCGCGCTTCCCACGAGTAGATCGCGTGCCCCGCGCGCCGAAGGTCTTGCCCCAAACCGGCCTCGGCTTTGAAGTCTATGTGCGGAACGAAATGATGGTCGTATGCGCTCGCTTCGCCCCGCGGGTCAGCCATCGAGAACAACGCTACTTCGTGCCCCCGCGACCGCATCAGTTCCATCAGTTCGAACAGGTACGTCTCCGTTCCACTGAACGGGAAGTTGTATTTGTTGCAATACAGAATTCTCATGGAGGAGGTTCCCAGCCTGCCGTGCAATGCGCCCGATGAACAACTCGCTGAATGATGCCAGGTTTTTGTCGCGGTTGAAGTTGTGGCGGACTTGCACCTGGGCCGCGTGCCGCACCCAGTCCAGCCGCCGCGCCGCCAAAAGAACGTAGGGACGATGAAGATCAGGATGACTCGATGACCCCATCAGGGAACGAATAAGAAGGAACTGGGCTACAAAGTCACCCATCGACCCGGCTTCATACAGAAATCCGGTCTGGCCCCGAATCACGAGTTCCGGAATTCCCGTGATGGCCGGGGCCAGCACGACTTTTCCACGCGCCATCGCCTCCATCAGTACCAGCGGAATCCCTTCGCTTCGGCTGGTCAACACAACAACGTCAGCTCGCTCGTACAGCGAATCCATCTGCTCATGTGGCACATGTCCCAGCAACGTCACTCGTTCCTTGAGACCGCACCTTCGTATAAGTGACTCCAACTGTCTGCGCTCCGGTCCTTCGCCAGCAATCGAGCATTCAAAAGCAACTCCTCGCGTGTGCAGCTGAGCGCAGGCCCTCACCAGAAATGCGTGATCTTTCACGCGATGCAGCCGGCCTATCGTCAGGATCGAGAACTCGCCGTGGTCCGGTTGCCGGTCAAGCCTGCGATCCGCCTGTTCCCTTACTTCGACGCCCAATCGCGACACGATCACTTTCTCCGCGTCGATTCCCGCGTAATGATCCAGAATGAAGCGCCGGTTATACTCCGATACCGTTACGCAGAAGCTACAATTCTCTAGCTTCACATCGAGATAAGTGCCGTGCAGCAAGAGATCTGAGCCATGCAGCGTGATACTGAAACCTATATCCAGAAATCGTGCTGCCACCATCGTGATCCACGAACCGAAATATCCATGATGTACGTGGATGTGCTCGACTCCGCGCCCGCGCAGACTGATCGCGTAGCAAGCGCCCATCCATGTATGCAACAGCGCCTTCCCCCGTTGCAGCGGCCCTTCATGCCCCCGATAAATCACACGCCAAATCAAATCCGAAATGACGTTCCACCTCCGAATGCAGAGCCACACAGCGCGTATCAGAACGATAGCCCGCAATGGCTGCATCACGATTTCCGCTTCGCACTCGTTCCCTCCACCTTCTGCGCTCGGTCTTGCCTTCCTCACACTTCCGGCGATGACCCGAACTCCCTGCCTTCGCAGTTGCTCAATTTCTTCTCCCACGTACGGCTCGACGGCAGAAGGAAACTGGTTGGCGAGATACGCGACGGTCAACATAACTGCGAACTCTCCGCTCGACTTCGTTGCGCCGCAAGCATTCCGGCCATCGTGAACAGCAACCCGTTCACAAACTGGTAGCTCATGACCACCACTGCCGCATTCACCCAATACACCGCCAGCAAAATTGGCCACAGTCGATGAAAGTGCCGATCGAGGAACCCGCTTCTCTCATTCGCGGGAATTGCACCCCGTCGCAACCGCCACATCTCCCACATCAGCCACAAATACAGCGCAAGCCCGACGACGCCGTGCTCCACTAGGAGTTCCAAATACGTGTTGTGGGGATAAAGCAGCTTCTCCCGATATCCGCTGACATATCGCGGCAACTCGGCGGGCATCTGATGGAAGCCCCATCCTGTCAGGGGACGCTCCAAGAACATCTTCCACCCTCCCGTGTACACCGCTGCGCGATAATCCACTGGGCCGCGCTCCTCGAGGCGATCGCTCAGCACTCCACTCAATTCGCTCGAACTCAAAACGGCGGCCAGTCCGACGACCGCCACCAGGACCAACCCCAAAGCTGCCCGGCGTAGCGTGCGATTGCGGCTAAGAAAAACCAGCGCCAATGCCGATCCGGCAAACGACAGCCACACCGCCCGAGTCATTGTCGCCAGAATTGCTACTGGCACCGATGCCAGCAGGAACCAAGCCTTTACACCGCGCACACTGCCCCGACGATATGCATGCAGCGCTAGTAATCCGAGCAGGTTGAGCGATACGCCATTCGCCACGGCTTGCAGGAGCGGCCCGCGCGCCCGTTCAGCATGAAACCCGAGGGTTTCGTCGAGAATGAACCGCGGAAAAATCACTGAATGGGCCCCCACGAGAAAGGCGATCGCCGTGAAACTCAGGTATGCGAGAACGATGAGCGCGAATACTTCAAACTGCCGGAACCGCCTCTCGTCCGTGAACACAAGCGCTGCCATGTGAAACATCGCGAAGGGCACGATGAACTTCGCCGCGAGCAGGCACCAGGTCTCGTTGTCGAACGGGCGGCCAATCACACTCGCCACCGCCAGCACCGTCAGCCCAACCATCGGCCATGTCGCTCGTTCCACCACCAGCAAGCGGCCGCGATAGACGGCGGCACGTCCTACAACACCAGCCGTCAGAAGCCCGAACGCCACGCGGTCAATCTCGTAAAACGCAACGTCGGGATGCCGGAGCAGCATCGCTGTCAGCGCTGCCAGGAACAAAAGAGACGGTGTGGCGATCAGCACCTGCACCAGACGCAGCACAACTTCCATCGCGCCGAGCACTAGGTCTTGTGCTAGGCCTCCTTGTCTTCCCGCGCTCAACGATGCGGCCGGCATCATTCGCCGCTCCCTCGCACGACCGCCATAAACGTCTTCAGCAAAATCGTCATATCGGTGCGCAAACTCCACGTTCGGATATATTCCCGATCCAGTTCCATCCCTCGCTGAAACGATGGATCCCTCCGGGCCACGACCTGCCACAATCCGGTGATTCCCGGCGTCACATCCAGCCGTCCGAGATGTTCTATTTCATACGCCGCAAAGTCATCCAGCGGATGCGGTCTTGGCCCCACCAGGCTCATGTCTCCCTTTAGCACGTTCCACAGCTGCGGGAGCTCGTCCAGACTGTACTTTCGCAACCAACGTCCCACCCGTGTAATCCGCGGATCATCCGCAATCTTGAAGATTGGTCCCGACCTCTGGTTTCGCTGTCGGAGATTGTTTTTCAATTCATCCGCATTGCTCACCATCGTTCGAAACTTGTGACAGTGGAATGGCCTTCCCTTCCGTCCCGCACGCGGAGCGCTGTAAAGCACGGGCCCCCGCGAGTCCAGTTTGATGAAGCCGGAGACTGCCGCGAGCAGTGGGGACAGCATCATTAACGCCAATCCGGCTCCCACCACGTCCAGCAGCCTTTTCAAAACCAGCGCGGCCGCTGGCAGTCGCTCCGCATGCAGACAGATCACCGGCAAGTCCCCGACCCTCTCAAACCCATTTCCCTCAGGCTTACACCCAAACAGATCCGGAACAATTTCCAAGTCCAGCTGCAGGCGGCGTGCTTCGCGCACGACCTGCAGCGCCAGTTCGCGAGGGTGCGATCCCGCCAAAATCACTTCATCCACGAACCCGGTACGTGCAAGTCGCGCGAGATCGGTCACTCGTCCAATGATTCCGTCCCCCAGCGGCTTCTTGTCGTCCAGAAATCCGCACACTCTTCGCCTCGTTTCCGGATGACCCTCCACATGCGACGCGACTCGTCGTCCCACTCCTCCGCCTCCAATGATCAGCACGTTCCGCATGTCACCATCACACCCCGCGAAAGCTTGTCGCCTCCGGTTCCGCCAGCGCCACGCCCACAGCGTTCCAAAGTGCAGCAGCCCTGCTCCACAGAACAGAGCGGCGATGAGCCACGGCGCACCCTGCAGTCCGTAAGCACCTGCCAAAACCGCAGTCGCCCACAGGATCGCTTTGCCCAGAATTCGCGCTTGCCCGCGCAGATCGTGGCGTCCGTCGTAGAGGCCTTCACCGTAGCCCATCAATGTGATTAACGCGGCGTGCAGCACGGCAATTCCGAGGAAAGAAAACGGAACCCCCGCCGCGCGCTCAAACATCCCCCCATGGGGAGGAAAATAGCGCGGTAACACAAGCAGCGCTCCGATCATCAGCCAGTTCACTCCGATCAGGGCAAAGTCCGCTGCCGTAGCCCTCAGCCATGTCCATGCCGTTCGGCCTTGCAACGGGAGCGGCACAAACAAAGCGACGGCGCTCTCCATGAATCCCGGTTCCGGGTCCGTCGATATTTCCGCTACCTTCGATGGGGCATCTTTCGTCGCAAAATGCACGAACCCTGCCGGCTTTTTCTTGCTGCCAAATGCCGGCGCCTCACCCGGAATCAAACGTGCCCAGTTAACTCCTTCGTGGGGTTCCTGCTGTTTAGGATGAGGAGCGGAAGACACTACTCGATCATTTCTTCAAATGATTTCCACTTCATAGCCCTGGATCTCGACCGCCAGTGAGCGCTGGATCGATTCAATCGAGATCATGATCTTGCCCTTTTCGCGCCGCGTCAGCAGGCCCTCCAAACCATTAAGACAACCGCCGCGAATTCTCACGCGCTGCCCGGTGCGCACAAATGGATACAGCGAGAACGGAACATCCTGCGCCAACAGCAGCCGCAAGTCTTCAATCTGCTTCTCCGGCACAACCGCAGCGGCGCCTGCAAAACTGACGAACCCAATCACGCCTGCGGTCTGCAAGACCATCAGTCGCATGGTGACCGACTTGGCGGAACGTACGAAGGCGTAGCCGGGAAACAACGGGACGGTCAGCATCTTCCTGCGGTCGCTCCAGGCTCGGCTCTCTTTTCTCAGCGGCAGAAAAACTTCCAGCCCCTTCCCTGCAAATTGCGCCGCAGCCTTCTTTTCAAACCGATATCGCGTCTGCACCGCGAACCATACTTCCGCTCCGGATTGAGGCTGCGTAGCTAGCCCCCTCGCGCCGCTCAGTGTTCCCAATCTTGTAGCCCCATAGCTCCGCTCAGTGAGTCCCGGATCCGTTCTTGCCGGCTTTTGCACAGAAAATCCAACTGCAAGTGCTGGTTCGAGACGATCTACAGCCGCCTATAGATCGACTCAGGAATAGGAAACACGCGATCGCTGAGCACTGTGCCCAAAAGGCATGCTTGCGCCCGTTCCAGTGTCTCTTTGATGTTGCTTGCCCTAACTCGTCTTGTGCTCAGCGCGGACAACACCAGGATGATTCCATCCGCGAATTGCGCCATCGCCGCCGCTTCGCTCGACTCCCCCGCCGATGGCCCCGCTATGATCGAGTACTCAAACTCCCGGTGCAACTGGCGCAAATACGATTGCAACGACGCAGCCGTGGCCGCGGTTCCGTTTTTCCACTCGGCCGGCACCAGCCATAGGTTGCCGCGCACTCGCGTCGCAATTCTTTGCAACGGGCCGGTTGCATCTTTACTTTCGGCCTCGCCGTGATGTTGCGTGTCAACGTTATGGAGCAGCTGCGGGTACCCGCCCACCACCGCTACGTTTCCCGCCGTCTCCAGGGCGAGTGCCTCTCCTACCCGCCGGCAAACGTTTCGCACGTCCGACTCCGTTTCCACGGCGCTGAACACAACCTGCCGTATGGGGCGCGGCCCGCGCGAAAAGAAAACCTGTCGCACCAGTCCCTGGATTTGCTCCCGCGCAAAGTTCTCCGGATTCCATCCCTTCGTCTGCGAATCCCGCAGTTCGAGACCGAGCACTTCCTGCTCGCCGCTTCTCACCACCTCAGCGGAAGTCACTAATCCGGCACTCAAGATCCCTTCTCTCATCCGGTTAACCTTCCCCGCGTCGCTCGCGGCAGCGAGGCCAACACCGGCGCATTCAGATAGGCGAGCACGTCATCTGGAGTGCGGAAGCCCGGGTCCACATAGTCCACCGCAAACGCGGCCCCAGCGCCGGCCACCCCCGCTGTAACCAAACCGACCGCCAGCACCGCCCAGGTCGACCACACCGGTAACGCTGGAGCCACTGGCTGCTCCGCAATTGCCACGTTGACGATGCCTCGCTCGTCCAGCGCATCCGCCATCCGTGCCTCTTCTTGCTTTTTGACGTACAGCAGATAATTCTCCTCGGCAGCCTTTTCTGTGTTCTGCAGGTCATCCTGTGCGATCGCGGCGTCGCCCAACTGTCGGGCCATCGTTCGATAACTCGTTTCTTGCACGGACATTGCCGCTTCGCGCGCCTGCAGGGCCTTCAACTGCACCTGCGCTCGTTCTAGTTCGGACTTCGCCCATTCGTAGTGCGGGTTCTTGTCCGTCGTTTCGTCCCGCAGCGGCAACGAGATCTCTGTCGCGATGGCGGCCTGTGCCTGGGCGATCTGCCGATCGACCTCTTGCACCAGTCGGTGGCTCGGCTCGAATTTGGTCAGAAGTTGTGTCCTCTTCAACTGCAAATCCAACAAGCTTGCCTTCAGCGCCTTGAACAGCTCCGGATTGTCGGCAATCCGAACCTGCGTGGTAGTGCGCTCTGGCAGCTTTTCCAGTTGGCCCTGTAGTTCCCACACTCGCTGCTGCGTCTCCGACAATTCCACTCGCGTTTGACGGTAGCTCGCGTCCATCTCGCTCAATTCCCGCAGCGCGAGGTCCCGTTCCTGGGCCGCCGCCACGACCCCGTGTCCAGCGCTGAACTCAAGCAGCCTGTTCTTCGCCACTTCCAGCTGTCGCCGCGATTCTTCGGTCTGCTGCTCGAAAAAATCACTTTCGCCGCCCGGCCGATGCACCACCGTGTGTTTCTCCAGATATGCGTTCGCGACCGACTGCAACACCTTCGCCGCATGCCCGGGGTCGTCTGACGCGTACTTGATAGCAATCAGGTTCGTCTTCTTTACCGGTTCGACCTGCAGCTTTTCGGCAAGCCGCCGTGCCGCCCGCTCCACCCTCTCAGCATGACCTTCATGCAGTCGAAGAAAATGTAACCAATCGCGTCCGCCGATGCCGGTCTCCTCGACGACTCTGCGCAACACTTCGTCATCCCGCAAAAGCTCTACTTCAGAATTCAGCTCCTCCTCGGTGATGGACAACCGTGTTAGATCAATCGGCGCATTCTCCGTCGCACTGACTGGAGCGTCCGCTCTCCCTGGCCGCACGAGCACTTTCATTTGCGCTTCATATCGCGCGCCAACGAGCAAGTAGAGGGCAGCTGCCACAAGCACCACGCCCGAGACGCAGACGAAGGCCCTTCGCTGGCGGAACATCACCATCGCCAACTCCCGCAAGGTTGGCGTTGGTGACTCTAACGCCCTGCGAATTGGGCCTTCGTCTGGCATGCGAGCGTGGGGATCTTCCGTTTAGAATTGCGTGGAGTTCATGTACATGCTTACGGAGGGTTTGGTAAGAAAGCGTGCGATTTTCGAAATTGTGTTCTGCGGAACAAACACCATGTCTCCCGGCCGGAGATGTGCATCTTCCTTCAGTCGACCCTGTTTCAGCATCCTTTTCATGTCGAGCAGCCGCGCCTCCACCAGATCATCATTGACTCGACGGAAGAGGACCACTTGGGAGTGCTTCGCCTGTTGCGTCAGTCCGCCGGCAATCTGCACTGCCTCAGCCACCGTCGTATCCGACCGAAGTTCGTACTTGCCCGGCCGTCCAACTTCACCTCCCACGACAAAATACGGCCGCTCAAAGTCCTTCAGCGCGACCGCAACCTGCGGATCGTGCAGATTTCCCCGGTACGCCTTCTGGACAGCTTCGCTGAATTCCTCGAGACTCAAGCCCTCCACTAGCACCATGCCGGCATCCTTCAACATCACGTAGCCGTCAGGTTGCACGGTCAGCGTCTGGTTAAATTCTGGTGCGACCGTGAAGCCGATCTCCACCACGTCGCTCGCTCGTAACCGGTAGAGCGGACGGCGCTCCCCTCCGAGTAAAGGGTTTCCCAGGCCATCCGCTCCTCCGGGTTTTGCGGCCGTTGTACGACTGCTTCCCGCTCCTGCTCCGGTTAAGCTGGATTGGGAAGTCCCTTTGTTTCCGCCCAGGTCTGTATTCTCATCCTGCGCGAAAGCGGCCCAACAACACTGCAAAACCAAAAGCACGATTGCTACACGTCGAACGAATATGAAAAATCGCTTCACGTCTGTCTGCCCAACACTTCGTTGCTTCGAACATCACTCATTTCATAACTCTCTACCGCGCAAATTAAACCGGCGGCGCACGATCGACAAGACATGGGAAGTAGCGTCAACCAGAGTGGATCATCCTCCAATCACACGGCAAAATCTCTGCTGCGCGACCGGCCGTATCGATTCAATGGCTTACCGATAGTCAAACGGAAAGGAAAAGATGTGAAGAAATTTCCTCCATGTCTTCTTCCGTGCTCCCCACAAAAGTGGACTTGCATGTTTGTCCCATCACATGAATTGGAAAGAAATATTTCCTGGATTTCCCGTCCTGAAACCCGCTCAGTGATGGCGATCACCATCTGCTCTTCATCACGGCGTGCATGCTGCCAATTGAGACTCATTTCGCCCCGATGTTCCACAAACATCCACAGACGCTGGAGGGCAGAAGTACCTCCTGCTTCGCGCAAGAATTTAAATTCCCAATTTGAGAGTGACGCTGAGATTTTGTGACCACTTTCCTTGTGGACACTCTTCTCGCTCCCTACAATCGCGTCATCCGTTCTTCGTTGTTTTTTTGGAGACCGAGTCTATGAGTCCGTCGTCCGCTGCCACTCCGGACGCGATCAGCGTCCTTGTCGCCGATTCCAATCGCATGCGGGCGCAGTTGCTCTCGAGTGCTCTACGTCGCCACCCGGAGTTCCGCATCACGACCTGCCAAATGGAGACCGTCTCCATCCTTCAAGCCCTCACCACCAAGCTCCCTCGCGTGGCTCTCCTCTCGCTGAACCAGACCGCAGATGTTGCAGAAACCGTGGTGACTCTCCATCGCTTTCACCTGTCCCATCCCGAAATCCCGAAAATTCTTCTCACCGATTCCTGCGACCGCGAACTCGTCGTCAGCGCTTTTCGTTCTGGAGCACGTGGCGTTTTCACCATCACCGACTCCAATCTTCGGCTCCTCTGCAAATGTCTTCTTCGCGTCGCCTCGGGCCAGATCTGGGCCAACACCGAGCAACTCGGATACCTGATCGATCTCATCTCCGAAGTGCCCTCGCTGCGCGTGCTTAACTCGGGCGGCAAGTCTCTGCTCACTCCTCGGGAAGAACAGGTCGTTGCTCTCGTCGCCGAAGGCCTTGGCAATCGCCAGATCGCGCGTGAACTTAACCTCAGCGAGCACACGATCAAGAAATATCTTTTTCGGATCTTCGAGAAACTCGGTATCTCCACTCGCGTCGAACTCGTTCTCTACGCCGTCAACAACGGAGATCCGCGCCAGGCCGAGTGGCTCGCGGGTTCCGCCCGGATTCTGCCCAGCGCCTGATGAATAAGGAATGACGTAGACGGGTTGGAAAATCAGGGAACGACACAGTAGCGGCTTAAACATGCGATCGGAACGTCGAGAAATCTGTTTCTTTCTGCTTCACTGGTCATCCAATTTGAAAACCCAACGCCGCACCCTGTATAACTTGGACGGAACTCCTTGCCCGATCCTGTTTCCAATCCCGCCTCGCTGCCGAAGCCGCGCCGCTGGACGATTCTCGCCGCCGGCTTACTGCTCATCGCGCTCGCTCTGGTAGTCCTCTACACGAGTAAGCGAGCTTTCATCAGCCCGCTTGCCCTGGTCGTCGTCGCTGCCATTGGACTCGCCGCACTCCTGCTTCAGCTTCGGCTCCGCAGCGATATCGTCGCTGTCGTCCGCGCTCCTCTATGGCTCAACGTTTTCGGCGTGGCGTGCGCGATCGTCGCTGTTCTCGCCGATATTTTTCTTCTCAATCCCAACCTCATTCTGGTCTCTGCCCTTGGCGCCGTCGTCTGCTTCGCTATCAGCGGGATCGTTGTGCTCCGCGCTCTTCGGCGAGTCAAAAACTGAACGCTGCTCCCGCGACCGGGTTCGTCCCCCCATACAACGGAATTCGAATCGGTAATCTGCCGTCGAGTTTCAAGCCGGCAGGGCTTGGCGAGCCAAGTGCCGCCGCGGCGAGCATTCCGACAACCACCATTCGTTTGTTTATATGAACTTTGCTGCTCTCGGTATGATTTCCTCTTCGGGTGAGCAATCTCAGGTACGTCGGCAAGTGGCGTCAACGACGAACACTGCGGGGCGAAATCATTTCGGAAATCTTAGAGGGACAAAAGCCGTCGACCTGGAGGTCAGCTCACCGCTTGAATTCCACCGCAACCGTCGTCTCCGCCGCCGTCGCTTCTCCATTCACGCGGTAAGGCTCAAACTTCCACCAGCGCAAAGCGTCCATCGCCGACCGCGCCAGCACATCCGGCCCATTCAGCGGACGCATGCTCACTACCGACCCATCCCGTCCCACCACGATGTCAAGGGCGATGATCCCTTCCATATTCGCTCGGCGAGCCTCCTCCGGAAACATCGGTTCGACCCGATGGATCAGCAACTTTTCCATTACTTCGGCCGGAACCTGCACCCGCGGCTTCTCTGCCGATGCCGTCTCCTGATTCTTCAGCCCTGACTCCAACTCTTCCCAGCCGCGGTTCCATCTCCACCACAACACCATCGCCGCAATCACTGCCGCGATCAGAAAAATCGTCCATCCCACTCCGCGCGGTTTCTTGCTCTCTGGTGGACCTCCGCCCAGTCCACCGTCTCTTGCGGCAACAGCCCTTTTGTCCTCCGCTCTCTTCTCTATGGTCGGCTTCGCTGCCATCGGAGCCTCAACCTCCGCTTTTGCCTCCTTCGCCCAGTCGCGAATCGCCGCTCGCTGCTCCGCCGTAAGACCGACAAACTCCAACCCGTACCGCAGTCGATCCTGATACCGAACCGTCGCCCGCGTTCGCAGCGGATCGGCCGCCAGAGGCAGCCGCACCTCAATCGCCACCGCTTCGCCCGGGATCAATTCTCCCGCCAACATGGCCGCGATTCCGCGCTCGCACACGTTCACCGACCTTCCCGGCACAGTGTCCGGAATGCCCGACCGCAGCACCGTCACGTCCAGGGGCGCCCGCACGTGAAACCGCGGCACCCGCCGTCGCGATGGCCCGCTCCATCCCCGTGCCTGTGCTTCCGCAGCCATTCAATCCCGCCGCAACTCCACAATCTCGCTTCCTCGGGCAAAAATCACGACACTCGCCATGCCTATAAATAACCCGTGCTCCACAACGCCCGGCATCTCACTCAGCTTCCGTGCCAGCCCATCCGCATCCGGAATCTGTCCAAACCGGCAATCCAAAATGTAATTCCTTTCGTCGGTCACGTACGGCTTTCCGTCCACGCCAGCTCGCACCGAAACCTGCGCTCCCAGTTCCCCGACGCGTTTCGCGACCAGTGCTTGCGCAAACGGAACTACCTCCAACGGCAGGGGAAACTTCCCCAACATCTTCACCTGCTTCGACTCATCGGCGACAATCACCAACTTCTTCGTTGCCGACGCCACAATCTTCTCCCGCAGCGCTGCTCCGCCGCCGCCTTTGATCAAGCGCAGCTTTGGATCCACCTCATCCGCCCCATCCACGGTAACCGCGATCTCCTGACACTCGTCGAGGGTTGTCAGCGGAATCCCCAGGCTCTGCGCCAGTTCCTGCGACCGTACCGAAGTCGGAATCCCGCGAATCCGCAGCCCATTCTTCACCTTCTCGCCCAGCAGCTTGATAAAGTGCGCCGCCGTCGATCCAGTCCCCAGCCCCACTACCTGCCCATCCTCAATAAATCCCAGACTAGCCCGGGCCGCCGCCTCTTTTTCCTGATCATTCGCCATAATCGTTCCTTGCCCATATCCATCTTCAACGCAGTCATTCCCCGCGAACCGAAAAACCTGCCGTTCTTCTCCAACAAGGAAACCTCGTCACCCCAAACTCGTCTCCGTGTAAATCAAGTACGCCGCTAGCACCAACCCGAACAGGACTGTCAGAATCGTGATCAGATCCACGACAAATCCTGCCGGCTCAAACGTTCCCTCATCCAGCTGCACCCGCGTCTTGCGATACCGCATCAGTCCGGCCACCACCAGCCCTACGCCAGCGAGAATCGCGCCGGACCCCATCCACACCGACATCCCTGCCGTCCGCACCGGATGCCCCTGCAGCGCAGTCAATTGCCGCATGGCGATCGCAAATCGGCCAATCGCAAATCCAAACACGACGATCGCCGCGCCGGTACGTACCCAAGCTAGAAACGTCCGCTCGTTTGCCAGGTGGTCCCGCGCCCGATTGGGATCTGTATGTTCAACCACAATTCCTCCGGGTGCCCCGCGCGCGCTTTGGGCGCACAGAGTGGGGTTTCATTATTCCACAGCTTTCCCGATCACCGCCCCGGCCCCGGCAAGATTCTTGATCAGTTCTCCCGGAACTCCGTGCCGTTCCTGCAGATATTCCGGGCTGTTATACGTAACCCAGACCTCGCCTTCCGCATCCTGTGCCACCAGCGCCTTCATCGGCAGATCGATGGCCAAACTCGGAGCCGCCACCATCAACGGCGTCCCGCCC
>Ga0335078_10003951_pt1 | contig 22048 bp, 16 predicted proteins | sample Lox_Sample_32_FD_206711 | JGI IMG/M metagenome (GOLD analysis project Ga0335078, IMG submission 206711) | Soil microbial communities from Loxahatchee National Wildlife Refuge, Florida, United States - Lox_Sample_3.2 | ecosystem: Environmental > Terrestrial > Soil > Wetlands | place: USA...
CGGAGGACTGTCCGGGCTTCCTCGCCAATAAGTGGCTGGATGCGCAACTCGAAGCGACCTACGAAGGCCCAGAAGCCGTGCAGCGGCGCCAGTTGACCGTGACTATGACCGGCGACGTCTTCCTTGCGCAGTTTGCGGCGTGGACTGCGGAGATGCGCAGGATTGCGTCGTCGCGCCCCGGCACCGGCGCATGCACGCTGGCCTCGGCGATGAATCTGTGGGCGTGGTCGCTCCATTATCTGAGGAACGCCGTCGATCCCGCGGGCGGCAAGCTCTACCACGGGCAGCGCCAGGGCGTGACCTTCGCGCTTGCCGACGCGCTCAGTTGGCTGATCGCGTCGCGCTGCCAGATCCTCGATGTGCTCGAACTCGAAACCCGCGGCGCAACCGATGCGGTGGCCGCCGAAGGCTTGGCTGGGACCGTGCAATTCCTGAGCGATCTGTGCCACGTCCAGGCCGCACAGGCAGCCGGCGAAGTTTCGCGCATCTGCGCGGAGCTGGTCTTCGGCTACAACCGCCATCCCGCTTGGGACGAGAAGGAACACCGCAATTGTTTCCTTTCGAGCGAGCTTGAAGAGCTTGAAGAAACCATGCCCGGCATCATGGCCATGGCTGTCGACGTGCTTCAAGACGACGGCAACCACCCGCCGAAGGCCGGTCCATGCGCGGGATGCGCGGGGTCGAACGAATTCCTCCGTCTGCAGAGTCGCCTCACCATGTGTCTCACGGGCGCGCGCCTCGCTAAGGACCGCGCCGCCGAAACCGTGAGCAAAGTAATGATCCCCGAGGCCCTGGACTATCCCGCATGAGCCATGGACTTCAGCCCGTTGAGGTCGACCGCCAGACGATGGACGTTGACATCGCCTGCGTCGGCTTCGGTCCGGCGACCGGCGGATTTCTTACCGCGCTCACACAAGCCTGGAACCACAACCCTTCCGACCCCGCGTTTGAAAGCCGCGTGGCATCCGGCATGCCGCTGCAAGTAGTCTGCTACGAGCGCGCCGACGATCTGGCCGCGGGGGTGAGCGGCGTGGTGACGCGCGGCGAAGGCATCCGCGCCAGCTTTCCCGCGCTCGATCACGCCCAAATTCCGATGGCCGCGGCGGTCAAGCAGGAGCGCATTCTCTATCTGCTCGATCCCATCGGCGCCAGCCGGCGCTCCCGCACTTTGCGCCTGGCCGATATTTTTCTGAGTCTCGGCAATAAGCGGTGGGCGAAAGACTGTGCCTTCGAGCTGCCTTGGGCGCCCGCGTTTCTCCACAAACGCGGCGGCCTGGTCCTCTCCATTGGCCAGTTCAACCAATGGGTCGCGGCGCAACTGATGGCCGGCGGCCTGGTGCAGATTTGGCCGGGCTCGCCCGTCAGCGCTCCGATCTTTGCCGGCATTCAGACACCGCAGCGCCGCGGCATCGCCGGTATTCGCCTGGCCGATCAGGGCGTCGACAAATTTGGCGTGCCCAACCAAGGCTACATGCCTGGAATGGATGTGCGCGCGCAACTCACCGTCGTAGGCGACGGCCCCGTGGGCGCAGTCGGCCAGCGGCTCGACGAGCGCTTCGGCCTGCCCCCAGGCCACGCGCGCCGCGAGTGGGCGCTGGGCATGAAGTTCGTCATCGAGCTGCCCCCCGATGCAAATCTCGACACGGCGCTCGAACCCGGTACGGTCTGGCACACCTTCGGATTCCCCGAACCCGAAATCTTCGGCTTCCTCTACGTGCATCCCGGCCGTCTCGTCTCGGTCGGCATCTTTTTGCCATCGTGGTTCGGCGATCCGCATCGCACCGCCTATCGTTACTTGCAGCACTATATCCAGCATCCTGCGCTTTGGCAGTATCTCAAGGGCGGCACACTGCGCTCCTGGGGCGCAAAGTCGCTCGAGGAATCCGGGCTGCACGGCGAACCTTTCCTCACAGGCGACGGCTTCGCGCGCATCGGCGAGGGCTCCGGTTCAACCAACATGCTCACCGGCTCCGGCGTCGACGAGGCCTGGATCACCGGCGTTCAGCTCGCCGAAGCTGTCCTCGAGATCCTTCGCTCCGGTCTCCCGTTTTCGCAAGAGAACCTCTCCAAAACCTATGAAAAACGCCGCCGCGCAAGCTCGGTCGAACGCGGTGCACGCCAGGCGCAGAAAGCTCGCAACGGTTTCCACAAGGGATTCGTTCGCGGCCTCATCGGGATGGGATTGGCTGGCCTTACCAAAGGCCGGCTTTCGATGCCCGCAAAGATTCCCCCGGCGCACGAACAGATTCACCGCTTCCGGAACCCGATGGCCGTGAAGCGCATTGATGGAACCTGGATCCGTGCGATCGATCTATCGGTCGGCGGCGACCGTCCCATACACGATGCGCTTATGACGGCCCGCGGCTGGCCGGAGATTTCATTCGACGGCCGCCTGCTGGTTTCGCACCAGGACGTGTTGCTGATGGGCGGCAAGGTCCAGGCCACGGCGGGCTACGCCGATCACGTCCTCTTTCTCGACCGCCAGCGCTGCATCGCCTGCCGGGAAAAAACCTGCATCTCCATGTGCTCCGGCCAAGCCATCACTCTCAATACCGACGAAGCGCCCGCCGTGCCGGTATTCGAGCGCGAAAAGTGCGTTCACTGCGGCGCTTGCCTCTGGAACTGTCCCCACTCGTCCGGTGGCGAGCGCGGCAACATCGAGTTCCAAGCCGGCGCCGGCGGCCTGCACTCGGGAGAGAACTGAGGTTCGAGCATCATCCTATTGTCTGCAACGGAATCGTCCGCGATCTGGTCCTTGCATCGCGGACGCAACCACGGCGAAAGTAACTGGTATATTGTCTCAACAGTGAGGTAACCCATGAAGAAATTCACTGTAGTCTTGTTCCTTGTGCTCTGTTCTGCATTTGCGCAAGCCAAGGAAAAGCCCAACCCCGCCGATTTCACCATTAAGGTGCATATCTCCGCAGCGCATTTTCTACTTAACCCGACGTACTCCAGCTTGCCTATACTCTATGCCGATGCGACTCTGAACGGGAAAAAACTCCAGTTAGCGGGCACAGCCGCAAAGATTCAGGGCAACATCGTGTTGATCGCTCCGGGAGATTATCCGGCCAGGCTCACAAAAGACGTTCATAATACCGATGGAACCGCAATCCATCAGGAATATGAATTGCCTCTATCGGATGGAATAACCTGGAACTGCGTTATCTCCGGCATCTCCGAATAGCGCCGCCACCTGCGCGAATGACGCCGTTTGTGCTACGGCACGACCCTAGTCGCGCCGAATGCGCCGTAGGCGCAAAGGTAGTTAGCCCCGCACTTCAGCGTGGGGTAAGAAACGAACGAAAAAGCCAAGCCCCGTAGGGGCGATGTAGCTTTAGCCGCACCCGATGACGCGCAATGAAACAATGGAGCTTTAACCCCTGAGGAATTCAGAAAGATGTCAACCGCATTCCACATCGTCGTCTGCGCCGGAATCGTCCCGGACCCCTTGCAGACGTTAGAACCTGCACCCGGGCCTTCGCTCAAAAACGAAATGTCGTTGCCGAGCGTTCTGGATCCATGGGCTGCGAATGCGCTCTACGAAGCCGCCGCCCTCGCCGCCAAGAACCCAGGCAGCAAACTTTGGCTCGTCGCCCTCGGGCCAAAGGCCAAGCTGCAGCAAGTGATGATGACCGTTGCGCAAAAGGTCGCCTTTCAACTCGTCCCAGTCGATGGCCCCATCGGCGGATTCCCCGATGCGCACGCGACCGCATCGGCTCTCGCCTCCGCCATCGCAGCCATTCCTGGCTTGGACCGCGCAAAGCTCTTCCTGTTCGGCGGTTGGGAATCGGCCTCGCGTGGCGCGGGCGTCACCCTTCAGCTTATTGGCGAGCGCCTCGGCATCGCCGACCAGTTCTTCGGCGTGGACCAGATCGAGCTGCGCGACGACGGATCGTTTGAAGTGTTGGAACGCGTGGAAGGCGGCAAGCACCAGGTTTCGGTGTGCGCGGGGGCGCCTGCCGTGCTGGGTTGGGCCACGGGCAGCTTGCCAGAGCCGCGCAACAATCCGCAGATCGGCATGAGCAATATGCGCACCATCATGCCCGCGCTGCAAAAGGCCCAAACCACGAAGCTCGACTCGAATTCGCTCAACTATGTCTCGGTAAGTCTGCCGAAGCAGCAGCGCGAGACCCGCGTCGAAAAGAACATGACTCCCGACGAGATCGCCGCTGAGATCGTGGTGTGGATCGGAAAGGACAGCTAACAGCTCTCAGCTTTCGGCCATCAGCCGGAACCGCACGAAAGTAGCTGAGAGCCGATGGCTGAAAGCTAAGAGCCAAGGAAAGGCCATGGAATCCATTCTCATACTCGCTCACGCGGACGAATTCAGCTCTGCTCTCACGATGGGATCGCTTGAAGCCATCGGCGCGGGCAAGGAACTCGCCGAAAGGCTCAACGCGCCCCTCACCATCGGCATTGTGGCTGCCGACCCGCAAGCCTTGTCCAAAGGGCTGTCGTCCGCAGGACCTGGAGCAAAATTGCTGGCTGTCTCCGGCCCGGCCTTTGCCCAGCCGCGCTTTGCCTCCGACGCCGCCGCCTGTGAAGCTCTCTGCCGCGCCGCGCAGGCCACGCTCGTCGTCGCACCGCAAAGTTCCCGCTTCGCGCGCGTCATGGCCGCGGTCGCGCATCGGTTGGGCGGAGTCATCGATGCCCATGCCACCGCGCTTGGCGGAACGGATTCCGTCGAGGTCACGCGCTGGTTCTACCGCCAGCGCATCGAGGCCGTGGTTACCCGCTCCGCGCGGCCCTGGTTCCTGCTGCTGGATGGAGGCACCCACGCGGCCTTCGCCGGCGAATCCGGCAATGCGCAAGTCGAGATCGTTTCCGTCAACCTGCCCGAGCTGCGCACCGAAGTCGCCGGCATTCGCGCGCCAAAGCAGGACGAGCAAACCATTCGTCCCGACGCCAAACTCCTCTTCGTCGCCGGCGCGGGTTGGACCAAGAAGCAGCCCGACGGACAAGTTCACACCGGCGAAGCCGCAAAACTCATTCTCGAGTTCCTGCGCCTTTCGGGCGCCTCGCTGGGCAGCAGCAAATCACTCGTCGATCAAAGTGGCGAAGGGCACTCCGTGCTTCCGTTTCTGACCCATTTGAATCAGGTGGGACAAACGGGCTCGACGCCGCGCCACGCGAAAGGCCTCGCGACTTGTTGCCACGGCGAAGAGCCGCACGTCGTCGGCTGGCGCTTTATCGGCGAACGCCGAGCGATTTCTCTCGATGCAAACTGCGGATGGGCACGCGGTAAAGCCGACGTCGTCTACATCGCCGATGCGTTTCGAGTGATGGCGAAGCTGAATGAAAAGCTGGCGAAATGAAACCGTAACCTGAAGCTTGTAGTCCGGAGCCACTCGCTACGGACACCAAGGCTACCGCTCTGGTTGCCTCACCTTACGCCCCGTCACCGGTTAATCGGAAAGCTTGGTTTGAACCCGCCGTGGAAAACAGGTAATTTGCATTCAATAAGATAGCGACCAGCCAAGCAATAACCCGATCGCCAATAAACGAACGTGGTCAGTTATTCATAAATATTTGCTTGTGCTCGGCCTTTTAGTGATACGCTTCTTCCATCCTATTCACCATATTTTTGTATTCATCGGGGTCCAGAAGCAAAACCAAGATAGGGGTATCCTGAAGGTGCAGCCGGGGGCCCGGTTTCCCCACAGAATAGTCGTCATTCGGGAAGGAACATCTAGGACGGCGGCGACGACCGGCCGTTGACAGGATACTGCATCCCTGGTTTTGCCCAGGCAAAACAAAAACAGGGAGGTTGTATGTCAACTTGGAAGGGAAAGCTCATGCAGTTATGGTGCGCCGAATCGCCTAAGGCACTGCCTCGCAGCGCAGTGCTTGCGGTGGCAGCGCTGGGTATGTTGCTGACCGGCACGATCCGGGCAGCCGCAACCGGCGCGCCTCCCCAGGAACAGAATACGGAGACGAAACCGGCGCAGGAGATGAAGCCCGCGCCCGAGGCCGTACGGGCTCCTGAAGTGACGGCAAACCAAGAGATCAACATCATCAGACCCGCACCGACAAAAGACGAAATGGAGAGCTGGCGCAGGACGCTCCTCAAGGTCCCGACGCAGAAGAAGGGATGCTTTACCGCAAAGTATCCCGATAACGAGTGGACCGAGGTGCCCTGCAGCGAGCCGCCCCACAAGCTGTATCCGCCCCGGCGCCCAGGGAATGTGCGCATCTTTCAAGTGGGAGGATCGTCGCAAGCAGACTTCATATCTGTAGGCAACGGCCCCACCCTCGGCAGCACCGGGCCCATCAGCGAGGCCGAAGGATCGTTCGACAGCATGTCCAACGTGACCAGCGAATGCATGGTGCAATGCCCCAACCAAATCTGTCCTGCGAATCCCTCGTGCACCGGTCAAATTTCGAACGCGTTTTCTTTGCAGTTGAACACCGACACCTTCACGGGCACCTCGGTGTGCAATAGCTCCACGCTCAAAGGCAATGCGACTACGCCCTGCGAGGGGTGGGAGCAGTTTGTCTACGGCCAACCGGGAACCTGCTCCGGCTGCATCGACGGCGCGTTCATCCAGTACTGGATTATCAACTGGGGCCCTCCGGGCACATCTTGCCCGTCTCCGGCGGCTTCAGCCGCAACGTGCAATGCCAATGGCGGTGTCGTATCCGGGCAATGGTGCGCCTTTCAGTTCGCGTCCACCGACCCTGTGTATTGCGTGATCAACTCGCCCAATAGCAACACCAAAATGACGGCGGAGCCGATCAATCTTTGGGACGAACTCAAAGTGACCGGCGATGCCGCTCATGGAGCAATAACCTCGGATTCGATTACGTTGTGGGAGGGCAGCACCCCCTATAAGGCGACCGGCGGCAACTATTTCCCCGATCTCGACACGCAGTGGACCCAAGCTGAGTTCAATATCTTCGGCGACGGCGGCGGCAGCGAGGCGGTCTTCAACAACAATGCCTCCATGGAAGTACGTAACGGTGTTATCAGCAGCGGGACGAACGGCCCAGGCTGCGCGGTGACTTCCTTCACGGGTGAGTCGAACAATCTCACCTTGAACACGACCCCGCCGTCCGCAGTCAAGGGCAACATGCCTGCGCTTTTGTGGACGCAGGTGCTTCCCGCGCCATCCGGAACGGCAACCTGCGCGGACGCAACCAGTGTGGGCGACACGCACATCACCACGTTCGATGGCCTCTATTACGACTTCCAGGCCTCAGGCGACTTTGTGATGGTCGAGGCCCCGGGCTTCACCATACAAACGCGGCAGGCTTCCGGTGCGCCCACCTGGCCCAATGCCGCCGTGAACAAAAGCATTGCCGTCCAGATGGGTTCGACGGTGATCGAAGTTGACGTGGATCCCAACCGCCTGTTGATCGACCACAAAACGGCGACCGTGGCCAGCGGCAAGCCGGTACTGCTGCCTACGGGCGTGCAGGTTACGTTGTGGGATGGGGCCTACATCATCACTGACAATCAGGGCAACTCCGTCAGCGCCACGCAAAACAGCAACGGGGCCTTGTCGTGGATCAACGTAACCGTGGGCCTTGGCCGGACGCCATCTGCTCAGGCTAGGGGGCTGCTGGGCAATCCCGCGGGAAACGCCCACCAGCTTTTCGCTGCCAATGGCACGCTGCTCAACGAGCCGGTTTCCTTCACCGACCTCTACAACACTTACGGCGAAAGCTGGCGGGTTCCCGCGGGCAGGTCGCTGTTCACCGCGGTATCAACCATCAAGCCGGGCATTCCCAGCAAGCCGTTCTTTGCCCAGGATCTGGCTCCTGCGCAGGCGGCGAAAGCTCTGGCAACCTGCAAGGCGGCGGGCATCACCAACCAGGCGCTGTTGGATAGTTGCACGCTCGACACAGCCGTGCTCAACAACGAAAAGGCCGCGAAGGTGTTCATGATCGTTCGTCAGCCGATCCACATCGTCCGGCCAATCATCGAGAAGCTTCCAGCCGAGCAAGCGCGTTAGGCCGGAAATCGCTCGTGGCGAAAGAATCCAAAACTGGGTCCCCCACCCTAGCCGCATCCGCCGTGGCGGAATTTGTCGCTAGGGTGGGGATCATCCCCTCGTTCCAAAATCCCGTATTGCAGTTCTCCAACTGGTGCAGGGCGAAGCTGATGCGGTCAGGTGGGGTTTTCTTTCAAGAAAATGCCACATCGCTCGGTCCAAAAATTGCATAGGAATTGCAGAACCGCCGTAGTCCCTACGTCCCTGCCACTAACAAAAAAAAGGCGGCGCGGGAGTCACCGGGTTTCCGGGTCTCACCGCGCCGCCCAACCGCATGCTCACTTCTTCAGCCTGAATCCAGTGTAGCCATTCGCGGGAAATTTCCTGCAAATCGTTCCTTGCCGCGATGAGCTTTGGAATGAGTGCGATGGGTACTGCCGAGAGAGCGAAGCAGTTGACAAGATTCTCGGCTGCACCCCTTTGGTGAGACAGTTTTGAGACCGACAGCTGACAGGGGACTCTACACGCGTCTTCGCCGCGGGCTTTGTTTTTCCCAAAAACGGCTGAAAAACGCCAGGACGCAAGTTGTTGAAAAAATGATTCGTGTGCCGGCTGATTGGGTGTTAGGCTGTTGGCGCGGGTGCCGATTTCGACCCTTCCCTTTCCGAAACCTTCAGGCAAGTCGCACCCGGGGAGGCAGCATGTTCAATTCAAACAGGAGACACATGCAGGTGTGGTGCGCCGTGGTATGCAAAGTAATGCTTTGCGGCACGGTGCTAGTGGCGGCGGCGCTGGGAGTGCTGCTGCCGGGCACGATACGGGCTGCCGAAAGCGGAGACCCTGCCGAGGCCGGGGCCCAGCAAACGAAGCCGGCTCCGCCGGCGGCAAAACCTATGCCAACGCCGAGGATGACAAATGAGGTTGCGGGAAGGCCGACCACGGTCGAAGTGGAGAACTGGCGTAGAACCATTCTGAAGGTTGCGACGCCGAAACGGGGTTGCTATACAGCCAACTATCCCGACAGAGCGTGGAAGTCGGTAGCCTGCAAAACGCCGCCTCACAAGCTGTATTTGCCGAAGCGTGCCGGCGCATCGCGGCGCGAGCAAGTGGGAGGAGGCCCCGGCGCCGATTTTGTGACCACGTGGCCAGGCAACACAATCGAGTCCGAAGGATCGTTCGACAGCATGACGGGCGTGACCGGCGAGTGCGATGTGCAGTGCCCGAATCAAATCTGTCCCGCAACGCCATCCTGCAGCGGCCAACCTGCAAATTCATTCAGCCTCCAACTGAACACGCAGCCGTTCGGTGGCACCACGGCCTGCAGCACCTCTCCGAACCCAGGATCTTGCCAAGGGTGGGAGCAGTTTGTCTACGCCCAGTCGTCGAATTGTTCGGGATGCACTGGAGATGCGTTCATACAGTATTGGCTGATCAACTTCGGACCGCCCGGCACATCCTGCCCGTCTCCCGCGGCGTCGGTCTCCGACTGCAATTCGAACGGCGTCATGTCGGGCCAGTGGTGTCCCTTTCAGTTCACCTCCACGAGTCCGGTGTTTTGCGTGATGAACGCCGACAACAGCATAGGGCCGCCGACCGAACCGATCGCGTCGTTGAACGAATTGGTCGTTACGGCTGATGCGCCTGGCGGCGGCACGCCTCAGGATGCAATCACCGTATGGGAGGGCGGCATACCTTACCGGGCGACGGGCTTGAACACTTTTCCCGACCTGGCCTCGCTGTGGAAGAATTCCGAGTTCAATGTCTTTGGCAACGGCAATGGGAGCGAGGCGGTCTTCAATAGCGGTGCGAACGTTCACGTGCGCAACGCCGAGAGCAGCGGAAGCACGAACGGCCCGGGATGCCTGGACGAAACCTTCACGGGAGAATCGAACACGCTGACTTTGGTGAACACGCGTCCGCCCGCGGTGGTGGGATCGATGCCGGCGCTTCTGTTTTCCGAGAGCAGCCCGGCGCCGGCTGGCTTTGCAGCCACGTGTGCGGACGCAAACAGCATCGGCACTGGCACCGCACCGCCGCCGGCGCCGTCGGTAGTCTCAGCTGTGATCACGATGAACACGGGCAACGATGACGCACGCTCCGATACCGAGTTATGGGCGAGCATCAACGGCGAGCCGTCCTTCTGCCTCAAGCCCTCCAACAACGCGAATTCCGACGGAGTTTGCAATAACGGTGGAAGCGCACATGACCAGAACGGTAGCCAGTCCTGGAATAACTGGACCAGCAGCCGGCAAACCTTCCCCTTGGTGACGCCCAAACCTCTTTCGGGGGTCACAACCTTGACCATTCGGCTCCTCGAGCACAATAGCGGATTTGAGGGGGACGACAATTGGGACATTCAAGGGATCAACGTCACGCTGATCGATTCATCGGGCGCAGCGCACACCGTGATCAACCTGTCGAATCCGAACAATGGCAACAACTGCATTGCCCGGCTCAAGGGCTCTCCGAACGCGACCAGCGTCGCCTTCGGCCTGAATGGAAGCAACAGCCACGTCTATGTGGACGGCAAGGAAGCGGGGCAGACAACAACCTGCTCGAATAACGGAGATTAGCCCTCCAGCGGCTTAAGCCTGTCACCCGCGGCCGGCAGCTCGTAGCTAAACTACGGGCAACCGGCTGCGGGTTGCCTCGTGCAATATCGACTCAGTGTTGATCCGGGTGGTCCGTCAGATGGTGCATGGCCACGTCGTATCCGCGGCGGAAGCCTTCGCGGTAATCGTCGCGCATCGCGTGATCCACGTGCGGATGGCGGTATTCTTCGTGATCGCCCGCATCCGCGTGGCGATGATGGTCGAAGTCGTGGCGAGCGGCTTCGATGCCATCGTGAAAACCCTGCCGCTGCACGTCGCGAAATTCGGCCGGAGGCTGATCCCAGCCGCCTTCATCGAGAAAGTAACCTGGCGCCTGCGAAGCTGCCGCATACGCTTTATTTGGCAAAGAACAGAACACACAAGTTGCCATCGCTACGATGGGAAGAACCAGCCATTTGATCGTTTTCATTTCCTACCCTCCTTTTAGCCTTCTCGCAGAAAGATGAGAGCCGCTGCATTCGCGTTGCCTGTTTCGCTACAAATCGGATAAGCCATGCCGCAGCTCATTTTTGCAAAGGAATTTTGTCGCGACCGATACGGCGAGTTTCGCAAAATGCGACGTCTCATGATCCTGATAAGGGCACTCAAAGATCAGAAGGGGCAAAGGCCGCGCATGTCGAAGACCTGTCTGCGGAGCCCACGGACGGGCTGTACGCCTCGCCTCCCTGTGATTCACAGGAACGTGGATTCACTGTGTTAGGTTGGAGATTTGGAGCTTTGAAATCCCATGAAACCCATTACTGATTTCATCAAACACCATTACCGTCACTTTAATGCTGCTGCGCTACTGGATGCCGCCGAAGGCTACAACAAGCTCCTTGCCGAGGGCGGCAAGATGTTCGTCACCATTGCCGGAGCCATGAGCACGGCGGAACTTGGCCTTTCGCTGGCCGAGATGATTCGCCAGGACAAGATTCACGGCATCTGCTGCACGGGCGCGAACCTCGAAGAGGACGTGTTCAATCTCGTCGCGCACAACTTCTACGAGCGCGTCCCGCACTACCGCGACCTGACGCCTGCCGACGAAGCGGCGCTGCTTGCACGGCACATGAATCGCGTGACCGATACGTGCATCCCCGAGATGGAAGCCATGCGCCGCATTGAGAGCGAAGTGCTAGCGGAGTGGGTGAAGGCCGACAAGGCCGGCGAGCGCTGGTTTCCGCATCAATTCATGTTCAAGATTCTGCTCTCGGGCGTGCTCGAGAAGAGCTACCAGATCGATCCCAAGAACAGTTGGCTGCTGGCCGCGGCGCAAAAAAAACTTCCAATGTTCGTTCCTGGCTGGGAAGACGCGACGCTAGGCAACATGTACGCAGGCCACTGCATCTCGGGCGACGTGAAGAAGGTGCACACGGTGCGCACCGGCATCGAGTACATGATGGAGTTGGCCGAGTGGTACACGGAAACGACCGCGAAAACGCCGCTCGGATTCTTCCAGATCGGCGGCGGTATCGCCGGCGATTTTCCCATCTGCGTGGTGCCGATGCTGCACCAGGACCTGCAGCGCGGGAACGTGCCGCTGTGGGCGTACTTCTGCCAGATCTCCGATTCGACGACGAGCTATGGATCGTATTCCGGCGCGGTGCCGAACGAGAAGATTACCTGGGGCAAGCTCGGCGAGAAAACGCCCAAGTTTATTATCGAGAGCGACGCAAGCATTGTGGCGCCGCTGTTGTTTGCGTACGTCTTGGGCTGGTAGCTCGTGGCTAGTGATTTGTGAATCGCGGATCGTGCGCCGGTAAGTAACCTGTAGTTTCTTGCCGGTAGCTCTCGGTGAAATTGGCTTTGAAAATGGGCACGGCCTTACAGCGTTCTGAAAAAACAACTGAAGGGGCTTCGTAACAAGGGCGCGACTTCAGTCGTGCCGTATGAGCGGCAAAAATCGCGCGGCCCTCAGCCCCTGAGGGATGCCATCCACTACCGGCTACAAGCTGCCGCCTACAGGCGTGCGGAGTAAGGTATCGGCATGAAGAGAACATTGCTGCTTGCCGCAGCGACGGCTTTGATGCCAGTGTGCGCGACCCGCGCGCCCGCGCAAGAGGATCGCGGTCCTTGGAAGGCGGCGAGCACGAGCGCGCGAACCGTCACTGGCGACATCGCGATTGCCGACGCCAAGGTGACGATCGACTTTCTAACGTTTCCCCTGGCGCAGATTCGCCGGCTCAAGCCGGTCGAGGTGAGCGCGGTGTTCGACGCCGATGTGAACGCCGGGATCGCCGGCACGCTTTACCGGCTCCGTGTGCCGGCGGCGCAGCGCTTTGAGCGCAAGAACACCTTGTGCGCGGGCGAGGATGCGCAATGGATGGCGACCTACGTAACCGGACACACGCTCCGAGTGGCGTTCTTTTCGGGCGACGATATGCCCGTGTTCACGTTCGACGCCATGCAGAGTACTACGGCGCTGTGCGGAACGTTTGAGTTCGGGAGATAGGGGTCAGGTTTCAGGGATCAAGAAGCGAGTTCACAGTTTGCGGGCTGGTGGAAAAGCAGGCAGTTTCCATGCAGGTTCTATGGCGCTGGAGATGCAAAGCTGAAGTGCCAATGTTCAACGAAGCTGAGTTTGCGTCGCTGGGCACGCTTTATCGAGAAGGATTCCGCGCCACAAAGAGTTTCGGCGAATGCCGTGATGCGCCATCGGTTGTCTCTATACGGCCTGCCGTGCGAACGCCGCGGACTGCCAACTGTGAACTACGAACTATTAGAGCAGGGCCACAGTTGGTGTATCCCGGCAAGGGCTAAACAGACCGCTGAAAAACTCCAGTGAAAGGGCCGTTGTTACAAAAACCTAGACCGGAATACAGCAACCTGCATTCTGCTCTAACTGTTCGCGGTTCGCTGTTAGCGTGCGGCTGCTTTCGAGCACTCCTCCACCGCGATCGGCACCTGCTCCACGATCTCCAGTCCGAAGCCTTCGAGCGCCGGGATGTGCATTGGCGTATTCGAGAGCAGTCGAATCCGCTGGATCCCCAAATCCGACAGAATCTGGCCGCCGAGGCCGATGGCGCGCAGGATTCGCCCCGTACGCGCCTGAGCGCCTTCGCGGACGCGCAGCTCCTGATGAAGGATGAGGCGGCCGGAATGTTCCTCGCGTTGCTGCGCGGGGAGGGCCGAGCCCTCGGGATTGAATGCCGCGACGGGCGTGCGTTCGATTTCGAATCCGCGCGAAGTGTTGTGCAGGTAAAGGATCACGCCGCAGCCGGCTTCGGCAATCATGCGCATCGATTGGTCGAGAATCTCGCGGCAGTGGCAGTCGGCGGCGAAGACGTCGCCGGCGGTGCAGCGCGTGTGCACACGGACGAGCACGGGATGCGGGCAGGGCGTGCGCGGCTCGGCAGAAGCGCCGTTTGTCGCAGCGCCGTTCGGCATGGGCTCGGGAAACGGGCCCTCGTGGAAGGCGGGACAGCCGGGGCAGAGATCGCCGCGAATCAGCGCGATGTGGCTCTCGCCACCCTGGACTTCGCTCTCGTAGGCAATCATGCGAAACTCGCCGTAGCGCGTCTGGATGAGGGACTCGCCAGTGCGGACGATGTAGCGCTCGTGGCGCAAGCGGTAACGGATGAGCTCGGCGACGGTGAGAATCTTGAGGCCGTGCTCGCGGCAGAAAGGGATGAGATCGGGAATGCGCGCCATCTCGCCGTCGTCGCGCATGATTTCGCAGATGACGCCTGCAGGTGTAAGGCCGGCCATGCCGGCGAGATCGACGGAGGCTTCGGTTTGCCCGGCGCGAACGAGAACGCCACCCCTGCGCGCACGCAGCGGAAAGACATGGCCGGGACGGGCGAGGTCGGCTGCCGTGGCGCGAGGATCGATGGCGGTGCGGATGGTGCGGGCGCGGTCTGCCGCCGATATTCCCGTCGTCACCCCCTCGCGGGCCTCAATCGTCTCAGTAAATGCGGTGCCGAAACGCGAGGAGTTCTGCTGCGTCATGGGGAAGAGGCGCAGGTGGTCGGCGCGCTCCTCCGTAAGGGTTAGGCAGATCAGACCCCGGCCGTAGCGGGCCATAAAGTTGATGGCCTCCGGAGTGACGAAGTCGGCGGCCAGCGTCAGATCGCCCTCGTTCTCGCGGTCCTCGTCGTCCACCACGACCACCATGCGGCCGGCGCGAATTTCGTCGAGGGCGCCCGGGACGCTGGTGAAGGGTGTTTCGAGGCTGCGAGGCGAGTTCGGCATTCCATTCCCTTATTGCGGAAGCAGCTTTATTTTCGCACGGAGGCGAATACCGGAGCATCTTTCACGTTGGTTCTGGGTGGAGATATAGGCATCCACGCCCACACGACATCGCGTATTCCACGCTAATAAGCAAAAATTGATTGCTGAGAATCGCGGTAAAATGACTGGCGCTATACTTAGACGGCCGCCAAGTCATTCAGGCACAGGACCGTGGCTATGGAATGAGACTGCCGTCGAAAGGAGAAATCGGCACGTCGAATCCCGCTGAGAACATCTCGCGCAGGCGCGCCCACGTGGGCTCGTGCCTCGGAAAATGTCTCGTGCCCATGGCAGTATCCTTGTTTTCGCCCCACTCCCAACTGCCCCGACCAGAATCCGCAACGCCAGTCGCCCCCTGGATTCGTCCGATCCCCGCTTGGTGAATGGATTCGACTGGGCCAAACAGCAAGCTATCCTCTACGTGCATGACGGCGTTGATTACTTCTTAACGTCATATTTACCGATGGGTAGGCGAAACTTAATCATCTGTTGCAAGTCAAAGTAAAAAGAATCAAAGATTTGCAGAGCTTTCCGGTTTCGGCGCCGTGCTCCATGCTTCACGCGGCTAAACCGAATGCTAGAGGTTTCCATCCCAACTGATCGCAAGCACAATGGCGGCAGGCGCCGGTCGGCACCTAAGCCGGATGTATCCTGGCGGCGATCCCCCAGGGTATCGACGACGCGAAGCATTTGTTTGGCCAAAACGTGCATCCAATAGGAACGGTGGCGTAATCTGCACAAAACATAAGAGCGCTGGGCGAAAATGCTCATCCTGAGGCGCGGGGCATTTCTAATTGCTGCAATTCAGCCGTACTCGAAGACGAGGATCGAATGCGCCTTCGCAGTGCATCGTTGACGAAGGCCGGCAGGATCGGTGCAAAACCGGCGGTTGATTGCAACCCAATAATGGAGACCATCATGAGGACTCAGATTGATGCGGATGAAGCACCCTCCGAAATTACGAGTCCTGCGACGCTTGCAGGCGAGGTGAGGGGCGAGGCGTTGCTGGCAATCGAACAGCAGCTGCTGGATCTGCCGGCGCAGCTCGTGAGACCGCTGCCAGCCGTCAAGTCCGCAAAATCTGGACTGCACCTCCTGGCGGAGGACGAGATTCCGGAGTGGGACAGCCTCGTCGATCGCTCGCCGCAGCGGTCTCTCTTTCTGAAGTCATGGTGGCTCGGAGCAACGTGCGGAACGGCACAAGTAATCGGCTACTTCGAGGGCGGACGGTTGATCGCCGGCATTCCGGTCTTTTATACGCGACGCGCAGGTCTGCGGATCTGCGGAATGCCAAAGCTCACTCAGACATGGGGCATTGCGATGCAGCCTCTGCCGGGGAAAGAAGTCACAACCAAGAGTCGCGAAACGGACATTTTGGATGTTTTTGCTGCACACTTTGCGCGGGAATCGTTCTTCGTTCAGTCCTTCCATCCTGAAAACCAAAATTGGCTGCCGTTTTATTGGAAGGGGTTTTCACAAACAACGCATTATACGTACGTGCTGGACGATTTGACTCCGATCAACAGGGTGTGGGATGGGTTGTCCAAAGATCGTCGCACAAATATACGTAAAGCCAGACAATTCGGCATTACCGTTTCAGAGTGCGGGCCTGAACCGGTATTTCAGATGGCGAAAGCAGCGTTCGCTGCGCAAGGGATGAAATGCCCCTATCAAATGGACTATTTGAACCATCTGTACGAAGCCGCCCGAGCCAAAGAATCGGGCATCTGCCTATCTGCAATTGATCGCCGGGGAAGGACTCACGCAGCGTTCTTTTTTGTTTGGGACGGGGAAAGAGGATATAACCTCGCCGGCGGTCACGATCCCCTGCTTAGCGCCAGCGGAGGGTCCGTTCTGTTGATGTGGAACCTGATCGAGTTCGCTTCGGCCCACACTAAGGCTTTCGACTTCGCGGGCTCCATGCGCAGAAAGATTGAGGCGTCATTTCGTTCCTTCGGCGGCAAGCGCGTGGGTTATAGCCGGATCGCCAAGCTCCCTCGCTGGGTGCGGATCGGTTTGAGCATTGCGGGGATACCCCATCCCTAAATCGGATTGAGAATTCGCGTAAGGCACTCGACAAAGTGTAAGGTGCCGCCATGTCCCATCCCGGCGGCCTTAGCCCCCCGGCCGCGTGAGAAGGGCAGAAGGCGGCCTAGAACCAGTCCCATAAGCTATCGGCTGTGCTCAGTCAAGTGTATGGGCCCCGCCTGGTTGTTGGGGCTCATACTTGCTCAGTGGAGTTAAGAGGCACTTATGAGACCGGTTGTAGCGGTGTGGGCTGCGCGGTTGCAGCCACTTACTGATATGCGCCGATGGTCACCGGCCTGCCTGGCGGCCGCGGATTGCCGTCAAAATCGGTCGCTGGCGCTCCGCTCGATGTGCCTGCGCTCAGAGCTGGGCTGGCCGAAAGTAAATGATAGTTACCTGCTGAAGTCCCAGTGAAGCCTATGAATTGCGGTGAAGAGCTAATCGTAGCAGTGGCGGTCAAGCCATTCTGCAGTGAGAAATCTCTCCCCGAGTTATCCTTTACGAGGTTGTTCTTATATACATTGTGTCTACCCGTGCTGGTGCTTGACGCGCCTTGCTCTGACACTCCGGCCCCTTTGTTGCCCACCACAATATTGTTGGCCACGGTGATGTGGTCTACGGTGAAGGGGTCATCGGTGCCGAGCACAATGCCGCCGCTGGCATTATTCAACACCGTGTTGTTCACGATCGCGATGTTCGCAGGATAATGCCAAAGCTGAATGCCGAATCCCGAATTGGCAAAACTAATGTTGTTGTACGCGTATCCGCCTGCTTGCAGGAAATAAATGCCTTGCACGTAACCGCACGATGCCGGGAATGGTCCCACGTTGTGCACGTAGTTGCCCACCACGGCAGCATTCGTGCCATTCAGGTTAATTCCCGATCCGCCATTGCTGTTACATGTGCTAGGCAAGACATCATGTACGTGATTGCCCTCGATGAGGGTGGCGTTGCCCTGTGTGTAGATGCCGTTCATTCCCGGGCCGCTGACATCGAAGCCCAGGATCGCCACATAGTCGCCGTAGTTATCCCACGTGTCAGTATAAGTGCCTACTAACTTCGCGCACGTGCTGAGATCGCCTTGGCGGGCAGCTACCTGGGCGCAGTTTACGTCTTTGCTGAAGTCGGCTGTCGTAGCCTGGTAGGTGATGTAAGCCGAAGGTGTGCCCGACGACCTGGTGGAGATCGAACCGGTGTAGACGCCGGCTGCGACATAGACCGTCGCGCCAGGGCGCACCTGCGTGGAAGCGTGCGTGATGGTGGCCCACGGTCTGGTCATGGATCCGTTCCCGGTCGAGTCGCTTCCCGTGGTAGATACATAGTAGGCGCTGGTTCGTGCGGCAATATTTCCTAATGAAGCTTTCGCGTTCAAGACCGGCGCATACGTGCAGCAGCTCAACGTGAGCGCCCACGCCGCAAGCGCCGTGGAAAGATGCTTGGTTCCCATCTGGTAATGTTCCTCATCGAGCGTGGCCACGCCGCACCGATCACCGTTTAGCCGGGGAAGGCTTCGATTTGCAATGGGGAATTCCCCGCACGAGGTTCAGAGCGGCCAACGATCGCGGGCTCTGTCAAGCATTGTCTCCACGCTCAAAAAAATCCGCAACTTTCCGGACGGCCTGCAAGGGCCAATTCTTCAGCGGCCGTCTGGACCAGGCAGTGTAAGACGCCGCTTCCTGCACTAAGAGCCTGTATGAGCACTATTAGCTTTTCATTTAGTTACAACTGTAGTACCAATCGAAAAACCACATCGGTTGAGCCAAGCCCCGGAAGCGCCTACAACTGATTCATGTTAGTGAGGAACTCGGCGTTGTTGCGCACTTTTTCCAGGCGGCTGATCAGCAGTTCCATGGCTTCAACCGGCGATAGCGGGTTGAGCACGCGGCGCAGGATGAAGACGCGCTGCAGATCTTCCTTGGGAATAAGCAGCTCTTCCTTGCGGGTGCCGGAGCGCTGGATGTCGATGGCCGGGAAGACGCGCTTGTCCACGAGCTTGCGGTCGAGGATGATTTCCATGTTGCCCGTGCCCTTGAACTCTTCAAAGATAACTTCGTCCATCCTCGATCCCGTATCGACGAGGGCGGTGGCAATAATCGTCAAAGACCCGCCTTCCTCGATGTTGCGCGCCGCGCCGAAAAAGCGCTTGGGCCGCTGCAGGGCGTTGGAGTCCACGCCGCCGGAAAGAACCTTGCCCGAGGGCGGGACGATGGTGTTGTAGGCGCGGGCCAAACGCGTAATGGAGTCGAGCAGAATCACGACGTCGCGCTTGTGTTCGACAAGGCGCTTGGCCTTCTCGATGACCATTTCGGCCACCTGCACGTGGCGCGCGGCCGGCTCGTCGAAAGTCGAACTGATGACCTCGCCCTTCACCGAGCGCTGCATGTCGGTGACTTCTTCGGGACGCTCGTCGATGAGCAGCACGATGAGAACCACCTCGGGGTGGTTGGTGGTGACGGAGTTGGCGATCGACTGCAGCAGCATCGTCTTGCCGGTGCGGGGCGGCGCCACGATCAGTCCGCGCTGGCCTTTGCCGACGGGCGTGAGCAGATCCATCACGCGGCCGCTGATGCCCTCGCGCACTGTCTCCATCTTCACGCGCTCCTGCGGATATAGCGGCGTGAGATTGTCAAAGAGAATCTTGTTGCGCGTCTCTTCAGGCGATTCGAAGTTGATGGCTTCGATCTTGACCAGAGCGAAGTACTTCTCGCCTTCGTGGGGGGGGCGCACGTTGCCGCTGATGGAGTCGCCGGTCTTGAGATCGAACTTGCGAATCTGGGACGGAGAGACGTAGATGTCGTCCGGTCCAGGCAGATAGTTGTAGTCCGGAGAGCGGAGAAAGCCGTAACCGTCGGGCAGGATCTCGAGAACGCCCTCGGCGAAGATGTGTCCTTCCTTTTCGCTCTGCGCTTGAAGGATCTTGAAGATGAGGTCCTGCTTGCGCAGGCCGCTTGTGCCCTGGATTTCAAGCGAGCGGGCGATTCGGCTCAGTTCGGTAATGTTTTTTTCTTTAAGTTCTGCGATGGTCATGTTCACCTGCACGAAGGCGGGATGTGTTGGTGGGATACGCGGGGGGGAAATACTCCGGAGGAGAAGATCTGACAGGCCGGGAAAAATTCAATCACTGCAAAGCAGCCTGTAGACCAACCTCCGAACCTGGCTGGAGTTATGGAGCACCTGGAAAGACGTACGATCCTTGCTGGGAAACTACCCTTAATCCTTTGCCTAACTGCACCTTACACTTGTAGGCGACGCTCGACCCAATTAGGCCGCGCGTCGTCTTTCAACCGGTTGAGCCGCAGGCGCCTCCTCGGGCCTCTGGCTTTCCGGATTGGCCGTCTCAAACCGGCACAAAACCTCGTTAGTAGTATCCTGCAGCCGTGTATTCGGCTTGTGAAGCTTACGGGTTGCCTTGCTAGCCAATTGACAGAGCTGGTAGCGGTTGGTCACATGAGAAAGTGCCTTAAAAACAAGATCGGAACGCATTGAATATCTCCTTCTTTTTTTCAATTGCCTGCACCGACGAAATCCACGCCTGGCACGGCTAAGGGGAGCCATTACAGTCGAGGGCCACCCCAAATTGCTGCTTTCATCTCTTAGACGCGCTTCTTACCACGCGAGTTCAAAATCCTGACGGCAGATTGCACGCAATGGGATGAAATGTCATGCCATATCGGTCTGCAGCTTGCGTCTCGGATATTGGGCGCCTACAGATTCTTCCCGGGAGCTTGAGATACCCACCTAAGGCATCAACGGAGCACTTGCTCATAGTTTGATGCTGGGAATGGGCTAATAGGCACACCCGGCTACAGTTGCACAACCTGCCCTCTATGGATGGCTACGTTGAGTATAACCAACATTTGCGCGGGGTCAATAGTTTTTTCGCGTTGCAAAGAAGTTGTTCGTCACTTTAGGAACGGCCTCCCACGGTGCCGGCGCCTACTACGGTGAGTGATAGTAACATACTTTTTATCATACACTTACAAATTAATCCCCGCGAGGGCTTTTCAGTTGGGTGTGCGGCATCGCCCATCCGCACCGCTCTCAAGAAAAAGCAATGCGGCATGGCGGTAGCGACAAGTGTGGGACAAGTTCCTCTCGCGCCGCCTCGGGGCAGGTCCCGACGCCAGCCGGCATCCAGGACAATCGCATGAAGAGCGGCTGACAGGCCATGGTTTGATTTGTACCGTCCGTACTTCAGAGCCGGATGGCCTAAAAACGGGGGCATTCTTTTGCATCCTGTTTCACATTCTGGGAACCTGCCTGGTTACCCCTGTCCAGGAGTTCAGCGCCCTCCTGACTGGCGCACGCCTGCCGTGCCACCGTAATGCGAGTGTTTCCCGAAAGCAAGCGAGCGTAGAATGGCGCGTATCTGGAAAAGGAGTATTCCATGAAGAAGCTTGCTTGGCTGTTCGTTGCCTTCCTGCTGCTAACCGGAGTCTCTATCGCGGCAAGCGGTTCGGGTAAGATCAACAGCATCTCCGGCTATGTCCCCGAAACCGCCTGGTTGCCCGCGGGATACCATATCACGGTCAATCCGCACTCTCCGCCGAAGGGCCAGGATTATTTCATCACCACGCAGGACGTATCCGCCAGAGGCTGGAAAACCGGTGATGACGTGACCTTCATAGACCCGGATGCGAGCCACCCCTGCCCCTCAAAAGACACAGACACGGCGATCCTCAATGTGACCAGAAATCAGTGGGTCTGCGCGATTGCCGCGGGATCATTCTAGGCACGCATACGGTCTCTGATCTCTGTTATGCCCAGTGGCCGCGGCCGTTGGTGCGGAACTCCCCCCATCGCGGCAAAAGACGGGCGCGATGGGACACCGGTATCTCAATTCCAATAGCTGCGATCCAGCGTCCAGTATTGAATCGCTTCAACGAGAGAAGTATTGACAGGCGTATACTGGGTGATCTCTTCAACCGTCCACGCGCTGATATCTCCTGATCCCGGAAGAGACAAAATTCTTGTGATTGTGGAGTGTGCACAATGAGTAAATGCCAGGCTTTATTGATTGCAGCGGCATGTGTTGGGATGGCGCCGCTGCTAGCCCAGAACTCCTCGCAAGGACCTACCACGCACGGTCCAACCACCGGCGGAGCCACCACGCATGGGGCCACCACCATAAATAACGGCGGCGGCGGGACCACCACGCACGGGGCCACGACCATGAATACGGGCGGCGGCGGGACTACCACGCACGGGGCCACCACCATGAATACGGGCGGCGGCGGGACTACCACGCATGGGGCCACCACC
>Ga0335078_10003952_pt1 | contig 22047 bp, 22 predicted proteins | sample Lox_Sample_32_FD_206711 | JGI IMG/M metagenome (GOLD analysis project Ga0335078, IMG submission 206711) | Soil microbial communities from Loxahatchee National Wildlife Refuge, Florida, United States - Lox_Sample_3.2 | ecosystem: Environmental > Terrestrial > Soil > Wetlands | place: USA...
TTCCCGCTTGAATGGTTACTGGGCTCGCCTCCGAAGGAACAGGCGCTCGGTGGTGCCCCGGCTCCGGCTCTCTGCCCGTCAGCCGCCTTTAGGCGCCCCATCCGAACCCAACTTGGCACCCCGAACAGCCGGGCCTCTGGCCCCCTATTCCTCCAACCCTGCACCCGAGCGTCCCGCGAGCCTCACCGTATCCTCACCGTAGCCTCACCTGAGGTTGTCGGTGCAAGTGATTTTTCACAGAATCAGGGATTCACTTTCACGGCCAAAGGGCTTTTGCGGAGCGCCAATTGTTTGAGGTAGCGAGCCTCATCGTAGGGAGTTCGGGCTTGCCAGCACCTCGAAAGGACGCGGTTCCTTTTGAAGGCCAAAGCCCGCAAGATGACATGGTGGCGTTTACCCTTGGCCCTCATCCTCTGGTAATAAGCCGTGGCCGCCGCCGCAGGAGGAGGCGTAGGCCTTGGCCGGCAGCATTGCGGGCTGGGCCGAGTATCGGCGCGGTGAGGCAGGTTGCGGCCTCGACACCAACGGCCAATCGAGGAACTCTAAGCGTCATGGCTTGGACTAGACTCAGGACGAGCGCGGTCGTCAGTGCGACGATTCTGCTGGCCGTGGGTATTGGCCTTTTTGTCACGATGTCACCTGCCGGTACTTTCAGTAAGGGCAGGCTTAGGTTGCCGGTGGGCAAAGGAATACCCGCAATCAGCGTGGGCGAGAGGCATGGGCTCATACTGGGGTCGGACGGGAGCCTTTGGTCGTGGGGCTCAGACTTCGCGGGCTGGCCCGTGCTCGGGCTGGGCAACGCGGGGCCGCAGACGCGGTTGCGGCGGATTGGGAACGATACCAACTGGGTCAGCATCTCTGCTGGGATAGCTCACAATCTGGCCATCAAATCGGACGGCACGCTTTGGGCCTGGGGAGAGAATTATACTGGTCAGTTTGGCTTGGGGACAATGGGAAGACGGAACCAGGAGGCCAATGCTCCTGTCCACGCCGCTCCGGGGAATGATTGGAAACAAGCTGTCGCCGGTGGCATACACACCGTTGCCCTGAAGCAGGACGGCACGTTGTGGGCGTGGGGTATCAACTGGGCCGGGTCGTTGGGAACTGGTTCGACCAGCAACAGCGCGGTTCCCGTGCAAGTCGGCTCCTCCACCAATTGGATCAAGGTGTGGGCCGGAATGCTCGAGACCGTGGCACTGCAATCCGATGGCAGTCTTTGGTATTGGGGGGACAACCCCGATCCGGCCTTTGCTCAAGGCACCGGCGCGATTCTTGTTCCCACGCGCGTTTCCCCGGACACCAATTGGGTGGACGTGGGATTCGGGGTGAACACGGTGTTCGCCATCAAATCGGATGGGACGCTATGGACTTGGGGGCGGAACGCGCATGTCTATACCGACTCCCAGAACCCCGCTCTGGACGCGACGCCCATGCGCGTGGGAACGAACAGTGATTGGGCGTCCATTCCAGCCTGCGGTTTGTGGTGGCGCCAGGGTCTGACCAAGAAGGACGGGTCACTCTGGCTCATGGATGCGTCTGAATTCGACCTCAACGGCCCACCCCGCGCCGATAAGAGGGTGCATTTCAGGCGGACTAAGTTACAGCGGGCTGTGGTCGCTTATACTGCCGGCGACGCTCATGCCGCGATGGGCGTCCACGCTCCCATCGGCGTGGCGCTTACGCGCGACGGCGAGGTCTGGACGTGGGGCTTGATCCTGGGAGATCCACGCAGCTTGGGCAACCGGTTGGAATACTGGGCAGTCGAGTTCGCCAGGCGCTTCGGTTACAAAGGCGGGCCGCTAGATGCCGGACCTGTTATACGCCAAAGGCCGTGGCAGTTGCCAATTGTGGGCCCCGGCACTCCGCCAAGGTAGCAATCCGTCAGTGCGTCTCTACAGTGAGGCGCCTTCGGCCGGTCCGGGTGGCTCGTCCACAGTGAGGATTTCGGATCGAGCCTGGAGGATTTGGCTGAGGATTCGCGTGTCGTCCGGTTCTTCCGCGCGGGCTCCGGCCGGGGCCGCCAGCAGGAGATCGAAGACTAATAAGCGTTTGAACATGGCTGGGGATCCTGCCGGCATGAGGTGGCAACTGGAGCCGCGGGCAATTGAGGTGCATGCGCTGAGGAGCCGACGCGTTGAGATCGCAAACGGACGGGGTCGCGGCGTTGTATTCGGGTGTTCGTAAATGCGCATCTCCGCATGGTGACTTTACTCTAGAGCTGCCTCGATCACCGGCAAGTTGGAACCGGGCCGAAGGAGCCGTGTTCGGCAAGGAAGAAGGATTGGAGATGGCGGATTGGGGCGACCTTGAGCATTGAACGCCGAGCTAGGGACTGTTGCCTTGGGCCTTCAGCCGCTCTGCGAGGGGCGCGCGGCTCACCAGCCGACGCGTATTTGCCCGCAGACCCGCTTCAATTTCTGGACCCAGAGGCGCATTGCTTCATCGAGCACCTGGGCCGTGTTGGCGAGAGCGCCGGCGTTGGAGGGTCCGTTGGCTACCGCGATTTGGTAGTTGGAGGCTCCCTGAATGATGTTCGCGGCGGAATCAACGAACGCCAATCCGTGAGCAACTCTGTCCAGTCGGAGCGAGCCGCCGGAAGGATGTATCGCTCTGGAATCTCAGGTGGCGTCATACAGCAGAACTATTTGGTTAACCGGAAAGATTTCGGCCTTGGTTTGTATTGGCCGGCAACCACGGATTAACTTGGCTCAGTTATGAGCACGGCGTAAGAATGCCTCCTTTGGAGCAGGGCGGCCAAGAAAGAAATGTAATCGCCCAGGCGAACGGGGGCATCTGGTTACCACTACCGCCGTCTTCGGCGGAACTCCCTCTCTTCATCTGGATGAGAGGGCTGGGGAGAGGAGGCCCTAAAACCTACGCTCGATAATATCCGCGGCTGCAAAACTCAACGAACTCCTTGGCCACGCGTGCCATCGAAAGAACCAATCCCAAGGCATAGAATATCAATTATTGCGTTCGCATTCGCCTCGGTAAGGTGCTGCGTATGAATGCGACAAGGCTTTTCGTATTCCCGGGGAGCGGCGTTTCGAGCCATGACGCTCGCCAACAAGCAGGCGATCGCATCCTGGCGGCGCAGTCCCATCCCGAACAGGGGTGACGGACCCGGCGTCGCCACGGATTGAGGCCTGGCTTGGCGTGAAAGCGGCCTGCCTTTTCTTGATGGCCGGCGCTTTGCTCTCATTGGCCGGCTGTTGTTCAATGGAAACGGCGAATATTTAAGCCAATGTCTGGATTCGCGGAAAGTAGAGCCAGAGATGTCCGAGGTCATCATCCTCGCCGAAGATAATCTGGCCATCGCGGCCTGTGGCCGCGTCGCCGAACACATACCCGTAACGGCGGCGCTCGAGGACCGAGACAGCTACGCCCAGGTTGGTCACTGTGCGCGCTGTCGGGTTGTAGCAGAACATCTTTGCCATCTCGGGTCCACAGAAGCCAAACACGCGCCCATCATGCGTCACGGCCATTGGGCCCACGGGCGCGAGCAGGGTCCGGCCCAGCGGCGCGCTGAACCCCCGCTCCTCATCGAAGGAGAAGAGCGTCCCTCCGGCATCCGCCGTATAGAGGAGTCCGCTACGATGATCCTTGGCCCAAGTGAGCGGGACTTTGTCCCAAGGCCCTTCCGGCAGCGCCACCGCCTGGCGCTGCAACCGGCCTGAAGCAACCTCGTAGCGCCACAAGTGCGCCGAGCTGTCCTGGCCGAAAATGCTGCCCTTTGAACCCACTGCAATTCGGCCGCTCCCAGGCACCTCGCCGACCGTGTCAGTCTTCCTCGCCTCCATATCAAGCGTGAACAAATGTCCCCTCGTAATGCCAACCAGCAGGCTCCTGGCCGTGTCGGTCACGGCGTGGACGATTGGCTCGTCGCTCACCTTGCCCACCGCTTGGAAAGGCGGACGCTTGAAGCCCCACTCCTGGATCAAGTCGAAAGGCATTCGCTCAACCATCCCGGCCACAATACGTCCGCCCTCGGGGCCATTGACGCAGGCAAAGAATTTGGATTTGCCGCAGCAAGTGGCGACGCACTGGCTCGCGCCTTTGACCGCTCCGCGGTCGAGCACTACACCGGTGACACCGTGAAATATCCCCACGAACAGATGTGCCGCGCGCCCGGACGTGCCCCCATAGACCATGCCTTCACCGGAAACGTCCAGCGCGGTGATATGACTCTCATCGGCTGGGATCGGGATGGCCGCGCCGGGAAAACACGTGGGGAAGGCGACCATCGTGCCCTCCTTCATGAACGTGCCATGCACGATCTCGTCTATGACGGCCTTCGCCTCCGGCCGGTTCATATCGTACTTGGCTTTCTTCTGGTCTGTCATCGTGCACCTCATCCCCACATCCGAATGGGCAGGTGGGCGTTCTTCTTCTTCCGCGACGCGGGCAGACGCACTTTGAAAATGCCGACCGGCTTGGTCCCGACGTTGCCGAAGAACAAGTCCCCGTTGTGATCCACCGCCCCGCGGGAAACATACTGTGCCGGTTGCGTCGGATGATGCAGTATCGCCACCTCCTCCCGCTGGAACGTCGCCGGGTTCAGCCGCCAAACCACGCCCTCCCGTTCCGGACCGTCCGCCGGCATGGGGTTATAAATCGGGTCGCGCCAGCGCGATGCGACGTAATACAACTGGCCGTCGCCGGCAAACACCAGACCCCCGCAATGGTCCACAAAGGTGTCCTTGGACAGTGTCGGATCGCGCGGTTGCGTGGCTGGGCCGAGGTCCTCCACCTTGGGCCAGTCCCCGTCGTTCGGCCAGAGCCGCAGCAGCCGCGACGCGGCGATCCACGTCACCGCATAAACGCACTTGCCGTCGGGGGCGGCGGCGACATCGTAGAACACACTGTGCCAGCCAGTCTGGAACTCTGGGTTGTGCGGCAGGACGAAGGGTGAGCGCTCCAGGCGGTCCGTCCTGGGGTCGTAGCGGACCAGGTGTCCGTAGTCGTCAGTCGTCCACACGCGGTGCCGGCGATCCAGGAACAGCGTCTGGGCGTTGATGGAGCCGATGCGCCCCACATCCCGGCGAGTGCGTTTCCTCGTGTCATAGATGATGAAGTGGTCCCGCGGGTAGCTCAGCGCGTAGAGCAGGTGTCGCTCCTCATCATGCAGCAGGCAGCGGCAACCTTCCTTCGGAATCATCGTATCCCACCAGAGCACCTTGTCCCGTTTCGTGTCGAAAGCCACCAGCGCGCTGCCGCGAAAGCAGCGCTTCGGGTCATGCCACGAAAGCCAGGGCGAATAAGCCGGCTGATCAATCGGCGGCCCCGATAGGTGCGTCGCCATATACAGGATTCCATCCGCCATCGAGGGAGCGAAACTGTAGTGGATCTTGCATTGCGTTGCCCGGCCCGAGTCGCCCGGATCATCCACCACCTCGTCCAGCGAGAACAGGTAATCCAGGGCGTCCTTCTGCTCGTTGTAGCGAACCACCTTGACCACGCCGCCCGGCACGCTCTCTGCGCAAGCCGCCGCATAGATCCGCCCGTCGGGGCCGACCGAGAGCGACCAGCAGGTGTCGGCATCCGGATGCCCCGTGAACGGATACCAACTCGTCGGGTAAAGGCCTTCACGCGCGGCGTTGTCTCGCCTCTCGCTCGCTTGGGCTGCGCCCGCTAAATCGGGCAGCGCCAGCCAGGCGGCGGCGGCTCCCGCGCCGCTCTTGAGGAATTCGCGTCGCTTCACTTGCATGCCGAGCTCTATCCGTATCCGTTTTGTGCCACGAATCCAACCACCAAATTCCCGTGACTAGCCGCAAGGCCGCAGCAGCATACGGCCTTTGAGAGGCACCAGCGAAAACCGGGAGACGGACATGCAGTAGTACGGGTGGAATAGCGGCTTCCCTTGCCTCGACTCCTCCCCCTGTTGTAGTCTCCCTCCCGTCGGGCGCTTGGCGCAGTGGTTAGCGCGTCTCGTTTACACCGAGTAGGTCGGGGGTTCGAATCCCTCAGCGCCCACCACTCCCCTTTTCGGCAGCCGCGATGATCCCTTCCATGTCGAAGCCCAGCGGCTTGCCTTCGGTGATCTTCTCCCGGGCGTTCACAATCGCCTGTTCCAGACCGGGAGGCGTCTGGTCTTTCCACCAGTTCATGCGCTCGCTGTAGCACCACACGTATTCGTCCGTCGTGTAGAGCGCCCAGTAGGTGTTGTGCTCGAACCATTTGGCGCGGTCTTCCGGCGTCATCCGGTAGCTCAAGTACTTCTCCGTGTTGGGCTGCCGCAGAGCGAAGTTCTGGTCCACGTAGAGCGCCTGGCCCGCCTGGACCTGCCGCTCGTACTTCTCCCGCAGTTCCGGCGGCACCAGGCCGCGCGCCCGCTCGTGGATGGCGTGGTAGGCGCGGAAATACTGCTCGCGCGAGGTGTAGTAGTAAGCGTTCTCGTTCCCGTCAATGAACCGCGCCTTGGGACTGGCCGCCGCCAGCATGCCCACGAAGAAGTCGGGCATCAGGCCCCAGCGCTCCCGCGCCAGCCGCCGCTCTCGCTCGGCCTCGGGCAGCGTCGCATACCGATCGAAAAGGCTGAGATGGAAGAACGTCAGGATCGTGGCCCCCGGCATCGCTGTCTCAAACGCGCGCATGAGTTGAGCCCCGCGCTCCCGCACCTTGGCTCGGTATTCGGCAAAGGTGTGGTCGTTGGTCTTGGGCTGCTTGGCGTAGTTCCACAGGCTGAAGTCGTAGGGTTCCGGGTCAAAGCAAATCCCCTTCACTCGCCCCGCCTGCGCGACTCCCACCAGCAGCTTGGCATTGGCCTCAATGGCCTCCCACTGCCCGTCGCTAAACCAATCGAAGTCCGCGGCGGGAGAGCCCCACACGAGCACGAAGTTGTCCTGAAACCTCGTGAACGGCAGGTCGCGCAGAATACGCTCGTCTTCCGCGAAACCGCTCGCCTCCAGCGGCTTCGTCACGAACGCATTGTGGCCCCCGCTCAACTGGAAGATGAGCCCGTCAAAAGGACGCTTTTCCATGGCCGGAAGCTGGTCGCGCATCTGGGCGGGCGTTGGCACGTCCCAACCGTACTCAATCAGCTTCTTGCTCGGCGCTCCGGCGGGTGCCCCGCCCGCAAGCAGCTCCGCCGCGAGGACCCACGCAACGATCAGGGAGGCGGCTACGAGCCGCCGGCCCGCCGGCTGAGGCCCGGCTGCGCGCAGGGAGTGAGGAGCGGGTCGTGCGCGGGAAAAGACGAGTTGGTGAGAGTCCGGGCTCATGCCGGATCATTGCCAGCCCGGGCCAAACCGTCAATTCGCATCCTTCAGTGATCCGTCGTCGTTGACGGGCTTCTTCCAAATCGGCGCGGCGCGCTTCAATTCGTCTATCAGCCATTGGCACGCCGCAAACGCTTCGCCCCGATGCCGGGCGATGACTTCAACCCACAGCGACGGTTCATTGACTTTCACCCGGCCAACCCGGTGGACCAGCCGCACGGATTCGAGCGGCCAGCGCCTGGCCATCTCGTCGAACAGCAGGTTGATCTGGTGCTCCGCCATGCGTTGGAACGCTTCGTATTCGAGCGCGCTGATGTAGGCATTCCCCTCGGTCCCCCGCACGACGCCCACAAAACAGACTATGGCGCCCATCCCAGGCGTCATCACCCGCTCCGAGAGCAGCGCGGCTTCATTGATTGCTGCAGCGGTGATGATGACTTGTTTCTTCATGCCGCATCCGGGCTAGCCGCCTTGCACGGGCGGGAACAGCGAGACCTCATCGCCCTCCTTCAGCACATAGGAGCTTTGTTGGTAATCCAGCCCGACCGCCATCAATGTCGCCTTCCGCATCGCGCCCAGCTTTGGGAACCGGACCACCAGCGCTTGGAACAGGTCTTCCAGCGTGCTGCCGTCACTCAATTCCTCCGAGGTCCCGCCGCAGCCGGTCAGGTCTTTGAAGTAGGAATAGAAGGAAACCGTCACTCGCATCGGGAACTATCTTCCGAAACCGGGACCCTTTGTCAACTCCTGCGCCGCGCGTCTTTCTTCCCGTGGGGTATGGGCTTATCCGCCGGGCCGGCGGTCTTGTAAACGTGCGCGTGCAACACCCCCACAAACGGCAGGTTGCGGTAACGCTCCGCGAAGTCCAGCCCGTAGCCCACGACGAAGAAGTCGGGGATTTCAAACCCGACGTAATCCGCTTCCACCGCCTCGACGCGGCGGGCGACTTTGTTCAACAGCACGCACGTCTTGATCCGGCGCGGCTTCAGGGCGCGAATCTTGGCCAGCACCCGGCAGAGCGTCTTGCCCGTGTCGAGGATGTCATCCACCAAGAGCACATCGCGCCCTTGCACGTTCAGCCGCAGTTCCTTGGTAAAGACGAGGTTGCCGGATTCCGTGCCGGCGCCATAGCTCGAGACGCCGATGAAGTCGAGCCGCATGGGCAGCGAGAGGTTGCGAATCAGATCGCTCAGAAACATCACTGTCCCATTGAGCAGCGAGACCACCACCATTTCGCGCCCGGTGAAGTCGCGCGCAATCTCGTGGGACAGCGCGCGGATGCGCCGCGCGATCTGCTCCTCGGTGATGAGGATACGCTCGATGTCTTGGCCCCAGCGCGCGGGAACACGGACGCCGGTGCCGGCATGGATTTCAGGGACAGGTGATCGCATAGGCTTGGGATATAAACGCGCAGCTTTGGCTCGGCGCCGCTTGCCGCCCGCAGATTCGCGTGGCTCAAACATGTTTGGAATCCTGCTCGTCCTTCACCGTGTAGCCGGAATCCTGCCGCTTGAAGTTGACTTCATTCTTGCGGACGTAAGCCGCGAACACATCGTCGGCGCTCATGCCGAGCACCTGCGCGAGGCTGATGAGGAAATGGAACAGGTCCACGACCTCGACGCGGGCGTTCTGCTCGTCAAACTTCTGATACTTCGCCCACCATTTCCAGGGGACGCTGTCGGTCAGTTCGGCGATTTCCTGGGACATGGCACGGCAATAGTTGAGGAGCCATTGGGTCTTATCTTCGACACTCATGCCTTCAGTCCGGACGCCGATGCGCTCGTTCAAAGCCCGCTGCATCCGAAACAATTCCCGCAGTTGGTCTGGTTGTTCCATGCGCAGAGGATTCGGTTGCCGCCCGCCGGAAGCAAGGCGAAACGGCGCCCTTCGCCACCCCACGCCGGAGGCTTGCGCTACCACCTGCCGGGGCCGTATAAAGAGGGCCATGCTAAAGTTGCCGGGATTGTTGTTCAACGGCGGGCCGGTGTTGTGGTTGCTCCTGCTCGTCAGCGCCGTGGCCGTGGCGGTGTTCATCGAACGGTTCTTGCATTGCCACCGCGCCCAAATTAATTCGACCCAGTTTCTCAACGGCGTGCGCACCGTCCTCAAGCGCAACAACGTGATCGAAGCGCTGTCCATCTGCGACGCCACGCCCGGCCCCGTCGCGCGCCTGGTCAAGACCGCGATCCTGAACCGGGACCAGGGCCGCGAGCGGGTGCGCGAAGTGCTCGAAGAAGCCGGTTTGACAGAAGTGCCGCGGCTGGAGGAGAAACTGGATTTGCTTGCGACGATTGCCCAGCTTGCGCCGCTGCTCGGCCTCTTGGGCACCATGCTGGGTTTCATCCAGACGTTTGGCGCCATGAAGGAACACGGATTGAACGCGCACATCGGCCAGCTCTCCGACGGCATCTCGACGGCGCTGGTTTGCGCCGCGGCGGGCCTGGCCGTCGCAATCCCAGCGCACGCCGGTTACAACTACCTCGTCAACCGCGTCAACTCCATCGTGCTCGAAATGGAACGCGCCGCCACGGAAATCGTGCAAATCGTCACCGAAGGCGTCAAGCCCCAGCCGCCGCCATGAGATTCCGCCGCAATGTCCGCCCGCTGCGGGGCCAATTGGACGCCGCCCCGTTTGCGGCCGTGTTCTTCCTGCTGGTGATTTTCATGATGCTGGGTTCGCTGATCTATACGCCGGGGGCGCGCCTCGAACTGCAACTGCCCCGCGCCGAGGGATTGCCGGGTACGGATAAACCGACGGTTTCAGTCGCGATTGACGCCGACGGGCGGCTTTATTACGAGAACCAGTGGATCGAGGAAGATGACCTGCGGCGCCAGTTGCAGGCGGTCGCGCAAAAGTCGGCGGAGCCGTTGACGCTGGTCGTGGAAGCTGACAAAGCCGTGAGCTACGAGAAATGCCTCCGACTGGCGCTGCTGGCGCGCGACGCGGGCATTTCCGAGGCCTTGCTGGCCACGCTGCCGCGCCCCTATGCGGCGCCCCCGCCGCGTTCCCCGCGATGACCTCCGCGTCGGTTGATTCGCGGCCCTGGTCGGGCCGCCGTTGGTGGGGCATGGTCGGGCTCATATTCGGCGTCCAACTCATCCTCATCCTCTGGCTTGGGGACGCCTCGCCGCTTCAGCCGCAGCCCCCCGCGCCGGCTCTCACCTTCAAATTGGCCGGAAGCGCTTCCGCCGAGTTGCTGGCGCTCCTTGATCCCACCCTCTTCGTCCTGCCGCGCCCGCACCGAGTCCCCGCGCCCGTCTGGCCCCCGGCGCCCGAATTCCGTGCTCTTTCGTGGCCTGAGCCGACGAACGACCTGCTCCTTTCAGTTGAGCAGCTTGGCGCCGGCTTCAACCGGTTCGTTGATACGAACGTTTTTACCTCAGTGCCGCCGCCCGCCAAACCCCTGCCCGAGCTGACCCTCCCCGAGGCGCCCGCACCGCCCACTGCCGCCGAGCACTCGACCGTCGAATTGGAATGGGATCAAGCTCGCCGGCGGCTGCTGACGCCGCCGGAACTCCGCTCGTGGGAAAACCCCGATATGCTAACCAACAGTGTGGTCCAAATCGTCGTGAGCCCGGAGGGGACGCCGGTGTCCGTAACGTTGCTCTCGGGTAGCGGTTCCAAGGCAGCCGACCAGGAGGCTTTGGCACAAGCTAACGCCGCGCGGTTCGAGCCTCTGCCTGGCACCCCATCGGGAACGGCCCCCAGCCCGGTGGCGCAATTGAGCTGGGGCCGGATGATCTTCCGCTGGCACACCATTCCGCGGCAATCCACCAACGCCTCGGCGGCAGGTCACTGAGGGATTGAGCATGTCCAGCGCGAACCTGATTCTGACTTACGTCGTCGTCCTCCTGGCCGGACTGACGGGGCTCGCCATTTATTCCGAGCTTCGCCGGCGGCGCTTCGAGCCGTCCTCGACCGAGGACCACATCTTCCGCTGCCGCCGTTGCGGCTACGTTTATACCGACGACCCAGACGTGGACCGTTCACGTTGTGCGCAATGCGGACAAATGAACACGCCAATCGAGTTCTGAGCAGATCACGGTGGGGTGGAGTGTTGGAGTGCTGGAGTAACGGAGTGATGGTGACACAGAGCTGCGTTTTGCCCCGCTCCAGCCATCCAATACTCCAACAATCCAATACTCCAATACTCCATTACTCCCGCCTCCCCTCCCCTTTCCTCAGCTTCCCGTCTTGAACTCGACGACATCATGCGGCGCCGCCTCGCGCTGCCCGGCGGGGCTGACACGGATAAAACGGGCCTGCTCGCGGAGTTGAGCCAGGTTGGCCGCGCCAAGGTATCCCATGCCGGACTGGATGCCGCCGATCAACTGCCCCAGGACTTGGTCCACCGAGCCGCTTACCTCTTTCAACGCCTCGACCCCTTCCGGCGCGACCTTGCGGGCCGGGTCGGGCGCGTGGCCGTAACGCGCCGCCGATCCCTCCTTCATGGCCGCTAAACTCCCCATGCCGCGATACTTCTTATAGAGCTTGCCGCCAATCTCCATGACTTCGCCGGGCGCTTCCGGGCAGCCGGCGAGAATGCCCCCGCAGATGACCGCTTGGGAGAGCGCGAGCGCCTTCACAATGTCCCCCGACTTGGTGATGCCGCCATCCGCCAGGATCGCAACCCGTTTCTTCTGCGCCGCTCGCGACGAAACGTACAGCGCCGTGAGTTGAGGAATGCCGACGCCGGCCACGATCCGCGTCGTGCAAATGGACCCGGGGCCTTGACCGACTTTGATGGCGCTGGCGCCGCAGTCGGCGAGGTACTCCACCCCCGCGGCGCTGGTCACGTTGCCGGCAACGATTGGGAGCTTGGGAAAGGCGTCCCGCAGCATCCGCACCGTGTCGCCCACGCCCCGGCTGTGGCCGTGCGCCGTCGAGACCGCTACCACGTCTAGCCCCCGCTCCACCAGTGCCCCCACGTGAGTCAGGATGCGCTCCCGATCCAGCTCGCCAAACGCGTTCCGGGTGGCGGAAACCGCCGCGCCGCAGAGGAGGCGGAAATGCGCGTCGCGCGCCGGTTTGAACTGCGCGTTCCGCTCCTGTGTGATGCGCTCGATATCGCTCATCGTGAACAGCCCATGCAGCCGATCCTGGTCGTCCACCACGAGCAGCTTGTGGATGCCGGGGTGGTCGGTGAAGAACTTGTCAGCCCGGGCAATGGGGTCACGGCCCAGCTCCTTCTTATGGAGCGTGTGGATCTGGCCCCGCGGCGTGAGCGCCTCCGCAACCTTTCGTTTGGCGTAGCGCGGTTTCACGACATGGCCCGAGAGCAGGCCCAACAGCTTGCCCTGGCTGTCCACGACCGGGAACGTGCTGAACGCAAACCGCTTCTTGGCGATTAAATCCAGCACTTCGCCGATCAACTGCTCCGGCGCCACTTTGATCGGCTCCTGGATGAGGCCGTGGACGTTGTTCTTCACGCGGCTGACTTCGGAGAGCTGTTCGCGCTCGGGCATGTTGTAGTGGATGAACCCCAGCCCGCCGCTCAGCGCCATGGCTATGGCCATGCGCGACTCGGTTACGGTGTCCATGTCGGCGGAGATCACCGGGATGTTGAGCTGCAAACCCTCCGCCAGGGTCGTGTTGAGTTGCGTGTCGCGGGGCAAGACTTCCGAATAACGCGTCGCCAGCGTGACGTCGTCGTAAGTCAGGCCGATGTGGGTGTAGGCCGGGAAGAACGCGTCTGCCGGCTTGTAGAACTTGGAATCGAGATTATCGGGCTCTTTCGTCGCTGCCATGTCGGAGAGTGCCAAAGGCGGCCCAGCCTTGGCAAGCCCAAAACCGGCGCGATGCTGAGCCTGGGCGTATCTGGACTGTGCCACCCGCCGCCAGCCGCCCAAATCCGAATACCGAAGGCCGAATACCGGCAGAAGGCCGAATACCGAAGTCCGAAACCACGCTCGCGTATTTCGGGTTTCGGGTTTCGGCCTTCTTTCAGCCCTCGGATTTCGGGTTTCGGGTTTGGGCCTTTGCGCTCACGGGCTGGTAGTGCAGTCCCAGTACGCCCTCTGGGCCTGCGTTTCCTTTCTCTAATGCGGGTGGTGATGCCTCAGGATGTGAGGCCGTTCGAGGCCATGCGCCAGCATCAGTTCCTCATTGTTGAGCAACTCGGTCACCGGGCCATCCGCAACCACCGCTCCGCGGTCCAGCACAATCGCCCGCGAACAGAGTTCCACCACCAGTTCCAGGTCGTGCGTCGCGATCAGTTTGGTGGCCGGAATCTCGCGCAGCAGCGCTTTGAATTCGCGGCGGCCCCGGGGGTCGAGGTCGCTCGTGGGCTCGTCCAGCACGAGGACGCTGGGCTCGCAGGCGAGGACGCCGGCAAGGCAGGCACGGCGTTTCTCGCCGTGGCTGAGGTGATGCGTGGCGCGGTCGTCAAAACCGGCCAAGCCGGCCCGCGCGAGGGCCTTTTGCACTCGGGCTTTCACCTCCGCCTCGCTCAGCCCCAGTTGTTGGGGGCCGAACGCCACGTCCTCTTCGACGCTCGGGCAGAACAGTTGGTCGTCCGGGTCCTGGAAGACCAGGCCCACTTGCCGCCGGACGGTTTCAATGTTGTCCGGCGTGATGGGCTGGCCCAGGATTTGGACCGCTCCGTTCCAGCCGAGTCTTTCGGGCAGAATGCCGTTGAGGTGCAGCAGCAGAGTGGACTTGCCCGAGCCATTGGGCCCGAGCAGCCCCACGCACTCGCCCGGCGCCACCGGGAAGCTCACCGCGCGCAACGCCTCCGTGCCGTCGTGGTAACGGTAGCTGAGATTCGTGACCTGGATGGCAGCGTTCATTTCCAACCCCGCGCGCACATCGCGTCATAAATCCGTTCCGCCCGTTCTGAGGCGCGGACAAAGAGATGGCCCACGACAGTGGATAACGCCTGCCAGCGAGCCCGGCGCTGGCGCTTAAACGTGCGGCTGGCGCGCGCTCGGCGCATGCGCTCGGCTTCTTCGACCAGCACAAACAGGTAGCGGTGCATGAGGGCAATCGTGGTAATCAGCAAACCCGGCACCTGCGCCGCTTTCAGAACGCGCAGGATTCCGCTGAATGGCGTGGTGTTCGATACGACGATGATCGTCAGGAGGCAAATCGTGCTCTTCAGCGCCACCGCCAGCCAGCTCCCTCGCGCCGCGGGCTGCAAGGCATTCACCAAGGCCACCCCCAGAATGAAGGGCGACAGCCAAGCCAAGCGCTTCAGCAAGAACAGTAACGGCAGCCGGCTCAGCACCACCGCAACCGTCAGCACCACGGCCATCCCGATGAACCACCCAAAAGCCCTGGGCGGGGCCAGCACGGTGCCGACAATCATGGCCAGCGCCACACCCAGTTTGAACACCGCGGGAAAGCAAGACATCGCGCTGTCTCGATGGCGGTGATAATGGCCGATCCAGTTGTCAATCATAGGGATTTACGAGCCTACTTGCTTTGCCACCGTAAACCGTAAATCGCAAATCGTAATTCCTCGGTCTTACGCGTCATGGATCGCGCTCCTGCTCTTGTCCCGCTTTGGCACCAGTGACCGTGCTAGCAACAGCGCGAGGCCAAAAACGATCACCGTTCCCGCGGCGCCGGCGAGCGCGGTCGCCCCTGCCGCCCAACGCACTCCGGGCAGATGGTAACCCGGCGCGGGCGCCGGCACCGCCGGTACAGTGGCCTGGCGCTCAAAACCGAGTTTTGCCGCCACCGATTCCAGGCCATCCGGCCACGGGCACGCGAATGGGGCCACGAAGAGCGCCACGCCCAGCGCCGCCAACAGGCCATAGCGCACCAACTCGCCCCAGGGCCGCGGTGGCTCGGGCCCGTTGACTTCGCTGGTCAGCTCGGGCCGTGCGCGTTGGATCGCAAGGAACACCAGCGCGCCGATCAGCCCTTCGCCGACTCCAATCGCCATGTGGACGCTCGTCATCGCGGTAAAGGCGACCGGCCAGGCCACCGTCCCGGACCACGCAAGCTGACCCGCACAGCACAGGGACGCCAGCACCGTCGAACACCATCCCGCAAACGCCACTGCCGCCACCTGTCCGCGCGTGCCCGGCAGGACGCGGCACACTCCGCGGTAAATAGCGTAGCCGCCCGCGGCGCCGACGATGGCCATGTTGAAAATGTTCGCGCCGAGCGCCAGGACACCGCCGTCGGCGAAGAGGAAGCACTGCACGATTAGCACCGTCGTCAGCACCACAATGGCGGCGCTGGGCCCCAGCAAGGCCGCCACGAGCACGCCGCCCACCAGGTGCCCAGACGTACCGCCCGCCACCGGAAAATTAACCATCTGCGCGGCGAACAGGAACGCTGCTGCCAGCCCGAGCAACGGCACACGACGGGGCGGGAGCCTGCGCCGTACCTGGCGCAAAGCCAGCCCGACCCCCGCCGCCGAGAGCAGCGCGGTAGTGGCGGCAGTCTTCCCATCAATGAAGCCGTCTGGTATGTGCATGACAATACGCTTCCCCAGTCTCTCAGTACCGGCGCGGCGTTTCAACTACCGCCTGAAACCCGCAAACGATGCCACCCGGGCAGTCGGGACTTGGTTTTCCGGCGCGGGTAGCGCATGTTGTCGGCGCATGCAGTTCATCCGCGACATCTATGCCGCCAGGCGCCAGGACGGGAGACCGGTGATTTCCTTCGAGTTCTTCCCGCCCAAGACGGAGGAGGGCGACCGCAACCTGCTGGAGAAGACCCTTCCGGCCTTGCTCCGGACCAAACCGGATTTTTGTTCCGTAACCTACGGCGCCGGAGGCAGCACGCGCGACAAGACCCTGATGATCGTGGACCGCATCCACGGGCAATACGGTCTGACAACGGTGGCCCATTTGACCTGCGTGTGCGCCACCAAAGAGCAGATTGGCGATTTGCTGGCGCAGATACGCCGCCTGGGCCTCAAGAACATCCTGGCCCTGCGGGGGGACCCGCCGGGCGGCGGGGAATTCCAGGTCACCCCCGGTGGTTTCGAGTTCTCCAGCCAATTGGTGCGTTATATTCGCGAGCAAGGCGATTTCTCCATCGGCGTGGCGGGCTTCCCTGAGGGCCACATCGCCTGCAAGGAGGGCAAGTACGCCGATTGGACACACCTAAAGGAGAAGATTGATGCCGGCGCGGATTACGTGCTGACCCAGTTGTTCTTCGACAACGCCGATTTCCACCAGTTCCGGGACCACCTGACCCGCAAGCTTGGGGTGAGCGTACCGATTGTGCCTGGGGTTGTATCCATCCTGACCAGCGCGCAGATCAGGCGGTTCACGGCGATGTGCGGGGCGACTATCCCCGCGCCGCTGGCCGCCAGGCTCGATGAGTTGAGCGATGACGATGAGGCCGTAGCCGAGTTCGGCATCGAGTACGCAACCCGGCAATGCGAAGATTTGCTGCGCGCCGGTGTGCCGGGGATACATTTCTACACGCTGAACAAGGCGCGTGCCACCACGCGCATCTTGCAGAACCTGAGACTGGCAGAATGAGAGTCCGGCTTGCCTATGGTCAGAGTCATTTGCCCGTCGAACTGCCCGACGGGCTGACAACCATCATCGAGCCGACGCACACGCCCGGTCTGGCCGATGAGCGCAGCGCTGTGCTCGCCGCGCTGGAAAAGCCGATTGGCGCCCGGCCGCTGCGGGAATGGGTGCGGCCTGCCAGCCGCATCTGCATCGTGTTCACCGACATCACCCGCGCGACGCCCAACGAGCGCCTTATTCCCTGGCTGTTGGACTATCTGGCTGATGCGCGGCGCGGGGACATCACGCTGCTCAATGGGCTCGGCACGCATCGCCCCAACACTCGCGCCGAATTGGAGCAGATGCTGACGCCGGCCGTCGTGCAAAAGTATCGCGTGCTGAATCACGAGGCAGAGAATCCCGGCGCGCTGGTGTCGTTGGGCACGACGCGCGATGGCACCCCGGCGCTGCTCAACCGCCAATTCGTCGAGGCCGATGTGCGCATTGTTACGGGCTTCATCGAGCCGCATTTCTTTGCCGGGTTCAGTGGCGGCCCCAAAGGGATCATGCCGGGAGTCGCCGGCTTGCCGACCGTGATGAGCAACCACGGCGCACGGAATCTGGGCGATCCCAATTCGACGTTTGGCGTGACCAAAGGCAACCCGATCTGGGAGGAAATGCGCGACATCGCCCTGCGCGCTGGACCGAGCTTCCTGCTGAACGTGGCCCTGAACGAGCAGCGGCAGATCACCGGGGTGTTCGCGGGCGACCTGATTGCGGCCCACCAAGGGGGCTGCGAGTTTGTGAGGCAATCGGCGATGCAGGAGTGTGCGGCGCCCTTTGACGTGGTCGTGACCACCAACAGCGGTTATCCGCTCGATCAGAATCTGTATCAGGGGGTCAAAGGCATGAGCGCCGGCGCGCGCGTCCTCAAGCCGGGCGGCACGCTTATCCTGGCCTGCGAATGCCGTGAGGGTGTACCTGCCCATGGCAGTTTTGACCGACTCTTGCGCAGCGTCGCCAGCCCGGAGGAGTTGCTGACTCTGCTGGCGACGCCCGGATTCAGCCGGCCTGAGCAGTGGCAGGCCCAACTCCAGGCGCTCATCCAACGGCAGGCTCGTGTGCTGCTTTACAGCTCACTCGCCGACGACACTGTGCGCGCCGCCCATCTGACTCCCTGCCACGACATCGGCGCGGCGGTGAGACAGTTGCTCCCCGAACCTGTGAACGGCACGCGCATCGCCGCCCTCCCGCAAGGGCCGCTCACGATCCCTTACCTGGCTCAACGAACGGCCGGCATCGGGCTGTGAGGCAGGCCGTGAGCACCGTCGGCCACCCCGTGGCGGCGATTTCCAACTCCAGGAACTTGCTTGCAGCGCATCCTGACACCACCACCGGAACGCCGGATTCATCCGGCAACCCCAGTGCCACTCGCCCGCCCGCCGGATGAATCCGGCGTTCCGGTCGGCGTGGCTACCCGCCTTAGTGGTGGCGCTGGGAAGCGCCCACTTGTTTGCGGCGGTCCACTTTTAGATTGCGCTAAGGCCGCTTTCTTCATAAGGTAGAGCAAAGGCCGCAGCGCTAGAGGATATTATGTATTTCGGCGTAGATTATCATCCGGAGCAGTGGGTTTTCCCATACGGCGGAACCCGCGAAAAGCCCGAGGCCGTCTGGGAGCGGGACGTGGAGTTGATGCAGACGGCGGGCGTGAACGTCGTTCGCATGGGCGAGTTTACCTGGGGGCTGTGCGAACCGGAGGAGGGCAAATACCAGTTTGGCTGGCTCAAGCGGGTGATGAACCTGCTGGGCAAGGCGGGCGTTAAAGTCGTTCTGGCCACACCGACGGCTGCGCCGCCGCTTTGGCTTGCTCGGAAGCATCCGGAGATATTGCCCGTGGATGAGCACGGGCTGACGAAGCGAGAAGGCACCCGGCGGGCGGTGTGCCTCAACAGCGACGTCTATTGGAATTACTCGAAGCGAATTGTGGAAAACATGGCCAAGGCGCTGGGGGAGCACCCGCAACTTATCGCCTGGCAGATTGATAACAGTCTGGGCGGCAATTTCACCGAGGCGGCCTTCAACGAGGACACGCGCCGGGACTGGCATCATTGGCTGGAAGCGAAGTATGAGACCATCGAACGCCTGAACGAGTTGATGGGGTTGCGGCACTGGGGCCAGATCGTTTCGAGTTGGGACCAGGTGCCGATGCCGATGACCGCGCCAACGGTTCACAATCCGGCGCTGGTGGTGGATTGGTGCCGCTTCTGCAGCGACACCATCGTGCAGTTCGTGAAGATGCAGGCCGACCTGCTGCACCAACTGACGCCGAAATGCCCGGTCACGACTAATTTGCGACCGCTGCTGCACCGCTTCGATCACTTCGACGTGGCCGAGGCCATTGACTTCGTCTCAATCGAGAGCACCGCCGCCCTGAAAGCCAAATCGGCGGAACTGGCCTGCGAGATTGACATGCTGCGCTCACTTAAAAAGATGGACATCCGGACGCCAAATGGCGACACGGGTTTCTGGGTGATGGAGCAGAAGGCGGGCAATGTGACGTGGCAGGACGTCAATTCCCTGGTGCGGCCGGGGGTGTTGCGGATGTTCACCTACCAGTTGGTGTCCCGGGGGGCGACAGCGATCGTCTTCTTCCGCTGGCGCCAGCCCCGCTTCGGCTCCGAGAAGTTCCACGGCGCCGTCCTGCCGCACAACGCGCGTGACACCGCCCGGGTGTTCAAGGAGGTCGCCCAGCTCGGCGACGAGATGAAGCTGCTGGGGCCGTCGCTCCGGGGGACGCATGTGGAGGCGGAGACGTGCATCCTCTACAGCCACGACAACGACTGGGCGCTGCAGCAGCCGATGCAGCCGAATAAGCATTTCAGTTTGCGCGAGCACATCCAGCTTTTCTACAACGCGCTGCACGACCGGAATCTAACGGTGGATTTTGCCCGCCCCACGGAGGACCTCTCGCGCTACAAGCTCGTATTCGCACCGTCGCTGCACTTGCTGTCGGGCGGGGAAGCGGACCGGCTCAAGCTCTATGTGCAGAACGGGGGCACGCTGGTTGCCACGTTCAACACCGGCCTGGTTGACGAGCACAACATGGCGCCCGACACGGGATATCCGCATGACCTGACGGACTTATTCGGATTGGAGGTGCTGGAGTTCGACCAGTTGCCGCCGGGGGAAGAGAACCACCTTACGTTCAAGGGCGCCTTTCCGGCGAGCCACATGCACCCGGCCAGGCTGTGGTGCGACATTATCGAGCCGAATGATTGCCAGGTAATCGCCACTTATGCCAAGGACTTCTATGCCGGCCGGCCGGCGATGACGATGCACACGTTCGGCCTTGGCAAAGCGGTATATATCGGCACCCAAAGCCACCAGTATTTCTACAATGATGTAGTGACCTGGCTGCGCCAGATGTGCAACCTGCAACCGCTGCTGAAAGTCCCGGACAGCATCGAGGTGAGCATGCGCCAGAAGGAGGATACGAAGATATTCTTTCTGCTGAATCACCAGAATTCGCCGCAGCGCATCCAGTTCTACAAGCCGATGCACGATTTCCTGACCGGCAACACGTTCTCCGGCAACTACGACCTGCCGCCGGGGGTGCTCGTTCTTGATGAACATCCGGGGACCAGGACGTGATTCGGCGCCTGGTTGCATGAGTCACCTGAGGAGTCGCATGGTTATGTTGGCCGGGTTGTGGGACCTCTTCAGGCGCCTTTTGCAGCCGGGAAGCCCTTCAAACTCTCTCCCCTAAAGGCATGCCGCCCTTTCCACCCCGCCACATCCCTCCGCTCGGACCTGGCAAAGTGAGCCCGCGCCAGAGGGTGTACGCGCAGTGGCGAGGCATTGATCTGGCCCCGCTGGAGCGAGCCCAGGCCAGCCGCGCCAAGCCGGCCAGCGCCATCATGCCGCGCGTGCTTGCCGATTTGCGCATTGACCGACGCCGCGCCGAGGCTGAGGTCGTAAAGGTATGGAACGACCTCCTTGATCCGACCATTGTCGCCCACGCGCAGCCGACGGGTCTAAATAAAGGCACGCTGTTCGTCACAGTGGATAGCAACGTTTGGCTGAGCGAAATCGTGCGCTATCGCCGCAAAGAGATTCTTGACCGAATGCAGCACAGCTTCGGGCGGGACTTCATTGCGAGAATCTCATTTCGGGTGGGGTGAGAGGGCAAGCGCGCCGGAGTCACCGGCGATCGGGGACTGGCAACCGGCGGGGATGGAGGGACGCATCACGCACCACGTTTCCCCCCAACCATCCCCCGCAGTTGCCCATGCCGATGCGCCGGGAACCACCCTCCCACAGCCGCGGCCACGCCGGCCAGCATCAGCGCTGCGCTCGTCGTCGCGCTGCCGATAATCACCTTGAGCGGCGGATACACCAGCGACGCCAAACCGAACACGAGCAAGCCAACTCCCACCCAAACGATCCCGTTACTGCCTGATCGGTGGCAGGGACGACACCCGAGCCGAAACGGAACAGCCGCGAAAAGGCGCAAGAGGCGCAAAAGACAAGGACTTTTGAGCCTCTTGCGCCTTTTCGCGGTTTTTTGGGTTGTGTTCTACCCGCGGACTTCTCTGTAAGTGGCCGCGGCCCAACACACCCGCTTGCCAACAGCGCCAGCCCCATCCAACGCACAACAACCGCGCCACGTACCCCACCACCGCCGCCCGCCGTCCGGCTTTAGGCGTTAGACTCACGGCTCCAGACTTCGCGGGTTCCTGCCCTTGGACTTTGGGCTTTCCCCCTTGCCCATGCTTCGTGCTCATGGCGATCCTCCCTCAGGGCTGGGGCACGAAGTTAGCGACCGGCAGGGTGGCCTCCTGGAGGCGGCGCAGAGCGGCCAAGTCGGCCGGGCTCTCGACCCGTTTCCAGTAGCGCTTGGGCTTGGGATGGCTTGGGGCACCACCAGGTGGACCGTTCCGCCAGGCAATGGCAGGCCGCCACCGGACGGTTGTAGTCGTACTTAAACAGCAGCCCCTGCTGGATGGACAGGAAGGTGTCGTCATAGGGGGCGCTGCTGGAGCCAATCCAGGAGTCGGGCGTGCTGCACGAGGCCCCGTTTTCGGAGATAGTCGCACGGTTCATCGCGTGATACATCACCCCGGGATACGGAATCCTTAGCTTCCGTGGCATGGGCTCGGCCTATCAAGCAAACCCCACAGTGCCAATAGTGAGCTCAGGATATTGAATGGGCACCTTTCGAGCCATGCCCCGAGGTTACTGCCTTCATCCCGCCGGGGTTAACAAAATAATACAATCTCATTGACACCTTTTTTGGAACAGACGCACGATCGGCGCGTCCGCTCAAGCAAAAGTCAGGCATCATGCCGAGTCGCTGAAACTACGGCTCTACCGGTTTGAGCTTCGCGTCGATTTCCTCAAGGGCAAAGCC
>Ga0335078_10003954_pt1 | contig 22034 bp, 20 predicted proteins | sample Lox_Sample_32_FD_206711 | JGI IMG/M metagenome (GOLD analysis project Ga0335078, IMG submission 206711) | Soil microbial communities from Loxahatchee National Wildlife Refuge, Florida, United States - Lox_Sample_3.2 | ecosystem: Environmental > Terrestrial > Soil > Wetlands | place: USA...
CGCATGCCAGTGACCAGCGCCCGGCGGATGCACCCGCAGACCCGCAAGCGGCACCAGGGCGCGGCGCCGCAGACACCGGCATGGAACTGGGTGGCGATGGGCCAGATGGGCCTGACCGGCTGGACCGGGAAGGCCGCCAGGCCGCTCGCCCGGGCGATCGCCCGCCGGACCGGACGCCCAGAGGCGCAGATCCTGGCGCTGATCGGCGCGGGGTTTCTGGCGATCTCACTGATCGACTTCCTCCGCCGGGTCGATGCCGTCATCGCTGCCGGGCGGCCCGCGCAGTCAGCCAGTCAGGGACGGTCCCGCCGCCCGCACCCAGAAGGGTCCGCGGGGCCCCGTCATCCACCTCCAGGCCGGGCCGCCGCTGGATGGGAGGGCCAGCAACCCGGGTGACAGCAGCCACAGCAAAGACGACGACAAGGAAAGACAAGGACTAAGGAGCGGGCCATGAGCAAGCCATTCAAGGGCACGATCAATATCGATATCCAGGACTCGACGCCGGACTGGGCGCCGTACGCCCAGCCGGTCCCACCGGAGGGCGCTCCGAGCGTGCTGTACGTCGTCCTGGACGACGTGGGCTTCTCGGCGCTCGAGCCGTACGGCGGGACGATCGAGGTGCCGAACATCAAGCGGATCGCCGACAAGGGCCTCAAGTTCACGAACTTCCACACGACGGCGCTGTGCTCGCCGACGCGGTCGTGCCTGCTGACCGGCCGTAACCACACGACGAACGGGATGGCGTGCATCTCCGAGGCGTCGTCGGGCTTCCCGAACGCGAACGGGCATATCCCGCTGGAGTGCGCGATGGCTCCCGAGGTGCTGGGCGAGCGGGGCTGGAGCACGTTCATGGTCGGCAAGTGGCACCTGTGCGCCGAGGACGAGGAGAACCTGGCCTCGCGACGGCAGGGGTGGCCGTCAGGCCGCGGCTTCGACCGCTGGTATGGGTTCCTGGGCGCGGAGACGAACCAGTGGTACCCGGACCTGGTCTACGACAACCACCCGGTCGACCCGCCGGCGACGCCCGAAGAGGGTTACCACCTCTCGGTCGACATTACCGACAAGGCGATCTCGTTCATCCGCGACGCCAAGGCGGTCGCCCCGGACAAGCCGTTCTTCCTCTATTACGCGTTCGGTGCCGGCCACGCGCCGCACCATGTGCCGAAGGAGTGGGCGGACAAGTACCAGGGCAAGTTCGACATGGGGTATGAGGCCTACCGCGAGCTGGTCTTCGCCAACCAGAAGAAGCTCGGGATCCTCCCCGACGGCGCGGAGCTCTCGCCGATAAATCCCTACACCGACTTGAAGGGCCCGAAGGGCCAGGACTGGCCGGCGCTCGACGTGGTGCGCCCGTGGGATTCCCTCAAGGAGGACGAGAAGAAGCTGTTCAGGCGGATGGCGGAGGTCTACGCCGGGTTCGTCAGCCATGCCGACCATCAGCTCGGCCGGATGCTCGACTACCTGGAGGAGTCCGGGCAGCTGGACAACACGCTGATCGTGCTGGTGTCTGACAACGGCGCCTCGGGTGAGGGCGGCCCGAACGGGTCGGTGAATGAGAACAAGTTCTTCAACGGGATCCCGGACACGATCAAGGACAACATCAAGTACCTCGACGTGCTGGGCAGCCCGCTGACCTACAACCACTACCCGACCGGCTGGGCGTGGGCGTTCAACACGCCGTTCAAGATGTGGAAGCGCTATTCCAACTATCAGGGCGGCACGGCCGACCCGATGATCGTCTCCTGGCCGGCCCAGATCAAGAAGCCGGGCATCCGCCGCCAGTACCTGCACGCGATCGACATCGTCCCGACCATCTACGACTGCCTCGGCGTCGAGATGCCCGAGGTCTACCGGGGTGCCACACAGATCCCGCTCGAGGGCGAGAGCTTCAAGGCGGTCCTGCACGACGAGAAGGCCAAGGGCAGGCAGACGCAGTTCTACTCGATGCTCAGCACCCGCGGGATCTACCACCAGGGCTGGAAGGCCGCCTCGGTGACCCCGGCCACACCGGACGCGTGGGGAGAGTTCGCGACGCAGCGCTGGGAGCTGTTCAACACCGAGACCGACCCGAGCGAGTGCCACGACCTCGCCGAGCAGCATCCGGACAAGCTGGCGGAACTGGTCGCGCTCTGGTGGGCGCAAGCGGGCATGTACAACGCTCTGCCGCTCGAAACCCGGACCGCGATAGCGATCCTCGACACCGAGCGGCCGCAGCTCGCCAAGCCGCGCGACCAGTACACCTACTACCCGGGCTGCGAAGAGGTGCCGGAGTCAGTCGCGGTGAACATCCGCAACCGCTCCTACTCGATCACGGCCGACGTCACGATCGACTCGGCGAAGGCCGGGGGTGTGCTGTTCGCGCACGGGTGCCGGTTCGGCGGCCACGCGCTGTACGTCAAGGACGGCAAGCTCAAGTACGACTACAACTACGTCGGCGAGATGGACCAGTACGTCGAGTCGACCAAGCCGATCCCGGCCGGTGACTGCCGGCTCTCGGCCTCGTTCGAGAAGTCGGGCACCGGGATGCCGACCGAAGGCCTGCTCAGCCTCTACATCAACAAGGAGAAGGTCGGCGAGGGCAAGATCAAGACCCAGCCTGGCAAGTTCTCGCTGGCCGGTGAAGGGCTCAACGTCGGCATGGACCGGGGTGAGCCGGTGACCAGCGACTATCCCGGCGACGCGCCGTGGGCGTTCACCGGCGGGACGATCCACAAGGTCATCGTCAACGTCTCCGGTGACCCGTGGGTCGACCGCGAAAAGGAAGTCCAGGCCGCGTTCGCACGCGACTGACAACCAGGAGCCGGGGGCACGGGCGGCGCCCGCGCCCCCGGCTAGATCGGGATGAAGTCATGAACAGCGACGAGCTGCTTCCCAGCTGGAGCCCGGGCGACGCGAAGAGCGCGATCCTGGAGTTCGTCGAGTCCGTCACCCGGCCCGGCGCGTCTTATGTGCCTCACCCGGAGCGGATCGCGGCGTTCGACAACGACGGCACGCTGTGGTGCGAGAAGCCGATGCCGATCCAGTTTGACTTCATTCTCCGCCGGCTTTATGAGATGGCGCAGGCCGATCCCGGGCTGCGCGGCCGGCAGCCCTGGAAGGCGGCATACGAGCGCGACTATGGCTGGTTCGGGACGGTGATCACCGAGCACTACGCGGGCGACGACGCCCACGTGCGGACGCTCCTGGCCGGGATCTTTGCCGCCTACGAGGGGATCAGCGTCGAGGAGTTCGAGGCGAAGTCAGGCGCCTTCTTGCGCACTGCGCAGCATCCGACTCTCGGCCGGAGCTACCTCGAGTGCGTTTATGTGCCGATGCTCGAGCTGCGAACAGGCACTGGAGCGGGCTGGCAAGAGCGGCTGAACTGTGGTGAGCATGCAGCACGACTTCAAGGTGGTGTTTGACCGATGAGGGCCGCAAGCCCCGGCATCGCCGGCCAGGTACCTGACCTGTCCGCGGAGACCGCGGGGCCCGTGCTGACGGTGCCGGGGGCGCCGCTGGCGTTTCATGTGATGGCCAAGCCGACGGGGGCGGTGTGCAACCTGGATTGTGAGTACTGCTTTTTCCTGTCCAAGGAGATGCTGTACCCCGGCAGCCGGTTCCGGATGGCCGCGGATCTGCAGGAGACCTATATCCGGCAGCTGCTGGAAGCCCACGCGCGGGCGCCGGAGGTGGTCGTCGCCTGGCAGGGCGGCGAGCCGACGATGATGGGCCTGGATTTCTTCCGCCGCGCCATCGACCTGCAGCGCCAGTACGCGCGGCCGGGGCAGCGGATCCTGAACACCATCCAGACCAACGGCACGCTGCTGACCGACGAATGGGGCGATTTCCTGAACGCCAATGCGTTCCTGGTCGGGATTTCTATCGACGGGCCGCCGGGGATGCACGACGCCTACCGGGTGGACAAGGGCGGCAAGCCGACGTTTGACCGGGTGATACGGGGCCTGGAGGTGCTCAAGCGCCACGGCGTGGAGTGGAACGTGCTGACCACCATCCACGCGGTCAACGGGGACCACGGCCGGGCGGTGTACACGTTCCTGCGTGACGATCTCGGGGCCACGTTCGTCCAGTTCATCCCGATCATCGAGCGGGCCACCGAGGCGACCCTGCCGGTCGCCGACACCGGGTGGGGCGGCGGCGTCCACGGGCGCCCGCTCTACACCCAGGACGGGAACCTGGTCACCCACCGCTCAGTCGGCCCGCAACAGTACGGCCGGTTCCTGATCGAGGTGTTCGAGGAATGGGTGCGCCACGACATCGGCACCGTCTACGTGCAGATGTTCGACACCGCGCTGGCCAACTGGTACGGCGAGGGCGGCGGGATGTGCGTGCACGCCGAAACCTGCGGGCTGCAGCTGGCCCTGGAGCACACCGGGGACCTGTACTCCTGCGACCACTACGTCGAGCCCGGCTACCTGCTGGGCAACATCAACGACAAGCACATGCTGGAACTGATCACCTCGCCCGCCCAGCGCAAGTTCGGCCGCGACAAGCACGACACCCTGACCCGGTACTGCCGCGACTGCGACATCCGGTTCGCCTGCCACGGCGGCTGCCCCAAAGACCGGTTCACCACCTCCCCCTACGGCGAACCCGGCCAGCACTACCTGTGCCCGGGCTACAAGGCCTTTTTCCACCACGTCCGCGAGCCCATGCAGCAGATGACCGCGCTGCTGCGCGCGGGCCAGGCCCCCGCCGAACTGATGACCCGCTACGCCAGGCAAGACTCCCGCCGCGGCCGCAACGACCCCTGCCCCTGCGGCAGCGGCCGCAAATGGAAACACTGCCACGGCGCCAGGCCGGCCGGATAAAGAGGAAGGCATTGGCATGGCTGATCAAGTGGTCGCCCGGCCCACGGGGCCCAGCCGTCTCGAGCGGTGGTTCCCGATCGGCGCCTGGCTGCCGAAGTATGCCTGGCGGTCGTCGTTCACCCCTGACTTGATCGCGGCCATCAGTGTGGCCGCGCTGCTGATTCCAGAGTCGAAGGACCACATCTACGACAGCGTGCACGCTGCTGTCGCCGCGAGCAACAACTCGAGGAAGCCAGAGGGCATGGGTCCGGAAGATGAACGAGATCGCCGCGGCCGCGCAGAAGGCACAGTGAGCGCCCGGCGGCCCGCTGCGGACCGGGCTGCTGCCGAGCCGGCCCCGGACGCGCCTCACCATCAGGCGATGCGCCCGTTCGCCGGCCTGATCAGGCGCATGCGCTTGCGCCGGGCCGCTAACCGGGTGTGGGACAGCCTCTGGTTCGTTCCCGCGGTATACGTGCTCGTGGCGCTCGGTCTCAGCGTGGGCCTGGTGCGCTGGGACCAGGCGGACCCGATCGTGCTGACCAGGTCGCTCAACGCGTCGAGTGCCACGTCAGCGCTGTCAGCGCTGGGCAGCGGCATGATCGCGTTCACCGGTTTCGTCACCTCGGTTGTCCTGCTGCTGGTCCAGTTCGGCACCAGCGAGTTCTCGCCCCGGTTCGTGGCCTGGTTCCGCCGCGACCGGACGCTGAAGTTCGCGCTCAGCACGTTCAGCGCCACGTTCCTGTTCGCGCTCGTCTCGACCGCCCAGGTAGGCCGCGGGACCGCGGCGTTCGTGCCGTCCAGGACACTGCTCGCCGCGCTAGTCCTGACGCTGCTCAGCATCCTGATGTTCCTGTTGCTCATCGACCGCACGTCCAATGACCTGCGGGTAGCACACGTCGTCCAGGCCGTTGACCGCGAGGCCCGGGAGGTGTTCGACGCCGTGTACCCGGCCAGCGCCTCCGGCGCCGCCATGGCACAAGAAACGGCACGATCACTGCCCGGGCGCACGCCCGTCCAGACCGTTTCGCTCGGCGCCGTGGGCCAGGTCGTGGTGGCGCTCGACCGGACCGCGATTGCGGACCTCGCCGTGCGGTACGACGCGGTCATCCAGCTCGTGCCGGCCATCGGGGATCATGTCCCGGCCGGCGGCACACTGCTCAACGTGTACGGATCGCGCGAGCTGCCCGAGCGGTGGCTGCGGCGCGCTGTTGTGCTCGGCGACGAGCGGACGATCGACGATGATCCGGCCTTCGCGATCCGGATGCTGGTGGATGTCGCGATCAAGGCGCTTTCCCCGGCGGTCAACGACCCCACGACCGCCGTGCAGTCACTCGACCGTATCGAGGATCTCCTGCGGTACGCCTCGTCCAAGCACCTATCCACCGGGACCGTCACCGACCGCCACGGGGCAGTCAGGCTCGTGTACCCGACACCGACCTGGGAGGACCTCGTCGAGCTGGCCCTGGACGAGATCCGTGCCTTCGGCGCGGGGCAGTACCAGGTCGCCCGCCGGCTCCGGGCCTTGCTCGACGCCCTGATCGCCGATCTCCCGGAGAAAAGACATCCGCCCCTCACCAAGCAGGGCACCCTGCTCGACGACGCGGTCGCAGCCGCCATTCCCCAGAACCAGCGCGCCGCCGCCCTCATCCCCGACCGCCAGGGAATCGGCATGTCACGCCCTCCGCCGACCGACAGGAACTGACCCCTGCGCTCACCAGCCTGGCCCCAGCCGACCCGCCGGAGAAGTGATAGTCGGCGATCTGGCTCGCCGGAGGGATCAGCCGGCTGGTCTCACCAAAACCGATAGCAGCCCTCGAGAGACCGGATGATCATGCGCGTCAGCGTATAAGCATGGCGAACAGGCAACGCGCACTATTCGGCATGTGGGCGTTAGTTCGCGCTGTGCTCACGCCGGTCGCCGGTTCACTTCTGCTACTTGATCATCGCAGCGGCACTGCGGCGTGAGTGATTCTGCTCATCTGACGACTATTGACCAGCCACTCGTTCTGGGCTCTGGAAGCAGCTCACCCGCTGCCCGCTCCCTGCTCAGCGCTACATCGCGCTAGAGGTCGGCGCTATCGCCCGCCTCGCGCGTCGGCGGGCAGGTGACGAGAAGTCACCATTGGCGGGTATTGACATCTTTCCGCAGGTCAAGCGTGCCGTTTGCATGGGTTGCGCACCGGGTGCGCACGGGACCCGGTGATTACCACCGGAACCTGACGCACGGAGCAGCCCAGTGTCCAAATGGCTCGCCGCAGCCGCCGCCCTAGCGGCCGCATTCCCCCTCACCCTGGTCCTGCTGGTCACCGCGACCCAAGCGCCCAGCCAGGCAAGCACGGGCCTGGCCGGAGGCCCAAGTGTGCAGGCCCTGGACACAATCCCGCCGGCCTACTTAACCCTCTATCTCGACGCCGCCCACACCTGCCGTGGCCTCCCCTGGGCCGTTCTGGCCGGCATCGGCAAGGTCGAAAGCGATCATGGCCAGTCCACCGCACCGGGCGTCCATTCCGGCGCCAACTACGCCGGGGCCGAAGGCCCGATGCAGTTCGAAGCGGCCACCTTCGCCCAGTATGCGGTCAACGCCGACGCGCCCGCCAAGCTCAGCCCGTACGACCCAGCCGACGCGATCTACACCACCGCCGCCATGCTGTGCGCGAACGGCGCCGCCGCAGGCTCCACCGCGGGGATCCGCCAGGCCATCTACGCCTACAACCACGCGCAGTGGTACGTCACCGAGGTCCTGGCCTGGACTGCCCGTTACACCGTCCCCACCCCCAGCACCGCCGCCTTGGCCGCGATCGCGTTCGCGCTGCGCCAGGTCGGCAAGCCTTACCAATGGGGTGCCACCGGCCCGGACGCCTACGACTGCTCTGGCCTGGTCTACGCCGCGTACGCCGCTGCGGGCATCCGGATCGGCCGCACCACCTACCAGTGGCGCCAGGACGGCCCGCGGATCCCGCTAACCCAGATTCAGCCCGGCGACCTGCTGTTCTCCGCTGGCCGCGACGGCACCCCGGCCGACCCGGGCCACGTCGTGATGTACCTCGGCGGCGGCCAGATCATCCAGGCCCCGCAGACCGGCCAGGACGTGCAGATCGACCCCCTCGACCTGGCCGGGGTCGTGGTCGCCACCCGTCCCGCAGATCTCGCCCATGCCTGACCCATCACCCGGACGGAGGACTCCCATGATCCGCGTCACGATCGCCCAGCTGCGTGCCACGCCCACCGTGGACCTGATGACTGCGGCGGCCGCCCTGGGCCTGGGCCGCACCAAGGCCTACGAACTGGCCCGCCGCGCGCAGTTCCCCTGCCGGGTGATCCGGATCGGCGAGGTCTACCGCGTCCCCACCGCCGGGCTGCTGGAACTGCTCGGCGTCGCCCCCGAGGACCCGCCCAACTCGGTGCTCTTCTCCCACCGCTGACCCGCCGCAAACAACACCCAGGCTCACCCAGCGAATCCAGGAAGGACAGAACGATGCGCAAGCCCAGGTGGCGCGCCCATCACGACGACAGCGACACCGCGCGGCACGACGCCCTCCCCTCGTGGGTACCCCGGCAGGGCTGGAAGCGCCGGGAGCTGGTGATCTGGGGCGCGCACGGCGGCGCGGGCACCAGCACCCTGGCCACCTGGCTCCAGCCAGCCTGGGACATGGGCGCCAGGCGCCCGGAGCCGGACCCGCCCTACCCAGCGAACGTGGCCACCGGCCGCGCCCTCGTCATCACCTGCCGGACCGCCGCGTGGTCGGCGCAGCAGGCCACCAAGGCGGTCCAAACGGTGATCGAGCAGGGCGGCCAGGTCGACGTGCTCGCCGTGGTCAGCGACGGCTGGCCCGAGCCCACCGCGGCGGCCAGCCGGTTCCGTCTCCTGGAACCACAGGTCGGCGCGGTGATCCGGATCCCGTTCATTCCCGCTCTCCGCCTGGCCGACGACCCGGCTGCCGTTCCGCTCCCCCGGGCGGCGTGCCGGGCCCTGGCCCGGATCGAGGCGACCGCCAAACGCACGTTCCCGCTCCCACCCAACCCACTGGATACCTGACGATGCTCCTCCTCACCCTCGCCATCCACCACGCGAGCACGGCCAGCCTGCACATCCCCCCGCTGCCGCGCGGACTTGCGGTGACCGTGCCCAACCCGGCGCCGCAGGCGCCGCCCGGCCTGGCCCGCACGGTGAACACGTTGCTGGCCTGGTGGAAATGGCTGGCGCTGATCGCCGGGGTGTTCGGGCTGGTCGGCTGCGGCGCGATGATGGCGCTCGGCCGCCGCAACCGGCACAGCCTGGCCGCCGACGGCGCGACCGGCATTCCGTGGGTGCTGGCCGGGCTCACGCTGATCGCGCTGTCCTCCGGCATCGTCGGCGTCTTCCTCTGAGGCCCGCGATGTTCACCTACCCCGCCCGTCGCCGCCGTCGCCGCCGTCGCCGCTGGCGCAGGCGTCGGCGCCTGGCCGTCCTGCTGGCCGTCATCACCGTGGCCGCTGTGGCCACGCAGCAGCTCGCCCGCCCTCACCCGGCCGGCCCCAGCCAAACAGCTACGGCTCCAGCCGCATCCCGGGCTCACCAGCACGCCCATCGCGCGGCCAAGCCGCCCAAGGCACGGAAGCCCAGCACTGAGCCCAGCATCACCTGGACGGACTTTCACGGCATCCAGCTGCCGGTGTCCGCCGAGGCCGGCCCGCACTACCGGCGCCGCGGCTTGGCCGGTGGCTTCACCGACACTCCGCTCGGCGCGGTCCTCGCCGCGGTCAACATCGCTGTCCGCACCGCTGCCCAGTGGGGACCACCGATCTACCGGCCCACCATCAACCACCAGGTCACCGGCCCGGCCGCCGCAACACTGCTGGCCGCCGACCGCAGTGACTACGCCGCGCTGCGCGCCGCCGCACACGTCGCGCCAGGCCAGCCCGCCGGGCGGGGCTATGCCGTCGAGGCCGCCTACCGGCTGGCCGCCTACACCCCCTCGGCCGCGACCGCCGACATCGTCTCCGAGGGCCCGGCGGGCAACGGCACGACCGCCATCGCGGTCACCCGGATTCAGGTGGTGTGGCTGCGCGGTGACTGGCGGGTGGTCGCCCCGCCCGGTGGCACCTGGGCCAGTTCCGCCACCACGGTCTCTTCCCTGCACGGTTACACCGCCTTCCCGAACCAGAGGTGAGTCATGTCCTGCGACCCGGTGACCGATCCGGCCTGCCTGGCCGGCAACCTCATCAAGTCCGCCGCGAGCAGCGCCGCCGGCGACGTGCTGAGCGGCATCGCCCAGGCGGTGACCGACGGCGTGAAGTGGATCGTCACCAACACCGCCACTTGGTGGCTCCGTATTCCCTCTCCCAGCTTGTCCGGCGAGCCCGCGGTCACCGCGATGCAGCACTGGCTGCTGCCGGTGGCCGCCGCTGTGGCGGTAGCCGGGGTCATCGCCGCCGGTGCCCGGATGGCGCTGACCCGCCGGGCCAATCCACTGCTAGATGTGACCGGCGGGCTGCTCACCCTGGCCGCCGCCAGCACGCTTGGCCTGGCCGCCGCCAGCTTGCTGCTCAAGGCGGGTGACGCCTGGTCGTCATGGGTGCTGCAGGCCTCGACCGGCGGGCAGTTCACCCACCGGCTGACCCTGCTGCTGACCCTCGGCGGCGGCGCCGCGCCGGCCGTGGTCCTCGTGTTCGGCGTGATCGCGATCGTGCTGTCGCTGGTCCAGGCGGTGCTGATGCTGTTCCGGCAGGCCGCGCTGATCATCCTGGCCGGGGTGCTGCCGCTCGCCGCGGCCGGGTCGATCGCGCCGCTGACCCGCGCCTGGGTCCGCAAGGTCTCGTCCTGGATGCTGGCGCTGATCTGCTACAAGCCCGCGGCGGCCGCGGTGTACGCGACCGCGTTCACCATGATCGGCTCCGGCGGCAGCCCCCGGACCATGGTCATGGGCTTCGTCATGCTGCTGCTGTCGGTCTTCACGCTGCCCGCGCTGATGAAGTTCTTCACCTGGACCACCGGGACGATCGCCGGATCCGCAGGCGGCGGCCAGTTGCTCGGCGCGGCTACCGTCGGGGCCATCGCTATTGGCGCGATGCGCGGCTACGGCGGCGGGTCAGCCCAGGACCAGGCCGCCTACCTCGATTCCCGGCTCGGCCCACCATCAGGCGGCTCCGCGGGCCCGCCAAACGGCGGCCCGCCCCCCGGCCCGGGCGGACCAGGCGGATCAGGACCAGCGTCCACCCCATCATGCGGTGCCGGAGCCGAGCCGTCAGGTCGGCCCGCGCCCTGGCCGCAGCCCGGCACCTCCAACTCCCTTGGGACCAGCGCCCCCACCGGCGCCGCCGACCCAACCGCGCCAGCCGCAAACCCGCCGGCCAGCACTCCTGCCCCGGCCAGCGGCGCCGCCGCAGCGAGCACCGCGGCTGGGCCGATCACCGCGGCGGCAGCCGGGGCTCAGCTCGCCGCGGAAACCACCCGGCTGGCCAACGGAGCGATGGACGAAGGAGACCAACGATGACCACGGACCACCCGGTGCGCACCTACGGCGGATGGCGGCGCAGCCGCAGCATCGGCCTGCTCGGCCTAGGCCCGGCCGCGACGTTCATCCTGCTCGGCTGCTTCGCCGCGCTGATCGTGATCGCCGCAGTCTCGATCCAGCTCCTTATCTACGTCGCGCCGCCCGCCATCCTGGCCGGCGCCGCTGGGGTGACCCGGGTCGGCGGTGTCCCGCTGGCCCAGCTCGCCGCGCTGCGGCTGCGCTGGTGGCACGGCACCCATGCGGGCTACACCGCTTACCGCGCCGAAGTCGTGCAGCAGCACACCGGCACCCTGCAGCTGCCCGGCACCCTGGCCGCGACCGAGCTGCTGTCGGCCGAAGACGGCCAGGGCGGCCACTACGGCCTGGTCCGGGACCGGCACACCGGCTACCTGACCGCCACCATCTGCGTCGCGCCCGTGTCGACCTGGCTGGCCGACCCGGCCGACGCCGACCAGTGGGTGGCGAACTGGGGTGCCTGGCTGGCCTCGCTCGGCTACCTTCCGGCGCTGCGCTGGGTCACCGTCACCGTGGACACCGCCCCCGATCCCGGCTCCACCCTCGCCCGGCAGGTCGCCGCCGCCATCGACCCGGCCGCGCCCCGGCCCGCGCTGGAGATCATGGACCAGCTGGTGGCCAGCGCTCCTGCCGCCGCGGCCGACGTGGCCACCCGGGTCAGCATCACCGTCGACCCGGCTGCCTCCCCCGCCCAGCCGCGCACCCTCACCGAGGCGGTCACCGAAACCGGCCAGGCCCTGCTCGGCCTGGAATCCGCGCTCGGTGGCTGCGGGGTGAGCGTGCTGGGCCGCGCCCGGGCCGCTGACCTGGCCGGGATCGTCCGGACCGCGTTCGACCCTGCGGTCCGTGGGGAGATCAGCCGATTGCTAGCCGCGCCGATGAGCCCCGCGCTGGGAGCCCACCTGGACTGGTCGGCCGCAGGCCCGGCTGGCGCGGAGGAGCACTGGGACTGCTACCAGCACGACAGCGGCACGTCGGTGACCTGGACCTGGCGCGAGCCGCCCCGGCAGAACGTCACCTCCAGCGTGCTGGCCCGCCTGCTCGGCCCCGGTGGTTACCCGAAACGGGTCAGTCTCCAGTACCGCCCGCTGCCCGCGGCGGCGGCCGCCCGCACCCTGGAGGGTGAGGTGCGCGCAGCGGCGTTCCGTAGCGAGTACGCCCGCCGTACCCGCCGCGACGTCACCGCCCGCGACGCCCACGACCAGGCCCGCGCCCGGCAGGCCGCCGACGAGGAAGCCCGTGGCGCCGGGGTCAGCCTGATCGGCCTGTACGTCACGGTCACCGTGACCGATCCGGCGCAGCTGCCCCGGGCGGCCGCCGACACCGAAGCCGCCGCCGAGTCGGCCAAGATCCGGCTGCAGCGCCTGTACCGCAGCCAGGCCGCCGGGTTCACCGCCACTCTGCCCTGTGGCATCTGCCTGCCCGAACTCGCCCGTCGGCTGCGGCACTGACGGCCAGGCGCGCCATGTCAGCCCACCGCATCCCCTCTGCCTCCCATCCGCTGGGGCGAGAACCATTCAGCCGAACGCCCCTCACCGCGACTGAGCTGCACCACGAGCCCGGCCGTCCGGCCACGGCGGTACCGCGATCAGTCGACTGTGCCGCCGCCGCTCCAGATACAGGACCGCGGCGGGCAGCCGACTGTGCGGGGCCGCTGGCCCCGGCCTGGGGCTGGCCGGTTGCCGACGGTGGCCGGGCGGTCAACGTCTCGGCGGGCCCGGAGTTCCAGGGCACCACGACCCAGTTGTGCGGCCTGTTCCCGTTCTTGGCCGGCAGCGGCACCCCGGCCGTGGGGACACCGGTCGGGCGGCACCAGTTGTGGGGCGAGGTGGTCTGCCTCGATCCGCTGTCCTGGCTGCGCGGCGGGCTGGTCACCAACCCCGGCATGTTCGTCCTCGGCCAGCCGGGCACCGGCAAGTCCGCGCTGGTCAAACGGTTGATCAGCGGGGCAGTGGCGTTCGGCGAAAAGGTCTTGATCCTGGGCGACACCAAGCCCGACTACGCGCGGCTGGCCGGCTACCTGGGCGGCCAGGTGATCCGGATCGGCCGCGGCCTGGACCGGATCAACCCGCTGGATGCCGGGCCGCTCGGCACGGCGCTGCGGGCCATGAGCGGGCCGGATGCCACGCGGCTGCGGGCCGAGGTGCGGTCCCGGCGGCTGTCGCTGCTGCTCGCACTGGCCACGCTGATCCGGGAAGCGCGGATCAGCAACGCCGAAGAGGTCATCCTCGGCCGGGCCATCGACCTGCTCGACGAACGCGCCGGCGGGCAGTGCGCGCCGACCGTCACCGACGTGCTGCGGGTCATCGAGGAAGGCCCCGACATCTTGCGGTCCGCGGCCCGGGCGCAGACCGCGCAGCAGTACGACGGGCGGGTCGCCGACCTGGTGTTCACCCTGGACCTGCTGTGCACCGGGTCGCTGGCCGGGGTGTTCGACGGCCCCACCTCCCAGCCCATCGACCTCGGCGCGCCCGCGGTCAGCGTGGACATCTCCGCGGTCAAGGCGGCCGGGGACAAGCTGCTCACCGCGGCGCTGCTGTGCACCTGGAGTTACGGGTTCGGCTGCGTCGACGCCGCCGCCGCGCTGGCCGACACCGGCGGCGGGCCGCGGCGGTCCTACCTCGGCGTGATGGACGAACTGTGGCGGGCGCTGCGCGGCGCTCCCGGCCTGGTCGAGCACGCCGACTCCCTGACCCGCCTCAACCGGGCGAAAGGCATGGCCCACATCATGATCACCCATTCCGTGGCCGACCTCGACGCGCTGGCCACCGGCGAGGACCGCGCCAGAGCCCGCGGCTTCCTGGACCGCTCCGCGATCACCGTGCTGGCTGGGCTGCCGCCCCGCGAGCTGGCGCGGGTCGCCGAGATCACCCCGCTGACCGGACCCGAACGTGCACTGGTCTCCTCGTGGTCGGCGCCGGAGTCCTACCAGCCCGGTGTGTGCCATCCGGGCCGCGGCAAGTACCTGATCAAGACCGGTGAGCGGCTTGGCATCCCCGTCCAGCTCGCCCTGATCGGCCCCGAACACCGGCTGTATGACACAGACCCGCAGTTCGGTCCATCTTCCCCGGCCCCGGAGTTCACCGATGGTGGGGGGCTGCGGTGAGCCGGGCGCTGGGGCCGCGCCCGTCGGCCGCGCCGGGCAGCACCGCGGGCGGCTGGGCCGTGCTGATCGCCAGCTGGTCGATGCTCGCGCTGCTCGGCTTCCTGTGGGTGGCCGCGGCTACCGCCGCCGCGATCACCGGCGGGCGGACCGAACCGCTCGGCCTGTCGTTCATCCGTGACGTCGTGCACGGGCGCTGGCATCAGGCCTGGCCACACACGCCGACCATCGCGGTCATCATCACTGCTGTTGTCCTCGGTGCGGTCATCACCGCACTCGCCACCGCAGCAGTGCAGCTGTTCGCACGGTTCCGCTCGGCCCCCGGGGATCCGGTCGCGGCGCTATCCCGTGATCCGCGGACGCGGACGCTCACTCGCAGATCAGTTGTCCGGGGCGCGGCTGGGCTGCGCCGGTCGCTTGCTGACATGGATCCCCGGGAGATTGAGCCGGCCCAAGCTGGCCTCGACCTGGGACGGCTCCTCCTCGCAGACGGTCGTCTCGGCTCGGCGGTGTACGCCTCGTGGGAAGACACGGTGGTCGCCTTCATGGCCCCACGGTCTGGTAAGACAACCGCACAGGCGATCCCATTCGTACTGTCCGCACCGGGCCCGGTGATCGCCACCTCGAACAAGTCCGACCTGTGGGCCGCCACCAGCGCGCTACGCGAGCAGGCGACAGGCGAGCAGGTGTGGCTGTTCGACCCTCAGCAGATCACCTACCAGCCACAAACTTGGTGGTGGAACCTGCTCGACGGGCTGCATACCGTAGAGGACGCTCACCGCCTTGCGGGCCACTTCGTCCTCACAGTCGCCGACGAAAACCGCCGTGACCTATGGGGGCCCGCAGCCCAGGACCTGTTGTCCGCGCTGTTCCTCGCCGCTGGCTCGGCTGGGCTCACGCTGCACGACGTGGCCGTGTGGCTGAACGAGCCGGCGGTGCCCACCCCCGCCGAGCTGCTGATGGACGCTGGGTTCGCCGCCATGTCGGCTTCGCTGCGCGGCGCGCAGAACGGCGCCGTCGAGACCCGGGACGGGATCTACCAGACCGCGCGGACCGCAGCCAAAGCAATGACGGATCCGCAGATCATGGGCTGGGTCACCCCGCCTCGCAGGGGGATCCTGCCCGTCTTCGACCCCCACGCCTTCGCCACCAGCTCCGGCACGCTGTACCTCCTATCGAAGTCCCGGTCGGCGGCGGCCCCGCTGATTGCTGCTCTCTCTGACACAGTCATGCGCGCCGCGGAACGCCATGCCGAGCGGCTGGGTGGCCGGCTGGACCCGCCACTGGTGGTCCCGCTCGATGAGGCGGCCAACATCTGCCGGATCGCCGACCTGCCCGACCTGTACTCACACCTCGGCTCGCGCGGGATTGTCCCGATCACCATCCTGCAGTCCTACGAAAAAGGCGTCACCGTGTGGGGCGAGCAAGGGATGGCCGCCCTGTGGGGCGCGGCGACCAAGAAGATCATCGGTGCCGGTGTGGACTCCCCCCGCCTGGCCCGGGACCTGGCCACCCTGGTCGGCCAGCACGACGTGCCAGTCCGCACCCTGTCCTACGGCGACGGGCGGGCCAGCGAGTCGGTATCGCTGCGTCGGCAAGACATCCTCGAGCCCGCCGCGATCCGTGCGCTGCCACCGGGGACCGCGCTGCTGCTGGCCACCGGGATCAGACCCGCGCTGATCCACCTCACCCCCTGGTACGCGGGCCCGCGCGCCGCCGACATCACCGCCGCCCAGCAGGCGGCCGAGGAACAGATCCGCGAGCAGGCCATCGCCGCCGGCCCGTGGTACCGCGACCAGCCCACCGAACCACCGTTCTAGGAGGCCATCTGATGACGACCAGCGACGTTTCGTCTTCCGCTCCCGGCGCTGAAGACAAGGCCCAGCCCATGTATCTCGACCTGGGCGAGTGGGTCAGCGACCACTTCATCCCGGTATTCCGCCGCACGCTGGGCGGGCAGTACCGGTGGTGCGCCGAATGGTGGCGCCACGACGAGGCGGTTAGCCGACTCAAAGCGCTCTGGCATGCGTGGGAAGTTCTGCGGCTGGAGCCCGGGACCGGGATCGGCACCTGGTACCGCGAGCATCTCGACCACCAGCTGCCGATCCTGATGGGCGCCCGCGGCCCGTTCTATCAGTGCAGCGAAACCGTCCACCGCGAACCCCACGAAGCCGCCGCGCAGGTGCTGCCCAAAGGGCGGCAGGACCCCACGGTGGCTGGCGAATACGGCGCCATGCCCGGCCGCGAGTCCGCCGCTTTAGGCCAGCACACGGGAGTTCCCGATGGCCGCGGCTGACCTGGACCCGGCCGGCCTGGACCCGGTGCACATCCTGGGCATCTGCAATTGGGTCACCGGAAACGACGCCAGCCTCCAGACGACTACAACCGCTGACGGTATCCGGGTGAGCTTCCCGTCCAGGCGCGCAGCCTGGACTGCCGTCAATGCCCTGGGCCGCGTCGGCTACACCGCTGCCCATGCGAGCGGCGACCGCCAGACCTGGGACGTGGTCGTCACCGGCTGGAACGCGAACCGGCTGGATTCGCGGCTGAACACGTTGCGCACGGTCATGCATGGCCTGGCGGACAACCCGCTGGTGAGCGCCACCGCCGCGGTGCGCAGATTCGCCGCGCTGCCCAAAGCGGCGGCCTCGCCAGCAGCAGCAACCGAGATCCTCGAAGAGACGCGCCAGCAGTTGCGCGACTGGGCGGATGCGAGGGCGGGGATCTCGGTTCCGTTTCCACCCGGACGGCTTCCCGACGACTCGGCGATAGCCATGCGGGTACGCGCCGCGAGCACCTGCGAGCAGGTGGTCAGAGACCTCATCGACCGGCATATGCGTGTGGCCGGGTACGCCATGGCCGAGTTCGCTTCGCTGCGCCAGCAGATGAACGACAGCCGGGCCCAGCGCACCGCCGTGCGCCGCGCGGGCGCTTTCTTCCACCTCAGCCCCAGCTCCGTTGCCCAGGACTCGGCACCGCTTATGAGCCGGTCCACCTCCAGGGCCGCGCCGGGCCGGGCACCGGCGGACGTGCCGGACCGGCCACAGCGGCCGCGCCGAGGCACGGCCGGGGAATTCCCATCGCCGCCCGGTGTCACGGGTCCGCGTGGCGCCGGTCCGGCGGCTGGCCGGGCAGGCCCGGGCGGACAGGACTTCCCCGCTGCCCGCCCGGGCCGCCACCTCTGACACACCACCGCCCGCCTGCTCCTTAGGAGAACCGATGGATATCAGCAGCAGCCATTCCGACCCCCTGCGGGACGCCGTGCAGGACGCGGTATACCGGGCCGTCCAGGTCGGGTCGTTCGCGATGACGGCCGTCCAGGTGTACGCCTACCATCGCCGCACCCAGGCCCGGATCACCGGCGAGCAGGACCAGCGCGCCCGCCGTGCGCTCAACGCACAGGTCCGCGCCGAACGTGAGGCCGACCGCACCCGCTGGGCGCCCGCGCTCGACCCGGCCTGGCTCCGCAACGCCAGCCTCGTCGAATCCGCGCAAGCGTGGGGCGCGGCCCTGCCCTACGCCGACCGCAACGTGCCCTGGCATGAGCCAGCCGCAGCCACCGCCATGACCCGGTGCGAGGAACGGCTCCGCCATCTGCATCCCTACGCCATGGCCCACTACGACCGCCTTTGTAGCCAAGGCCTCGGCCCCGCGGAGGCGATGCGTGAAGCCGCCCCGCTGTTCGCTCACCATCCCCGGCCGCGCGACGCGTCTGCCATGCCACGTCCGGTGCTGGAGACCGCACCGCGGCCCGAAGCTGGCCCTGCTCCCCGGACGTATCCGGATGGCCCGGCCGGATACATCCGGCCTGGCCGCAGCGTCCGGCCGTGCGACGAGGACTTCCCACTGACGATCCGCGAGGTCATGGCGGCCCAAGCAGAGCTAGCCACTGCGGGTTCCCCCGGCCGGACAGCGTCAGCGACCAGGCGCGTGGCGCCGCCTGCCCCCCGGCCGTGACTACCGACGGCGCCGCGGCCGCCGTGCGGTTGACCATGCTCGCCGAGGTGTTCTTCCATACCTGGCTGCACGGCAGCTGGGTCCCGCGATACCTGGCGGCCCGGGGGTTCAATCCCGCCGTGCAGAGCCGCTGGCACGCCGGGTACGCCCCGGCCCGATGGGATGCGCTCACCCGTCACCTGCGCGGCCTCGGCTGGCAGGATGAGTTGATCGAGGAGAACCGGCTTGCCGTCCGATCCCGCCGCGGGAACCTCGTCGACGTCTTCCGCGACCGGGCCATCTTCCCTGTCCGGGCAACGGACGGAACCGTGGCTGGCTTCATCGGCCGTGCTTCGGAACGAGCCGCCCCCACCACCCCCAAATACTTGAACAGCCCGCGGAACTGCCTCTACGACAAGGGCGCGCTGCTATTCGGGCTCTGGGAGGCACACGAATCGCTCCACGATGGCGCGCGGCCTGTGATCGTGGAAGGCCCATTGGATGCCGTTGCCGTCAGCACGGCCAGGGGGCACTTCGCCGGAGTTGCGCCGTGCGGCACAGCTCTCACCATGCGGCAGCTCACCGCCCTCAGCCAGGTAGCCGATCTCTCAACGGTGGGCATCCTGGTCGCGTTTGACGCCGATCCAGCCGGGCGGCGTGCCGCCGTCCGTGCCTATCACTTGCTGTGCCAGTTCACCGACAAGGTGGATACAGTCAGCTTCCAGCCTGGCCAAGACCCAGCACAGATCCTGGCCAGCGAAGGGCCGACCGCTCTGGCCGGAATGCTCGCCACATACACCAGACCGCTGGCCGATCTCGTCATCGACAGCGAATTCGACCGCTGGGCCGACTGGCTCCGGTTCGCCGAAGGACAGGTCAAGGCACTGCGGGCGACCGCCGGCCTGATCGTAGCCATGCCACCCAGCCACGTCGGCAGGCAGGTCTCCCGCGTGGCCATCCGCCTGGGCATGGCCCACGCCACGGTCACCCGCGCCGTAACTGACGCCCTCACCGAACGACACCAGACACCGGGCACAAGCGCCGCTGGTTCGCCTGCTCCGTCTCAGCCCGGCCGGGGCGGAGCAGGCGGCTGGGGTTAGAACGGCGGCTCGATCTCCCAGTACTCCGGGCGCGGCCCGAAGATCGCCTCGTCGCAGCGGCGGCAGATCTGTCCGTACTCCTCGACATAGATGGATTTCGCGACGCTGGCTGTGACCCCGCAGCCTGGGTAGGCACACGTGAATGTCTCGACCGGGATGTATTCGTCGTCCATAACGTGCCTTCCTGCGATGAAGCCCAGGCGACGGGTCCTGGGTGAGGGGGTGTTCCGGCGATGGGCTGGCACGCAGGCGTAATAGGACGGGAGGGCAACCGGCTGGCCCCGAGCCGGCAAGATGTTTTTCAGCGGGCAAAGAAAAAGGGAGGGCCGGCCTTGGCCGGCTCCGTAGCCGCCCGCGGCCCGGAAAAAGATCTTGACGGTGCGGGGTGAGCGCAGCGAAAGGCCGGTTGCGCTCCCGGCCGCGCCTGCGAGACTGAACACGCCGGAACACACCACTGACCCCGCCGCCCCGGCTGCGCAGGACGTCGGCCCGGGGCCACGGGTCTCGCCGGCACCGTACGGCCGTGAGTGTTCCCGCGCGGCCCGGCGATGGGGCTACCGGCTGTTGCCGCCCAGCGCCCTGGGCGGCTTCCCGGTCAGACGGCCACTGCCCAGGTCGGCCTGCTGGCCTTTGGCGTACCCGGCGCCATACCCACTGCCGCTGTAGGTCATCTTGGTCTTTCGCGTGGTGGGGTAGGCCTGATCGATGGCGTGCTGGATGATCTGCCGCCGGTCGGCCAGCACCAGTTCCGTACCTGGCCCGGTGCCGGTGTGCTCCCGTTCGGCCTGCTCGGCGGCGTGCTGCTCAGCCGCGCGGACCCGGGCGACCACGGCGGTCGTGAAGCCGAGCAGCCAACTGCGCCGCCATGCCCGTGGGCTGCGGCTCCAGCCGGGGACTTCCGCCGCGGCCAGGCCCTGCCACATCTGGACCAGCAGGGAGGTGAACAGCACGTCGGTGCGTTCGATGTCGGAGGCGAATCCGAAGATGTGGATCCTCGTGCCTGGTCTGCTGCGGGGCAGGATCACGCACTGGCACCGTAGCGCCGACGCCAGCCCACAAAGCAGGTGACTCCGGACGCGGGCCCACGGGTTGTCGATGTCGATCTTCCGGTCGGCAGGCTGGTCGGTCTCGGGCTGCTGCGCGGCGAGCAGCGCCCGGTCGATGCCGTACCGGGCCATCAGCTCGGCGGCCTTGGCGGTGAGCGACTCGGCTTCCGCAGGTGTCGTGCCCGCCGATTCCGCCTTGGCCAGCAACTTACGGACCCGCTCCAGCAGGGGATTGTCAGTAGTCATCGTGACGTCCTCCAGGACGAGAAGGGAAAGCTGAGCAGAAAGCAGCGGGAGGCGGGCCGACGCCCGCCCCCGCTTCGGGATGGGTCAGGAGGCGGTGACTCCGCGCAGGACTTCGGCCTGGGCTTCCTCCCGGCTGGGCGGCTCTCCGTTCGCCGCCGCCAGGCGCGCGGCCTTGCGTTCCGCGTAGTCGGTGCGCAGGGTGTCGAAGGCCATCGACGCGGCGATCTCCCGGGCCCGCAGACTGATGCCGGCGCGCGGCTCACCGGACTCCTTAGCGGCCCAGGCCTCGGCGCGCAGGTCATCGGCCACGACGGTGACCCGGTCGCCCTTGCCCACCGAGGCGGCGCACCGTTCGGCCAGATGACCGAATGCGGTGACCTTCACCCACCGGGTGACGCTGTCCCCGGCGCCCGTGCGCGAGGGCAGGTCCAGGGCCAGCCGCAGCTCGACACCAGGGGTGCCGTCGCGGGTGGTGAAGGTGCGCGGGTCGTCGCCCAGGCGGCCGGTGACGGTGATGCTGATCGGGTTCATGAGGGGTCCTCCCTGGTGCGGTGACCGGGAGGGCTGGCCGCCCTGGTGGCGGCCTGGGACTGTGGGGCCCTTCCCGGCGGTCAGATGCCCGCGCCGCGCATAGGGCGGGCCCGGCCACCGGGATGCCCGGCAGGCAAGATGTTTTGCCCGCGGCAAAGAAGAAGGAGCGCCGGCGCAGCCGGCACAAAGAGGCCGCGGGAAAGCAAAAGATCTCTGCCTGGCCGGATCAGCAGCCCGGTTGCGGGACTGCCCGCGTGGCGCAGGCTGACCAGGCCGGGAAGGGATAACCGCGGTCCCGCCGCCAGTGCGTCTTGGTCCGGACCTCGTCCCGCACCTGAACCTCGCGCTTCTAACCCGGGAGCTGACTACTTCCTTCCGCACGGGAGTGGCGGCATGTACTCACCGGGACTCAGTCGAGCGTCCTATGCAGCAGGTGACTGAGTTGTGATGCCCAAGCCCTCGCTGGCTGGCGCTGACACGGAAGGATCCTCGTGGGTGACACGGATCTGGCGCGTCAGCGGCGGTGCGTTGAGCAGATCAGTGGCCACTGGCCGGGCTTTCTTGGTTGCCCGGCCAGTACCCTACAGCGTTATCGATCCGATAGATACCAGGCAATACAGGAGCACCGGAACGGCGTCCTATACATAGAGGGTTATGCGAAAGTCTCCTTGAAGAAGTAAAGTCCGATTGCGGCGCAGAATGATGACTTGAAGGTCTTCAGTGGCCGACGGTAGTCGGTGAAGAGAATTCGCCATGTCTTCAGGGTGGCGACG
>Ga0335078_10003955_pt1 | contig 22025 bp, 25 predicted proteins | sample Lox_Sample_32_FD_206711 | JGI IMG/M metagenome (GOLD analysis project Ga0335078, IMG submission 206711) | Soil microbial communities from Loxahatchee National Wildlife Refuge, Florida, United States - Lox_Sample_3.2 | ecosystem: Environmental > Terrestrial > Soil > Wetlands | place: USA...
TCTTGTTCCTCCTCTTCAATTTCAACGGTATCTGTCGCTTTCTTGATTGTCCTTTTGACCTTCTTCCCCCGACTCCTGATAACCATTTCATGTGTCTCTATTTTCTCCACAATCCCCTCTTACTAAACAAAGTGCTATCCCTTCAGAAATAGTCGGGTCTCGCTCTCTGCCCTCTTCCGTCCTGAAAGAACGCTCTCTGCTATCTTCTTTTGCTTGTCCAATATTGCTATCCTGGCTCCGCTTTCTGTCCCAATCGAAGGATGTAATTAATTCTTTTGAGGCGTTGCCAAATCAGAATCACTCATGAATATGTCCTTCAACGCTTGATTGGCTTCTTGCATAGCCTCTATATTGGACGGAGAACTGTTCACGAGCGCTGTTTCGAAGACGGTGCCGTCTGGGGTGTTGGTGATCTTCCCAACTTCCGTCGAATACCTTTCTCGGCTGAAATGAATTCAAACCCGCCCCGCTCCAGCCGCTTTCGATGTCGTGAGGTGAGAATGCATATGCCCTTGCAAGGATATTGCACTGAAGCCGTTTCGTCTTGGTTAACTTAGCCAAATTCGCTCCCGCAACCCGGTACACATGATTTGACAAATGTGTTTTGAGAATCAGCCCCTTGATCAAACCTTATTGTTCCGAAAGAATTGGCCGTTTTCTTAGAATTGCTCAACCATCCGCAACCTAAAGCGCAAAAGCGCAAAGGCGCAGCCTTCTTGAGCCCATGGCAAGAATACACTCAACCTCGTGTGGTTGCATAAGCTTCTGATTGGTGACGGTCCCGTACCCGGGACTGTGAGTACCGATACCAATTGCGGATGATCAGACTGTCCGACTTTACGGGAGAAACCGCAATTCAATTCTTTGTTCTGCTGTAGAGCTCCCGGTAAGGATCTGATTTTCATTGGTCGGTCTTGAGCGAGGATGATTAGCGGTGTGGTCGTACCAAGATTCTGATTGGTAGAACCAAGATCAATCTGATTTTAAAGGGAAAAAAAAATGCGTTTTAAAAGCGCGAGCCTTCCTACCTACACGGTATCAGTATCCCTATCTCATGGCCTGCTTACGGTCGTTTTTTCTGCCTGGCGCTTGCCTCATGCTCGTCACCGCCACTGCCGCTGCCGCCGCCGCCCAGAGCGCTGACCAGAATGCCATGGCCGACATCGATGTGGGCTGGGAAGCGGGTCCTAAGGAGAGAGGCACGCCTACGCTACTCTGGAGCTGGGCGGTCACCATGTTTGCGTGCACGTGGGACGGTGCTGTACCTCAATGTGCCCGGCAGCGGGGAAAGGGGGTGGACAACGGGGCTGCACAAGGCCAAGTGGACGGCCATCAACATTCTCTACCCCGAGTTCATCTCCTTCAAGGCTGTCCGCGACCTCCGGCTTGCCCTACAGGAGCTGCGTGAATTCGACGAGGAACTGCGAAGCAGATGGCCACCGATTACATGGACTATCATCTCTCATGATTTCGGTTTCAAGTGGGAGTGGGGGTGGGTGTGGCGTTGGAAGATTGAGTATCCACGGCGGGCGCGATTGCTCTACCGTCTTCTGGGACTCAAGCCGCCTCGACACGATGATTCCAGGCCAGAAGAGGACGGTGGCAGTGTAGTCCCAACCCCACCGTCATGGGAAGATTCGTCCGACCGACACGCCGATGCTCTAGGCGATGCTGAGGAGGTCCCGGAGGCAACAGCACCTCCAGGTGGCAGAATTTTAGCACGCCTCGATGCTCAAGCGCCGCCAACATCGGATGAGCAAGGGCAAGGGCCGGAATCAGAGCAAAACTCAGGCCGATCATCATTACCGATACTATGGCGTTCAGAACAGGTGTTGATATTTCTGAGTCTAGGAGGTCTCCAGTATATTCAATAGAATGACTATATACAACGATTATATTGTTCTGTCTATTATGGTGATATCAAGGCTATCGGGAGGAGCTATTGTGGGAATGTAGGGATGTAGGGTTAACCCTGTGCAACAGTCACGACATCTTCATATATTCTCATTTTGCCTAGTAATTGATCATCTTGTATTCCATCAGCTATCGCAGAGCCTATGTGACTGCCATCTAGCCCTACCCTATGCTATTGTCTAACAAGGTTACCGAAAAATCCGACCCCTTCACCAAAAAATACTGACAGTTCACAGCTCCTGACAGCACTCAATCAACAGATTGTGCAACCACACATACGCAAAGAAAAGGTTAACTTCTCAGGCAATTATCGCTAGTTGGCGACGCTTGCTGTGGGGGCAGGTCATGAGGTTGTGCTTTTGTGCTTTAGGTTCGGGAGTGCAGGGTAATAACACCTCCATCGCTACGATCGATAAGAAGATGCCGTTCGGAACTGAATTTATGTGGGGTGCACACCCAATTATTTTATGGGTTGAAGTTTTTCCATCTTCGTTTTGAATCGTTCTAATTTGGTCACGCGATTAGCCGCTTTGTGTTCAAACAGTCACTATCGCCCATTAACCAAATTTCGTCCAAAATGTCGACGGACGCTTTTAACAAGGGGAAGCCCCCGAGCCATGAGCCATCTACCAGTGCCGCTGCCACACCGGCGATCTAGACTGCCAGTGGCGCAAGGGTTGATCGAGATAGTACCGAAACCAGTCCGAAGCTTAGTCCGAAGTCTAAACCTAAGCGGATCATTGTCTGTTGCGATGGTAATAACACTTACAAAATTGCTCGTTGTTCTAAATATTCAGGAACTTGGAAAGTTTCATATAAGGAGTCCGATTCCAATAATGTCGCAATCCTTGCGCGAGCAATATTCCCATACACTCGTGATGGCCTACATCAACTGATGTTCTATTAAAAAGGTCTTGGTACAGCAGCAGACGAAATCACAGGCGAACTATACGGTAAAGGATTTGGGGCAAAATGTGAGAGATGCATACATAACAATTGCGATGAATTGGTGCGAAGGAGATGAGATATACCTCCTTGGGTTCTCACTCGGAGCGTACACCGTGCGTGCGGTCGCTTCCGTAATTTGTCGTTACGGAATAATAAAACCGTCGCTACGAGCCGAGTCTGAATACGCAAGTTGAACAAGATAAGAGCGAAAAAGTCAAGGCTTTGAACCACCATTTAAGCCGAATAAGAACAAAAAGTTCAAATTTACTAGATAAAGATATATCAAATTGGTTTGCGTCTCAGGCAGAGAAACATGATCGTCCTACCCAATATGAAGCTAAAATCAAAGTGTGTGGGCGTTTGGAACACGGTTGGAAGTCTGGGGATACCTTCATTTTCTCTCTTCGGTTGGAAGCCGTTGAGCATCAATTGGCTTTTGAGATTCGGAGGCTTCTACATACTCCAGCGGTTGTATTCCATTTGAACTTGACGATAACATTAAGTTTGTCTTTCATGTCTATTACCTATTAAAGCTTCTATAATGGTAGACTAGCCATCGACGAACTACGCAAACTCTTTCACCCTACGCTATGGGCTCTGCCGGAAGATGGAACCACAACGCTAAAGCAAGTGTGGTTTCCGGAGGTTCATTCTTCGGTTGGCGATGGTGGCAAATGCTATGGGCTCTTTTGTCACACTTACGTGGATGATTGAACAAATTCATGCACACACGAAACTCCGCTGTGATTTAGACTACGTCGTGGACGTAGCTAGTGAACTTATTAAATCCGAAAAGGAGGATGGGAAGGCATGGGGCTGTGGGGAATGTAAGAGAACATTTCGGGGTTCGTATAGGTTATTGGGATGAGACGAGAGGCGGTGATGAAACCAGACAGGGGAAACGTGCGAATATAAGCATTTGTCAGTCCGTGCCCAGAAGAATGTGAAGAGGTACACTGCCCTGGAATTTGATCATTAGGAGGAGGGTACACCTGGAAGTGTGGAAAAGAAAGTCTCCGTCGCGTTCCCCCGTTTGGATGAGGAAGTGAAAGCTACATTCGACATGATAAGGGAAGACAACGAATTTTCAGGAACCAGTAGTCTGGACGACATTCTACAAGAAGCTTCGGAACGTGGCGCTAAAGCTGTGATTCGATTGTTGCTAGAAAGTGGAGCGGACCTCAACACGACGAACGAGTTGGGACAGTGGAAATTGACTCTTGCCGCAATGAAATGGGTACACGGAAGTGGTTAAACTGCTACTGGGGGCAAAGGCGGATGCGAACGTGAAGAACCAGGGCGGAGGAACGGCGTTGTATTTTGCAGCGGAGAAGGGATACGCCGAAGTGATGAAGCTGCTACTGGAGCAAAAGACAGATCTCGTATCCAGAGAAAGGGCGTTGTGGATTGCCGCTTCGGAAGGGCATACAGAAATAGTAAAGCTGCTACTGGAGGCAAAGGCGGGTGTCAATGCGCAAGTGAAGGACGGTTGGACGGCACTGATGACCGCACCATGGAAGAGGGATAATGATGGGCTTTTGAAAGTTGTCAAATGGTTGGTTGAAGAGGAGAATGCCGATGTCAACCCAAAGGACCTACTGGGCACTGTGTTGCATTATGCGGCCTAGGTATTTGAAAGTTATCAAACGGTTGATTGAAAAGGGCGCCGACGTCAGCGCAAAGGTGTTGCATTCTGCAGCCAGAAATGGGCATTTGAAAGTTCTCAAATGGTTGGTTGAAAAGGGTGCCGGCGTCAACACAAAGGACCGACTGGGAATGACTGTGTTGCATTTTGCGGCCAACAATAAGCAGTGGGAGGTTGTCAGATGGTTGGTTGAAGAGAAGAATGCCGATGTCAACACAAAGACCAATGGTTGCACTGCGCTGGATTTTGCGGCCGGCAATAGGCATTTGGAAGTTGTCAAATGGTTGGAAAAAGAATGTAAGCTTGATCACGTTGAAAAGTGTGGGAGGACAAACTGCTTTTTATCTTGCGAGTACGTATACTGTTCTTTTGTTGGTATAATAAGTGATATATCTCCATATATATGACTAATGAAGAGCCAAGAAGCAAGTTTAAATTTTGAAGGATAAACGAGCAGCCACTCGGACTAATGGAAGTCTTCAATTTCAAATCCCCGATGAACAACATTCTGGGCAAATGATTTTCTGGTCACGCAAATACTGTGTCTTACGATTTGAAGTATGAAATTCTGTTGGACTCAGTCTAATTTAGGCAACACGTTTTCAATACAAAATTCCCGACATTCAGCACCAATTGCCTCGGAAATTACAGACTCTAAAAGTCTTCTCTTTGGTAGGACAGAGTTCTGTAGAGATGCTTGCATGCATTTGTCATGAGGAATTTTATAAATACTCTGATCAAGAGGTACTTTACCGCCATGCTACGAAACTCAAATTCACGCATTTGCGATATTTATCACTCACGCCTCCTTTCAACCATACCATACACAGCTACCAAAGGGATATTTAAAACCGGTACACGACGAAGGTATCATCCACAGTTCTAACGGCGTCGTCTTGTCATCTACACCGCTCCATGACTTTTGCAATCCCACAAAAACCGCTTTAATCGAATATCTCAGAAGTAAAATGTCGTTGGTTGGATATTCGAATAACCGGCTGCAAAAGAACATACCGTACAAAGATCAAAGTACCAATTAAAGAACACGATGCGAGTTTGTTTATTCCCAATTCGGAGAAGGAGGAAATGAACCGGGGGAAGTGAAAGTGGAGCGGACCCGTCAATTGCCTAGACAATCGTCGCGGAAGAGGGGAATTGAAGCTGAACAAATCGCAGAAAAGATGCATAAATCAAAGGGATAAGGACGAAACTCATTCATTCACGTCGTCAGATCTACAGATCTCAATCCATCCATATGATTGATAGTATCAAAAGCCTACAAGCCAACTATAGACATGAGTGACGCTTGATCACTATTCTGTTATTCCCTTATTTTCCCACTGAATTTGAGCCTACACGGACTCAACAATCTCAGGGCTTTCCACAAGACTGGCTCTCGAGGTTGATGCTTTGGAACCCGCACTCGCCGTACGACGCATTGGAGGTAAAATAGCCTTGATTCTCCCCGTGAGACTTGGTTTATTTTCATTTCGGAGTTGTGCCTCGATTAGCTCTTTCACCTTCTGGTTGCACAGTGGAATGCATTTATTGTGACCATTTCCATTGCCACCGGAGTGAATACCTAAAGCCATTAATGAAGAGAGCCTCCAGCGTACCAACAGCCTTTTTATTGTACATGACGGGTCCGCCGCTCATCCCGCCTGTAGTGCTCAACTTGTAAATGACGCGGTCGTTCTCCTCCAATACTTTGCCATGTGATACGATAAGACGATGCGCAGGCACGATAGCCCGAATCTGGTTCCATTCCTGATCAGAGTTGATCGTAATGCCAAGTAGTTTGGAAAGATAAGTCTGGGAATAATCTCCCGGATACCCAAGGAGATCCACAGTTGTATCCTTGGGCACACGGGCAGCAGTGTCCATGGTTATCCAGGTTGTGGAGCGATATCCGGATGTGACTTTCAGAACACTAATGTCTATGCTTCCAGGCTTTCCCTTTCCTCGATAGAGAGTCGCCACGGTCCGAAGTTTGAGGACATCAGCAGCTGGCGTTGTGGCGGCAAATACATCATCTGCGATTTCGGTCTTGAATTTTCCGGGCTTTTGGCCCAAAATTCGATCCTTCCCGGATGCCACATGACCTGCAGTGAGAAGAAGTGTTGGGCTGATGAAAAAGGCGGTCGCATCTTGTGGATTGCCACCATCCAACATTCGGCTGATTCGACAAGTGCATCGTGCTGCCGATTCGAGCTCGGAGCGACGAGTCGTGAAATTTGGCTCTATCCTGTCAAACGAGTGAGTACTTAAAGTCAAGACGATATACCCAAATTTCTTGGTCGCCTCTGGGTTCAGAGGGGTTATGTTCCATTCGTCGTCAAATATACCAGTGGCTCCAATAAAAATCGTCTGGTCACCTTCTTTTACATACTCCAAAGCCTCTTCCTCGTCGCTGGGCGGAGTAAATGAGTAGGAAACATCGGTATTGCGCTCCATGTAAAGGCGCTCTTGGAAGTACTTCAATGCTCGCTTTTGTCTATTTGGAGAGGGCCAACACGCCTTCCACACCATGTAGCCAAGACTGAAGATAATTGCACCGTGAAGGTGCGTAGATTAAATAATTGATAAGCCATCGGGGCTGGATGACGATTCGGGGAAGTCCCGGGAGGAATAGAGTTTTGGACAAAGTTAAATATTTAACCTTTAGTTCCGCGAAGTACGCACGGTACATTTACAGTAAATAACTCAAACGCTAAATTACCTCAGCGCAACTAGAAAGAGAAAAGAAAATATTAAAATTAAAAAATTTGAAGGGGCAGAGGCATGCTTGAAATTTCTTTCGGAGACTGAGGTAAGGCCTCAAAAGAAAGACCAGTCCCAGGATGCTCTAGTAAGGTGCTACGGGCCAATTGAAAGAGTTTCGGAGGCCTAGTGCGATCTGACAGCCGGATAGTTGATGGTAGAGGTTAATTTCTACAATCCAGTGCATCTCTGACATTATTTAGAGCAGCGATTCTATCATCGATTTCACTCCCCGACTCCCTAAAAAGCCCCGTACTATATGCATATATTTGGTTCTATGTTCCTTCTTGATCGAGAGTGCCAGCGTGGACCTGTGTCGACCCAGTTCCAATCCAACTCTTGGTTGATGTCAGTGTGCTCTTGTGAAGAACATTCTCTTTCTCGATTGAACTTGGAGATCTATGGGAGGTTTAAATACTTCTTCTAGTATCGCTACTAACTGGGCCATTAATAATGGATGCTTTAAAATCAGCGTTGCACAGGCAGATACACTGGAGGTAAGGAGACGAGATGCCGGATGAGATCCCTGCATCATTGGTAATGCATGGTTACCCAACTATCTTTGGCGTTTTTTTTTTGACCTTTTGAAGGGTGTATTGGGCTATAATGTTAGCTGTCGCTGCTGAACTCGCGTTGTAATGAATACGGTAGCACTTGTGAATACAATGGTACTTCCGGATCTCGAAAACATTGCTGGTTTTGACAGAATAGGGACAAAGATACCAGCCGCAGTAATCTGCCACTTTACATTGAAGCTCATATCGGGCTGTGGTGGATCTTTTGTTGATACAAAGTTCGTAATATTTTGCAATGGAAAACTTCATATTGACGTGATCTCAGTGCCGAGCAGCTTCGAACGTACTACTCGTTATAAATTGCATTGAACGGATTTGACATTATACAAAACTCTTCGTGCGCTGGAAACGAAGCATGATGGTTTCCTTGATTGTACTTGAGAGCTCCAATGACTTACTCGCCGAATTCAAAGATAATTGGAAGCACATTTCGTGTAATCGATAGAGGCTGTTCCGCTAACTGCTGGGCAGAATTCAGGTGGTGAGAATTAGCGCCGAGGAAGATCTTACTACCTTTTTCCCATGCAAATCTAAATTAAAGTTGTGTCACAATTGTACAATACTTTTTGTTGGCGTTATACGTCATTGTGAGAGTTTAGTATGATTGCCAGTAGACGAAACCGCCCGATCAAACAAGACTACGAGCGCGTGGTGCATTCGTTCCACCGTCAAAAGCGGTATGGTATAATTGTAGCAATGTTTTTCACATCTGCTATTCCCTTCACCTTTCATGGGGAAATTTCTCCATAGATCGATCTCTGCAACAAGGACGCCAGATGATGGAGTATCCCCTAGATCCGCGCTTGAGACCCAAGTCCAAGAAGTGGTCGCGGCCTGCATGTAGGGCGTTGAACAAAGGTAATATCTAGATTAGCGATTGCTTAACCAACAGCAGTTAATTCATGATGTCCAAACTCCTATGCTGTCTCTACCCCGTAGAGCTACTTTTAAAATTCTTCCCAGAAACAAGAAAACAAAGGCCTCTCAATTTCTATACATGTCGGTTCCAGCGGTTAAGTTCCCGTATAGACTTGCGGCACTAGTTTTCCCAAACTGCAGAGTCTCCGCCCTTGGAATGGCGTTGATGGCTTGAGTACCGCTCTTTGAGTGTTCGCCGACACTCTGTACGTGACTTGTAATCCCAGACTTGAACTTGAGTTGGTTACCATGGTATTATAACCCCGCGCGGATAGCCGCTTGTAGGAAAGATTAACTGGACTGCTGGGATAAAGACGTTGTCATAGAACGTGTTTATGTTAGGACTTCGCATGGGATAGAGTTCACAATCTCGGGATTGTAAACTTCTTTCTATTATTCTTCCGAAGGTTGGAAAGGAGAACGAGATAGTACTTATTGGTACTCGGATGGAACTCGCTGGTATGGAACTGCGGCATTTACTGCATCCGACGACCCGTTAACGAAAGATAGATGGCAGTCCCACTCAGGCCCTGCCAGCTGCCGCCAGATCTGGAAGTGAAGTACGCTCCTTTACCAGGTAAGAAAAATTTTACTGACACATAATGTATGGGTTTTAATATAATGATCCATGAATTCCGGTGCTGAGAGATACATCATTGGCGCCGTGATAAAAATTAATTGGCATCCTCCCACTGATGTACTGACCCTATCCGAATGGAAAAACTACGAATTTATGAATCGAATTTTTTGACCCTGTAATAGGCAATCATTCGCATATGAGAGTAAATTGATGGCTGGAAAGGATCAGCCAGACGGGGTCTATTTATATGTCTTCAGCAATTCCCGGCCTTGGTGAGGTGAAACCATGACACTGGACACATGGCACAGAAGTTCTCCAATACACTTTCTTCACCCCTTCCCGGTCATCTACATCTCCAGTTTTCTCCCCGGCATCTCCCTCGCACAGTCGTCTCGAGGGCCAAGAACAATGTGAATGACAATTTTATTTGCCTACCTCTAGTTTCTAAAAATCAGAGTACGTATTAGCTGTGCATCGTCGGCGTTATCCTCCTAGCAGCGAACACCGGCCCATTTCACATCTGCCAAACTTTTTAGCAGGACACGCTTTCCCATAATAATGTATCGTGAGCCGAAATGGCTACCCAAAATTATTATGATCTGGCTTCCGAAGTGGCCAGGAAATATGAGGTGCCAACAGATCGATGGATCTCAACAAAAGATGGCTCAGTTTCTTCCCTTAATTCACTTTTCCTATCTCATTTTATTATTTGACCGCCGCTGAACTACAAGTGCTCACTTGCTACGATAAAATACTTCACGCTAAGGGCAATTCAAGAACAGGCGTCATTTTTTTCTCCCTGATCCACCAAGTCTGTTGGAGAGGGCAAAAGCGCGGCTGCGTCTTTGGGCATTTCTCCAGTTGGTAACTCTCTAGATGCCCCGCCAACTCGATAGCTAAGCTCATCGAAGCACGCTCGCTGTAGTATGCATGACCGGAATTACCAACCGAGAATCTGATTGAAAATTTGCACAGCATTTTCAAGTGTCCATGAAACTGTATTCGATGTGCAGTCCTGATTTGAAAGATGAAATTTGCCCATGGAACTCTCTATCACTATGATGAAACAGTCGATTCGATGCCATACTTTCAACGCTGCTGAATTATTTTGGACAGAATGCTTCATATTGCCGTTTGTGGTCCGCTACTTCCGAGAGCTTTTGAGATGTATCTGATCTTATTATCTACTTAAAGATCTAAAGGCAGTCTTCTCGACATCCACATTCCGAATTATCTTAAATGACTTCAGATAGTCCTGCCTGCTAAGCACCCCCGACGTTCGGCACTCTGTTATCTTGAACACCGAATTTGCCTTGATTGGAACGGAATCTGACAATATTGAAGGTTGCGGCATGTCCTCATGGTGACGATGCTTTCAGGTGGTGGTGAAGAGTATGAATAACGTAATGAAACCGGCATTTCCCAGATCAAAAACGTCCTTCATACCGGCGGGCGAAAGCTCGAATCTGGGCAATATTGGAACCTCCATTACGCAGCTCCATCAATGGCGAAATTGACCCCCCACTTTCACTTTTAGCTCAACTTGCAAGACCTGGAAGGCGAGATCTTGGTTCCTTTCTCTCATTGTGCACCTCTTCTCGAATCAATTGTGAGACAGTAACTAAACTCCAATCGTTAGGCAGGTAGGCGTCAGCATGGGACGCAACAATTTCAACGTCTGAGACTCAACGGATGGCCTGGCTCCATCTCATTTCCAAAACCATGTGTATTCGAGTCGATATTGGATTCTCGCAAGCTTTCAAAAGCTTCTTTCGGAGACTTCTCAAACCGATAGCTCGGACAGTGCTCGCTATGTGCTCGGACTCCTGGGCCGTCTGGACTAACAGCACCAATAAGTTGTAAAATGAAATGATTTGTGAAGGTGTTCAAAACAGTTCTTGACTGTCGTTCATTGCGCTTGGTGGACCAAACATTGACCCGATTGAGATCGAACCACAAACAGTGTCCGCCAGTAGCGAGAGTAACCGTGAGATGATGATTAAGTCTTGACAGGGATTTCAATCCTTGATATGCCTTTTTGGACGTTTGAGCGTCGGGGTTAGAGCTGATGAGCATCTAGCTTGATCGCCTTTGAAGATGTTTTCTGAGATTACCAAGACAGTTAGCGATTCCCACATCTGAAAGTTGTAAACCAACGCCCCTTGACTTTCCTCCCTTTAAAGTTTGTGGCTAGGTTGCTTTCAATTGTGGGTGCCTACGACAATTTCTCGTTCGCAAAGGGTGGCTAGCCAGAATTCGAAGCAAAGTTCTCAGAAGATGACGATGATGTTGGAACTTTGCACTGAGGGAAAGTCGTTCTGGATTAGAACGGTGTCATTCCCCGACATACCATCTGTTCCCATACACGGAACCGGATTGCTGCTAAGAACCCTTACTAATGTACTGATAGCGAAAGTTCGTAAGGCACAAGAATCTTTGGGACTTTGATTACCTTGGAGGAAAGATATGGTGGTCCTTGAAAACTATGAAGGATGAGTGTCGGGGTTATCTCTACAAGAAGATGATAAATTAGCTAATGAGCAAGAACTGAAAACGATCCCGAGAGGCATGACATCATTACGTCAGATGATCGACTATTTCGAGGAAGCATACCATCACGCGACAAGGAAATGAGCGGAACAAAAGATGGCACGATGAATTCCGCCTGGATAGGGAATAGGAGAAAGAACGCTTGCACGATTGCAGGGTGCCATGTGGCCTTGTTTTGCGGAGGGCCAACTATGTCTTTCCTTGATAACTCGTGTCCTGTCACTTTCTGCACCGCCGCTCCTCCCCTCTTAGGGATGCCAGGTCGGATCGTAGGAAGGCTAATGGATCAGGAAATCGCTAAGCGACCGGCGATCTCAGCTCAACGAATGATCAGAGTAACAATTGTCAGAATCATATCTTCGCCCCCCCTGCTTGCAGCGATGCGGTTTCTTTTAGGACATTTTCTGCTTGCTACTGTTACTGAGTTGGTGGAACTTCAGTCTAAGGGAGACCCGGATTCATCAACGGGTTATTTGCAACGCACAAAGAGGTATTTTTCCGGTCCTGAGAATTGCTAGCGGAGACTTATTGAACCATTTCAACTCTCCGCCATGTTTGACTCCATCTAATGGAGTGCTGTTGGGAGAAACGGCATCAGATGCAGAAGATAATGCTAGTACCGGCAGGGAATCTTCCGAAATGCCTAAAAAAATACTCCCAGAGACTTATAGAACGTTCCGAAGGTTGCCAGTGAATTGAAAGTCCAAGTTCGGATTATGAGCGTTATATACATATTGTGCTTCATCTCACCATTCGACATCCCGAAACCCCATTTTGAAAGTGTAATATATAACCTTGCCTGCTGAAAGAACATATGTATGGTATAAGGCATTCATTGCATACATAGTCGCCTTTATATCCCAGTGTCCCTGCGCATGAGTGCACATATCCGATCTCCTAGACTTTCTAGACCTTCTAGAACTTCATCTTCCATCATATCCTGCATAGTCAACACTTGCTAAAGGAGCTGCTTCGACCTCCCTTGGTCCTTCCGTCCCTCTCATAGATGGCCATGTGGCAATGTAAGTGTATTAAGGAGCTCGGCTATAAAGTCTGCATGCGTGCCTGTAGTTGGAATTGAGAATTCTGTACCCATTATCCTACATTCGTGCTTCATTCCAACATTTATTCATGCTCTGTCCCAACAGGTTATGAGCCTGGAGCTGCTCTCAGCTCCACTATCTCAAGAGTCTAGAATTCTGATTTCAAATTCTAGAACCCGATCAAGTCTTTTCACAACGATTTCACTGGCATCTAGGTCCCATCAATCCATATCGGTGCTTCACTCAAAGTCATACTTTGTCACTTGTCACACTTTTTGTATCATACAAAATGAATTAGATCTGTTTTGGAAGCTAGTACTAATATGCTGAATCCCTGTCCTAGGCCCTCAAGGTCTCATAATTAAGATTTGATCAACTTTCTCATTTCTATTGGCTTAAGGTAGCACATCTGATTCATCTAATTAGGAACCTTGACTTCACATGATAGCATCCTTGTGAAACTATCATAAAGAGCTACCACATAGGCTAAACTCAAATAATCGTATTTTAAAATCAGATAGCAATCATAATCTAAAATTGGATGACTAAGTCCAAAGCTGGATAAGCAAAATTTTATAATCTTTATAATTTGAAGTTTGTCACAATTCTGAATATAAAGGAAGAAGAAGTAATAGAAGTTTGACATAGAAGAAACTAAGCAAGTATTTAAATATTTTCACATATTATATTATAAATCAATATAAGTAACTCTTTCAATCTCACTACTGTTTGAATAAAAATATTTTAAGTAACTGAGAAACTCAAATCTTTTATGCTTCAAAAGCTCAATCCCTAAGACTATCGTTATTGAATCACTACGATAAGGTTAACCTTTAATATTCATAAGTGTTTCAATATTATTTTTAAGATTAAAGTTGATTCTACATTAGCCAATGAAGTTGTAATTATATTAAATATGAGGAAGTTAATTGATTCATGAAATCATTCCAATAAACTCATTAAGGAAGCTTTACTTAATATATTAAAGCCTAATGACTTTGTGAAAATTGATGAAATTAATACTATATATAGTATCTAAAAACATTTAGTGGAAGAATATCATTCTAAATTACCTTTGGCATTATAAATAATAATCTTTGCTATATTAAAAAGGATTCATTCACTTCAATAGATGATTATATTAATAAATTCTAATATGCCATCTATATTCATGAATAATACAAACTATCTAATCATAAATGACTTGATGATAGCATGAAGAATACCTTATTCCTAGCATCACTCAGTAAAGACTATAATACCTTCTGTCAATTAATAGATAAAGAAATTAAAACCATTAAACCAGTTACATTTTATAATTGTTAAAGGTAACAAGGCAAGAGCTCAAAAGTAAGAAGAAAGATGTATATAAAGTGAAAATAAAGAAAAGAGCATGGATTAAATAATAGAGATATAGAAAATAGGAATATGAGAATAGATAAAGGTTGATAGCTAATATATAATAGAAGGTCAATACATTCTATATAATATAGGAATATCTTCAAACTATGATAGTATCTCTCTCTTTAGAAGAATGAGTCTATAAGCTTTATTGATATATGAAGTTTAGAATAAAAATGATTCGATATGAAATACTAATACAAATACAAGATAGAAGATACAAAATATAAATGTTAAGATATTTCACCGATATTCTTCAAAATAAAAGAACAAAGGATGATGAAGTAGATGAGATGTCAGTACTACACTTAGTATATACTTGGTATGAAATACCTTCAGAGATATAGAAAAGGATTTATTAAGGTGAGATAAAGCTTGACTGAGGTATAGCAGGGTGATACATCAAAGATGAACTAACAATGATGATAGTATTTTATATAGGTTGTGATAAGAACAGGAGTTAAAATGAGAGCAAAAGTAGAAACAGATTTGGTAGAATGTTTTTCATAAAAGGCCTATATAAGATCAAGGGAATGTTTCAAGTTCTTAACAGGTTCTTAGAAGTTGTCAGATACAAGATAGCCTTTTTACTTAATAAGGTATATGAGCTTTTAATAAAAGGTCTTAGAATTGAGGACTTCTTTAACTTCATATTTAATCTCTTTACTAATGATAATAAGAGATAAAAAAGGCTGAACTCAATCAAAGATAGTATTTTCATAATAAGGCTTCAACTATCAAGGGCGGTATGGTAAGAGCTTAGAACTAAGAAGGAAGATGTATGCGAAGTGGATTGAAAGGAAAGCATAAATAAGACGATAGGAATATGGAGGAATAAGAGAACTAAAATGGACAAAGGTTGATAGCTAACATGTAATAGGAGATCAACATGCTCTATATAGTATAGAAATATCTTTAGCCCATGACAGTATCTCCCTCTTTATGTGGCAATATAAGTACATTAAGGAGCTCAGCTATAAAGTCTACATATATGTCTATAGTTGGAATTAAGAATTCTCTACCTATTACTCTAAATTTATACTCTGTCTCAATGTTCATTCATGCACTGTCTCAACAGGTTATGAGTCTAGAGCCACTTTCAGCTCTTCTATCTCAAGAGTCTAGAATTCTTATTTCGAGTTCTAGAACCCCATCAGGTCTTTCTTCAACGATTTTATTGGCATCTAGAGTTCAATTAATCCATATTCATACTCCACTCGAAGCTACACCTGTTGCTTCTCGTACTTCTTAGGTCACATAAAATGAATTGAATCTGTTCTAAAAGCAAGTGTCGATATACTAAATCTCTGGCCTAGGCCCTCAAGGTCTCACAAATGAGATCTGACTAACTTTTTCACTTCCGCTAACTTGAAGCAGTGCATTTAATTCATTTGATTAGAAGCCTTAACTCCGTACAGCAGTGTCCTTGTGAAACTATCACAAAGGCTATTCCTCTAATTCCTTCAATCATGATTTTATTGAACAAAGCTACAAGCCACAAGCCACAAAAAGCAACTGTGCAATTTAAACTTGAATAATCGCATTCCGAAATTGAATAGCAATCACAATCCAGAACTAGATAACTAAGCCCAGAGCTGAATGAGTGGAACTTCATAATCTTTGAGATTCTGAATATAAAGGATGAAGAAGTAATAGAAGTTCGACATGTAAGCAATCAGGCAAGCATTCAAATACTTTCATACTCATACACAACCACAAATCAATGTAAGTAACTCTTTTAATCTCATTACTATTTGTATAGAAATGTCTTAAGCATTTGAGGAATTCAAATCTTTTGTGTTCCAAAAGCTCGATCCTAAAGACTATTACTATTGAATTACTGGGGTAAGGTCAACCTTGGATGTTCACAAGTGCCTTGGCATCATTCTTGGCATCGAGGTCGATCCTATACCTGCTGATGGAGCAATAATTATCCTAATCATAAGAAAGTCAATTGATTTATGGAATCATCGAAACAAGCTTACTAAGGAAGCTTTGCTCAATACATTGAAGCTCAATCACATGACAAAAATCGATAAGATTGATACTACACATGGTATCTGAGAATGTTTGATGAAAGAATATAATTTCAACTCTCATCTCATCTTTGGCATTACAGATAATAATCTTCGCTATATTAAGAAGGATTCGTCCACTTGGATAGATGATCATATTAATAAATTTCAATGTACCATCTGTATTCATAAACAATGTAGACCTCCCAACTATGAACGACTCGATGATAGCATGAAGAACACCCTGTTCCTAATGTCACTTGATGAAGACTACAATACCTTCTATCAGTCAGTGGACAGAGAAATCGAAACTGTAGTAAAAGAGATCATATCGAACGGAATAAGTATGAGATGAATGAAGATGTCGTATTTCCTACTCGAGAATAAACTATATATAGTGTAGCGTCGATCGCATCGATCACATGTCACCACAGCACCCCCCTCTCAGAGAGGCGGAACGCCAAAAAGCAATATACATGACCAGCAAAAGTTCCAAGTGCATTTCACTAAGGTGAAGATTTTTTATGACGGGAGGAACGACGGAGTGGAATGGAGGGATCGCTTTGAGACTCATTCAGTTTATCTTCATCTGTAGGCTTGTTGTGGTCGGACTCATTCGACTTATCCGTGTCGGTCCGGTCCACGTGCGCTTTGTTTGAAGATTGCGTGATCCACTCATCGAGGACACTCCGTGCATTGTCAAGGTGTTCTAGCAGCTCTCAAGTTCTCTCGGCATCACCATATCCTTTCCACTTAACTAGAAATTCCTTTTTTCCTTTTATCTTCCGTTCTCCTTCAATCCGCTCCACTTCATATTCCTCCACACCATCCATCTGCACTGGCATCAGTTTGATGTTGTCCATGTTGCTTCCTTTATAGTGTTGGAGATGAACGACCGAGACTACGTCATGGATCCGAGACCCTGCTGGCAGTTGGATGCGATATGATAATGGAGAGAGCTTTTCAAGGATGCGTATAGGGGTAGATATCGGAGCAATCTTGTGTCGGTGTTGAGGTGGTGGTTTGTAGCCTGAGCCGAATCTGTGAAAGCGTAATAAAGCGAGGTCGCCAACATTGAACTGGAAATTGCGCCTCTTCGAATCATACAATTCCTTCTGCTTTCGTTGCGCTGCTATAATGGAGTCGCGTGCCTCGGAACGGCGGTTTTGCAAGTTCTCAGTGAGTGATTCAGCGGGTTCCGATGAGTGAGTGTCATTTGGCAACAAGGCGTCGGAGATGCCTCGAGGACGCACTGCAAAGCAGAGGTTGTTGGGTGATATATTCATGCTCGCTTGAGGAATGTTGTTATATTCGAGCTCGATAATAGGAAGAAATTCAGTCCACTTCGGATATAGATCGATGTCGCCACCCAAAAAGCAGCGTAATGCGATCTCCATTGTTGCATTTGTCCGCTCGCTCTGGCCGTCCGCTTGAGGATGGAAGGCTGTGGTGATGCCCATCTTGACGCCGAGTAACTTCATAAGGGTGGACCAAAATGCTGAAGTAAATTTTGGATCACGATCCGAGATGATCTTAGTCGGCAGTCCGAAGGTGGCGTACGCATGTCATAGATATAACTTGGCGGTGTCTTCGGCCGAGTCTGTCGTTCTACATGAAATCAGTTTGATCGCCTTCGAGAACTTGTCGGTAATAGTGAGGAGAGCGTCATGTCCATGCGATAGGGGTAGACCAGTGACGAAATCCATTGTGATGGTATGGAATGGCTCGTCCAGAGTCGGAACTGGGTGGAGATGACCGACAGGCTTCTCGTGAGAGTGCTTTGATGTTTGGCAGGCGACGCAGTTATCACAGTGCTCCTTGATCTTCCGTGACATCCGGAGGAAGTAGAATCGTTCGGAGGCTGATAGGTAGGTCCGACGAACGCCGGGGTGTCCACACGCATCATGGCATAGGCGGAGAGTCTCAGAAATGAGCTTCTCTGGGATACATAATCGTAAGGTATGGCGGTCGGAGAAATATAATGACTTTTCAATCAGCGTGAAGGTGCCATCTGTTGACGTCACGGATCGTTTGGCGGTCGATTCTACATATTCCGTAAGAGTTTTGTTGTCCTTCCCTTCTTCAAGCGTCAACAGGGTAGATGGGTCGGCTGTCGGGTTCGAGCCGGATGTGGGTGTGGTTGTAGGCGTTGAAGCTGATGGATCGGACGTAGGTGTCTGAGCAGAGGTCGATGCATCTGCTGTCGGGTTGGAGTTAGATGTGGCTATAGATGTCGCCTTCGGAGTGGTTGAGTCAGCTGTGGGAGCGGTCCGCTTATCCATGGAAGCGTTCCGAATTCGTACCAGCCTGAGAACGATGTTCTTGAAATGACGGTCGCTCTTATATCCATTCTATAATTCTTCCTGCCAGTCGTTGTCGACATGCACGAGGTTGATGTTGAAAGATGAAGACGAAGGTAAAGGTGAAGGTGAAGGAAATCTCGATAATGCGTCGGCGTTCGCATGGAATCTGCTGGGTCGATGGATGATTGTGATCTTGTCCTGTAGTGGATTCAATAGCAATGCCCAGTGGAATAGACGTGAGTTGACCGTCGCTTTCACATTCCATATCTACTTCAACGCAGCGTGGTCTGTGTATATCATCAACTTTGCTCCATCGACGTAATGTTGTAACTTGTGCAGGCTCCATGCTAGTCCAAGACATTCGAGTTCTGTTGCCAAGTAACGAGTCTCTGCGTCCTTCAACTGACGGGAAATGAAGAGAACAGGATGCAATTTGTTGTCCTCCAATGACATCTGGTATAAGCCTGCTCCGATTCCCTTTCTGCAGGCATCCGTATAAAGGATGAATTCTCGATCGAAGTTGGGATGGATCAGCACCGGAGCAGAGGATAGGCGAGCCTTTAAGATTTCAAATGCCTTCCTGATTTCATCGGTGTCGGGAAAAGGTAATGCATAACGAGCTTTCGCCATTTCTTTCAGAGAGATTGGCTGTTTGTCTACAGCGTCGCTTTCCTTCCTGTTCGCTTTGATTGATTTGGCTTTGTGATTGTTGATGGTAGAACGCTTGTTTTGTCCCATGGCTTTGGTGATGGATAATGCGATTTCAGCGAAGCGTGGAATGAAGTCGCGATGATAGTTGAATTTGGTGAAGATTGTCGAAGCTTCTTTCACCGTTTTAGGATATGGCAGGGCAGTAATCGTCTCTACTCGTTCCTTGAGCGTCGATAGTCCCAGTCGACCTACTCGATGACTCAACAGTTCAACGTTATCATATGCAAAGTGACACTTCTCTTCAGAGACCATCATACCAACATTCCGGAGGGCTTCCAGCACCTTGTCAACGTGCTCCAAGTGCTCCTCCAGCGTCTTTGAATATATTATGATATCGTCAATGTACGCCAATGTGAAGTCTAGTCGATACATGCCAAGAATAGCGTCTACCACTCTCTGAAAGTGTGACGGCGCATTTTTCAGACCAAACGGAACATGCAGGCATTCGTAGAAGCCATCCTCAGTGACGAAGCCCGTGAATTTCCTACTATCTTCGTGTACTCTCATCTGATGGTAACCACGATTGCAATCGATCGTGGAGAAGCGGCACGAACCACTCAGGGCCCGGAAGACCGAATCTTGACGTGGGAGCGTGTATTTGTCAGCAAGGGTTTTGCTGTTGACCTCTCGGAGGTCTATGCAGAATCGTGGTTTGCCTTTTTGTATAACGACTATGACAGGCGATGAGATCTCGGAATTGGATGGTTGGATGATGTTGCGGTCAAGCGCGTCTTGGACGAATTGCTTGATGATCTTTCTCTTCGCCAGTGAGGTCGGATATGGTCCTTTTGAGCATATGGCTTTCATGTCGGCTTCTATTTTCATGTCGAAGCGTGAATCCAGTTTGCCGAGCTTCTTTTCCGGTCCAGCGAAAACATCCTGATGCTTACGTAGCATGGTGATCCATTTCCTCCTCCATTGTCTGTTGAGGCCGGGACATATATCCCACTTCAAGTCATCTGCTTGCGAATCGCTATCGGGTTCTGGCTGCGATTGAATAGGACCGCTTTGACTAAACTCGTCTTCCAACCCAAACGGGTCAACTGGCTCCGCGATATCTGGGTGCCAGCTCAACGATGATTCTCATTTGAGAGGATCGGTGGCATTCCACCAATTGAATGGGTCAGAAGGCGTCGGCGGATCGGCGAACGGCATGCCATTGATGGCAGGGATATCCGAAATAGTAGATTCTGAAGGTGCGACCTTTCCAGAAATAGGTGAGACATTGCCAGCAGCTGCGGAGACGTTTCCAGAAATAGCCGACACCGCTGATGGTTCCGATGCAGATGTGCTTGAGAAGGAGGGTACGAAGGCAGCTTGGGCTGCAAGGATGCCGAGACCGAGATTCTTGGCTACCGTCTTCGGAGAAGGGATCATCTTGTCCCAGTTAAAAAAGGAGTAACGGGTATTTCCTTTGAAAGGTTCAAATGTTCCGATGACCGAATCATTGCCGAGTTTGACTGAGCGGGGCGTAGGGTTTGAAACTAAGACGTGATTTGTCATTCCATTGATGATGGCGTAGGAACACGAAGCGTAGGTGCCTTCTGCTCGGTTTATATGACGGATAGGGGTGACAAGGTAGTCTTTCTTTGCTTTTGGTGGAGTGAAGCGAATCGGGACCCAGAAGTCTGAGTATGGTTTGATGCAGATGGTCTGCGTCGTAAAGATTCACAGATCGTATTTCATTTTCTCATAGCGATTCCCATCGAGTATGGGAATTCTGACGGGAGGAGAGAGGGAATCAAATGCGACGTGTCCTCTAGCCGAATCGATGACCATTTTGTATGACTTTATGACGTCGATACCGATGAGATAGTTCGCTGGGCAATGCTCCACGACTTGAAATTCAATCGATGCTTTGACCATTTGCAATCCTTTGCCTCCTCCATCTCCTGAAATGGCCATCTTATTGGAGAAACAAATGGGAAGCATGACATAACCCAGTGTACTGGTCTTGTGTGCGCCGATTCCTCCAAATGTTGGGCGCAAAGGTGACTTCATTATCTGAGTTCCTTCCGGAATGATGTCTCGTTGGATGATGGACGGTCCGCCAGAGTCAACGACTCCTCTGGTCAATTTCGTGGACGGAGTAGGTTCGCAGCCGATGTATGCTTTGATCGGTGCTGGTTCTGCGCTCATGTAAGAGACTCCAGTTCCCATTGCAAATCCCATAGGGAGTTCTCTGATCCTACACTTGTCGATTCTGGTCAATGTCATGCCAGGTGAGGCGTCTTCATGAGCAGTAGACATGTAGACATTGTGGTATGTCAATCAATTGTACGAATCATGTGAATCTTTGTGCAATGAATGCATACGACGATCTTCCTCCGCTTAGCTTAGCCACATTAGGAAGTCCTATCCGGACTATATATAGCTCTAGGAAGCCAATGAGAATTCAGTCCTGTTGACCTCTGTGCCCACGACGAGTCGTTTTCCTTCAAAAGTTACGCGTTCGCTCCAACAGAATGGAAGCCAACGATCGATCCAGATGAGGCATCCAAGCTATCTCAACATATGCTTAAACAATATGCTGATGTCTTCGCCGATAAGCTACCAAACAAGCCTCTACATCCCAAAGCCCCGCTCCATCGCATCCAGCTCAAAGATGAATCCAAATCGATCAATGGCCACGCCTATAGAATACCAGGAATGTACCTCAATA
>Ga0335078_10003956_pt1 | contig 22022 bp, 22 predicted proteins | sample Lox_Sample_32_FD_206711 | JGI IMG/M metagenome (GOLD analysis project Ga0335078, IMG submission 206711) | Soil microbial communities from Loxahatchee National Wildlife Refuge, Florida, United States - Lox_Sample_3.2 | ecosystem: Environmental > Terrestrial > Soil > Wetlands | place: USA...
GGTAGAGCGGCAGTAAGCGCGAAACAGTTGGTCTGAGTGATTCGCTGTCACCGGGAACGGCTTGGAAGGCGGCCGTTGCCGAACTTACGAGGAGCCGGTCATGTCAAGCGAAGGCTTGCCCGAAGGGCGCATTTCCAGGCCTTTGCGAGGCCGGCTTCATTGCCGGATTCGGCCTGCGGCGTCGGTCGCCGTCCTGAAATCGCCGTTGGGACCGCAAAAGCGGCCGGTCGCCCGCAAGAACTCGGAACTCCCAACGTTTCTATGGTTTAATGGGATATTCGCGCATGGCGGACGTGGGCAGATTGTTACGTAGGAGATGGCGGGCAGCGCAGCGGCGCGCCCGCGAGCTGCGGATGATCTGGAAAGGCCTGCGGTCCACCGACCATCCCATCCTGGCGCACGTGATCCCCATGCGGCGCTGCAACCTGGCCTGCGCTTACTGCAACGAATACGACAATCACTCGAAGCCGGTGCCGCTTGAAGTGATGCACCATCGCCTCGACCGGCTGGCGGCACTGGGCACCACCATCATCACCATCAGCGGGGGGGAGCCGCTGCTGCATCCGGAACTGGACCGGATCATCGCCCACATCCGGCGCCACGGCATGATCGCGGGCATGATCACCAACGGCTACCTGCTCACGCCGGAGCGCGTCGAGCGTCTCAACCGGGCGGGCCTGGAGCACCTGCAAATCAGCATCGACAACGTGATGCCGGATGACGTCTCGAAGAAAAGCCTGAAGGTGCTGGACCGGAAGCTGCAGGTGCTGGCGGCGCACGCCGACTTTCACGTGAACATCAACTCCGTGGTGGGGGGGGGTATCCGAAATCCGCAGGACGCGCTAGTCGTCGGCCGGCGCGCCATCGAACTCGGCTTCACCTCCACGGTGGGCATCATTCACGACGGCGAGGGACAGTTGCAGCCGCTGGCCCCGGCCGAGCGCGAGGTGTACGCGGCGATGCGCGCCATGGAAAAGCACAGCTACGCGCAGATCAATTATTTCCAGGACAACATCGCGCAGGGCCGGGAGAACCGCTGGCGCTGCCGCTCGGGCGCGCGCTACCTGTACATCTGTGAAGACGGCCTGGTGCATTACTGTTCGCAGCAGCGCGGCTATCCGGCCAAGCCGCTGGATGATTACACGGTGGAAGACATCCGGCGCGAGTTTCTGACGGAAAAGCCGTGCGCGCCGCGCTGCACCGTGGCGTGCGTGCACCAGATTTCGTACATGGATTTCTGGCGCGCGCCGCAGACCACCACATCGGCGGCGATGCCGCAGGCCGAAGACCGGCTAGTACAGATCCAGTAATCCTCAGAGGCCGGCGGCGGCCTTCCAGACGAGGAACAGCACTCCCACGGCAAATCCCAAAACGGCCTGATACTCGCGGTTCGCCAGATAGAGCGAGGGCCGGAAGCCGCCCTTCCGTGCCGCCCCCCGGAACCTCGGCCACAACATAGGCACGCGCGCGGCGTACGGGGCGTAGTCCGGAAACAGGTTCGCCAGGTGCTGCTGTTCGAGCTGGATCACGGGCAGGTAGACACACACGAACACCGCTGCGAACAACAGAGCCAGGCTCACGCTGCGCGATGCGATGGCCAGTCCCGCGGCCACGACTAGCGTTCCCAGGTACAGGGGATTGCGGGTATAGGCATAAGGTCCGCCGGCGGCCAGGGCGCGGTTCTTCGCCAAGTGACCGGCGGCCCATGCGCGCACCAGCAGACCGATCAGCGACACCGGCAAGCCACAGGCCAGCGACGTCCAGTCCGGATGCGAGAACCAGGCAAACGCCGCCGCCAGCACGAATCCGCACGGGACCCGCAACCGCGCCACGAAATCCGCGTAGGGCTTGGGGAAGCGCAGCGTCAAGCCAGGCAATCCGCCGGATCGGTGGGCTGCGCGAGCTGCGGCGCCAGCGCATCAAACACGCGGTCGGGTCCGATCGCGCGCATGCTGGCGTCGATCTCGTTGCGCCGCTTGTAGGACGTAACGGCCTCGGGGCTGCGCAGCACTTTCAGGCTGCCGCCGTACGGTCCGGTCTGCGCCGGATCGGTCGGTCCATAGATGGCCACGCCGGGTTTGCCGAGCGCGGCTGCCACGTGCAGCGGTCCGCTATCCACGCCCACAACGGCCGTGGCGCGCCGCGTGGCGTGTATGAGTCCTTCGATGGAGGAGAGATGCAGCAGTGTATCCGGCACTTCCGCGAGCGCCTCGCGCTCGGAGGGCGGGCCATTGAGCACGAGCGGGATACGCGCCTCACGGCGCAGGCGTGCGGCCAACTGCGCGTAGTATTCGAGAGGCCACTGCTTGGAGGACCATCCACTTAGCGGGCTGGCCAGCACAAAGCCGCCCGCGGGCAGCGTGCCTTCAGGCCTGCCCGGCGGCAAGGGGAAAGTGTGCAGGGCGGTGGCGGCGCCCGCGGCGGCCGCCAGATCCAGGTTGCGTTCGACGCGGTGAACCGAGCGCGCCGCCACTCTATCGGAATAGAACAGCGCGGCCAACGGCTCCCGCGCGATTTTTGTATCGAAGCCGTAGATGCGATCGGTGCGCGCGACGCAGGCCACCAGCGCGGACTTGATCAAGCCCTGGAAATCGACCGCGAAGTCGAACCGCTCGGCGCGCAGCTCGCGCCATCCGCGGGCCAGGCCTCCGCCCGTGCGGCGATCCAAAAGCACCACGCGGCTGACAAACGGATTGCCCTCCACCAGCGGCGCCCAGCGCGGTTCGAGCACCCAGGTGACATGCGATCCGGAGAAGCTGTGCTTCAGTGACGCCACCGCCGGCAGAGCGTGAATAATATCGCCCATGGCGCCCAGCCGCACCACCAGGATGCGGCTGCCGCTAGCGGGCTTGCCGCCGGTGTACATGTTGAATCAACTCGCACATAAGCTGCGCATGGGCGGTTTCCAGGCGGACGATGCGGGCCGCGGAAAACGCCTCCAGCAGGCTCTCGATCTGCGATTCCTCCGAACTCACCACGTAGTCTACCATGCCCAGCGCGGCGACCATTTCCGCGCGCGCGCGGGCATCCATCACCGGCCTTTCCGGCGTGGTGACGGCCACCACCAGCGCGCAGTCCGGCAGCGCATCGCGGGCGCGCGCCAGCTCCCGGATGTGCTCCGGCACCAGCACGTCGAAGCAGCCTGTGACCAGCGCGGCGGGCCGGCCAGCGCGGGCCAGCAAGCAGGCGGCTTCCGCCGTGACGATCTTTCCGCGCGTATCCACTAGGAGGCGCTTTCCTCCCAGAGCACCAACGCGGCCTCGGCCACGCGCCCGGCGGTGACGCGCGTCATGCAGCGGTGGTCAATCGGGCAATTGCGCAGCAGGCAGGGCGAGCACTCCACCTGTTCGCGGACAACGCGTGCGCGGGCGCCCGTGGGTCCGGTGGTGGTGTCGTCGGTAGCGCCGAACACAGCGACGGTGGGAACTCCCAGGGCCGAAGCGATGTGCATGGCTCCGGAATCGTTGGTCAGAAACAGGCGGCAGGCCGCGGCCAGGTCGATGAACTGGCGCACTGAGGTTTGGCCAGCGAAGTTGCGCGCCGCGATACCGGCCGGCTGCAGCGCGCGCGCCACCTGCTCACACAAGTCGCGCTCTTCGGCCGACCCGAACAGCGCAAAGGAAGACGCGTGCCTACCCGCTACGATCGCGGCGGTCTCCGCAAAGTTCTCGGGCAGCCAGCGCTTGGCATCGCCATAGGCCGCGCCGGGACTGATGCCGACTACGGGCGCCGCGAGTCCGGCTTCACGCAATGCGGCCGCACCGGCCTCGCGCGCGGCATCGCCGCCATCCAAACGGATTTCGGCGCACGGCGGATAATCCTCGATGATGCCGGCGCGGCGCAGCAATTCCAGGTAGTAGAAGCGTTCATGGCGCGGAATCTCGCCGGCTTCGGGCGGGCGGACGGCTTCGGTGAGCAGCCAGCGGCGGCCGTCGCGCCGGTACCCGATGCGGCGTGGAATGTGGGCCAGCCATACCAGCAGAGCGGAATCGAAGGAATTGGGCAGCAGAATGGCGCTGTCGAAACTCTCGCGCCGCAGTTCTGTGACGGCCAGCCGGCGGTCGGGCGGGAGCAGCATGACGCCGTCGATGGCCCCTTCGCGCGCGTAGAGGTCGGCGACCCGCGCGTGCGCCAGGACCGTTACGTGCGCGCCGGGAAACGCGTCGTGCACCGCACGGATGGCGGGCAGCGACATCACCGCATCGCCCACCCAATTGGTCGCCCGGATGAGTATCTTGGTTTGATTACGGGGCAGGAATTTATTGTAACGTAGCCCGCGGGTCGCACCGCCCGCTGAATCTTACTTCGCCCGCAAGGATCGGATAGCGGCGCCGGCCGGACCCGCGTAGGCTGGAAGTATGGCGACAATGATAGCTGGTCCTTTGACGATGGTCTCCAAAGACGAACAAGCCTACTGGGAGGCGAGTTTCTGGGAGGCGCTCGAAACGCGCGACGCGCGCATGGACGGTGTGTTCTATTACGCCGTTGCGTCCACGGGCGTCTACTGCCGGCCGTCGTGCCCGTCCCGCCGGCCGCGCCGCGAATACGTGACCTTCTTCCAGCGGCGCGAGGCTGCCGAGCGGGCCGGCTTTCGTCCTTGTATGCGCTGCCGGCCGGAGCGCGAGCGCGCCCGCGATGCGCAATCGGAGTTGGTGGAGAAGATCTGCCGTTACCTGGAGCGCCACCTGGACCAGGCTGTGACGCTTAGCGGACTCGGCCGGAAGTTGCATCTCAGCCCGTTTCACTTGCAGCGGACCTTCAAAGCGGCGACCGGGATCACGCCGCGGGCCTACGCCGATTTCTGCCGCCTGGAATCGTTCAAGGGCGGGTTGCGCGCGGGCAGACCCGTCACGGCGGCGCTCTACGATGCCGGGTACGGATCGAGCAGCCGGCTCTATGAGCGCGCGGCATCGCAGCTTGGCATGACGCCCGGCGCTTACCGGCGCGGCGGCGCGGGACTGACGATCCGCTACGATGTGCTGGATACACCGGTGGGCATGCTGCTGGTGGGCGCTACCAGCAAAGGCGTTTGCGCCATCCAATTTGGGGATTCGCGGGAGCAGCTCGAAGAATCGCTGCGCGGCGAGTTTCCGGCCGCGGATGTGCGGCGCGACAGCGCGTTCCTGGCGCCGTGGGCCGCTCAGTTACGCGAGCACCTCGGCGGGCGGCTCGATAAGCTGGACGTGCCGGTGGATATTCAGGCTACCGCTTTCCAGCGCCGCGTGTGGGAGTATTTGCAAAAGATCCCCTATGGCGCCACGCGGTCCTATAGCGAGATCGCCAAAGCCATCCGGCGCCCGCGCGCGGTGCGTGCCGTGGCGAGCGCCTGTGCCGCCAATCCGGTAGCCGTCGTCATCCCGTGCCATCGCGTGGTGCGGCGCGATGGCGCTGCGGGCGGCTATCGCTGGGGGGAGGAGCGCAAGGAGAAACTGCTCGCGATAGAGCGGCAGGCTTCGCGTGCGGTTGCCGGGCGCTAGCAGCCCGTCCGCTCCCTCACGGTCGCGGCTCTGTAACTAAGCCGCGCACGTAACTGTGCCGCCAATCCGGTTGCCGTCGTCATCCCGTGCCATCGCGTGGTGCGGCGCGATGGCGCTGCGGGCGGCTATCGCTGGGGGGAGGAGCGCAAGGAGAAATTGCTCGCGATGGAGCGGCAGGCTTCGCGTGCGGTTGCCGGGCGCTAGCAGCCCGTCCGCTCCCTCACGGTCGCGGCTCTGTAACTAAGCCGCGCACGTAAATAAGCGGGTTGCTAGAATCGGGTATCGCGCCAGCACGGAGGGCCAGACGCAAAAGGTAATCGCCTTCGGATGGTACGGCGGTAAGTTCAGCCATCTTGACTGGCTCCTGCCGCTTCTGCCGGATTGCCATCATTACTGCGAACCGTTCGCCGGATCGGCCGCCGTTCTGTTGAATCGCGAGCCATCGCCGGTGGAGACCTACAACGACTTAGACGGAGAGGTGGTCAATTTCTTCCGTGCACTTAGAGACAAGCCGGAAGATCTGACGCGCTCGATCGCGCTGACGCCATTCTCCCGCGAAGAGATGGCCCTGGCAGTGTCAGACGGCCGGGCAGTCACTGAGCTTCCAGATGTGGAACGGGCCAGACGATTCTATGTTCGAGCGCGCCAGGCGCGCACCGGACTAGCTCAGACAGCTTCTATCGGAAGATGGGCCAACTGCAAAAATACCAGCCGGGCAGGCATGGCCGGAGCAGTCTCGCGCTGGTGGGGAGCCGTCGATCAACTTCCGGAGATAGCGCTTCGTTTGCTGCGCGTCCAATTTGAGAACCGCCCGGCGGAAGAAGTCATCAAGCTGTACGATGACCACAAGACGCTCTTCTATTGCGACCCGCCGTATGTGCATTCAACGCGAGGCGACAGCAGAGCATACGGCTTCGAGATGACGGACGGCGAGCATGCCAGCCTGGCAAAGGTGCTGTCACGCTGCAAGGGCCGGGCGGCAGTGTCCGGCTATCGTTGTGATCTCATGGACACGTTGTATAGAGGTTGGAAGAGATTTGATGCTCCGGCGAAGCATTGCCATTCCATCAAGAAAGTGCGGCAGGAAGGGCTTTGGATGAATTACTAGGACCTACACGCCCAGCTCATATAACAAAAACGCATCGATATCCGTGAACAGAGAAACCGACTCGTCAATCGATGAGCCAATGCCGTGTCCGGCGTTGCTGCTGGTGCGCAGCAGCACTGGCTGCTTCGTCCCGCTGGCCTGCAAGCGCGCCGCCATCTTGCGCGACTGCATCGGATTCACACGCGCATCGTTATCGCCTTCCGTCAACAGAATCGCGGGATATTGCGTGCCGTCCGTCACATGCTGGTAGGGGGAGTAGGCATAAAGCGCCTGGAACTGGTCAGGCTCCTTCACGGTGCCGTACTCGGTGACATTGAACTGTCCGTTGGGGGAAAGCTCCAGGCGCAGCATGTCGTAGATGCCCACCATCGAAACCACGACGCGATACAGCTTGGGATGCTGCGTCAACGCGGCGCCCATCAGCAAGCCGCCATTGCTGCCGCCGATGATGGCAAGCTTGGATGGCTCGGTGTACTTGTGGCTGATCAGGTATTCGGAGCAGGCCGCGAAATCGTCAAAAACGTTCTGTTTTTTCGTCAGCTTGCCTTGCTCGTGCCACGCTTCGCCGTATTCTCCGCCGCCGCGCAAGTTGGCCTGGGCGAAGATCACGCCGCGTTCGAGCAGAGGGACAAACGGCGCCGGGTAGCGCGGAGTGAGGCTGATGCCGAATCCTCCATATCCGGTGAGCAGCACCGGATGGCTGCCATCGAGCTTCAGCCCCTTGCGGTGGATGATATTCAGCGGCACTTTCGTGCCATCCTTCGAAACCGCGAAACGGCGCACGACTTCGAAGCCGTCTAACGGGACCGGCGGCGGCGTGCGCAGCGCGGTGGGAGTCAGTTTCCGCGTACGCGGATGGAAGTGAAAGTATCCGCCGGGCTGGAGGTAGCTGCCCACGAAACAGACGGGTCCGGCGCCATCGAGATTGCTGCAATCCACGCTGGAGACGGGCGGCACGTGGACTTTCTCAGGTGTGCCGTCACCCGGCAAAAACTGGACCTCGGACGGACCGCCGGCCACTTCATTCACCAGCGGACCATCCGGTGTGGGGGCGACCGACTCGACGACCACCGCTGCGGTTTCCGGTACGATCACGTCGGCCTGGCTGATGGTCTCCGCCACGTCCATGTGCAGCACCTTGCCGTGCGGCGCGCCTTGGCGGGAGACCAGAAAGATGTCCTTGTGGTAGCCGAACGCCATCTGCTTCACCGAATCCGCGACACTTGCCAGCTTGCGCCAGGGCCGGCCCGGTTCCAGCAGCCAATACTCGTAATCGCCGCCATCGCCATAGGCCACGCTGACTCCTATGTACCGGCCGTCGGCCGATGACGCGAAGCTGCACTCCGCAATGCGCGGAAAGTCCTTGCCGGTGGCGTAGGTGTCATCCGCCGCCCTGTCGCCCAGCTTATGAAAGTAGACCTGCTGGTAGAAGTGCATGTCGGCCGGCGGGCGCTCGCCTTCACGCGGATAGCGCGTGTAGTAGAAACCGGAATTGTCGGCGTTCCAGACGACGTCGCCGCCCGCCGTGGCGTAGTTCACGTTTGGGATCACATCCGGCAGCGGCTTGCCGGTCGCCGTTTCGTAGACACGCAGATCACCGCTCTCGCTGCCGCCGTGCGATAGCGAAGCAGCCAGGTAACGGCCGTTGACGGAAGGCACGGCAAAATCGATGGCTGTAAGATGTTTCGGGTCGAGAGCGTCGGGGTCGAGCACGGTGCGCTCGCCGGCGAGATTGTCGAGCGAAGTGAGCGTCACCACGAAGGGATGCTCGTGTCCCACGGCGCTCTTCATGGCGAAGATGAGCTTGCCGCGCTGCGCGATGAGAGAATACTCCGCCTTGGCCGGCTGGAAGAGCACGCGAAGCTGGCGCGCGAGAGCGTCGCGGCCCGGCAGTTTATCGAGAAACGATCGCGCGTTGGCGTTCTGGGCGTGTTCCCATTTCTGCACCGCCGGGTCGCTGTAGTTTTCGAGCCATTGGTAATCGTCGGTGACCTTGACGTTGCCGTAGGTGTCAGTCACGGGTTTCTTCGGTGTGGGCGGCGGCGCGCTCTGCGCGAACAGCGCGGCTGCCAGCATCAGAGTCATCGTCCCGCGGCGCATCAGCGTTTCTCCTCCCTGGCTTTTCGCACCGCCTCCAGCCGCTCCGCGATACGCTGCTCGGCGCCGCGATTGGTCGGATGATAATAGCGCCTGCCGGCCAGCGACGGCGGCAAACACTCCATGCCCGTGATGGCATCCTCGAACTGGTGCGCGTGCTGGTAGCCTTTGCCGTAGCCCCACTGCTTCATGGCGGCGGTGACCGCATTGCGCAAATGCAGCGGCACGGGCTCGGCTATGGTGGCGCGCACGTCGCCCTGCACCTCGCCCAACGCGCGATACGAAGCGTCGGACTTGGGCGCGACGGACAAATAGATGGCCGCCTGCGCCAGCGCCAGGTCCCCTTCGGGGATTCCCAGGAAATGCACCGCCTGCATGGCCGCCACGGCCTGCTCCAGCGCGCGCGGATCGGCCAGCCCGATGTCTTCGATCGACATGCGCATCAGCCGTCGCGCGATGTATAGGCGGTCCTCGCCCGCTTCGAGCATGCGCGCCAGCCAGTACAGGGCCGCATCCACATCGCTCGACCGCACGGACTTGTGCAGCGCGGAAATCAGGTTGTAGTGCTCTTCGCCGGCTTTGTCGTAGAGCAGCACCTTGCGCTCGATGGCGTCCTCAACGGCCTGTTCGGCGAGTTCGTGCGCGGGCGAAGCAGCCACCGCGGCTTCCAGCGTGTTGTAAGCAGTCCGCGCGTCGCCGCTGGCGAAGATGGCGATCTGCTCCAGCAGCGCGGGGGGCGCGGCGATTTCCAGGTCGCCCAAGCCGCGCTCGCGATCGGCCAGCGCGCGTTCGAGCAGCGCCGCGATTTCCTCGGTGGTGAGCGCGCGCAATGCGTAAACACGCGAGCGGGAGAGCAGCGCGGCGATCACCTCAAACGAGGGATTCTCCGTAGTGGCGCCGATCAGGATGATGTCGCCGCGTTCCACGTAAGGTAGAAACGCATCCTGCTGCGCCTTGTTGAAGCGATGGATTTCGTCGATGAAGAGGATCGTGCGGCGGCCCATGCGGCGCAGGCGTTCCGCATCCGCCATCACCGCTTTGATCTCCTTAATGCCGCTGAGGACCGCGCTGAACGGGATGAACTCGCAGCGCGTGAGCCGCGCGATCAGGCGCGCCAGGCTGGTCTTGCCCACGCCAGGGGGGCCCCAGAAGATCACCGAACTCAGTTCGTCGCGCTCGATCTGCTGGCGCAGCGGCTTGCCCGGACCGAGCACGTGTTCCTGGCCGGCAAACTCCTCCAGCGTGCGCGGCCGCATGCGATCGGCTAGCGGCCGGTTCCTGTCGGCGCTCTGCGGTTCGGTGAGCGGCGTGGCTCCAAACAGGCTCATGCTTGAAGCGACCTCTGGCGCCGTGTTTCATACAGCAGGATGCCGGCGGCCACCGCGGCGTTGAGCGACTCCACGCCCGAGGTCGGAATGGAAATATCCATGGCGCAGCCGCGCAGTTGGGGGCTGACGCCGCGCGCCTCGTTGCCGATCACCAGCGCGCAGCGGCGGGAGAAGTCCGCCTCGCCTAACAACTTCCCCGGCTGGTGCTCGTTCGAGGGCACGCCGGCGTAGATATCCAGCTTGTGCTGCTGGAGCGCCGCGCGGGCCAGCGCCGCATCGATCCCGTAGGCGAACGGCACGCGGAAGAGCGAACCCGCCGAAGCGCGCAGGGCTTTCGGATTGAAGGGGCTCACCGAGCCTTTCAGAAACATCATTCCGGTGGCTCCGAAGGCTTCCGCCGCGCGCGCGATGGCGCCCGCGTTGCCGGGGTCCTGCAAGCCATCGAGCACCACCACCAGGCTTCGCCCGCGAAACAGTTGCGGCAGATCCCAAATGGGCGGCTCGACCAGCGCGATGACGCCCTGGCTGGCCTCGGTACCGGAAACATAGGGAAACAACGCGTTGGCGAGCACCGCGACGCGCAGGCCCGCCAAGCGCTTCACGTGGCTCTCCACCGCGGAGTGCACGGACTCCGAGCAGAGCACCACCTTGACGGCGCAGTCGCTGCGCAACGCTTCCTCGAGCAGATGAAAAGTCTCGGCGACCAGGTAGCCTTCCTGCGTCAGCCCGCCGCGCGCGATGGCCCGCCGCACGTCCTTCACCAGCGGATTCGCCGCACTGGAGATCGTCTCGGCCTTAGGCATCTTACAATGTGTCTGGGATCAGAATAGCGCAGATGAAACGCGCCATATGCAATGTGGCGGTGGCGGTGTTTTCGGTAGCGGTGCTGGCGACGGCCTGGTATTCGATCCAGGTCGAGCGGCAGGCAACGCGCGAGGAAGCGCGGCCGGCGGACGTGATCCTGGTGCTGGGCGCGGCGGAATACAACGGGCGGCCCTCGCCGGTGCTGAAGGCGCGGCTGGATCATGCGCTGGACCTCTACCGCAGGCGCCTGGCGCCGCTAATCATGACCACCGGCGGCGCGGGCGGCGATCCGGTATTCACCGAAGGCGGGGTCGGCCGCGACTACCTGGCCAGCCAGGGGGTGCCTCCGGAAGCCGTGGTGGTGGAGAAAGAGGGTAGCAGCACGGTGGCTTCCATCGCGCTGGCGGGCGAGATCATGCGCCGCATGCGGCTGAAATCCGCCATCGTGGTCAGCGACGGCTATCACATTTTCCGCGTGAAGAAGATGCTCGAGCGCCAGGGACTGACCGCCTACGGCTCGCCGCGGCGGGAGGTGACGCACGGCGATCTGCGGGAGCGCTGGAACTACGTGAAGCAGGCTGTCGGCTACATCTTGTGGTCGTGTGGCGTGCCGGTGTGATCCCCCTTGACCTCAGTCGTATTCAGGCGTCTAATGAATGCGGGAAGGTTTCGCAAGAAGGAGCAGGCCATGGATACGACTACGCATGCGCCTCTCGAAGTGAGCGGCGAAGAGCGCGAGGTGCTGGCTGAATTATTGGAGTCGGAACGCACCAAGCTATTCATTGAAATCCGGCACACGCACCATCGCAGTTACCGGGACGCGTTGCGCGCGCGGCTGGAGACGGTAGAGCACCTGGAAGAGCGCGTGAAGGCTGCCTAGAAGCGCGCCGCGCCCTCCAGGCCGGCGCCGAGGAGGCGGAATTGATGCCTACCTGATTCGCCAAGACAAGAAGTGGGAGGAAGGGCGCAGCGCCGCCCAGGCGCTGGGAACGGATCTTCGCGAGAGACTGATAAGCGTCCGGGATGAGTTACAGACAGCTCGGCCGGTGTGAAGGTCCGGTTTCTCGCCGACGCTGATCTCAACGGAGCCCTTGTCAGCGGAGTCTTGCGCCGTGAACCGGCGATTGACTTCATGTCGGCACACGCCGCCAGCACCCAGCACCGAACACCCATTGCCGGAGGCAGTGCTCCCCGAGTGGAAGTTCCGCGCGGAGGGTGGGGCCTTCACCCGAGTTCCCGCAGCGCTTGGACGATCAGCGCGGCGACGGCTTCACAGCCGGGCCGGGAGCTGATCATCAAATCGTAGAGGTGCGGGTCTGCCCAATCGCAGCTAAAATACAGGCGTACGTAGCCGGCGCGTTCGGAATCCACCTCGCGCACCAGGGCCTCCACGCCGTCCTCGGTCAGCAGGCGCTGGCGGATGCGGTGCACGCGTTCCGCCCAGGGAGCGTAAACGAAGGCGTGAAACGCATCGTCGCGATCCTGCAGAATGCACTGTCCGCCCCGGCCCACAATCACGCAATCGCCGGCCGCGGCGGCCTCCTGGATGACGTCCCGCGTGAGGCGCACCATGCTTTCCGCATCGAACATATCGGCGGGCGTGATGGTGGCCACGGCCTGAAGGTCGCCGTACCAGAGGGGCTTGGTCATCCGATGCAGCCAGGAATCGACGTGTTCGTCGCGGGCGCGCGCCACATCCACATCCACGCCGGCCATGCGGGCGATGCGATAGATGAGGTTTCTATCGAGCAGCCGCCAACCAAGCTGCCGGGCGACCAGGGCGGCGATTTCGGCGCCGCCGCTTCCGTATTCCCGGGCCACTGTCAGAATTCTGTATTTCATAGTGCTCCTGCTTCTATTGCACCACCCGCGCGGGCGGGTGCGGTGCGCTTCATCAGCGCCATTACCGGTGCGATCGCCAGGAAGATGAGCCCCAGCAGCCAGAAGGCGTCGATAAAAGCTTTCACCGCGGCTTGCTGTTGGACCATGCCGTAGACCAGACCTTGGGCTTGGCCGGCCGCCTGGCTGGCGCTGGCGCCGCGCGTAGTCAACATGCCGGCCGCAGCGCGCAGCATTTCGTTGTAACGGAAGTCGAACGGCGTCACGTGGCCGACCAGGATGTGCTGGTGCACTTGCGAACGGCGGGCCAGCTCGGTGGTGACGAAAGCGATGCCCGAGCTGCCGCCGATGTTGCGCGCCAAGTTGATGAGTCCCGTGGCGCTGTTGGCTTTCTCTTTGTCGATGTAGGAGAAGGCCAGGGTGTTCAGCGGCACGAACAGGAAGGCCATGCCGATGCTTTGTGCGACGCGCGCGCGGATGACGGTCCCCAGATCCACTTGCAGGTTAAAACCCGCCATCAGGAATAGTCCCCAGGCCGACGCCGCCAGCCCGAACATGAGCAGCCAGCGCGGCTCCACTTTGTGAGAGAGCAACTTCCCCACCACCGGCATGAGAAACAGCACCACCACGCCGCCGGGAGAAAGAGCCAGGCCGCTCAGCAGCGCCGTGTAGCCCATCAAGGTCTGGAGGAAGATGGGCAGCAGAACGGTGCTGCCATAGAGCACGAATCCCAGCAGAAACATGGTGCAGGTGGCCAGGCAGAAATTACGGTTCCGGAGCAGGCGAAAGTCGACGACCGGGTCCTTGGAATACCATTCCCAGAAGAATACGGCCACCAGGCAGACGGCGGCGATCGTCGCGGAAGCCACGATCAGATTGGAAGAGAACCAGTCCTCCCGCTGTCCATCGTCCAGCAGGACCTCCAGGAAACCCAGGCCCACGGCGATCATGCCCAAACCGGCGTAATCGATGCGCAGACCACCGCGCAGGCTTTTGCGCTCGAGGAACGGAGGATCGAAGATCAGCATCGCGGTGAGCAGCAGCGAGAGCAACCCCACCGGTATGTTGATGAGGAAAATCCAGCGCCAACTGTAATCGTCGGTGATCCAGCCGCCCAGCGTGGGACCGATGATCGGCGCGAGCACCACGCCCATGCCGTATACGGCCATCGCCATGCCGTGCTTCTCTTTGGGGAAACTTTCCACCAGAATGGCCTGCGAGATCGGCTGCATGGCGCCGCCGCCGGCGCCTTGCATAATGCGAAAGAGGATCAGCAGCGGCAGGCTGGGCGCCAGGCCGCACAGCAGGGAACTCACGGTGAATATCACCACGCAGGCCATGTAGAAGCGTTTGCGGCCGAACAAGGTGGAAAACCATCCGGCCAGGGGCAGCACGATGGCGTTCGACACCAGGTAGGAGGTCAACACCCAGGTGCTTTCGTCGATCGTGGCGGAGAGATTGCCGGCGATGTGCGGCAGCGCCACGTTCGCCACGCTGGTATCCAGCACCTCCATGAAGGTTGCCAGCATGACGGTGAGCGCGACGGCCCAGGGATTGATTTCGGAGCCCGGCGCCGGAGCCGTGCCCGGTTTGGCGTGCGAAGCCTGATCCATCTGAGGATATTGTAATGCCGGATAAATAGAATCGGATCTTCTTAGCTGGGACAGTGCCGCGCCATAGGGTAGGTGATAGGGTGGATGAGAGAGGGGGAAACCGAATGACGCCATTGCAGGAATCAAGGCGCCGGTTCTTAGTGGGAACGGGACTGGCCGCGGGAGCCGTTCTTGGCGGCTCGAAGAGCGCGGTGGCCGCCCACGAGAAACCCGGACGGGCGGACTACACGGTGCGCATTCAAGCAGCTCCCATCGAGATCGCGCCCAATTACATCCTCTCGACCATCACATACAACGGCCAGTTCCCAGGACCGCTCATCCGGTTTCATGAAGGCCGGCAGGTCACTTTGGATATCTTCAACGACACGGACACACCCGAGCAACTGCACTGGCACGGGCTGATGATCCCCACGGATGTGGATGGCGCCGCGGAAGAAGGAACTCCGTTCGTCCCGGCGCGGGGCCGCCGGCGAATCGCCTTCACGCCGAAGCCGGCGGGCTTCCGCTTCTATCACAGCCACAACCGTGCGGGATCGAACCTGGCGGAAGGAACCTACACCGGGCAGGCGGGGCCGGTCTACATCGAGCCACGGCAGGATCCGGGCCGGTACGACCGCGAGGTTTTTCTGGTCCTGAAAGAGTTCGAGCCGACACTCAGCCGGGGCGGCGACATGGCCATGGATTTTCTGTCGCCCGCCACTCAAGTTCCGGAGCTGGTACAGAGGGGCGAATCGTCCATGAAGGCCTCGCTCGCAAAGGGCATGCCGAAGGGCTATGAGGTCGGCTACCGGTCGTTTACGATCAATGGGCGGAAGCTGGGGCACGGCGAGCCGATTCGCGTGAAACAGGGAGAACGCGTCCTGTTTCATATGCTGAACGCCAGCGCGACAGAGATTCGCAGCCTGGCGCTCGACGGCCACTCATTCGAAGTGGTCGCGCTCGATGGAAACCCGGTTCCCCATCCGGCGCACGTGCCGGTGCTGTGGCTGGGCACGGCGGAGCGAATTTCGGCGATCGTGGAAATGAACCAGCCGGGAGTGTGGGTGCTGGGCGACCTGAGCGATGACGATCGCGGCAATGGAATGGGAATCGTGGTGGAATATGCGGGACGAAAGGGAAAGCCGCAGTGGAGTGCGCCACCTCCTTTCCGCTGGGATTATACGCGCTTCGCGAAAGCGGGCGCGACGGCGCCGCCACCCGATCAGACCTTCGAAATGCTGATCGAGAAGGACAACGCCGCCACGCGGGGATTCAATCGCTGGACCATCAATGGAAAAGCGTTCCCCATGGTGGACCGGATCGAGCCGGCCACGTTTCATCTGCACCAGGGCAAGCGGTACCGCATCCATATGCGGAACGCGAGCGACGACATTCATCCCGTGCACCTGCATCGGCACAGCTTCGAACTCACCCGCCTGGCGGGCGTGCCGACCGCGGGAGTCATGAAGGACGTCGTGATGCTGGGCGGATACCAGGAAATCGAATTCGATTTTGTGGCGGATGATCCCGGCCTCACGCTGTTCCACTGTCACCAGCAACTGCACATGGATTTCGGCTTCATGACGCTGTTCGACTACGTGTAGCGCCGATGCGGCTACGGCAACGCCGGATGTGGAATCAGTTGTCCGCTCACTTTGCCGGAAGCCACGATCCTGGTGGTACCCGAAACCGTCGCCTGCGTGGTGGTGTAGGTACCCGAGAACTGATTGCCCGCGTTATTTAGCGACAGGATCATGGTGGTGACGTTGCGGGCATAGAGGCCGCCATTCGTGTCGAGCGCCAGGCTGATGTATTGGACATAGAGCGTGCCCACGGCGGGTCCGGGCTGCCAGATGCCATGGCCGGGCGTGCTGGGATTGGCCAGCGGCGTCGAGGACACCATGGGTACGAACTCGGTGCCGTCCGTCTCAATGACGGACCCGTCCGCAGTGAACGTGGCCAGACCCGGGATCTGGGCGACGGGCGGTACAGGCGGGGTGGACGGCGTCAGGGTGAATTGCCACGAGCCGGTGAGTGCGGGTGTGACAGTGGCCGCGGTTATGGGCTGCACGGCCATGGCCATCAGCCCGCCAACAATCGATGCAAGAAGCAAGTTACTGCGCATTTCAACTGAAACCCTCCTCGGCAGCAATTGTAGACCGGAACTATGCACCGCGCGCCGTGTTTTTTGAAGGTAGGGTACTACGCCGTGATTAGTGATTGGCCGCACAACCCGGGCATTTTTACAATCCCTTACGCTGCGCACAAACTGGCTTTACGTGCGGCTCCTAATCTGGAGACTGAGGAGGTAAGACACACACACCATGAAAAAGACATTGTTACGCTTCGCAACGGTCGCCCTGGCCGCCGGGGGTCTCTGCCTGGGGCTGGCACAGGAGGCTCCCAGCCAGCCGCCACAGGCGCCGCCGGCATTTCAGCGCTTGCACGCGCGTCTGGCGGAGTATCTGAACCTGACGCCGGACCAGGAATCACAATTCCAGGCCACCATGCAAAACCTGCGTGCATCGGCGCAGCCGGTCCGGCAACAGTTGAAACAGCTTCGCGCGCAGATGTTCCAGGCGATCCAGGCGAACAACACCGCGCAGATCGACCAAATCAGCGCTCAGGAAGGCAATCTGCGGGGCCAGTTGGCCGCCATGCGCAACGAGGCGTTCGCCAAAATCTACAGCAGTCTGACGCCGGATCAGAAGGCCAAGGCGGATCAACTGCCTGCCATGCTGCAGCAGATGCGGCAGCGGCGGATGCAGCACCGCATGAGCCAAAACCCGAACAACGGGTAACGCCACGAGCCGGGTGAGGCGGGGCCGTCCGCTTGCTTACGCGCGCGGCTCGGTGCGAGGCACATTGGCGCACACCGAGCCGCGGGCTCGTTATTCTTCCGGCTCGAATCCCAATCGCCAGCCGAGCTTCTGCGAATCGAACCACGAGATGTCCACCCCAAACCACCGGGTGTGCGAAGCCACCTGAAAGCGGCCGCGGCGTTGCTCAAGCACGAACGCGCAGGGCGCTTCGCCGAATTGCGCGAGGTGGTCGACCAGCCATGAATCCTGCGTCAGAGGCTGCGCGAGGACCACGGGCACATTTCCCAGCAAGGCCAGATAAGCGCCGAACGTGGAGTCCACTTGCTTAATCACCGGCGGCGTGCCATAGGCCTGGTGGTAACGTTTCAACGCCGCAGCCAGGTCGTGCACGGCGATGACGACCTTGGCGACGCCTTCGAAATCCTTGTTTAAAGGCTTGCCGCGCTCGAAAGCGCGCTGCGCCCGCGGGGTGAAGTCGTGAATCAGGAAGGGAAAGAACGTCCCCATGGGTTCGGATCCCACCTGCGCGGTCTCCCATTCGAGCCGCACGCCATCCGGCCGGGCGCGCCCGTTCCGCACGGGTTTCGAAACCGCGATGCCGGCGGCTTTCAGACGCGCCACTTCGGCGGCCAGATTCTTCTCGCGCACCGCCCAGGCGCACGGGCCGGCATCCGCCTGCATGAACTTCGCCCAAGGCTGGTGCGCCAGTGCCCGCGGATCGGCCTTCGGCTGTGGAGCGATCAGTTCCAGATAGGAGCCGTCCGGGAAGCTGACCAACGCCATCTCGGTGGCGCCGTTGCTGTGCGCTCCGCCGTAGACTGTCTCGATTCCTATAGCCGCCAGGTTGGCCTGAAGCTTTTGCAAGTTGCTGCCGGCGACAGTGACGTGGTCGATTTGCAACTCAGCTCCGGCCAGGACGGCGGCGCACACCACCAGCAGCAGAGCGCAGCGCACCATAGAGCGATTGTATCGGGTTGATCTCACCGTGGAATAAAACTAGAATAAGGCCTGAAAGAGTCTATCATGGACAATTCCCGCCGTACGTTCCTCAAAACCGCCGCCGCCCTGGGCGCGCTTGCCCCGGCTGCCGGCAAAGCCGCGGGCCAGACCTCGGCGCCGGTCCTGCCCACCGTCAGGTTTGGGAAGCACGAGATCACGCGGCTGATCATCGGCTCGAACCCGCTCTACGGCTACTCGCATTTCAATCACACGCTCGACCAGTTGATGCGCGACTGGTACACACAAGACCGCAAAATGGAGGTGCTGCACGCCTGCGAGCAACATGGCATCAACACGTGGCAGGTCCATTACAACGACCAGCCGATCGCGGATTTGAAGCGTTACCGCGCCGAGGGCGGGAAGATGAATCTCGTGCTGCTGGCCGATTTCGCGCTGATGAAGGATCTGACGCTCCTGCCGGAAGTAGCCAAGCTGGGCCCGCTCGGCATCGGCCACCACGGGAACCGCACCGACGAGCGGTTTCGGAGTGGCGAGAAGGACAAGATCAAGGATTTCCTCAAGGCGGTGCGCGACACCGGCGTGATGGTGGGCCTGTCCACGCATAACCCGGCGGTGATCGACACGGCGGAGGGCGAAGGCTGGGACGTGGATTACTATCAGTGCTGCCTGTACCGGGTCACGCGGACGCCGGAAGAGTCGCGCAAGGAGTTTGGCGAGGCGCCTATTGGCGAGACGTTCATGGAGAAAGATCCCGAGCGCATGTGCAGCATGATCCGGCAGACGCGGAAGCCCTGCCTGGCATTCAAACTGTTCGGCGCTGGGCGCACCACAGGCTCTCCCGAGCAGGTGGAGCAGGCTTTCCGATTCGCGCTATCGCACATCAAGCCCACCGACGCCGTGATTGTGGGGATGTACCCGCGATTCCGTGACGAGGTGGCGGAGAATACCGAAATCGTGCGGCGGATATTGACCGCGGCCTAGGGGCGTACTAAGCGCCCGCCCTTGGGATTCGGATCCTTGGTCATGCGGAAGTCGCCGGTCCGGCTTGTATCGTCGAACTCCACGATGACCCTGTCACCGACATCCTTGATGTGGCGGTAGAGCCACTGCTCGACCGGATATTTGGCCGCCGGAAGGCCGTCGCCGGCCGGCCGGCTTTCGGGATGGTTTTCGATTTCATCGGGTGGGCCGAACATGATATAAATCCGGCCGCGATCGGTTTTCCAGCCCGGAACCGAGTGCCAGGCGAAGTGCTTGTTCGCAAATGCGATGCGCCGGTAGTGCTCCTCTTTGAATTCATTTTCGGGAGTGCCCGGAGTCGGGTCGCGGCGCGCCCAGAACTGCTCGATGAAATGATCGCGCTCCTCGTCGGTCCGCAGACTCAAGAACGCGGCGCGTTCGCGGTCGTTAATGATGTAGACCACGTCTTCCCGCAGCCACTTGGTATAGCGCGAGACCTTCGATTCCGGCGCGGGTGCGGGGGCTGGAGTCCGGGCCTGCCAGGCGGCTAGAACGCCGACGGCGGCGATGGTCAATATTGCGGCGGAGAAGAGCGGCGCGAACGCCGAGCCCTTCGGCTGATACAGCAGACGGCGAATTCGTTTCACGAGACTTCCTCCTGTAGCCGCCAGAGCGGCTTCGGCCGCCCGGCAGCGGGTTTGCTCTAAAGCGGCCAGAGCCGCGGCGTAGTCGTGCGCATTGGCGCTGGTGGCGACCGTCAAATCGTCACAGCATTTTTCGCGCTCGGCGCGGATCACGCGCGACATCCACCAGACTGCCGGATGATAGAAAAGGAAGCTCTCCACCACCGATTGCAGCAGATTGACCAGATAATCGTGGCGGCGGATGTGCGCCAATTCATGTAACAGGATGGCTTCCACCTGTCCGGGCGGCATGCCCGCCAGCAATCCGACGGGAAGCAACACCACGGGGCGCAGGTAGCCGATGACCAGCGGCACGTCCGCGAGACAGCTTTCGAGCAGCACGACTGGTTTCGAAAGCCGCAACCCGGCGCGCAGGCGGTCGAGCCGCTGCTGCCATGGACCAGGCGCGTTGCAGACGCCCCGGCAGCGCAGACGGCGCGCGCCCATCCAGGCTGCCACGCTGCGCAACTGGAAGAGGAACACGCCCGCGATCCAGAAGGGCGCGAGCCACGGCAGTATTTCCGCCAGACCCGATGGGGCGGGCAAGTTCCCAGAGGACTGACCCTGGTCCAACAGCGGCCACGGAATGACGCCAGGCAGCGACGCGCCGGCCGCCATCTGCCGCGGCACGAGGCGCGAGAATGTGACCACGAAGCCCGCCAGCACGCCGAGCATCGCCACGCAGGCACAGGCGTAGCGGACGCGCGGCGACCGGACGGCGAGCAGAATCGCCAGCAGGACCAGCGCGGCGAGGGCGCCTTCCCACAACGAGTGAAACAGCGTCCATCCAAGAGCCTTCGCCACGGGCGTCTGTACGAGGCGATCGAGCATGGTCATCGCATCCCCTTTTGATATTCATCAAGCAGCCTACGCAGTTCGGCCAGTTCTTTCCTGGAGGCTTTCCGGGCGGACAGCGCGCCCAACAGCAGACCCCTGGCGGACCCATCGAATGCGCGGTGGAGCAGATCGCCCGCCAGTTGCCGCTGCGTCCATTCGCGCGGGCGGGCGGGAGCGTAGACGTGCGAGCGCTGCGACTCGTCGCGAAGCACGAGTCCTTTTTCGGCCATCACCTGCAACTGCTTCAGAACAGTGGTGTACTGGGCCGGCTTGCGGAGGGCGACGACTTCGTGCACGTCGCGCACCGTGCTCGGGCCGCGGCTCCACAGCACGGTCAGAATTTCCAGCTCGGCGTCGGTGGGTTTGGGCGGTTCGGCGGACATCTACGACGACTGTACTACGATACTAATCGTATGTCAAGCGAAAAATGCGGATCGCGTTCAGCGGGTGGCGATGTAGGGGATCAGGCTGATGCGGAAGGCCGCGAGTTGCAGCGCCGCAAACAGCGCAGCCATTCCCCACGCCGGCCACACCCGTACGGCGGTGCGCCAGCGCAGGCTGGCCACGATTCCACACACGCAGGCGATCCCGATCACCAACGTCATCGCGACTTCCACCGGAGAAAAATGACCGCTGACGATGCGCGCCCAGCCCAGCAGGAAGAGCCAGATGAAGACCATGACGGCCAGCCAAAACACAAAGCAAGGCAGGGCGCACCATTTCGCAAGGTCGCGCCCGCGGAAGCCCTGCACGATGGGGAACCACAGAGGCAGCGTCTGCACTTCGTGCCGCAACGAGCCGTGACTCACCGCGCCCACAATGTAGAGCGCTACCAGGACCGCCAGGGAACAACTCCCGACCCACTTCGAAGGTTTCGGCATAGGTCTCAGGCCGCTAATCCGGCAGCGCGAAGGCGATCACCGCATCGCCCTGTTGGGAGCCGGGCACGTCATATCCGCCAGCAGAGATCACGACGTACTGCTTTCCTTTAGCCGTGCGATAGGTCATGGGCGTGGCGCGCGCGGCAAAGGGGAGATCGGCCTCCCACAGCAGTTTGCCCGTTTCAACGTCGAAAGCTCTCAGGTGGGGATCGAGCGTGGCGCCGATGAAAACCAGTCCGCCGCCGGTGACGATGGGACCGCCAAGGCCGGGCGATCCCAGCTTCTCCGCTTCATTTGCGGGCGCCCAGGGCAACGCGCCCAGGGTCACCTCCCACTTCTTTTCGCCCGTGGTGGCGTCGATGGCGGCCAGCGCGCCGAACGGTGGAGGGTTGCAGGGCATGCGGTCGGGCGCGAACAGCCAGGTGCGCGCCAACCCGTAAGGGGTGCCGCGCTGGCGGGCATACTCCACGCCCTTCTCTTTGCCTTCCTCGGCATCGAACTTGTCGTGCGGGATGAGGCGGATGTAAGCCGCCAGGCGATTGGTCGGAATGATGAGCCAGTGCCGCACGGGATCGAACGCCGCGCCGCCCCACGCCATTCCGCCGATGTTGCCGGGGAAAATAATCGAACCATT
>Ga0335078_10003957_pt1 | contig 22021 bp, 16 predicted proteins | sample Lox_Sample_32_FD_206711 | JGI IMG/M metagenome (GOLD analysis project Ga0335078, IMG submission 206711) | Soil microbial communities from Loxahatchee National Wildlife Refuge, Florida, United States - Lox_Sample_3.2 | ecosystem: Environmental > Terrestrial > Soil > Wetlands | place: USA...
CTGGGGCGGCAACTGGCATCGCTCGCGCCCGGCGACAACCCGGCCTATCTCTGGACTTTTAAGGTCATCAACAGTTCCGACATCGATGCCTTTGCTTTGCCGGGCGGTTACATATACCTGGACCGAGGGGCAATCGAGGCGGCTGAGAGTGAAGCTCAGCTTGCCGGGGTGATCGCGCACGAAAGCGGTCACGTCGTGATGCGCCACGGAACGCACCAGGCCTCGGAGTTGTTGTTGGCTCGGGCCCCGTTAGCGCTTTTGGAAAGTGTACTTGGCCGTTCGGGGAGTTTGACGGGACAGTTGACGGCCCTGGGCCTCGACCTGGGAGTCAACTCGATTTTGCTGAAGAACTCTCGCGACGCGGAGATACAGGCCGATGCGGTGGGGGCTGACATCCTATACCGAGCGGGTTACGATCCTCACGCCCTGGCCGAGTTCTTCGAGATCGTCGCAAAGAAGTACCCACAGAGGACGGTGCAGTTTTTCTCCGACCATCCCGACCCGGGGGACCGCGCGAAAAAAATAGACGCGGACCTGAGCGGCAATGTCCCCGCCTATGGTCAGATCGTGAGGCGTAAGAGCGACAGCCCGGAATTCGAGGACGCCAAGAGGCGCCTTCGGACTCTCCCTTTTCCGTCGAGTCCGGAAACTCCGCCCTCCGTCACTTCCGGTTTCGTGGGTCCGCCACCGCCGCCCTCGAGCCGGTTCAGCAAGTTTGAGGGCTACGGAATTTCCGTCGCCTACCCCGATAACTGGCGCGTGCAACGCAATGAAGACGCTGTCGTTTTGGTCCCGCCGGGAGGAATCGTCGAGGCGCCGGAGACCGGCGCGGCGCAGGCGTTCGGCATGTCCATCAGTCGCTTCCAGCCACAAGGTTCGCGCCATGGCAGTTGGGGATTGGTCGATGCTACAGAGGAGTTGCTGAATCTGTTGAGGGTGTCGAACCCGAATCTGAGAGTGATCGAGCAACGTGCGATGAACCTGAAGGGGTACTCCGCACTTTCCACTTTGCTTGAAACCGACTCGCCGCTTCCGGGCCAGAAAGAGCGGGACCTGCTGGTGACTACGCGCCAGGGCGACTTCATGCTGTCGCTTATTTGCATCGCACCGCAATCTCAATTTGACGCCTATAAGGCGACGTTCGACGCCATGCTTCAGAGCCTCGACGTTCGGTAACGAAGGTTATGGACAAACGAGAAGCCCGCAAGGCATACAAGGCGAGAATAACTCCCAAGGGTATTTTCGCAGTGCGCGCGAAGATTTCGGGCGAAGTCTGGGTGGGCGCCTCCGATCACCTGGACACGGCCCAGAATGGCGTCTGGTTTCAGTTGCGCAGCGGTTCGCAGCGCAACCCGCAACTGCAGGCCGCCTGGAACGAACAAGGGGAGGCGCCTTCGAGTTTGAGATCCTGGAAAGGTTCGACGACAAGGCGCCACCGCTGCTCGTTGGGGATATGATGAAAGCTCGCCAGGCGCACTGGGAGAAAGCCTTGGGCGCTGCGAGGCTCTATTGAGAGGCTACACTTTTCGGCGGGCGCTTTACCCGGTCATTCCGAGCCCTTTCCTGCCATGCCGAGCCCTTCGCTTGTCATTCTGAGCGCAGCGAAGGACCTCGCTCTGAGTGTTTTCAAGGCAATCGCCCATGCCCGTCTGCTGGCGGGCGCCCGGAAACCATGAAAATGGCCCACGGATGGACAGACGTGGCGCGGGCGTCCCGCCCGCGGTCGGCGGGAGCGTCCCGGTCCCGCGCACGGGCAGAGCCGGTCCTGAGCGGAGCGAAGGAATGCCCGTGCCACGGCGGGCGAGACGCCCGCACCACGATTTTCAGTGCAGGGCGAGTTTCCTCGTCGCTTTCGGCTGCTCGGAATGACAGCCTGATCGAGTTTTCACACAGACACTAAAGTCCCGCCTTTCTACGCCCGTCGCAATGTCAGCCGGACGTTCGTCAGCAAAGACTACTGGAAAACCAGCATGGTTGAGGTCTGGTTGATGTGGCCGAGGTATGCTTCTCCATAAGTGCTGAAACCCACCGTTGGAATACCCGCGAAGATCGCGCCATACTGGTCGCATCGTCCTTCTTCGCGCAATTGCAGAGCGCGGAGAATACACTGAAAGTCGATGATGCCGGAGATGGGCTTGCCCGAAGCCTTTCGGGCCTCGATGGCGCTGCGGGTGTGGGCGACAATGTCCGTTCCCTCGAGGACTTCCAGCTTCATTCCCTGCTTGATTTGGCAGTAGAACACAATGCCTTCACCCTGCACGCGTTGTGGGCTGCGCACGTACGGGTCTTTTTCAATCATGAGGCCCAGCGGGTGTTTCATGAAATAAGACGGAGCTTCCGTGGGCGGCGTTCCCAGGGCCCGCGCATAGGCAGCGAGCGCGGGTTGGTGGTCGAACTCCTCAACCAATCGGCGAGGTTCGTCAACTTTAGTAGCCACCAGCGTTTTTCCAAAGGTGCCGAAACTCTGGGTCTTGATGATATCGAAGCCGTTTTTGACCTCCAGCAATAAGAGCACTGCGGCGTCAGTGAAAGCGTGCCCGTTGAGCATTACATGCGTCTGCGCGAATTTCAGATCGTCGCCGGCGGACCCGCCGACGAAAAGAAGGTCGGTACGATCCCCAATCTTTTCCATCAGCGACTCCTCCGCGCCGCTCAATCCATCCGCAAGCACGATGCCCACATATTTCTCGATATCCAGGGACGAGACCGGCGCTCCAAGTTGCCGTTCCATTTTGGAGAAAGCGCCACCAACGGAGACCTGGCTGGAGAGACCTTCCACCAGGGCGGAGGCAGTCTGCCCTACGATTTCATCATCGAGGAAGATAGTTGAAATCGAGTCGCGCAACATCTTCCCGTCGGCAATCTCGCCCGCCGTCGTGCAGCCGGCCACACAGGCCTCCGGAAAGGCCGCTTGCATCGCCCGGCTGACCTCTGCCGGATCATATTTCGAAGAAGCGAAAAACAAGATGACACGAGGGTTGCAATCACCGGCTTTTACCGTCAGGTCCCAGAGGGCTTCGGGAAGAGCGTTGGCAGAATACGCTACGCGGATGGGCATGCTTTTCTCCTTTATGTCAGCCTAGAGGCGGACTCCCAGATCGACGGCAATGGCCTTGATTTTCTCGATAGCTGCAGGGTCGTCAGGAGACCCGGCGTTGAAGTTGTCCGCGTCAAAGCCTTTGAAAATGAGCTTGGTTTTGGTTGTGAGCGCAATGGTCGGATTGCCTTTCGATCGTTTCTCAATGATGGTGTCAAGCAGCTTTCTGATTTGTCCCGCCATGGGATCCTAGGCTCCTTAATAAAGTCTTGGATATTATCGGCAGGATCGGGAATATTGTTGAAACCTCGTCCGCAGCTGCAGTGATATAATGAGGCTTTGTGTTGACTCAGGGGCAGAAGCTTCCAAAATTCCACTTGCTGCCGGGCAAGCGCGGCAGCACAAGGGCGGCGGGCGAGCCGTCCCGATGAATTCAAGCGATCGGACAATCCGGAGGAGGTGGACCTATGGACGCACCGAAACCTAACCGTCGCGAGTTTCTGGGCCGGGCAGGCTTGGGAATTGCCGCATCAACCGTGGGCCTTCCGCTGCTTGAAGGGCTCGCGGCGACACCGCCCGCCGTGGGCGACATACCTTACCGCAAGCTGGGGCGCAGCGGCGAGAAAGTGTCGCTAGTAGGGCTGGGCGGCTTCCACATCGGTCTTCAAAAAGACGAGGCGGAAAGCATTCGCATCGTGCGCACCGCGGTCGATCGGGGCATCAACTTCCTTGATAATTGCTGGGACTATAACGACGGCGTGAGCGAAGTGCGCATGGGCAAGGCTTTGCGTGACGGTTACCGCAAGAAGGTTTTTCTGATGACCAAGATTGACGGCCAGGTGAAGGCGCTCGCGGCAAAGCAGATTGACGAATCGCTGCGGCGCCTGCAAACCGACACGATCGATCTCGTCCAGTTCCATGAAGTCATTCGCCCCGGCGACCCTGACCGTATTTTCGGCGCGGGCGGCTCGTTCGAAGCCATGATGGAGGCGAAGAAGGCCGGCAAGCTTCGCTACATCGGCTTCACAGGACACAAGGACCCGGACATTCATTTGAAGATGCTGCACACCGCCCACAGCCACGGGTTTGTTTTTGATGCCGTACAGATGCCTTTGAACGTGATGGACGCTCACTACAAGAGCTTCGCGAAGAAGGTGGTGCCTGTACTGACTCAGCATGGCATCGGCGTGCTGGGAATGAAATCCATGGGCGACGGGTTCGTGCTGAAGAGCAAAGCAGTCACGCCCACCGAGTGCCTGCACTACGCCATGAATCTGCCTACGTCCGTTGTTATTACGGGCTGCGACAGCCTGCAGATTCTCGAGCAGGCCCTCGATGCCGCCCGCACCTTCAAGCCTCTCACCGAAGAAGAGCTCACCGCACTTCTAGCCAAAACCGCACCGCTCGCGGCGCAGGGCGAGTTCGAGCCGTTCAAAACGACAATTCAATTCGATGGAACGGCACACAACCCGCAGTGGTTGGGGTGAAGCAGGAGTCAGGAAAGACAAAAGCAGAAGGCAGAAAGCAGAAATTAGAAAGCAGTCGCTCGGCCCGTCGGCTGCCGGGCGCCCAGAAAGCATGAAACGTCATTCCGAGCGAAGCGAGGAATCTTGCTCTGCGTCAGATCGACAACCCAAGGAAGACCAGGGCGAGATTCCTCGCGTCGCTCGGAATGACAGCGCATTTCAGAGCAGAACGAAGCGGACGGGAAAAGCGATTTGGGGAACGAAGCTCTCCCTTCTAACGATTTTCCAGTTTCGATTTTCGAGTTTCCAGCTTCCGCTTCAGAACGGAATGTCCTGCTCGCTCTGGACTTCCAGGCCTGCGGGCGTGATGGTGTAAACGGTCTGGTGGCGTGGCGGTCGGCGCCCGTGGGCGGCTTCAGTGACGTATTCAGCCTCGTTCAGGTACCTGGTTATCACCCGCTCTTTCTCGAAGTAAACCTTGCCATCGTACAGGTCGGTGACTTCCCATAAAGGCTTCAAGTTCCTTCCATCGAACGCGTAAAAACCGACGCTCAGGCGAGGCTGGCTTTTCCCCAATCTGAAGCCGTAGACAAAGAACCGGAAAGCGTCGTCCGTCTGCGCCGGAGGGAACGCATAGTGGAGATCGTAGCGCGGCACAAAGCTCGTTACGGTCACGAAGTGGCTGTGGCCCTGCTGGTTGGAAAAGATGGCGAGGGCGTTCGTACGATCAATATTGGTCCAGCCCAGAGTGTACCCGGCTCCGATTACCACCTGATCTTTCCACGCCCGCGCAAAAGCCGCCGCCTGCCCGGACAGCGGGTAATGCAGCTCCGAAAAGGCCATGTCTACATCCCGGCGCACCTCGACATCCGTGGGCGAGCGGTCCATCATCCACTGTTCGAGTTGGGCGAGCACCAGTTTCTGAATCTGGTCGGTGATGGGTGTAGCGTCTTCGAGCATCACGCCGGGGAGTTGTTGAGCCAGGTAGTTCACGTGGCCCGGCAGGTCTGCCGGGGGCGGTGGCGGCGCCTGCTTCGTGTCCTGAGCCATCGCGCTTCCCGAGACGCTGAGCACCATCGCAAGTGGCAGTAAGACCAGCCCGGCCCAAGTTGCCAACAAGCGGCCAACAAAGTCCTTCGGTGTGTCATGCTGAGCGAAGCGAAGCATCTGCAGTTGTTTGGTTTCAACAAGAAACTGCAGATGCTTCGCTACGCTCAGAGCCTGTGACTTTTTCTGCTCGACTTGCCACTGACTGGCAGGGCCAACCGCCCGACCTGTCATCCTGAGCGACAGCGAAGGATCTGCAGTTCGCCGGGCATCGTGAAAATCAAGAAAATGCAGATCCTTCGTCGCCTTCGGCTTCTCTGGATGACATCCTCCGTGAGTTGTAGCTCTGTTAGCAGCATTCGCTGTTTCTTCGAACTGAAAAAAATCACAAACTCTCAGCATGACAGACACCTTTTTCCCGTAGCCTGCTTTGAATCCCGATCGTTTCTGCATCGAGGTGATCCCCTCCCGCTTATTATAGCTCCCCTATCTGCCCACCTAAGTATCTGCCCCCCTGCCTACTTACTGTGCGGAAAAAGGTCATCAGTCATGCTGAGCCCTTGGCTGTCATCCTGAGCGAGGAGAAGGATCTGCAGTAGCTCCCTAAAAACGGCCAAATGCAGATCCTTCGCTCCGCTCAGGATGACAGCCAGGTGGGTCTGCCCAACTGCCTACTGCCGGTTCGCCAGGCAGACCTTCAGGCAGGCTGCCTGCTCGAGATACTCGAAGGCCTCAAGGCCCTCTTCCAACGGGAACACTTTTGAGAGCAGAGGTTGCACTTTGATCTGCTCCTTCTCGAGCAACTCCAGCGCAGTCGGGAATTCACCACAACGTGAACCGAGCATGGTGATCTCGTCCACTACGAGCTTGGTGGCGTCCAAGCGTGCCGGGTCATGGAAGGTGGATTTCATCACCACCGTTCCCCGCGGCCGGACGAGCCGGAAAGCCTCTTCCAAGCCGCGGAGCGAGCCCGTAGCTTCCACGACGACTGGAACAGTTGCCGCGCGCAGCTTGCTTTCACTCCTGGTAATGATCCTGATGCCCCAGGGTCTTGCCAACTCAAGTTTCCAGGCGTGCCTGCCCACCAGGGTCACTTCCGCCCCGGCGTTTTTCAGGACTTGGGCCACCAGGAGACCCAAGCGGCCGTCGCCAAGGACCACGACCTTTGTGCCGGGTTCGAGGCGCATCTGAGCCAGGATCTCGGCGGCGGCGGCCAGCGGCTCAACAAACACCGCGGACTCATCCGGCACCGTATCAGGAACGCGATGCAGATTGCGCAAGGGCAGGGCGACATACTCGGCAAAGCACCCGGCGCGGTTCACGATTCCCATCACCGTCCGGGTGGGACAGTGGCGGCCGAGGCCTCGTGAACACCACTCGCATTCGCCGCACGCGACGTTGATTTCGCCCACCACTCGCGCGCCCAGCCACGCGGGATCGGCAGACTCGACCACCTGCCCCACAAACTCGTGGCCGATCACCCCCCGGAAAGCGGAGTATCCCTTAAGTATCTCGCGGTCCGTTCCGCAAATTCCTGCCAGCGTGACTCGAATCAGTGCTTCGTCCGCCTTGGGAATGGGCTTGTCGATCTCCCGCAGGGCCAGTTTTCCGTCAAAGACAAGGGCGCGCATAACCGATTCGCCGTATCGTCATGTAGGGGCGGTTCGCGAACCGCCCCTGTTTACGCAATCGCTTCCAGGGCTTCGAAGAGTTCTTCGTCCTGATCTTCAAACACGGTTCTGAGGTCGAGGAGAAGTGCGTCATCTTCAACACGGGCGATGACCGGAGGCGAATTCCGCCGCAAGAATCGTTCCAGTTCCTGCGCGCTGTGGTTCGCATGCGTCACGGCCAGCAAGACGGTGGGAAGCGATTGCGCGGGGGTTGACCCACCTCCGATGACCGATTCACCGTCCCGGACCCGAACTGCGAGTCGAGGGCGAGCCGAAATCTTCTCAGCCAGGCCTGTGGCTCGCCGTCGGATTGCTTCCACAGGAAGACCGACCATGCGCAAAGCCGGAATGTCGCCAGTCTTACCTCGGAGGTAAAGAGAAACTGTAGCTTCGAGTGCCGCGATGGTGAGCTTATCCACGCGCAGGGCGCGGAAGAGCGGGTTCTTGCGAATTCGCTCCAGCAACTCGCGCTTGCCCGCCAGAATTCCGGCTTGCGGGCCGCCCAGCAGCTTGTCGCCGCTGAAGTTCACGACGTCCACTCCGGCCTCGAGAGAGGCGGCCGCCGTGGGCTCATCCCGTACGCCTGCCGTCGAGAGGTCAACCAGGCATCCGCTGCCCAGATCCTCCATCGAAATCACCTTGTGCTTTTGCGCGAGCGCCACAAACTCCTCGAGGGAAGGACGAGCCGTAAAGCCTACGATGCGGAAATTGCTGGGGTGGACGCGCAGCAGCAGGCGAGTCCGCTCGTTCACGGCCGCCGCATAATCCTCGATGCGGGTGCGGTTGGTGGTTCCCACCTCGCGCAGGATGGCGCCGCTCTTGGCGCAAACCTCGGGAATGCGGAAGGAGCCGCCAATCTCAATCAGCTCGCCTCGCGAGACAACCACTTCCGCTCCTTCGGCCAAGGTGTTCAAAGCCAGTAACACGGCGGCGGCGTTGTTATTCACCACCAGCGCCTTTTCCGCGCCGAGGATCTGGCAAAACAGCCGCTCCGTGTGGAGATCGCGCTTGCCCCGTTCGCCCGCTTCCAGGTCATATTCCAGGTTGGAGTAGCGGGTGGCCACAGCCGCCAGATGCTGTATGGCTTGGGGTGGCAAAGGGGCGCGCCCCAGGTTGGTGTGGAGGATCACGCCGGAGGCATTGATGACGGGCCGCAGAGACAACCGGGCGGCCGCTTCTGCCTCGGAGACGATCTCCTCCTCCAATGCCGCCAGGGAGACAGTTGAAATGCTTCCCGCCACGATCCGATCCCGGAGCCGCTTGAGAACCCGGCGCGTCGACTCCAACGCAAGGCGGCGCCCCACGCGCGCTTCAAGTTCCCTGAGCGCGGTCCGATTCAGGACGTCATTCACTGCCGGGATCTGGCGGAGAAGACCCGTAACTTCCGGCCCCGCATCAGGTTCGGAATGTTCCATATCAAAGCGTCATTTGAGCATAGTTGCCGAGGAGCGTCAACGGGCGCGGCGCCGTGAGAGCATGTGGCGTGGGCGTCTCGTCCGCGGTCGCGGGAGCGTCCCGCTCCCGCAGTGGGGAATCTTACCGATCACGCGGGCTTAGCGGTGGGGCGGGTGCGCCAGGTACGCGGGCAAGTTACCCGCGCGACTGCGGGCGAGAAGCCCGCACCACACCGGTGTGCGCCATACAAGTGAGCACCACACTTTCCGGTTGACTGGCCTCACTCGAGCATGGGTATAATCGCCGCTTGCATTCTGTTCACGAGGCGACGCTGTGACGATTGACGAAGAATTGACCAAACTCGAAGACGACGTTCGCCGCCTGAAGATTGAGTGGGAGGTGTATTTTAACGGGGCTTCTGAACGTCCCCCGCGCGACATGGTTTATCGTGTTGAAACCTACATCAAACGGCGCACCGCCGATCAGGCCGATCTGAACTTCAGCCAGCGTTACAAGCTCAATGCCCTGGCGCAGAAATATGCTGTCCAGAACGCTCTCTGGAAAAGAAGATTGATGGAGAAAGAGGAAGGGCGCGGCGTGTTTGCGCAGCAGAAGCATGGGCTGGAGGCAATGACCGCCGCCAAGATGGTCCGCGTAGTTTGCTCGGATCCCGAAATCGAACCCGAGAAGGCTGACCAGATTCTCGAAGCCATCATCAACGCCCAGCGCGAGTTGGGCCGAAGAGTGGACAACGTCGACCCGGCGCGGTTTCACAAATACCTCTCGGAGAAGACCCGGCAGATCAGGTCTGCCTTCCACTGCGCCAGCGTGCAGTTCTGGATCAGCACCGAGGACGGCAAGCTGATCTTCAAGGCGGCCAAGGCCTAATTGAGGAGCAACCATGCGAAAAGTCTCTCGAGCCCTGCTCAGCGTCAGCGACAAAACGGGAGTGGTGGACTTTGCCGCGGGCTTGGCGGAACAGGGGATCGAGATTTTATCTACGGGGGGGACGGCCAAACTGCTGCGCGAGAGCGGCCTGAAGGTTCGCGACGTCTCCGACGTGACAGGCTTCCCCGAAATGCTCGACGGGAGAGTGAAGACGCTTCATCCCAAGGTGCATGGCGGCATTCTTGCCATCCGCTCCAATCCGCAACACCAAAAACAGGTTGCCGAGCATCAAATCGAGTTCATCGACCTCGTGGCGGTGAACCTCTATCCCTTCGAGAAAACCGCGGCCAAGCCCGGCGTGACGCTCGAGGAACTCATTGAGAATATCGATATCGGCGGACCTTCCATGATCCGTTCCGCCGCCAAGAACTTTCACGACGTCACCGTGGTTGTGGACGCCCAGGATTTTTCGCCGGTGCTGGCGGAACTGCGCGCCAACCAGGGGAGCATTTCGCCTGAGACGCGCGCCCGCCTGGCGCGCAAAGCCTTCGCCACCACGGCGGCTTACGATGGAGCCATTTCTACAACCCTCCAGCGCTGGGCGAATGGCGGCGCTCTGCCGGAGCGCCTCCACCTGAACTATCGCAAAACGATGGATTTGCGCTATGGCGAGAACCCTCACCAACGGGCCGCGCTCTACGTGGACCCGGCGGTCGGCGGGCGGGGCCTCGCTTCCGCGCGCCAGCTTCAGGGTAAGGAACTTTCGTTCAATAACCTGGTGGATCTGGAAGCGTCCTGGCGGTTGGTAAAGGAATTCGACGAGCCCACCACGGTCATCGTCAAGCACACGAATCCCTGCGGCGTGGGCTCGGCCGCAACGCTTCGAGAGGGCTACCAGCGGGCCCTCGACGTAGACCCGGTCTCCGCCTTCGGCTCCGTCATCGCTCTTAATCGCCCCCTCGACGCCGAGACTGCGGCAGCAATGTCCAAGTTATTTGTCGAAGCGCTGGTGGCTCCCGGCTACGAGCCCGCCGCCTTGGAACGCATGGGAGAGAAGAAGAACCTCCGCGTGCTGGACATGGGGACGGCCTCCGGCGATGAGGAAGGATTACAGCTCAAAGCCATCGGGGGCGGGTTGCTGGTGCAATCGCCCGACACGCTCGGCGCCACTCCGCAGGACTGGAAGTGCGTGACCCATCGCCAGCCCACGGAAAGTGAAATGAGAGGACTGGTCTTCGCCTGGCGGGTGGTGAAACACGTGAAATCGAATGCCATCGTCTATGCGCGCGAAGGAGTGCTGGTGGGCGTCGGCGCGGGGCAAATGAGCCGCGTGGACTCGGTCAGGTTGGGCGCCGCCAAAGCGCGCGAGTTGAAGCACCCGCTGGAAGGAACGGTGGTTGCCTCTGATGCGTTTTTCCCCGTCCCGGATGGGGTGGAAGAGGCGGCCAAGGCCGGCGCTACTGCCGTGGTGCAGCCCGGCGGATCGGTGCGGGATCAGGATGTAATTGACGCCGCGAATCGCTTGGGGCTGGCTATGATGTTCACCGGGGCGCGGCACTTCCGGCACTGAAGCAATAGTGAATAGTGAATTGTGAATTTCTGCGGAGCAAATCACCCGCAGGTTGGCGGTTTAATTCACTATTCACCATTCTCTACGATTTTGGCGCGTAATAGCCTTCCCGCGATACGACCCGATACTTGACAACCTTCCCCTTCGGGTTGACAATCCGCAACGGGTTGCCCTGGTCGTCCACCACATCAACTTTCAGCTTGTGGAATTTCCCGTCCTTCGCCGGGTTGGAGGGAACGAAGCCCAGGCCGTACTGGGTGCGCAGTTGCCCGTTGATCTGCTCGAAGATCCCTGGCAGTTCTCCTTCGAAGCGCGGAAAATAAGCCTGGCCGCCTGAAAATTTGGCGATCGATTCCAAGGCGTTGCGCGCTTGCAGGGAGTTGATGCTGTCTCCGCGCATGGAGCGGACTGTGAGAAACTCCAGGATGCTGACGGGGTAGATCGCGGTGTCGGAGGATTTCACAATCTTCAATATCTCATCGTAGGTCAGCTTGCTGAAGGTGTCGTACCCGGTACAGATAATCAGAATGGACTTTCTCCCCTTGATGTCCTTCATGCGGTCCAGCGCGAAGGCAATCGCATCATACAGGTTGATCTCGCTGAAACCGGGGATTCGCAGCGTATCCAGAGCTCCGCGAACTTGCGACCGGTCCTGCGTGAAGTCCGTCAGAATTTGCGGCTTCATATCGAAGGAAACCACGGCCGTCCAGTCCTTAGGCTGAATGAATCGGAGGTAGTTGTAAGCGTACTCCAGCGCCAGGTAAAGGCGCGCCCAATACCGGTTGCTGAATTCAATGATCATGCAAGTGGTCATGGGAGCCTGCTCGGTGCCGAAGTTGGAAATAGTTTGTGGTACGCCGTCATCGAACAGTTTGAAGTTGTCGCGCTTGAGAGTGGGAATGGGGTTACCGTCTTTGTCGACCACCATGACATCGACGTTGACGAGATTGGTGGCGGTCGAAATACTGAAGACTTCATCCGGGTTGATCCGCTCCGGCTTCTTCTCAGGCTGCGGAGGAGCAGGCTGGGTTTTCTTGGGCGCGAGCACGGTCGGACCCACATCGGGAGCCGGCCCCTGGTCAGTGGATTGGGCGTACCCGCACGGCACAACGACGGCGATGAGTACTAGGCCCATCAAAGATAGGATCGGTATTCGCGAATAACCGCTTTGCATTGCGCATAACCCCCTGGGTCCGGTCGGGACCTACAGAATTATGATGCCATTCACCCCCCTTGCGGTCAACCGGCGCCGCGGACAGTGGAAAGGAAGGCGCCGCCGGGTGCAGTGCCGGTTGGGACGCCTCGATGCCGCGGGTGTACCTTATACTTAATATCTCGTTCGAAATGTGGTAGTATGGGTGGGCGTTGAAAGGCGGTCATTGAAGTGAGTGTAGCCAACTTCAGATGCAGTACCTAGTACCCAGTACCCTTGTACTGTTGCATCATATTGTGATGGCCGATATAACTATTCCGAACGATACGAAAGGAGGAAACCAGGAATCAAACGACCGCAGGACAGGTGCCTGTCCATTGACAAAATGTCTAATACTATTCTGCATATAAAAATCGCAGAAAAGTATTGACTTGTTTTCTATGAAGGCTTAGGCTCTCCGGAGTGCCGGTGTCTGCTTTGCCGGTACCATTCTTTCATCTTGGAGAGCCTCAATGAAGAACCTAGCTGTTACTGTCCTGCTTGCATTGCTTGTTGTCTTGACGGCTGTTTCGCTGCGCCGTGCGGTCTCCGGAACTGTAGTAGCCGCGGACAACCCGGGTTTATTGGCGATCGGTACTGACCCTGTTCCTCCGATGCCTCCCGGACCGGCCCCGAAGCCGACGAAGCCGAACAACGTCCGTGGGTGGTTGGCGATCGGTACTGATCCTGTTCCACCGATGCCTCCCGGACCGGCTCCGAAGCCGCCGAAGCCGAGCAATGCCGGATGGTTGTTGGCGATCGGCACTGATCCCGTTCCACCGATGCCTCCCGGACCGGCGCCGAAGCCACCGAAGCCGAACAGGTAAGTTCCTCCGAATCGCATGGGCGATCCGGGGGATGGTCGTTTGACGACTCGTTCGCCGAGCGCTCATGGACAGCATCATAGTCAGAGACGTACTTCAGTATGCTGGGATTCTGATTGAGGCGTGCCTGCTGGTCTATATGGTTGGCAGCGCCCAAAGGAGCCGGCATGCCGGGGTGGGGCTCTATCTCTTCTGCCTGTTGGCCGCCGGCCAGGTGCGCGCGCTTATTCTGCGCAGCTATGGCTGGGATTCCCCGCAGTACAGCTACGTCTACTGGACCACGGATTTCCTTCTGGTCATCGCCTCCTTCCTTTTGGTGTGCTACTTCTTCAGGCGTGCCTGCGAGCATCAGGAGAAGATGTGGCGCTTCGTACGGGTGCTGCTCGGCCTTGTTTTCGTCCTGGTCGTCGGCGTTTCCGCACTATCTTTCCTTGGCAACTACGCCATGCTCTCCAACCGCTACATTGCAGAGTTCAACCAGAACCTCTATTTCACGTGCCTGGTTCTTAACACCATGCTTTACCTTATGCTGCAGCATCTGGAATCGACGGACGAGCAGCTGGGACTGCTGGTGTGCGGTGTCGGCATCCAGTTTGCCGGCCCAGCCGCCTCTATGGCGCTGTACCACCTCACAACGGGCGGGAGTTTCGCCAGATCTTTGGTTTCCTTTACCGTGCCCATTTGCACGCTCGGAATGCTGCTGGTATGGGCGTACGCAATCGTGCGCGTCAGAGAAAGTACTGTCAAGGTTACCCCCCGCAGGGCTGGTGAACCTGCTATGGTCGAGGTGACCGCAGATTAGAATTTCCATTCAGGGTGAACGGCCATGATTGCTGCTGTTGTGATTCTGATCGTATCGACGGCGTTGTTCTTCTTTTATTTCCAAGTCACCTGCCAGAAGATTCTAGGCCGGCAGTTTGACCGGGAATACTTTCAGTCCATCGCCAATGCCAATCGTCTCGAGTTCCCGTCCTTGCGAAGGTCTTTGGAGGATTTCGGTGCGCCGGTTGATTATTCCCGATTGCGCATGATGCTCCGGTGCGACTTCCTCGCATTGACCTACCTCCTCAAGAATGCCGCCAATGTGAACCAACGCTATACTTACGACGAACACCTGCTGATCCTGTATTTCCGTTGGCAGTTCCTTTCGTTGGCCGTGCGGCGTTTACTGAGGCTTGGCGAGAACACAGCGATTTTGAGACTGACGGCAGTTCTGCAGTACTTTGCGAATGTGGTTGGACAGCGCGTCAACGCCGTGAAATTCGGCAATTTGACTGCCGCCGACTACCTTCTCAATCTTTAGTGCCGCGTCTCGGTATTAGGGCAGGCTTTCGAATCTCCGGATCACCGTGTTCGCCAGCGGGCGTACGTATGCTGAAGCGAAGACGCCGCCCCCGAGGCCGGTACGCAACGGGTGAGCTGCGAAACCGTCTTTTCAGCCCTCCTTTAACAGCTCTGTCAAAATCGACCTTCAGTGCTCCCGTTTCACTTCCCAGGGCGGGCTGATTCTGGCCCGCGAACAGACTCGAGGCTCGAGTCTGGCGATTTAACCCACCAGCATCTGACGGCAGCTTTGTTTAAAGAGGGAGAACGTGTGCCGCCTTCGGCTGCAGGCGAAGGAAGATCGCAAGGAACCCAACTGGCCATCGCGCGCAGAGGAGGTCGGTGGTATGCTGGCGGGCTGCCAGGAACTGAGACAGGAGATTCCGATGAAGCGGCCGCGCAGTCGAATTTTTGAGATGGCCCAACGGTCCTCCGGGGACTCCACCCGGTTCGTGTCCGGCATAGTGCCTGAGGCGGCGGCCATCATCCAGACCGTCAACCGCACGCGGCTACGCCGCTGAACCAAATGCCTGATTGACCTTGCCGGCAGCTGGCCGGAAGGGAGTCCTGCTTTCGCCCCGCAATGAGTCGGAGCCTCCAGTCTTGAATCCGCCGTCGCGCCCTTTAACTCACTTCAGAATTCCGGCACAGAATCACAGTTGACCCAGGCCTGCGTTAGGTGTATGAAGCAGACAGGCGAAGTGTTTGTCCCCGAAACTCGAAAGGTCAGGTGCGACTGCCATGAAGACGCTTTTGCGAGTGGCGATTCTGGTATTGTGCGTTTTGACGGGACTCGTGGTGACCGGGCACGGCATTGCGGAGGCAGTCTTAATTCATACGCCCGGCCGCGCCGACGTGATGCGGCGTCTCATCGAGGGAAGCATCTCTATTGCCGGAGGAGTTTGCGTGATGGCGGTTGCCTACAGTCAGCTCGAATGCTTACGCACCCACCGGAGGAGCGGCAACCTTCTGTAGAGATCGGGCGAACAATTTGTGATTTGCGATTGGTGATTTGTGATTGGACGCGGAGTTTCGCCTGGCGTTTCAATCACCAAACGCAAATCACAGATCTACCCACCTCCGAATCATTTCAAGGTCCAGAGCCCCGCGCACATGCTTGGCGAGGCGGTCCAGGCGGGACTGCCGCTCTGCCGCAAAGAAGGCTTTGGCGGTGTGAGTCGTCAGGCCGCAGGCGGCGCGCGCCGAGTCCAGAAATGCATGCCGGAAATTGTCGTCGTCGAAGATGCCATGGATGTAAGTCCCGAACACGCGGCGGTCCGCGCTTACCGCGCCATCGGCAACGACGGCGCTCGACCCGGCGCGCGTTATTTCGGCGAAGGGCTTGGTCTCCTCTGCGTACACCGTCTCCCCAACGTGGATCTCGTATCCGCGGAAAGCGCATTCCTGCGCGTCCTGTCCAAAAATATCCGCCCCTAGAATGCGTCCGGTCGCGAGGCGTGTAATTTTCTCGGGCTGGAGCACGGTCCACATGCGAAGCAGGCCAAGCCCCTGGCGGGCGCAAGGCACGCCGTTGTTCTCGGTGCCCTGCGGGTCGTCGATCTTGACGCCCAGCATCTGGAACCCGCCGCAGATTCCGGCGATACAGCCGCCGCGCTCCGCGTGCCCAAAAAGCGGTGAGACCAGTCCGCGCTGGCGGAGCCACTCCAGATCGTTCAATGTCTGCTTGGTGCCGGGCAGAATCACAAGGTCAGCGGCGGGCAAGTCGCCGGGACGGTCGATGAACGCGAGCGCCGCCGCGGGCTCCGCCGCAAGCGCGTCAAAGTCGGAGAAGTTCGACATGTGCGGCAACGCGATGACCGCGATGCGCAACGGTCTTGCCGTCGAAGCCGTGCCCCACCCCTTAGTCCCCTCCTGATTGTGGAGGGGGTTCAGGGGTGGTGCTGCGCCGGCTGCAACGTCCCTCCACACTCGCCCGGCGCTCCACCGGTCTTCGACGGCAACACCGTCTTCTTCCTCCAGGCCCAGGTCGTGAAGGTACGGAACCACTCCCACGCAAGGTATTCCGAGGCGAGGTTCCACCATTTCCAGGCCCGGCAGAAGGAGCGAAATATCCCCCCTGAACTTGTTGATGGCGTAACCGCGAATCAAGGCCCGGTCTGAGGGCTCCAGCAGTTCGAGCGTTCCCAGGAGCGACGCGAAAACGCCGCCGCGGTCGATATCTCCCACCAGCAGGCAGGCGGCGCCCGCCGCATGCGCCATGCGCATGTTGACGATATCGTGTTCCCGTAAATTGATCTCGGCCGGCGAGCCTGCGCCTTCCAGAACAATCAGGTCGTATTCAGACGCCAGTTTCTTGTAGCTTTCGAGAACCACCGGGAAGAGTTCCTCGACTCGGCGCTGGTGGTAGTTCGACGCCGTCACCTGGCCCCAGATGCGGCCCAGCAGGACGATTTGCGAACCCGTGTCCGACGACGGTTTAATCAGCACCGGATTCATTTCGGCGCAGGCAGGGACGCGGCAGGCCTCGGCTTGCAAAGCCTGGGCGCGTCCGATCTCCCGGCCGTCGGGCGTCGCGGCCGAGTTGAGCGACATGTTTTGTGCTTTGAACGGCGCCACCCGGTAACCATCGTCGGCAAATATACGGCACAAGGCGGCCGTCAGGATCGACTTGCCGGCGTGCGACGCCGTTCCCAGCACCATCAACGCGCGAGCATTGTTTTTCTTGGCCATCATCCTCTCGAGTACAGCTCATGCCAGGCGAAATACAGGTCAAAAGGCAAAACGCAGATTGCAGAAGGCAAATCGAAATACGTACAGCAACCAAATTCCCTGTCATCCTGAGCGAAGCGAAGGATCTTCATTTGCGCGATTTCACGATGTTCGGTGAACTGCAGATCCTTCGCTTTGCTCAGGATGACACAGAATATTCGCTTACTTTTCCGCGGGGAATGTAAACTTCACCCCCGCCATGAAATTCAGCGGCAAGGCAGGGTAGCCCAGCACTTCCTCATATTTCTTGTTCAAGAGGTTATTGATGTGCCCGTAGATTTCGAGGCCGCGGACCAGGCGGTAAGAGAATCCGCCGTTCAGAACCTCGTAGCCCTTGCTGTTAAACAGACACTGAAGGCCGAGTTCGCACGCGAAGACGCCGTCGTTGGGCTCGAGGTTAAGCGCCTGCCCGCGGAAATAAGCGCTGCTATTGAGCATCAGCCGGCCGCGCTGCCAGGTAACATTGAAGCCGCCGGAATGCTTCGGCCGGTTGAGGAGTTCCTGCCCCACGCTGAATGGCGCCTGCACCAGCGTCGAGCCCCTGAGCGCGAGGATGGCTGTGTCCACCAGCGAGTATTCTCCGGACACCTGCAGCGAGCCGGTGGGGCGCCAGCGGACGGAGGCCTCGAGTCCCTGAGCCCGCGAATTGCCGAGGTTGTCCGAGACGAAGGTGCTGAGGTTCGTGAGCGACCCGCCGAGCGTTACGATCTGATCGTCAAATTTGTTATAGAAGTAAGTCAGATCAAGGAGCGTGCGGCTATTGAAGAATCTCTGCTCGACGCCGCCATCGAAGCTGACGCTCTTCTCGGGTTTCAGGAGGGGATTGTTCGTGGTGGCCAACTCGAAGCCGTCTGGGGCGCGAATGCCGGTTCCGAAGCTCGTGTGCAATCGAGTCGCCCCCAGCCACGACCCGGAATCCGATTTGCGCGGCAGGAAGGCTGCCGAGACGCGCGGGTTCAGTTTGGTGATGTAGCTTTTGGGAATGAGCGGACGCGCCCCGTAATCGCCGGCGGGAAGCGATCCCGTGCGCAGGTCGTCCAGCCTCAAGCCCGCCGTCACGAAGAGCCGGCTCGAGGGGCTCCAGCGGTCCTCCACGAAATATGCCCACGTGGTGCGCGGCAATGTAAAGGGGTTGCTGTTGTCGTCGGCCACATAGGTGTCCTTGAAATGCTCATGGTTATATTCAAATCCCGCCACCAGAGAATCTTTATTTGAGACGGTCACTTCACTTCGGATATTTCCCACGCCGCGGAGCGTGTCGGAGAACGAGTCGCCGCCGTCGCTCTCGGGATACGAAAAGTAGTAATCGTTGGTCGACACCGTACCGGTACCAACTAGCCGGACACGCGAGTTGATCTGCTCGAAGTAGCTGCCTTCGTATCCGAACAAGTTCTGTTTATCGTGGGCAACCAGGCCCACCTGGTAATCGGAAGGGCCTCCCGGATAAATGGGTGCGTAGTACAGGTCGTCGGGGTCAGACCCGTAAGGACCGGGATTGCCCACCACGTTCGCGTTGCCCAGGAAGTGAAAGTCGGCCTGCCGCCGCTCGCCGCTGCCGTAGCCAAGGCTCAGGATGGCGTTCTGGTTCCTGTAGCCATCGTTGGTCACCGTCCCGCCGGTATCGAGCCGGGAAAAGTCGTATGCCCAGCTCAGGCCGTGGGTCAATCCGCTGCCGCCCGCAACGAAGCGGCGGGTGGTGAAATTCCCGCCTTCAGCCTGGAAATCGAAATGCGGCGGGCCTTCTCCGCGGGCCGTGACGATATTGACTACGCCTGTAACGGCATTCGAGCCGTAGAGGGCGCTCTCCGCGCCCCGCGTCACCTCAACGCGCTCCAGCCCGTCGGCGGGCAATGGCGCGAAGTCGAAGTAGCCGCCGAATTCATTCAATTGAATGCCATCCACCGTAACCAGGTTGTAGTCGGAGTCGCCGCCGCGAATGAAAACGCCCGTGGCGCCACCGCGCCGCCCGGTGTCGTCTAAAGTAACCCCGGGAACGCCGCGCAAGACTTCTGTGACGTTTTGTGCTCCCTGTTCATTTATCTCATGCCTGGAAATCGTGGAAACAGACGAGCCCAGTTGAGGAGCCAGGGACCCCTCGAGCGACGCCGAAACCACCACTTGCTGCTCGACGGCGCTGAGCGTCAGATGCAGGTCCATGCTGGCGGTCTGATCTTCGCGAACCTCCACCTCCACCGGCGACGCGGAGAAACCCGGCGCGTTAGCCACCAATCGATATGAACCCTTGGCGACTCCCGTAAACTGGTACTCCCCTTTGGCGTCGGTCTGGCGCTCATCCAGCGCGGCGAGCGACTTTAGCAGGCTGACCTGCACATTCGCCACCGCCCGCCCGCTCGGATCAAGCACCGTGCCCTTGATTGTAGCCGCTCGCGCCGTCGTGGCCGCGAAAGCTACGGCCACCAGACCCAGGACCAGTGGTAGCGCAAATAATCGCGTAGCCCTCTCCCCAGGGGACAGGGTGCCCTGCGACGGCGTTGTCATCAGCCGCTGTGGGACGGGCGAGGGGTTATCTCCCATCGCGAGTGCAATCCAGGCACTCGCGAATCCTGAGTCCTGCGTCCTGCCTTCGAGTTTGTGACTTTGAGCTTCCAACACGCGTAGTCTCCTTCCTCGGGGTTTGCATTTGTAGGTGCGGCCCTTGTGGCCGCCCTCCTCGGCGCAACGAAGGGCGGCCACAAGCGCCGCCCCTGCCTCCGGAGCAGAAGGAGCCCAAGAAAACAAAAAAGCCTCCCAATCCCTCATTACGGAATCGGAAGGCTGAAGTCTCCCTCAGGACTCTTTCCGTCGAAGAGTTAGGCCGAGTTACTGTTCCTGGGCAGGTTTCCTGGCTCTCGGGTTGTCGCCTTCTCCTCCGCCTTCCCTCTCCGCAGCGCGGAAAAGTGGCTGTCCGTCGGATGACGAACTGCGAGGATCTGGCTCGCCGATCACAGTGGCGGGACCGCGGCCGATTTTCACGGCCTTCCCTTTTCCCCCGGTTTCTCCCGGGGCACCACAGGAACTGAAATTATCAAAGAACGAATGCTACGAGGAAAATTATCACCAGGTTGAAAGACTGTCAAGGTATGTCCGCGTTGGTGGTGTTCTCGTCTGACTGGTAGCGCCGACCTGTAGAGCCCGCCCTGAGCCAAGCGAAGGGACGGCAGATGCCCTCAAGGCCAGCGCTACGCGGAAACCAGCACACTACCCCCGTTTTCGCTTGAATTCCACTCGCAGCGGTGGGACAATCGCCTTGTCTCTCTTCACAAACCCCAGGGTAATGCGTTGGCTTAGCTCCGAATTTCGGCGTTGAGGTCTCTCGTGTTTACGTCTGGCGCAGACTGCGCCGCATTGAGTCCGGGACTCGCGGACAGCGGCGCGAGGTCTCATTCCGTGCGGCGGCGAAGGCTTGCAGGTGGACAGAAGCGCCCCCGGGGCTGCTGGGAAACTGGAACGAATTCCAACGGAACGGAGGTTGCAAATCGAATGAGACGGATTCTGAGTTTGGTTGCCGTGTTGCCAATGGTGTTGCTGTTCGGATTTCCCCCTTCCACTTTCGCCCAAAGCGCTCAAGGAGTAATCGCCGGCGCTCGGGGACATATCGTGCTCCCGCAATCGAGCAAGTTCACTGCCGCGGATGCCGGGGTTCGAATGCACACGAACGTGGGCATCTTCGTGCCTGACGAACTCCAGTTTTTGCCGAGCGAACTGCCGCCCGTTCCCGGCTATGGCTTTGAGACGCCCGCCTCCCTCGCTTGCATTTACGGTCTCGTCGCTCCGACGCCGGGTTGCAATCCCAACCTCACTACCAGGAATCCCGGCGGGGGCAGCGGCGTCATCGCGATCGTGGATGCCTTTGACGACCCGAGCGCAGTCTCCGACCTCGCTGCCTACTCTGCGCAATTCGGACTTGCGCCGGCTAACCTCACGGTCGTTTACGCGGGCGGAACCGCGCCGCCCGCCGATCCCACCGGCGGCTGGGAACTCGAGGAGTCTCTCGACATCGAAATGGCCCACGCCATGGCGCCCGGCGCGCATCTTTACCTGGTCGAAGCCAACTCCGACTTGGCCCTCGACCTCTATTCCGCCGTCCTCGTCGCCTCTAACCTGGTTACATGCGGCCAGGCTTCTTGCCCCAAGGGCGGCGCCGGCCGCGGCGAGGTCAGCATGAGCTGGGCGGGAGCTGAGTACAGCGCCGAAACCTCCGTGGATGCGATCTTCCAGCAACCGGGCGTGGTTTACATCACCGGCTCAGGAGATTCCCCCGGAACCTTCTACCCCTGCACATCGCCTTACGTGGTGTGCGTGGGCGGCACGGCCACGGCGCGCAGTATTTTCACCGGCAACTTCCTTTATGAAGTCGCATGGATGGACGGCGGCGGAGGCTTCAGTTACTACGAGCCTCGCCCCTTCTACCAGAACTCAATGGGCCGCACCGCGGGACCAACCCGCGGGACTCCCGACGTAGCGTTTGACGCCAGCCCCAACACCGGCACCTGGATCTACGACAGCAACTTGTATGAAGGCGGGCCGGGCGGATGGTTTGTCGTCTTTGGGACCAGCATCGGCGCGCAGGCGATCGCCGGCATCATCAACGCCGCCGGCCATTTCGCCAACTCGTCAACCGCGGAGCTCACGACGATCTATCTCAACAGCTTCAACCCCTTCGCTTTTAACGATATCAAGCGAGGGTACTGCGGCCCGTACGTGACCTTCGCCGCAAACCCCGGCTGGGATTTCTGCACAGGTGTGGGCAGCCCATCGGGTTACAAGGGGAAGTGACGCCGGGCGATCCGCGACGAGGGCGCGGTGGCACTCGCCGCCTCTACAGTCGCGGAGACTGGTAGCGTAGCGCGGGACCCCGGGGTGGGGGTGCGCGGTTATT
>Ga0335078_10003958_pt1 | contig 22020 bp, 16 predicted proteins | sample Lox_Sample_32_FD_206711 | JGI IMG/M metagenome (GOLD analysis project Ga0335078, IMG submission 206711) | Soil microbial communities from Loxahatchee National Wildlife Refuge, Florida, United States - Lox_Sample_3.2 | ecosystem: Environmental > Terrestrial > Soil > Wetlands | place: USA...
CACCCGCCGGGCTGGCCGCCCGCCGTCGCCCCCTGCGGTGCCACGGTCCGGGGGGAGGCCGGACCTGGGGCTGCCGGTTTCGGGGCTGCCGGTTCTGGGGCGGGTTCTGGGGATGCCGGCCGCGGCAGGTCGGGGGCCGCCTGGCCGGGCTTGCTCGGCCAGGTCGGCGAGGGCCTCGCCGCGGCCCGAACGGGTGCGCAGGACGGTGTAGGCGGCGGCCGCGGCGGCGAACCGGGCCGGGTCGCCGCCGTCGGCCCGGTCGGGGTGGGTGGCGGTGGCCCGCCGCCGCCAGGCGGCCCGGACGTCGTCGTCGGTCAGGCCGTCCTGGGCGGGCAGGCCCAGCGCCGCGAACGGGTCGGTCCTCTCCGGCCCGCTCATCGGTCCTCCGGCCCGAACGCCTCATCCAGCACCGGGCTGACGTCCGGCAGCACGCGCGCATGCGGCCGCACACCCGGTATCGCGGCGGCATCGAGCACCACCGCGCCACCCGCGGCGCCCCCCACGTCGCCCCCAACGCCGGCGCCCCCAACACCGGCTCCGACGGCATCCCCACCAGCAACGTCGCCCGCAGCATCACCAGCAATGCGGCCCACCAGCCGGGTCAGCGCCGGGCCGCTGGCCGGGCCCGCCGGCCGGGGAAGCTCCGCCGGGCCCGCCACCAGCCGCTTGACCTGGACGTAGGTGACACCGCCCCGGTAGATATAGGCGGCCTGGCCGACCGCCAGCCCGCGGATGATCTCGCCATCGACCACCGGCGTGCCACCCGCCCGGGACAGGCCCTCGTGCGCCCACACCGGCGCGGCGAGCAGCCGTCGCGTCGTGTCCACCACGCGGCGCGTGCCCGCCAGCGCGGCGACCGGTTCCGGGTACGGGGTGCGCAGCAGCCAGATCCCGCCGTCTGCCGTGCTCGCCACCCGGTACCGTTCGTCATCGTCGGCGGCCAGCCCCTGCCACGACTGCGCGGACACCTGCACGGCCAGGCCCAGCGACCGGGCTCGCTCGTACAGCTGCCAGATCGGCAGCCGGCGGGACACCGCGCTGAACTCGTCCACCGCGAGCAGGATCTCCCGGCGCCCGTCCGGGCCGCGGGTCGCATACCAGGCCAGCAGGTCGACCAGCGCGCGGGCCTGCGCCTCGGCCACCGTGATCTCGGCGGTGCCCTCCAGGATGCAGTACCACGCGTCGGCGTCGCCGAAGCCACCCGGCCCGTCCAGCCCGCCACCCAGCCGGCGCAGCAGCGTGCGGAACCGCAGCGCCACGTCGCTGACCTGCCGGGCCGCCGCGGGCAGCAGCCCCACCTCACCCAGCGTCCCGGCGTACGCCATCGTCAGCCAGCCGGCGTCCAGCCGGCCGAGGAAATCTGCCGCCGAGGCCGGCGGCCCGCCCGGCGCCGCGACCGCCAGCCGGACGACCTCCTCCAGCACGTCCTGGTAGTAGGCGGCAGCCCCGGTGCCGTGCTCGATCATGTCCACCAGCGTGCTGGTCAGCTGATCCGGCGGCAGCGCCCACAGGGACAGGCTCGCCTCGTCGGGCCAGATCGCGGTGGCCGCCGCACCCGCCGCGCGCAGCACCCGGCGGGCCCGGTCGGCGATCCGCCGCGAGTCGGCGCCGCCCTTGCAGTCCACCACGACCAGCAGCGGGCGGTGCCCGGCCCCGGCCGCGTGCAGCTGCAGCCCACGGCGGAGGAAGCCCGCCCACAGCCGCAGCAGCAGGGTGGTCTTCCCGGTGCCAGTCGTGCCGATCACCACCTGGTGGGAGCGCACCCGGGGGTAGGGAATCACCGCCATCGGCCGCGCCGGGTGCCGGATCGCCCGGATCGTGGCACCAGCGACGATCGAGCCGTTATGCAAAAGCAGGGGCACGGAGCCGGGCGCGGCGATCCGGGCCCGGGCGGTGCGGGCCTGATGCCGCCACTGCCGCCGGTCGAAGGCGGCCGGGGCGCTGGGCGTCAGGCCGCCGCTGCCGGTCTCCAGCGAGTAGATACGCCACGCCCAGGCCAGCCCGCCGGCCAGCAGGCCGAGCGGGATGGCGGCCGGCCCGACGGTGACCGCGGCCAGCAGGTAGCGCCCGGCCCGTACCTCGTGCCACATGGCCAGCCAGGCGAAGTACGGCGCCGCCACGACCTGCGGCCACGGCTGGCCGGCCGCAGCCAGCGCGGCCAGCCAGGCGGCCACCATCGGCAGGCACCACGCGGCCGCCCGGTACAGCTGCCGCGGCGGCCACCCGCGGAACCAGGCGAGGGTGGCGGCATACCCGCCGACCAGGGTCACCGGCAGCGCGAGAAGCAGCAGCGCGGCGAGAGCCGTGCCCCGCAGCAGCCGTCCCGCCAGCCGGATGACCCGGCGCAGCGCGAGCAGCCCGGCGTACCGGCCGATCATGGGCCGGCCTCCGCGGCCGGCGCGGGCCCGCGGCCGGACGGTGCCGGTGCCGCGCGTACCGCTCCCTCGCCGGCCGCCAGCCCCGCGCCAGCGGGCAGACGGCGCACCTCGACCCGGCCGGCCAGGCTGGCGCCCAGCGTGGTGCGCGCGCGGAGCACCACCGGCCGGGCCGCGGCCGAGCAGACATAGAGCACCCGGGCATGCCGGGGCGGCTGGCCCGGGACCCGGACCTCGGCCGCCGGGCAGCCGTAGTCGCCGGTTCTGGTGAGGATCTCGGTCATGATGGCCGCGGTCCGCCGGATCGTCTTGCGGGTGAGCTCCGCCTCGATGGCCCAGCACTCGCCGGCCCAGCCCACGGCCGGGTGCGGCCCGCCGTCGGGCCAGTGCACCTCCCCGTCCGGCAGGTGCTCGCGCACCGGCACCCGGCGGCCCGCGCGGGCGCGTAACCGCCGCTCGCTGCGCCAGTGCGCACCGGCCGCGGGGTAGCTGGCGGTGGACTCCAGAGCCATCCGCACGGCAGTCACCGCGCGCAGGTGCGCGAGCCGCGGCAGCGCGGGGGCGACCGGCTGGTAGGGCAGCCCGCAGGCGGCCAGCCCACCGCGGGTCAGCCAGACCCAGGGACGGCCCGGGCCGAGCCGCGTCATTTCCGCATCACCCTGCTGCCGCCAGCGTGCCACGATGGCCCGGGCGCCGGCTTCGCTGGTCCCCAGCCAGGCGGCCAGCTGATCGAGCTGCACGCCGTACATGTCGGCGGTGAATAACAGCCCGGTGACGTCCCGCTCACTCACAGCTCTACTACATCACGCCGCGGGATACGCGGTTAAGGGCCATCTGGGCGGTTTCCCGGCCCCTTCCCGGGTAACTGATGGCCGGAAAACGCCGCACACCCTGGCGCTGACGTGCGCGGTAAGGCAGAATTCATCGCGGGAACGCGGAAATTTAAGTGACCCATCAGTTCGCTGATACGCAGTCACGCATAAGCTGTTCACCGGCGCAGATCGCTCGGCGGGCCGCGCTGAGGTCGTTGGGGAAGACGCACCTCGGTCGCTCGCAGGGAGGTCTGGTGTCAGTCAACGGAGTGCTGCAGGTCCATTCCGCACCCCCGGCGCTGTGCCCGCACATTGAGTGGGCGGTGGCCGGGATTCTTGGTGCGCCGGTAAATCTGTCCTGGGTCGGTCAGCCCGCCGCGCCCGGGGCGGTGCGCGGCGAGCTGGTCTGGTCGGCCCGGCCGGGCACCGCGGGGGAGATCATGTCCGCGCTGGCCGGGTGGAACCGGCTGCGCTTCGAGGTCACCGAGGAGGCCAGCCCCGGCTGTGACGCGGTCCGCTACAGCTACACCCCCGCCCTCGGCATGTTCTCGGCGGTGACCAGCGCCACCGGGGACATCATGATCACGGAAAACCGGCTGCTGGCCGCCATGACGGTGGCCGCCGGGGCACGGTCCGGGGTGCCGGCCGCCAGCACGGCGTCGCTGGAAGCCGAGCTCGACCGGCTGCTCGGCCGCGCCTGGGACGCGGAACTCGAGCCGTTCCGGTGCGCCGCCGAGGGCGCGCCGGTCCGCTGGCTGCACGCCACCGGCTGACCCTCACGGCGCCCCGCGGGGGGCCTTAGACTCAGGCGCGTGACGCAGCCAGCCGCAGCAGAGCGCCAGCAGGTGATCCTGGACTGCGACCCGGGCATCGACGACGCGCTGGCGATCGCGTTCGCCTGCGGTCACCCCGGCCTGGACCTCGCCGGGCTGACCACGGTGAGCGGCAACGTGGACCTGGCCAAGGTCACCCGGAACGCGCTCAGCGTGCTGGAACTGGCGGGCCGCCCGGATGTGCCGGTGGTGGCGGGGAGCGGGCGGCCGCTGCTCCGGCCGCGGCTGGATGTGCGGGGCGTGCACGGGGAGTCGGGGCTCGGCGCGGCCGAGCTGCCGCCCGCCCGGGCCACCGCGGCCGGCGGCCACGCGGTGGAGTTCCTCCTCGACACGATCGGCGCCGCCCCGGGTGAGATCACCCTGGTCGCGGTGGGCCCGCTGACCAACATCGCGCTGGCGCTGCGCCGTGAGCCGCGGCTGGCCGGCTGGGTGCGCGACTTCGTGATCATGGGCGGGTCAACGGGCCGGGGCAACGTCACCCCGGCCGCGGAGTTCAACATCGCGGCCGATCCCGAGGCCGCGGCGATCGTGTTCGGCGCCGGGTGGCGGGTGACCATGGTCGGGCTGGACGTGACCCTGCAGGCCCGGGCCACCCGGGACATCCAGGACCGGATGCGTGGTCTGGGCCGGCTCGGCGCCAGCCTGCTGCTGCCCGGGCTGGTGGGCTATACCGGCGAGCCCGAGCAAGGCGACGCGGTGGCGGGCGGGCCCCCGGTACACGACGTGTGCGCGGTGGCCCTGGTGGCCGCGCCGGGCCTGTTCAGCGGCGGGCCGGCCCGGGTGGAGGTGGAAACCGCGGGGCGGTGGACGGCCGGGATGACGGTGACCGACTTCGCCGCGCCGGAGTCGTCCCGCAACGCGCTGGCCGTGACCTCGGTGGACGTGCCCGCGTTCTGGGACCTGGTACTCGGCGCCTACCAGCGCATTCCCGCGGCACACGAGCCGGTCTGAGCCGGGGGCCCGCTCAGCTGGTCTCCAGGGCCACCTCGATGTTGCCCCGGATGGCCCGGGAGTAGGGGCAGATCTGGTGCGCAGACCCGGCCACCCGCGCCGCGGTGTCCGCGTCCACCCCGGGGATGGACACCTTGAGCGTGACGGCCAGCCCGTACCCGCCGTCCCCCGTGGTGCCGATGGACACGTCCGCCTCGACCAGCGAGTCGGACGCGTCCACGCCCGCGCGGCGGCCGGCCGAGATGAGCGCGCTCTGGAAGCTGGCCGCGTAGCCCGCTCCGAACAGCTGTTCGGGATTGGTGCCGCCGCCCGGCCCGCCCAGCTCCGTGGGCGGCCGCAGGTGCACGTCGAGCAGGCCGTCGTCGGACACCGCATGACCCGACCGGCCCCCGGTGGCCAGGGCCCGGGCGGTGTAGAGCGGCTTGACGAGCGGGGTCGGGCCAGCCGGAGACGCCACGGTTCCTCCCGGAAGTCAGCTGGGCGCTACCTCCCGGGCCCTTACCCGCCGCACCGGCCCGCATGCCGCGGGCCCCAGCGCTACGTCGCGGCAGCGGCGGGACGGCGCCAGACGCGGGTGAACAGGAAGGCCAGCGCGTACAGCACGCCGACCAGGATCAGCAGGAACCGGTAGCCGGTGATCAGGGCCAGGTATTCCAGCGCGCCGCCGACCATCGCGCCCAGCAGGTTCGCGGCGAACGCGGTCGTCGTGGTCTCCACGTCGCTGAACCGCTGGGCGAAGATGAGGTTCGCGATGTAGACCGGGGCAAAGGCCAGCGCCCCGCCGGCCAGGAACCGGCCCGCAATGGGCAGGCTGACCAGGTCGCCCTGCGGGATCAGCCAGGTCAGCACCAGCGACCCGATCAGCGCGGCGTACAGCACCCACGGCGGTGGCAGCTTGACATGCCGGGCGGTCTCCACGGCCAGATACACCGCGACCAGGATGGCCGCCGTGACCAGCGCGTTCACCAGCCAGGTACTGCCGAACAGCAGGGCGAACTGGACGATGTTCTTGGTCTCCAGGAGCAGGAACGCCGCGCCCATAAAGGCCAGGTCGATGTACCCGGTCATCCGGCGCAGCGAGCCACGGTCGCTGCCGATCCAGATAAACAGCACCGAGGCGGCCAGGATCGCGATCAGCATCCAGATGTAGGTGCTGGGAATGGTGTTTTTGAGCAGGTAGGGGAACGGGTGGTCGTCGGTGGCGGGGGCCACGTGCTGCCCGCGCCACAAGGTGGTGCAGTTCGGCACCGGGCCGGACGGCCTGTCGGTCAGCACGGCCAGCCTGCGGCCACCCAGCGGCGGCCCCACCTGCGCGCACGGGGTCCGGCCGAACGCCTCTTCCATCGAGGTGGCGTACCGGTTGAACAGGTGGTTGGAGTAGTAGTTGTACATGGCCATGGTCCCGCCCGGAGCCAGATGGGCCCGGGCCGCCTGGAGCGACTGCAGGGTGAGCAGGTAGCTCTCCAGCCGCAGGTTGGACTGGCCGTTGACCGCGGTCAGCGAGTCGGGCAGGGCGAACAGGATCAGGTTGTAGTGCTGCCTGGTGTTCTGCAGGTAGGCCCGGCCATCGGCGATGTGCGTGGTCACCCGCGGGCTGTCGTACGGGTGGTTGGGGTGCTCGCTGCGGCCGATCCGGGCCAGCACCGGGTCGATCTCCACCGCGTCCACGTGCTGCGCGCCCTCGGACAGCGCGACGGCCACGTCGTTGCCGGTGCCCGCCCCGATAATCAGCACGTTCTTCAGCGAGGACCGGGTGACGTGCTGATACGGGTAGAAGTAGAACTTCTTCTGCTCGTGCAGCACGGTCAGCGAGCGGGCCGCCTGGTACGGGATGTTGTTCGCGGACACGTACAGCGCGGGATGGTCGCCGCCGACGAGGTTCGCCGAGATCTTGTAGTACGGCGACCAGTGCTGGTTCGGCACGGCCGACTCCACCGCGAGGATGATCACCGCGGCCGCGCAGGCCGCGTACTGCCACCACCTCGCGTACCGCCAGCCCAGCAGCACCACCAGGCCACCGGCGGCGATCACTCCCCAGGCGACCGGCGGCAGTTCCAGGAACGACAGCAAGGTGAACACCGCGATGCCGAGGATGCTGCCGAAGATGTCCAGCCGGTAGGCCTTCAGCGGCTGGAACGTCACGAACATCCGGGCCACCGCCTGCCCGAAGCCGGCCATCACCGCGGTGCTCAGCACGAAGATGACGGCCAGGCTGAGCGGGCGGGGGAGCGCGGCCATGCCGAACTGCCCACGGTAGGGATGCGGGCCGGACAGCGAGGCCAGGATGACCGGGAAGGCCAGCACGAAGCCGACGAGGGCGACCAGCGCGAGCGGCGCCCAGCGCACGAAGTCGCGGCGGGATTTCGCGTTCAGGAAGCCGATGCCGATACCCAGGAAGCTCGCCAGCAGCACGAAGTTGGTGGCGTTGGTGACGTAGACGTTGTTCGCCGCGGTCCACCTGATCAGCGCGAGCTCCACGAACAGCATCAGGAAGCTGGCGAAGCCCAGCATGACCGGGCTGCTGGGCGGGGTGCGGCCGGCCGCGGCGGTCGCGGCCGGCTGGCCAGCCGGGGCGGCGGTCGCGTGCCCGCCCCGCGGCGGCCCGGCCGACGCGTCCAGAGCCTGGATTTCGGTCTGCTCGGCGAGGCTTTCGGAGCGTTCGTTGGGAGGCATAGGTCACCGATCGTAGGTGGCGGGCGCACCGCAAGCTGGGCATTCGACGGAATTAGGCGACCGTTCTGTGGCCGGTCCATGGGCCTGGGCAGGAATGCCCTTTACCCGTGCATCCGCTCAGTATTCCAACCCGCCGAGGCCGGGCGGGCGAGACCCCCAGCAAGCCACGCGGAAAACAGCGCGGCGGCTTCGCCCGGCACCCGGCCGGCGGCCGTGGCCCAGCCCTGGCTGAGCCGGGCGGCCTGCACCGGGCTCAGTGGCGGGTCGGTGGCGCGCAGCCAGTCCGCGGTGATCGGCTCGGTGGCTTCCGGGTGAAACTGCAGCCCCACGTGCGGGCCGGCCGCGAACGCCTGCACCGACGCGCCCCCGGTGGCCAGCTCGGCCGCGCCGGCCGGGAGGTCGAAGCCGTCCTGGTGCCAGGACAGCCACGGGCCGCTGGCCAGGCCCGGATGCTGGCTGGTAACGCAGACCCAGCCGATCTCCGGCCGGGTGAGCCGGTACACCCGGGCGCCGAGCACGCGGGCCAGCACCTGGCCGCCAAAGCAGATGCCGAGCACCGGGACGCCGTCGTCCAGCGCCCGGGCTACCAGGGCCAGCTCGCCGGCCAGCCAGGGCAGCGTGTCGTCGAACGCGGTCTGCTCCGAGCCGAGCACGACCACCCCCGCATACCCGGCCAGGCTGGCCGGCAGCACGTCCCGTTCCGCGGGCCGCGCCGTGTCCAGGGCCAGCCCACGGCGCCGGGCCCACGGGCCGAGCAGACCGGCCGGCGCGGACCGCTCGTGCTCGACGACGAGCAGCCGGTCAGCCGCGTCCATCCGCGGTCACAGCGGGATGTTGCCGTGGCTGCCGCGCGCCTGCGGCGCGGCGGCGATGGCCCGGGCGATCGCGCTCCGGGTCGCGGCGGGGTCGATGACCTCGTCGATCACGCCCAGCTCCCGGGCCCGGGCCAGCCCACCTGCTTCCCGCTGGTGCTCGGCGGCCAGCTTGGCCTCGGCCTCCTGCAGCTGGTCGGCGGGCACCTCGGCCAGCGTCCGCCGGTTCAGGATGCGCACCGCCGCGACCGCGCCCATCACCGCTATCTCCGCGCCGGGCCAGGCAAACACCCGGGTCGCGCCCAGCGCGCGGGAGTTCATCGCGATGTAGGCGCCGCCGTAGGCCTTGCGGGTGATCAGGGTCACCCGGGGCACCGTGGCCTCGGCGAACGCGTGCAGCAGCTTCGCGCCCCGGCGGACCACGCCATCCCACTCCTGGCCCAGCCCGGGCAGGTAGCCGGGCACGTCCACGACGACCACCAGCGGCACGCCGAACGCGTCGCACATCCGGACGAACCGGGCCGCCTTCTCCGCCGAGGTGGAATCCAGGCAGCCGCCCAGGCGAAGCGGGTTGTTCGCGATCACGCCCACCGTCCGGCCGGCCATCCGGCCGAGCATCGTGACCACGTTCGGCGCCCACCGGGCGTGCAGCTCGATGCCGGGCTCATCCAGCAGCCCGGCCAGCAGCGGGTGCACGTCGTACGCCCGGCGCACCGACTCGGGCAGCAGCGTGTCCAGCGCGGGCCCGTCCGCCTGCCGGGCGAGCAGGCCCAGGTCCATCTCCTGCTGCCGCCCGAACAGCAGGGCGAGCTGCCGGGCCCGGCTCAGCGCGTCGGCGTCGGTGGCCGCGACCAGGTGCACCACGCCGGATCGGCGGCTGTGTGGCTCCGGGCCGCCCAGCCGGGCCATGTCCACGTCCTCGCCGGTAACGCTGCGCACCACATCCGGTCCGGTGACGAAGATGCGGCCGTGGTCGGACAGGATGACCACGTCGGTCAGGGCCGGGCCGTACGCGGCCCCGCCGGCCGCCGCGCCGAGCACCACCGAGATCTGCGGGACCACACCCGAGGCCCTTGTCATCGCGGCGAACACGGTGCCCACCGCGTGCAGGCTCTCCACACCCTCGCGCAGCCGCGCCCCGCCGGAGTGCCACAGCCCGATCACCGGCACGCCCTGCGCGATGGCCTCGTCGTAGGCGGCCACGATGGCGGCGCAGCCCTGGCTGCCCATGGCGCCGCCCTGGACCCGGGCGTCACTGGCGAACGCGACCGCGGGCATCCCGTCGATGGTCCCGGTGGCCGCGACCGCCCCGCTGTCGTCGTGCGGGGTCAGCAGCTCGACCGACCTGGCGTCGAACAGCGACTCGAGCCGGACTTCCGGATCGCGGGAGATGACCGGCGGGCCGGCCGCGGCCCGCGGCTGGCCGGTGGCTGGCTGGGCGGCAGCGGGGGTGCGGCTCTCGGTAACGGTCACGGGGGCCTCCTTGCTGGTAGCGGGAGAGCGGGGTGGCGGGTGGGACCCTAGGCGGCGGTGAAGGCGAGCGTGACGTTGGCGCCGCCGAAGCCGAACGAGTTGTTCAGCGCGGCCATCGGGGCGCTCGTATGCGGGGCCAGCTTCCGTGGCTCGGTGGCGATGTCCACCCCGGCGTCCTCCGGGTCGTCCAGGTTGATCGTGGGCGGCGCCAGGTGCTCGCGCAGAGCCAGGATCGTGGCCACCGCCTCGACCGCGCCAGCCCCGCCGAGCAGGTGCCCGGTCATCGACTTGGTGGCCGAGACCACGACCCCGCTGGTGGCGGCGCCGAGGGCGCGGGCGATCGTCTGCCCCTCGACCACGTCCCCGGCCGGGGTGGCGGTGGCGTGCGCGTTGACGTGCACGATCTGTTCCGGCTCCAGCCGGGCATCGGCGACGCAGTTCTGGATGGCGCGCAGGATCCCGGTGCCCTCCGGCTCGGGCTGCGCGATGTGGTGCGCGTCGGCGGAGTAACCCACCCCGGCGGCGACCGCATGCACGGTGGCGCCCCGCGAGGCCGCGTGCTCCGCGGACTCCAGCACCACCATGCCCGCGCCCTCACCGAGCAGGAAGCCATCCCGGCCCTTGTCGAACGGCCGGGAGGCCGCCTCCGGCTCGTCGTTGCGGGTGGACAGCGCCCGCATCGCGGCGAACGCGGCGATGTTCAGCGGGATGATCGCGGCCTCGGTGCCGCCGGCCAGCACCACATCGGCCCGGCCGGAACGGATCATCTCGATGGCGTAGCCGATGGCCTCGGCGCCGGACGCGCACGCGCTGACCGTGGTGTGCACCCCGGCCCGCGCGTTCAGCTCCAGGCTGAGCCAGCCGGCCGAGCCGTTGGGCATGAGCATCGGCACGGTGAACGGGGACAGCCGCTGCCAGCCCTTGTCGTTCATCGTGTCGTAGGCGGCGATGGTCGAGGCCACGCCGCCGATCCCGCTGGACACCACGACGCCGAGCCGGAACGGGTCCACCTCCGGCGCTCCCGCGTCGGCCCAGGCCTCACGCGCGGCGACCAGCGACAGCTGCTCGCAGCGGTCCAGCCGCCGGGCCTGCACCCGGTCCAGGGCCGTCGCCGGATCGACCGCCGCCGGGGCCGCGATCTGCACCGGCAGCGGCACGGGCGACCAGTCAGCGGGGAGCTTGCGCGCCCCGCTGCGGCCGGCCAGCAGCGATTCCCAGGTGTCGGCCACGTTGCCGCCGACCGGCGTGGTTGCGCCGAGCCCGGTGACGACGACGCGTGGTTGATCTGCCCGCACTGTGAATCGCTCCTCTTTCCTGCGAGGTGCGCCCGCATCGCGGGGGCGAAGGCGCACCGGTGGGCGTGCCGAAAGGCGGCCGTGGTGACTCAGGCCGACACTTCCGCGCTGCGCACGTAGGTCACGACGTCCCGCACGGTCTTGAGGTTCTTGAGCTGGTCGTCCGGGATCTCCACGCCGAACTTGTCCTGCGCCGCCACCGCGATCTCCACCATGGACAGCGAGTCGATGTCGAGGTCATCGACGAAGCTCTTGTCCGGGGTGACCTGGTCCGCGGGGACGCCGGCGACCTCGTCGACGATCTCGCCGAGTCCTGCAAGGATCTCCTGCTCAGTCATGGCCATGGGATGCGTTCTCTCTTCCTGTGTTTGCCTGTGTCGATGTGGTCGGCCCCGGGCGTCCGCCCGGGGCCACGGCGCGGTCAGGGTACCTTGACCACCTGTGCGGCATAGCTGATCCCGGCCCCGAAGCCGAGCAGCAGGACCGGTGCCCCCGACCCCAGTTCGCCGCGCTCGATCATCGCCGACAGGGCCAGCGGGATCGAGGCGGAGGACGTGTTGCCGGAGTAGATGATGTCCGTGGCCACCCGGGCCTGGGGTGCGCCGATCTTCCTGGCGATGGCCTCGATGATCCGCAGGTTGGCCTGGTGCGGCACGAACGCCGCCAGCTCGCCGGGGTCGACCCCGGCTCGCGTGCAGGCCTCCCGGGCCACCGGGTGCAGCGCCGTGGTCGCCCAGCGGAACACGGCCTGGCCCTCCTGGAAGATGTACGACTGGCGGTCCTTGACGTAGATCTTGTCCGCCATGTTCCCGTCGCTACCCCAGACGACCGGGCCTATACCCGGGTCGGCTGGATCGTCGCCAGCCGGCCCGACCACGGCGGCGCCCGCGCCGTCGGCGAAGATGATGCAGGTGGACCGGTCGGTCCAGTCCACCCAGTGGGAGAGCTTCTCCGCGCCTATCACCAGCACGTGCTCGGCCGTGCCCGCGCGCACCGCATCGCTGGCCATGCCCAGCGCGTAGCAGAACCCGGCACAGGCGGCGTTCGCGTCGAACGCGCCGGGCGCCATGATGCCAAGCCGGGTGGCCACGGTGGCCGCCGTGTTCGGGATCATCACCTCGGGGGTGCAGGTCGCCACGATGACCAGATCGATGTCGGATGGGGACAGGCCGCTGGCGGCCAGCGCCTTGCCGCCGGCCGCGGTCGCCATGTCGGCCACGCTCTCGTCGGGCCCGGCTATCCGGCGGCTGGCGATGCCCACCCGGCTGCGGATCCACTCGTCGCTGGTGTCCACCGTCTGGGCCAGCTCGTCGTTGGTGACCACCCGGGTGGGCTGATACCCGCCGAACGCCAGGATCCGCGCACCGGCTCTGCCCTCGGCGAGTCGCATCTGAGTGATTCCTTCCCGTTCGGCGTGGTGTGGCTGGTCGGTGGGTTGCCGCTGGTCCGTGTGGTTCCGGCACTACCCGTGCGGTGCCGGTTCATCGATCACGGCGGGACTGAATCAGCCGGGCTCGGGCTGCAGCCGGACCAGCGGCTGGCCGGCGCTCACCGGGTCACCGTCCTCGACCAGCCACTCGATGATCCGCGCCGGGAACGACGGGGTGATCACGTGGCGGCCACCGCGCTGCTCGACATGCCCGATCTCCGCGCCGGGGGCGAGCGCCGCGCCGGCCGCAGCGGGCGGTGGGTCACCCGGCGCCACGCGGAAGGTGCCGGACAGCGGCGCGACGATCAGCCGCCACTCCGGAGCCTCCTGCCCCTCGGAGTGCACATACCCCGTGGCGTGCTCGCCGATCAGCGACTTGGCCGCGGTCAGGTCGTCGGGGGTCTTGACGGCGGTCAGCGCCAGGCCGGGCAGGGCCCGGCGGGCCAGCCCGGTCAGCGTGCCGGCGGGCGGCAGCTCGAGGAACCCGGTGATGCTGAGCCCGGCGATCTCCCGCATGCACAGGTTCCACCGGACCGGCGCGCTGACCTGGGTGATGATCCGCTCCAGCCAGTCCGCGCCGGACGCCGTGACGGCCCCGTCCCGGTTGGACAGCAGTGGCAGCACCGGGTCGCTGACCTTGATGCTGGCGGCCGCCTCGCGCAGCACATCTACGGCCGGGGCCATGTGCTCGGTGTGGAAGGCGCCGGCCACCTGGAGCGGGCGCAGCCGGGCCCCCGCGGGCGGGTCGGCGGCGAACGCAGCGAGCTGGTCCAGGGTGCCGGCCGCCACCACCTGGCCCGCGCCGTTGATGTTGGCGGGGGTGAGCCCGTGCGCGGCGATCGAGTCGAGCACCCCGGCCTCGTCGCCGCCGAGCACGGCCGTCATGCCGGTGGGCTGCTCGGCGGCGGCCTGGGCCATGGCCTGCCCCCGGACCCGGACCAGCCGCATGGCGTCGTCCGCGCTGAGCACGCCGGCGATGACACCGGCCGCCAGTTCGCCGACGCTGTGCCCGGCCGCGGCGATGCTGTGCGCGCGGGCCGCCTGCAGCGAGCCGAACAGCGTCTCGGCCGTGGCTATCGCGGCCGCGACCAGCAGTGGCTGGGCGACCGCGGTGTCCCGGATCTCGTCGGCGCTGGCGGTGGTCCCCATCGTGATCAGGTCGAGGCCGATCAGGTCGGACCAGGCCGCGAGACGGTCAGCGAAGCCGGGCAGTTCGAGCCAGGGGGCCAGGAAGCCGGGGGTCTGGGCACCCTGGCCCGGGGCGGCGATGACGAGCATGCATTTACCCTGCACTGTAGAAGTCCGCTAGGTCGGTGGCGAAGAGCACGAAGTTTGACCGGGAGAGTTTGTAGGACTCCGCCAAGCTATGTGCGTTTGTGCATCAGATGGCCGAGCACGAGCGCGACCCAGAGGGTGAATCCGGCCCGCCCGTCGGACGGGGTGAGCCCGGTCAGCTCGCTGACCCGGCGCAACCGGTAACGCACCGTGTTGGGGTGCACGAACAGCATCCGGGCGGTGGCCTCCAGCGAGGAGCCCTGCTCCAGGTAGGTGCTCAGCGTGTCGAGCAGCGCGGTGCCGCCGTGCCGCAGCGGCTCGTACAGCTGGCTGACGAGCTCGGCCCGGGCCGCCTCGTCGCCGTCGAGCGCGCGCTCCGGGAGCAGCTCGGTAGCCAGCACCGGGCGGGGCGAGTCGGGCCAGCCTGGCGCCGCGCGCAGCCCGGCCAGGGCGGCCGCGGCCGAGCTGGCCGCGGCCTGCAGGTCGGCCACGGGGGGCCCGACCACCACCGGGCCGGGCCCGAACCGCCCGGCCAGCTGCTCGGCCACGGCCAGCGGGTGGTCGGCGCCGCCCAGCACCACCACCAGCCGGGTGCCGTGCACCCCGGCCAGCAGGTCCAGCCGGGACCGCCGGACCATCGACCGCAGTTCCTCGATCAGCCCTTCGGGCTCGCTGTCGTCGGCGCAGCCGACGATCACCGCGACCGGCGTGTGCGACCAGTTCAGCGCCGAAGCCCAGGACTGCAGCCCCTCGCCCATCTCGCCGCGGACCAGCGAGTCGACCACGAGGGCTTCCAGCCGGGCGTCCCAGGCGCCGCGGGCCTCCGCGGTCCGCGCGTAGACCTGGGCGGCCCCGAAGGCGATCTCCCGGGTGTAGCGGAGCACCGCCTCGCGCAGCTCCGCCTCGCCACCGGGCGCGGCCAGCTCGTCGACCCGGGCCTCCACCACGTCGATGATGACCCGCACCATCTCGACGGCCTGCTGCAGGCTGACCGCGCGGGCCAGTTCTCGCGGTGCGGTGCCGAACACCTCGACGGCCACCGGCGGGCGCCCCCGCTTCGGGTGCTTCACCCAGTCCACGAACGCGGCGATGCCGGCCTGGGCGACCAGGCCGATCCAGGACCGGTTCTCCGCGGACATCGCGCGGAACCACGGCAGCCGCTGGTCCATCGAGGCCATCGCCGCGGTGCCGAGCGAGCCCATGGCGCGCTCCAGCCGCTGCACGGTCTCGGCCCGGACCCGGCCGGGTGCGGCCCCGGGGCCGTCCCCGCCGCCCGTCTGGCGCACTGCCGTCATCCCCCCAGCGTGCCATGACCTGGCCAGGCCGTGCGCCACGGTGCGCACCCGGCCTGGCCCGGGACGGCGCGGGTCAGCCGAGGATCACCTGGTCGGCGCCGAAGTCGGCGACGAGCACCAGCCGGCCGCCCAGCGCCTGCACGTAGCCAGCCAGCGTGCGCACCTCGGCGGCGCCCGGGTCGGCCCGCTCGATCGCGGACACCCGCTCCTGGCGGACGCCCAGCCGGCTGGCCAGCTCGGCCTGGGTCACCCCAGCCTGGCGGCGCAGCTCGCCGGGCTGGCGCGGCAGTACCCGGGTGGCCAGGTCGAAGGCAGCCACCTGGATGCTCTCGGCCTTGCCCTGGAAGAACTCAGCCAGGAACGACTCGGCCGGCTGCGGCGGGCCGGGCTGGCCGCGCCCCGCGTGGTCCCGCACGGCCCGGTAGCGGGCCTGGGCAACCGGGATCAGCTCGTCGGGCCGGCCGCGCAGCGGGCTCGCGGTGGGCCCGGCGGCCAGCAGCAACGCCACCGGGGACGGGTCACCCAGCGGGCCGCCGTCCTGCACGGTGAACAGGATGCGCTGGGCCTGCCGGGCCGGCCAGCCGCATCTCAGCTCCAGCAGCGTGGCTTCGGGCTGGCCGGCCCGGCCCGGCCCGGCAGGCCCCGGGGCCGCCCGGCCCGGCTCCGGGACCGCCGCCTGCCCGGGCCCTGAGGCGGCCGCGCCGCTGGGCGGCGCTTCCCCGCTCAGCGCGGCGCCGATCGCGGTGATGCTGCTGGCCAGGTCCTGCGCGGTGTCGTCGGCGGCTGGATAGGGCGCCCCGGTGTCCGCGGACCCGTCAGCGAACTCGGCATAGGCGTGGTTGATCACTCGCTGCGCCTGAGCGACCGTGTAGCTGGCCTTCAGGGCTTCCTTGCGGGAGCGGAACTCAGACACCCAGGTCTGCAGCTGCCGCGCGCCCGCGCTGAGCCTGGCTTCCTCCATGCCCAGCCGGGCATGCTGGTCACGCAGCTCGTGCAGGGGCTGGGTCGGCTGCGTGCTGCCCCCGGCCGAGGCGAGCTGGCTGATCTGCACTTCGAGCCGTTTCCGGGCCGCGGCCACCTCGGCCACCGCCCGGCGCACCTCGCTCAGCTGGCCGAGCAGGCGCTGATAGCTGCCCTCCAGCGCGGCGCGGGGATCTGGCTGCGCGGCCGTCCGGGTGGGCACGACCAGCGGCGGGCCGACCCGCTCGCCCTCGGTGAGCAGCACGGTGATCGCCGCGCCAGCCCGCCGGGCCCGGGCCGGGTCGCGCAGCCGCAGCTCCGCCAGCCAGGCGGTTAACTCGGGGACCAGCCGGACCAGGTAACTCATGTGGGCCTCCGGGCCGCGGGCCGCCGGCACCCGCCCCGCCAGCAGCCAGCATCAGAATTCAGTACCCAAGCATACTGAAATCAGCCCGCCTGCCCCAGCCCGCCCGTTCCGCCCCGCCCGCTCCCACTGCGTGGCTGCGTCATCCATGCACTCCGCCGGGCCGGGCCGCACTGCGTGAATGTGGCAGCGATGCAGTCCTGGCTACGTGGTTGTGGCAGCCATGTAGTTGGGCGGGGGGAGGGGGCGGGCGGGGAGGGGGGAGAGAGCAGTGCGGGGTGGGGCTGGGCATGACGCAGGCCGGCTGCCCGGTGCTGGGGTCCGGGCAGCCGGCCTGGCTGGCGACGGGTCAGCCGTCGCCCATGCCCTGGGCGGGGGGCGTCGGGGTCGGCGTCGCCGTCGCGCCGCTGTCAGCCGGGGTGGTGGCGGTGTCGGTCGGCGCGGCGGTGGGGTCCGCCGGCGCGGTCGCGGTCGCGGTGTCCGTCGGCGCCGCGCCGGTCGCCGTGGCGGTGGGCGTGGCGGTCGGCGCGGCGGTGGCGCTGTCCGTCGGGGTCGCGCTGGGCTGCACCCCGCCGGGCAGGGTGCCGATGGCCAGCTTGCTGAACGTGGCCCCGGTGGCCACGCCGTTATCGTCCAGCGTCGGCTGGACCGGGTTGGGCGCGTTCAGCAGGGCGCCGCAGCCCATGTTGTCGAACGAGCTGGCCAGCCGCGCGGCCAGGAACGTGAACAGGTTGTTGCCCGTGTCCGGGACGGGCGTCGCGAAGCTGGTGAACTGCTGCTCGTCGCGCTGGATGCGCCGCATGCCGATGTTCATCATGTGCTTGCAGTAGTTCGCCGGGGTGTCCGAGTTCTGGCCCGCGGCCAGCAGGGGCTGGCCCACGCCGACCCGGAACGCGTTGGTCTTGGCCGTGCTGTACTGCCCATCGACCAGGGTCATCGGGTCGTTCAGCGGGATCCGCGCGACCGGTGGCTGCTGGTCGGCCGCGGCCAGCAGTTCGTCGGTGATCTGCGAACCGGACAGGCCGGCCTGCGCGGTCCGGTCGCGGAACTGGTACGGCGTACAGCCGAGCGCCGGGTCCATGAACTTGTTGACCAGCGCGTTGTCGCTGCCGTTGTTGACCGGGGTGGCCCCGGCCAGGTCGGCCGCGTTCTGCGGCGAGTCCTGGGCGGTCCGGCCGTCCGCGGTCATCAGGTAGGTGGTGACCACGTTGTCGCTCTGGTCCTGGTCCACCACGGCGAAGTCACGCACGGTGGGGCAGGGCAGCCCGTCATTGCCGGTGGCCAGCGCGGGGATCTTCAGCAGGCCGCGGGCGATGGCCTGGTTGGCCGCCTGGTAGAAGGCCGGGCTGTTGCAGTAGGCGACCTGGCTGAACAGGGACCCGCCGAGGCCGTTGGTGCAGTTCCCCTGCTGCAGCGAGTCCCCGGTGCCGGTCAGCAGCAGGTTGCCGCCGTTGAAGCCGAACATGATGGCGACCACGCCGTGGCGCGGCAGCCGGATCGGGGCCGGGCTGGCGGCGGGCGTGGTGCCCTGGGTGATGACCAGCGGGTTGTACACGCGAATGCGGCCGTTGCGCGGGTTGAGAATGTCCGCCTCGACGAACGCCTGCAGGTCCGGGTTGGACATCTGGCAGCCGTCACCCAGGACGTACGGGGTGGTCAGGCCGCGGGCGGTGAGCGGGCGGGCGGGCACCTGGAGCGTGCAGTTGGTGGAGTCGGCTGCCTCGTCGGCCGTCTGGTTCAGGTTCATGGCCGTCCCGTCGGGACCGGTGACCTGGCCCCCCGGGGTCTGCCCCCCGGTCCCGAGGTGATGGTGGCGGAACCCGGACCCGTGTGCGGTGAGGTTCAGCCCGGCCGGGCTGGGGTGGTTGACGACCTTGATGCCGACGACGATGCCTGCCGCCAGCGGTACGGCGATGAGCGTGGCTATGAGCGCTGGGCGTGTCCGTGAGGTTCGCCGCCAGGTAGCACTACGCCAGACCTGCATTCGTGTCCGCCTCCAAGTTCAGCCCCGCCCCAAATGCCTTCGGTCGGTCACGTTAGACCTCCTGAGAGCGAAAATTCAGGAAAACCGTAATGAAAGTGGAACGCATTTGCCCGGCTCAGCATGGACCGCTCTGGCCAGCACGGATGTCAAGCCTGGACGGCCCTCCAGGGCTGCGGCGACTACGAAGCGAAATCTAACTGTGATGGGCCGTAAGGGGGGCCGTAAGGGGTTGCGGACGCCACTGTCACCGTCTGGTAGCCGGGCGGATGGTACACCGCACGTGTTAAGCAATACGCAGCTTGTCGCCAATCCTTATAGATGTATTACGAGATGGGCGAAAGGGCTGCATCCGGTGACCCGACCGTGCTAAGGCCAGCAGCAGCGAGGCCGCGGCCAGCGCGAACGCGGGCCGCGGCCTCCCCGGTGGCCAGCTCAGCTGTCCTTGGCCAGCGCGGTGCTGACCGGGATGTCCAGGCCGTACTTGTCGATGGCCTGGCTCAGCGCCTCCGGCTTCACCTCGCCCCGCCGGGCCAGCTGGCTGAGCACGGCCAGCGTGATCGACTCGGCGTCCACGTGGAAGAACCGGCGGGCCGCGGCCCTCGTGTCGGAGAAGCCGTATCCGTCGGTGCCCAGCGAGCTGAACGGGGCCGGCACCCAGCGGGCGATCTGGTCCGGGACGGCGCGGATCCAGTCGCTGACCCCGACCACCGGCCCGGGCTGGCCGTCCAGCACCTGGGTGACGTACGGCATCTGCGGCTCCGCGTCCGGGTGCAGCATGTTCCACTCCTCGCAGCACAGCGCGTTGCGCCGCAGCTGCGTCCAGGAGGTCGCCGACCAGACGTCGGCCGCCACACCCCAGTCCTCGGCCAGCAGCCGCTGCGCCTCCAGGGCCCAGCGCATGGCCACGCCGGAGGCCAGGATCTGCGCCCGGGGATGATCGCCGTTCCCGTTCCCCGCACCGCTGGGCAGCCCGGGTGCGGTCGCGTACCGGTACAGCCCGCGCAGCACCCCCTGCTCCAGCGCCTCGCTGCCGCCCGGGTAGCCGGTGGGCTCGGCCGGCTGCACGTAGGGCTCGTTGTACACGGTCAGGTAGTAGAAGATGTCCTCGCCGTCCGGGTGGCCCTCGGTCGGCCCGTACATCCGGCGCAGCCCGTCCTTGACGATGTAGGACAGCTCGTAGGCCCAGGCCGCGTCGTAGGCGACGCAGGCCGGGCTGACCGAGGCGAGCAGCAGCGAGTGCCCGTCGTTGTGCTGCAGGCCCTCGCCGGTCAGCGTCGTGCGCCCGGCCGTGGCCCCGAGCAGGAACCCGCGGCCCAGCTGGTCACCGAGCGCCCACATCTCGTCGCCGGTGCGCTGCCAGCCGAACATCGAGTAGAACACGTACACCGGGATCATCGGCGCGCCGTGCGTGGCGTAGGACGTCCCGGCGGCGATCACCGAGCCCATCGCGCCAGCCTCGCTTATTCCCTCGTGCAGGATCTGGCCGCGCTCGGACTCCTTGTAGGACAGCAGCAGCGCCCGGTCCACGGCCTCGTAGCTCTGGCCGTGCGGCGAGTAGATCTTCGCCGTCGGGAACAGCGAGTCCATGCCGAACGTGCGCGCCTCGTCCGGGATGATCGGCACGAACCGGGCGCCGATCCCCGGGTCCTTCATCAGGTCCTTGAGCAGCCGGACGAACGCCATCGTGGTGGCCACCGCCTGCTTCCCCGAGCCCTTCCGCAGCTCCGCGTAGACCGGGTCGCCGGGCAGCTTGAGCGGCTTGCCGCGGACCACCCGCTTGGGCAGGTAGCCGCCGAGCGCGGCCCGGCGTTCCTGCATGTACTGGATCTCCTCGGACTCCGGGCCCGGCTGGTAGTAGGGCGGCAGCTGCGCTTCCAGCGCGGCGTCCGGGATCGGCAGGTAGAGCCGGTCGCGGAACTCCTTGAGCTCGGCCACGGTCAGCTTCTTCATCTGGTGCGTGGCGTTGCGCGCCTCGAAGTCCGGGCCCAGCGTCCAGCCCTTGATCGTGTGGGCCAGGATCACCGTGGGCTGGCCGACGTGCTCCACGGCCGCCTGGAACGCGGCGTAGACCTTGCGGTAGTCGTGCCCGCCCCGGGACAGGTTGCGCACCTCGTCGTCGGACAGGTGCTCGACCATGGCCCGCAGCCGCGGGTCGGTGCCGAAGAAGTGCTCCCTGGTGTAGGCGCCCGGCTCCACCGAGTAGGTCTGGAACTGGCCGTCCGGGGTCGTGTTCATCTTGTGGACCAGGACGCCGTCGGTGTCCTTGGCCAGCAGCGGGTCCCAGTCCCGGCCCCAGATGACCTTGATCACGTTCCAGCCCGCGCCGCGGAAGAACGCCTCTAGCTCCTGGATGATCTTCCCGTTGCCGCGCACCGGGCCGTCCAGCCGCTGCAGGTTGCAGTTGATCACGAAGGTGAGGTTGTCGAGTTCCTCCCGGGCGGCCAGGCCGATCGCGCCCAGCGCCTCGGGCTCGTCCATCTCGCCGTCGCCGAGGAACGCCCACACGTGCGAGCGGCTGGTGTCCTTGATCTGCCGGGCCAGCAGGTACTGGTTGAACCGGGCCTGGTAGATCGCGTTGATCGGGCCGAGGCCCATGGACACGGTGGGGAACTCCCAGAAGTCCGGCATCAGCCGGGGGTGCGGGTAGGACGGCAGGCCACCGCCGGGGTGGGACAGTTCCTGGCGGAACCCGTCCAGCTGATGCTGGCTGAGCCGGCCCTCCAGGAACGCCCGGGCGTAGATGCCCGGGGCCGCGTGACCCTGGAAGAACACCTGGTCACCGGACTCGCCGTGGTCCTTGCCGCGGAAGAAGTGGTTGAAGCCGACCTCGTACAGGCTGGCCGCGGAGGCGTAGGTGGCGATGTGCCCGCCCACCCCGAGGCCGGGGCGGTTGGCCCGGGACACCATGACCGCGGCGTTCCACCGGATGTAGGCGCGGATCCGCCGCTCGATGTACTCGTCGCCGGGGAACCACGGCTCGCGCTCGGGGGGGATCGTGTTGATGAAGTCGGTGCTGCGCAGGCCGGGCACTCCCACCTGCTGCTCACGCGCCCGCTCCAGCAGCCGCAGCATCACGTACCGGGCCCGGGCCCGGCCCCGGGTGCGCACGACGCTGTCGAACGAGTCGACCCAGTCCCTGGTCTCGTCGGGGTCGATGTCCGGCAGCTGCGTGGGCAGTCCATCGCTGATGACGGAGAAACGCTGGCGTCCGGCAGCCACGGGATGTCCTCGCCTTCCGGAAGTTGGGCGGCGGTGGCCGCCACGTCCGCGGAGCGTGGGCGGCGGTGGCCGCCCAGTATGCCTGCAAGTTGTCCAGACCAATTCTGGTCCCTGTGCCCCGGAAACGCACCCGGCTACCTGGGGGTAACCACTGCCGCCGGGGACACCCCCCGGCCAGATGGGACGTCTGGCCCCTATCCGTGCTGCTGGCCCCGGTGCCAGTCTGGGTACACGGTGAGCGTAGGCACGCTCCGATGCGACTCAAGCGTA
>Ga0335078_10003961_pt1 | contig 22011 bp, 14 predicted proteins | sample Lox_Sample_32_FD_206711 | JGI IMG/M metagenome (GOLD analysis project Ga0335078, IMG submission 206711) | Soil microbial communities from Loxahatchee National Wildlife Refuge, Florida, United States - Lox_Sample_3.2 | ecosystem: Environmental > Terrestrial > Soil > Wetlands | place: USA...
GACCAGCGGGACCGCGCTTTCCTGCAATGCCAGCCAGCGGGCGTGCCTGGCGGCCCGGATGATCTCCGCGGTAGCGGCCCGCTCGCGCGCGGCGTGCTCGCTGCGCGCCGCCGCGGCGGCCTGGCCGGCGGCGGCGTCCAGCGCCCTGACCCCGGCGGCGACCGCCACCTGGGCGCCGGTTGACCAGGCCAGCACGGCGAGGAACCCGGCTAGGTCGGTGCGGTTCAGGCCGTCCCATGCCTGCACGCCGAAGGTGGCCAGGGCCAGCGCGGCGAGGAACCAGACGAGCTCGGAAAACCGGCGGCGGAGCAGGACGAGCACGCCCGTCCAGCCGGTCGTCCCCCACGACCAGTTCACCGCCAGCATCTGGGCGGCCGGGCTGGCCGCCGTTGCCGCCGTGCTGGCCGCAAGCGCGATCACGGCCACCGCCCAGGCCGCGCGCCAGTCCGGCGCCCCGCGCAGCACCAGGAACGACCCGACGGCGATCGCGAGCGCCATGACCAGCCACATCGCGCCCTGGAAGGCGAACGAACCGTAGGCAGGCCGGTTGTGCAGGAGCTGCCCGCCCGCCCCGGCGATATGCCAGCCCGCGACCAGGAAGACCACGGCGATGGTGAAGGCCCGCTGGTAGCGGCCGGACATCATCGCCGTCGGCTGCACCGGCCTGTGCACAGGCGCCCGCACCGGCGGCTGTACGGGGGTCATGCCGGCCAGCTCACGGTGACGGTCGTCCCGGCGCCGGGACGGCTGGCGATCGCGGCCCGCCCGCCGACCGCCAGCATCCGCCCGGTGATCGACTCGCGGATGCCCCGGCGGGACGGCGGGGTGACGGCCGGGTTGAAGCCGCGGCCGCGGTCGGCGACCTTCACGACCGCCCAGCCCGCACCGCCGGTGACGATAACGTCCGCCTGGCCGGTTCCCGCGTGCCGCTCGACGTTGCGCAGCGCCTCGCCGACACACGCGACGAGCTGATCCGCGACGCCAGACGGCAGCGTGACAGGGACGAGCCGCAGCCGGACGGCCAGGTCACTGATGCTGGCCGCGGCCCGCTCCAGCTTCGGCCTCAGGTCAGTAAGCGGCGCGAACCCGCCCGCCGCGGCCGGGGCGCCCTCAAGCCCCTGCAGCACGCGCAGATCCCGGGCCGCCTGCGCGGTCAGCGCCCGGGACGGTCCGGCGAAGGCGCCGGCCGCGACCATCGTCAGGGTCGAAAGGACGGTGTCGTGCAGCTGGCGGTGCTGCTCCCGCTCGTCGGCGCGCCGCGCCTCCTCGGCCCGGATCTGCCGCTCGGTCTCCAGCCCGGCCGCGACGATCGCGTCCGCCTGCCGGGCGCCGCCGCGGATCACCGCCACCAGACCCGCGGCGACGATCGTCTCCACCACCAGCAGGAAGGCGTCGATCGGGTGACCGGAGCCCAGGCCGTAGCAGATGGTCACCATCGCCGCGGCCGACAGCCCCAGCCACGGCCGCAGCGCGATCTGCAGGATGTAGACCGAGGTGCAGGCCAGCGGGAGCATCCAGCTCGTGCTGGCCTGGATGAGCACGGCCGGGACCAGGTGCTGCTGCGCCAGCGCGAGCGCCGAGATAACCACGGCGTCAGCAAGCACCACCGCCGACGCCAGCCCGGATCGCCGGACCCGCCAGCTGAAGAATACCGACCACGCGCACAGCGCGGCCAGCGCCGCGCCCAGCCACCAGCCGGAGACCTGCCCCGTCGCGGCCAGCACGGCTACCGCGGTGAACAAGACCGCGCCGCCGGACCGCAGCGCGATCGCATACCAGCCGGCCAGCCAGTTCAGGGCCTGGTCAGACGGCCCTGCGATACGCGAGTGGCGTGCCCGACCGCGACGGCCACCGGCGGGCAGGATCTGCCCCCCGAAGGAATCAGCTGCCGGGTCCACCGGACCAGTATGCGGCAGGACGACCGCATCGGGAACGGCGACGTTTCAATATCCGGACAGGCCTAGGTCGCCCGCCGCTGAACCCGCCAGATCGCCGCGGCGCCGAGCAGCGCCGAGAACGCGAGCAGCCATCCGCCCTCGACCCACTGGAAGTGCCAGAACCAGCTGCCTGGCTGGTAGCTCGCCACCAGGCTGAAGCCGTGCGCCAGGAGGTAGCGGACGGGATCGAAGTTGGCCGGGGTGGACGGGCCGGGTTGGAAGACTCCCGGGGTCACCACGCGCACATCCACCGGTCGCAGGGCCGTGCTTAGCGCTGACAGGTCGACGGGCTTGCCGTGCAGCGTCCACCACTGGCTGATGATCTGAGCCGGCGGCCCGATGTTCGGGTTGGTGGTCTGGAGCGCCGCCCGGTAGTGCGGGCGGAGGAACGCCGCCGTGGCGAACGCAAGTCCCGACCACACGGCGAGCGTGGCGAACATCGCGGGGAGTACCCGGCGGATGGTCACGCCCGCGAGCGCGCCGATCGCGAACGCGGCGAGCGTCCAGGCGGCGAACGCGATGCCCCGCAGGTCGAAGAACGTCGGGGCGAGCGAGCTGTAGCCGTAGCCCTTCGTGTCGAGGAGCGGTCCGTAGGCCCAGGAGAACACCGCGCTGAACGCCCCGGCCGCGATCGTCACGATCACGGCGAGCGACAGGAGTTTTGCCGTGGCCCACCGGGTGCGGCCGAAGCCCTGGGTGAACACGTAGCGGAACGTGCCGCTCTCGAAGACGCCCGCGAGCAACGGTGCTCCCGCGAACGCGCCGACCAGTGCCGGGACCGCCTGGAGCAGCGCCGCGACGATTCCCGCGCCGGCGGAGTAGTCGCCGGAGAAGTTGTTCAGCGCCTGCTGACAAGCCCCGGAGCCGGCCGGCCGGCAGGCGGTAACCGCAGCGTACGCGTGGTGGAGCTGGACACCCTCGACGACCACGAGCGCTGCCCCCGCGGCGAACAGCGCGACCACGCCCGCGATCGTCAGCCGGTGCTGGCGCCAGATCACCCACGCCATCCGCCGCCACGGAACCCGATGTGAACGGATCTCCTCCCGGCGAGCCGCGGAAGACGTCGCAGCCGTCGTCATTTCGATCGCTCCTTCGCGCCGAGGGAATGTGCGCGCGCCGGGCCTGGCAACGCCGCGGCGCCCGGCTCGCGCAGGTAGGCAAGGGTCAGCTCCTCGAGCGTGAGCGGGTGCGCCTCCCATCCAGGCGGCACCGGACCATCGCCGCGGACCAGCAGCTGTGCCAGCGGTCCGGCACAGCTGGCGTGCACGACGTTCCACTGGTTCAGATATCGCCCGGACTCCGCGGCCGGGCCGGCGAGCACGCGGTGGGTCGCCAGAAGATCGTCGACCGTTCCCGCCACCTGAACGGTCCCGCGCGAGACGAGCACGAGATAGTCGGCAACCCGCTCAAGCTCCGCGAGGACGTGGGACGACAGCACGACCGAGACGCCGTCTTCGGCGACAGCCGTCATCACCGTCGCCATGAAGTCGTGCCGGGCAAGCGGATCGAGCATCGCCATCGGCTCGTCGAGCACGAGCAGCCGCGGCCGGCGAGCCAGCGCCAGCGTCAGCGCGAGCTGGGCCTGCTGGCCGCCCGACATCTTCCCCGCCTTCTGCCGCAAGGCGATGCCGAGCTCATCCAGGCGATGCTCGGCGTATCGCTGGTCGAAACGGAGGTTGAGGTTGCGGGTCATGTGCAGCAGGTCGGCCGCGGAGAGGTTCTTGAACAGCGGCGTGTCCTGCGCCACGAACGCGATCCCGTCAAGTGCGGGCGGAGAACCGGCACGCAGCCCGCCGAGCACCGTCACCTCACCGGCGCTCGGAGCGGCCAGCCCGACCGAGAGGTTGAGCAAGGTCGACTTCCCGGCACCGTTCGGCCCGACCAGGGCGACCACGTGCCCGCCGGGGATCGCCAGCGTGCAGTCGCGCAACGCCCTCGTCGAGCCGTAGGACTTGCTCAGGGCATGGGTCTCGATGATGTTCATGCCACCCCCTCGGGGCGCTCACGGGAATCACGCAGCACGCTCGCGATGAGCGCGGCCATCCCGTCCTCGTCGAGCCCTGCCGCGCCGGCCGCCGCGACCCAGGAGGCCAGCGAGCGCCGCAGCTCGCCGAGTTCGGGCAGCGCTACCTGCTTGAGCGTCGCCGCGACGAAGGTCCCCTGACCAGGCCGCCCGACCGCGAGGCCCTTGATCTCCAGCTCCCGGTATGCCTTCGACACGGTGTTCGGGTTGATCGCCAGCTTGGCGACGACATCCCTGACCTTCGGGAGCTGGTCGCCGGGCGCGAGGGAGCCGAGGCGGAGCGCATGCTCGACCTGGTGGACGAGCTGCAGGTACGGCGGCACGCCCGAGCCGAGATCGAGGCGGAACTCCAGTGGCGAGGCCCGCCCTTCGCTATCACTCTGTCCTAGGACCATAGGATAATGGTATAGCGCGACCGGCTGCTGTCAAATGGCCCGGGAGAGCAGCGGCGATTGACCGCCGGACCCTAGCTGGACGGTCCGCGCCGCATTCCCCGCCTGACGGCGTCGATCAGGTAGGGGCGCAGGCGGGCGGGGGGCACTATGGCCTGGACCGAGCCGACCTGGTGGGCACGCTCGATGCTGTGCACGCGGTCGAACTCGTCGGCGATCTGCCCGAGCTTCTCGGCGTGCACGGCCGACCACGCCGACGCGAGCTCGGCGCGCAGCCTGGCTGCCTCGTCCTCGTCGCCGTCCGAGGTTGCCTCGGCGATCTTCGCCTGCAGGTCGGCCACCCGGGGATCGGCCGAGGTGCGCTTGTTGACCTCGGTGGCGAACACGACCGCGGCGGCGGGTGCCCCGCCGATCACCGACGCGTAGGAGCCCTCCACGGCGGCGACCTCCATAGTGTCGTTGAGCGTCCCCGAGAACACCACGAACGCCCCGCCGTGATACCGCGAGACCACGCAGAAGACGATCGGCCCGTCGAAGTTGACGATCGCGCGGCCGATCTCCGCGCCGTACTCCAGCTGAAGACGGCGCAGCGACTCCGGCGAGCCGTCGAACCCTGACAGGTTGGCCAGGATCACCAGCGGGCGGTTCCCGCTGGCCGCGTTGATCGCGCGCGCCGTCTTCTTCGACGACAGGGGGAACAGGGTGCCGGCCGTCCACTGGGAGGGGCCGTCCACCGGGCGGAGCCCGTGCCTGGGCAGCGGCCGGGACTCGAAGCCGATCACCACGACCGGCTGGCCGCCCAGATGCGCGTCGAGCACCACGGCCGACTCGGCGTCGGCCATGTCCGCCCAGCGCTCCAGGGTCGGGTGATCGGCGTCGGCCACGCCGCGCAGCAGCGAGCGGATGTCGAAGGGCTTCTTGCGTTCGGGATTGGCCGAGGCGCCGAAGATCTCGCCGAGCGATTTGAAGTCCGTCCCCTGCCCGGAGTGCGGCGACTCCGAGATGTCCCTGTCGGCCGGGTCGGAGGTCGGGGCCGGGCGGGGGAAGCGCTCGCCTTCCGCGACATATGCGTGCTCGTAGTGCGCAAGCAGCACGTCGATGGCCGCGGACAGGTCCGGCGCCCAGTACTGCGCCTCGCCGTTCGGGCCCATGATCCGGTCGTAACCGCCGATGCCGAAGTTGTCCTCGGCCGAGACCCCGCCGGAATAATCCAGCGACTGCTTCCCGGTCAGGACCATGGCCGACTCCGGTGTCATGATCAGGATGCCCTTGGTGTGCATCAGCATCGTGGCCTCGGCGTTCCAGTACGGCTGGGCGCCGACGTTGATCCCGGTGACCACGACGTTCATCTCGCCGCCGTCCCGGGTGAACTCGACGATCCCGCGCAGCGCCCGGGAAATCCAGTCCATCGTCTCGGTGCCCGAGTCCATGGAGATCTTTGCCCCCGCCGAGATCGCGAACCACTCCACCGGGGCGTGCAGCCGCCGCGCCAGGTCGAGGGCCGCGAGCACGCGGCGGCACTCCGGCTCTGCCAGCGCGCCGAGCGCGCGCGTGGGGTCGCCCATCAGCACGACCCGGCGCATCCCCTCGGGGTACCGCCTTGTCTTCGTGCTGACCACGCCGAGCACCAGGTTCGCGGTGTTCAGCCCGGGCTCCCTGTCCACCGGCTCCGGCGAGCCCGACTCGTCGAGGTCGTACTCGGTGAATGTGCCAGGAGCACCGCCCGGGTCCGGAGAGCGGGTGATCAGCGGGATGAGCTCGTACGGATAGACGGTGCCGCGGCGCCGGGCCCTGAGCACCTTCTGGGTGTAGGAGTTCAGCTCGCGAAGCGGCTCCGGCGGCGGGCCGGTGACCCGCATGGTCAGCCCGGCGCCCGGCGGCCGGGACATCCGCAGCATCAGCTCGCGGATCTCGCCGTCCGGGGAAGCCACCTTGAACTGCACAAGCACCTGCTCAAGGCCGAGGCCTTCGGTGCGCGGCGCGAGCGACCTGATCAGCTGGTCGAACTCCGCCAGCGTGGCGTCCACGACCGGCCAGGCGTAAAGCTTGACGCGGTTCCAGTCCAGCCTGGCCAGCTCCCTGTCGGCCTGCCGGGCCGCGCGCAGGCTGTCCAGGCAGTCATCAAGCGTGCGCTCGAGCTGCGGCACGCCGCGGACCCGCCCGTCCTCGTCGCGCAGGACGGTCACGTCGCGGACGTCGGCCAGGGCCATCAGCCGCCGGTCGTCGGGCACCTCGCGGCCCTGGATGCGGAACAGGTGCACGTCGGGCGCCGCGGGCAGGCGGGTCATCTCGAACCGGGAGAACCGCCATATGCCGAGGCGTTCGGCCACCATCGGGTGCAGGCCACGCTCGGGGCGGTCCTCTTCGGGGACCCCGCCGGGGCCGCGGCGGAAGGTGAACCAGGCGGGCCATTCGTCGCCCGGCCGACGCACCGCTACGGTGACCCGCTCGACGGCGGGGGGGATGGCGCCGAGCTTGTCGCTTATCCGCCCGGCGCGGCGGTCGGGGTCTGTGCCGGCCTCGTCCTGGGAGGTCACGTAGAGGTCGAAGAGCACGGTGCGGCCGACCGGGAGGGCGTCGGCCAGTTCGGGCAGGTCGGACTGCGTAGCGCTTTCCGTGCCCTGCGCCACGGTCGCGATGACCAGGTAGTCCTTTCCCTCGTGGGTGTACTCGGCGGTCACGAGCGGGCGACCGCCGCGCTCGGTGACCGTTACGTTCTCCAGCAGCCTGATCCGGTAGTAGCGCCGGGTCATCACCTCGAGCATGACCGCGTGGTCCCGTTCGGTGAACACGCCGAGGATCGGCGCGCCGGAGGCGACGATCGCGTCGATCTGGACCGCCCTGGCTCGCGGGTCTTCCGGCAGGCGGTCGAGCTTCGCGCGCACCTGCTGCTGCGCGCTCGCCCGTTCGGCGGCTACGGCGGGGGCGTCGAAGCACCGGTAGCGGACCTGCCTGGCAAGGTCGCCGACGGCGGGGTGGCGCAACTGGGTGGCCACTACCAGCTGGTCCACGACCCGCCGGTAGTCCTCGCGCGCGTCGTCCGGAAGCGATTGCGGGTCACGCAGCCGCCAGCGGAGCAGTTCGGCCACGGCCGGGACGTGGGTGGAAGCACGGCGGTGGGCCAGGAAGATCCGGTACAGCGCAGGCCCGAGTTCGGGCGCGGGGTCCAGTGCCGTGACGCCGTAGTGGGCGAGGGTCCGGAGCAGCTTGATCCGGAACGACTCCGGCAGGCCCTCGGCGTCGGCGTCCCTGGACCGCAGGTAGGCGTGCAGGTACTCCTGCTGGTTGTGCGCCGCCGCGGCGTCGACGGCGGCCTCGTCGTCGGCGTCGGTCTCGCTGGGCACCCGGCGGTTGCGCCACAGCGCGGAAATGTCGGCGAAGATCCGCAAGATCTGCATCTCGCCGGCCACCATCGCGTGGTCCCCGGCGGGCATCTCGGCTCGCGCGGCGGCCAGCCTCTTCAGCTGCCGCCCGGCCTCGTCGGAGTCGATGTCGAAGCCAAGCAGCATGGAGCGCAAGGCGGCGAGCGCGTCGGACGCGGTACCCGTTTCCTGGGCTTTGCCTGTTTCCTGGATTTTGCCTGTTTCTTGGGCTTTGTCTGGGGCGGCCAGGGCGCTCAGGTCGACCCGGGCATCCGAGCCGCGGCCGTCGTCGGCCTGCTGGTCCTGCTCGATCCTTATCAGCTTGGTGCCCGCCTCGACCTGGGTGTTGACGTCGGCGAGCACCTCGGCGACCCGGCCGGCCACCGGGGCGGACAGCGAGGTCTCCAGCTTCATGCTCTCCACGATCGCCACCACGTCGCCCTCCGCGACCTCGTCGCCGACGCCGACCGTCAGGGCCACCACCATGGCCGGGGCCGGAGCGCGGAGCAGCCCGGCCTCACCGCCGGAGATCCGGTGCACCGCTCCGTCGACCTCGACGAGATAGTCCGGGCCTTGCGCGACCGAGACCACGTCGAAGTGGCGGTCACCGACGCCGATGGTGAGCTCGAACCGTCCCGACCGCTCGATGTCGGCCTCGACCGCGTGGCCCTGTTCATTTCCGAGTTCATTTCCGAGTTCATTTCCGGCAAGCTCCACCCGGTACCGGCCGGGCCGGGGCTGCGACACCCGGAGCTTGTAGCCTTCCGAGCCGACGCGGACGTCGGCCTGGTGCCACGTCTCGTGCCCGACCTCCGGGCGCCCGCGTTCCGCGGAGACGAACAACCGGTCCTGCTGTCGCCTCGCGTGCGCCTCGTAGGCCTCGAAGGCGGTCGCAAGCAGCGCGACGTCGACCCGCCGCGGCGGGGCGTAGCCGTCGGCCATCATCGTGTCCAGCCAGGTCGTGTCGACCTCGCCGCGAACGAACTCCGGCCGGTCGAGCAGGTCGAGCAGGAAGCCCTTGTTGGTGGTCCCGCCCCTGATCACGGTGACGGTCTGGCGGAGCGCGCGGGACAGCCTGGCGCGAGCCTCCGCGCGGTCCCGCCCCCAGGCGATCACCTTGGCGATCATGGAGTCGAACTGCGGCGGTATGACGTCGCCGGCGCAGACCCCCGTGTCGACCCTGACGCCGGGGCCCGAGGGCAACGCCAGGTGCTCGATCAGGCCCGGGGCGGGCGCGAAGCCGCGTTCCGGGTCCTCGGCGGTCAGCCGGGCCTCGATGGCGTGACCGTAGGCGAGCGGTTGTTCCGGCGCGATCTCGGGGAGCGTGCCGCCGGCCGCAATGTGCAGTTGCAGCTTGACGATGTCGATGCCCGTGGTGGCCTCGGTGACCGGGTGCTCGACTTGCAGCCGGGTGTTGACCTCGAGGAATGACAGCAGCCTCTCGCCGGGCTGGTAGAGGAACTCCACGGTCGCGGCGTTGACGTAGCCGGCCGCCCGGATCAGTTCGGCGGCGTGGGAGCGCACCATCTTCTCCTGATCGGCGTCCAGCGCCGTCGAGGCGGACTCCTCGATCACCTTCTGGTTGCGCCGCTGAACGCTGCAGTCCCGCACGCCCAGCGTCCAGACCGTGCCCTTCGCGTCGGCGACGACCTGCACCTCGACGTGGTGACCGCCGCGGATGGCACGCTCAAGGAATACCGTCGCGTCGCCCGCCGTCTTCGATGCCTCCGAACTGGCCCGCTCGAACGCCTCGTCAAGCTGCTCCGCCGAGCGAACCAGCCGGATGCCGCGCCCGCCGCCGCCCGCGGTCGCCTTGACCATCAGCGGGTAGCCGATCGACTCGGCCTTCGCGCGCGCCTCCGCCACGTCGGCCACCGGGCCGCCGCTCCACGCCGCGAGCGGCACGCCCGCCGCCTCGGCCAGCCGCTTGGACTCGATCTTGTCGCCCAGCCTGCGCATGACGTCGGCCGGCGGGCCGATGAAGGTGATCCCCAGCCGCTCGCACAGCTCGGCGAACTCGGCCTTCTCCGAGACGAACCCCCAGCCGGGCCACACAGCGTCTGCCCGGCACGCCCGCAGCGCGCGTTCGAGCTCGGCGTAGTCCAGGTAGGGACTGGCGGTGCCCGAAATAGATAGAGCCTCCCCGGGATCCGCCGGGCCGATGAGCACCGCTTCGTCCGCCTCGCGGACGAAGGTCGCACGCCGGTCGGCGACGGTGTAGACGGCGATGACGCGCAGCGGCGGCCGCCCCTCCGCGTTCAGCTCGCGGACGGCGTTGATCAGCCGCACGGCCGGCTCGCCCCGGTTGACGACCGCGATCCTGCTGAATCCGTTGTTCACTGGGCTGGCGCTGTTTGCCGGGCTGGCGCTGCTCACCGGGTCACCCGCCGAAGGCCGCGCGCATGTCATCGCTGGTGCCGCCGGCTACGGGCGGCGGTGGCGGGGCCTCCTCGATGACGTCAAGCACCACCTCGTCGGCCACGATCGCCGGGTCGAGATGCAGCACGGCGTAGCCGCCGACCGCGCCGGCACCGAAGCCGGGGGCGAAGACGCGCGTCCTGCCGGTGATCACGCCATCGCGCACGGCATCGAACAGGGCGATCGGGATGCTCGCCGCCGAGACGTTCCCCATCCGGTCCACGTTGAAGTACAGCCTGTCGGCGGGCAGCCCGGCCTTGCCGGCCAGGTCGAGGATCATCGTCTTGTTCGCCTGGTGCGGCACGATCAGCTCGATGCCCTCGAGCAGCGTGCGCGTCGCGTCGTCGGGATCGGGGATCTCGGCGAGCTCGTCAAGCATCTGGACCAGGTAGCGGTGCACAAGCGACTTGACCTCGGGGCCGTACACGGTGATGTCATTGTCGAAGTCCCCGTTCGGCCAGATGATCGAGTTGACCTCGGCGTGCGGCCCGCTGGCGTAGGTCTGCACAACGTCCACGTCGCCGGGGTCGCCGGCCGGGGCCGGGCCGATCACCATCGCCGCGGCCCCGTCGCCGAAGATCATCCGGGAGGTCCGGACGCTGCCGATCTTGTCGGAGAACTTCTCGACGCAGACAAGCAGCACCGGCCGGCCGACCTCCTGGAGCTGCCGGATGGCCTCCGCCATCCCGTAGGGCAGCCCCGCGCAGGCGGCGACCAGGTCGACGGATGCGTGCGTCTGCAGCAGGCCTAGCTCGCCGGATATCCAGCAGGCCATAGACGGGATCAGCCGGTTGCTCGTGCAGGTGCTGACGAGCACGGCGCCGATCTCCCGCGGCGCGCGGCCGGATTTGGCCAGCGCCGCACGGACCGCGGGGAGGGCCAGGTGCTCGGGCTCCCTGCTGGTGTAGCGGCGCTGGTTGATCCCCGTCTTCGCGCTGATCTCGGCGGCGTTCATCGGCGACCACGAGAAGCTCGCGTTCCTGATCACGTCGTCGTTGCCGCAGACGTGCTCGCCGCGCACGATCGCGAGCGCCTCGAGCTTCGGCCGGATCCTGAACGCCTCCCGCACCCGGACCGGAGGATAGGGCGTCACCGGGGCCACGGCCTCCGCCCTCTGGTTCTGGTTCGCCGGCTTGCGCCCGTTGTTTGCCGAACCCCTGACCCGGTCGATGAAGGCCAGGACGTCACGGTTGCGCGGATGGAGGGCTACCACGAAGTCGTCGTCACCGATCTCGGCAGGCCCGCGAAGTTCGGTGCGCGCGCGATCCCATGGGTACTGGTTGTGCAGCACCATCGCCCAGCGCATCAGCGCCTCGAGTTCGGGCACGTCCTCGTGGGCGCCGAGGATCTGCTCGGGCGTGAACACCGGGTAGTCGGGGTCGTGGTCCGGCATGACGAACGTCAGCGCCACGGGCTGGCCGAGGAACTCCGCCACGGTCGGCTTGATCGCGGGCAGTTCGGTGGCGTGGTGCAGCTTGGTGCTGAACACGCCGAACAGCAGGTCGAACACCGCGCGCTCGGCGTCGGCGTCCCACGTCGCGGGCAGGTCGCGGAAGGCCTCCTGCACCGCGGCCACCTTCCGCTCGCTGTCCGCCCACGGGGTCAGTACGGGCAGGAAGACGTCATCGCGGCGCTTGGGCAGGTCACGCCATCGCGTCGGCCGCTTGTCGAACATGGTGATCGCGTACCTGTTAACCCAGAACAGGTTCTGCCCCAGGTCGCGCAGGAGCTCGAAGCGCCCCGGATAGGAGCCGGCCTCGACCCGGGACAGGATGTCGGTGCCGGTCGGCGCCTTGGCCTCGAAGTCCCGCCCGATCACCGAGGTGAACTGGTCGAGAGACTCCAGCACAGAGAAATCCAGCTCGCCGAGGAAGTTGGCGGGGAACACCAGCCGACCGTGCTTATTGACCACGAAGGGTTTCACGTCCTGCCTCCCGGCGGATTAGCTGAGCCGCCGGCCGCCCGTCCTGGCGGCGCGGCACGGTTCCGGGTCGGGCCCGGAGCCGTATTGCTGCCGTACCCGAAATCCGTCGAGTATGTGTGTCCGCCCCACGCAAATCGCCTCGATTGGAAGAGTTCTTGATAACTTGGCTCACTTTGGCAACGGGCGGGGCAGCTGATCGCTCCAGCGCGCAGGATAATGGTCAGGGCTGGGAGGTGGCATGCGGATCGGTGTGGTGTTCCCGCAGACAGAGCTGGGTGGCGACGCCGGCGCGGTGCGCGCCTATGCGCAGGGGGCCGAGGAACTCGGGTTCACCCACCTGCTGGCCTACGACCACGTGGCCGGCGCGGACCCCGCGGTGCACAAGGGCTGGGACGGTCCTTATGACGTGCACACCACGTTTCACGAGCCGATGGTCCTGTACGGGTACCTTGCCGCGGTGACCTCGATGGAACTGGTCCCCGGTGTGATCATCCTGCCGCAGCGGCAGACCTTGCTTGTCGCCAAGCAGGCTGCCGAGGTGGACCTGCTCACCGGCGGGAGGTTCCGGCTGGGCGTGGGCATCGGCTGGAACCGCGTCGAGTACGAGGCCCTCGGCCAGGACTTCGGCACGCGAGGCAAGCGGCTTGACGAGCAGATCACGCTGCTGCGCCGGCTGTGGACCGAGCAGTCCGTGACGTTCAGCGGGACCTTCGACCAGATCACCGGGGCGGGCCTGGCGCCGATGCCGGTGCAGCGGCCGATCCCGGTGTGGGTCGGCGGCCAGTCGCCGCGCGCCTACCGCCGCGCCGGGCGGCTTGCCGACGGCTGGTTCCCGCAGATTGCTCCCGGCCCTCGGCTCGAAGAGGCCCGCCGGATCGTGACGGAGGCGGCCGCCGAGGCCGGACGCGACCCGGCCAGCCTCGGCATGGAAGGGCGCGTCACCTGGCAGGAGGACCGGGACAAGCTGGCGGCTGAGATGCGGCAATGGCGGGACGCGGGGGCCACCCACCTGTCGGTCAACACCATGGGTGCAGGCATGAAGACCGTGGATGACCACCTGGCCGCCCTGGCCGCGGCGGCCGATGCCGCCAAGGCCATCAGCGGCTGAGGGCCCTCGGCCCCGGCAGCGAGATGGTTTTGACGCGCATGCCCAGGGAAGAGGAGGTGCCCAGACAGAAGTCACTCGTAGGAGATGAGTCATGAAGATCGGCGCAGCCCTCTTCCTGATCGCGCTGGGGGCCATTCTCAGGTTCGGGATCTCGACCGTGGCCACGCATGGTTTCTCTATTCACACGATCGGTGACATTTTGATGCTCGTGGGCGTCCTCGGGGTGCTGCTGTGGCTGATCGTCTGGGCACCCTGGTCCTGGCGCCGCGAAACCAGCTACCGCCGCCGGTCCTACCGGGAAGTTCCGCCCGACGAGGTCCCCCCGGGTGCGGTGCCCCCGACCCGCGGCTATCCCGTCGGCACGCGTTACGAGGACCGCTACGAGGAGGAGTACCGACGCTGAGGCGGGTCACCAGCGAGCAGGGTGTATGAATTCAGCGGCAGGCCGGCCGAGCCATTGCGTGATGCGCATCGCGAGATCCATGTCCGCGAGGCGTGCCGTTCGCAGGTTAGTCAGCCTGTTTGGCGTGCAGTTGAGTTCGTGCGCCAGCTGTGCCCAGGTGAGATCGCGAGCCCGGCGTTCGGCGTCGAGCGCCGCGTGTAGCTGCCCGAGGTCCCATCGAAGCCGGCTGTCCGGTCCTGCCTCCGGCAACGCCACGTCGCCTACGTCGATGACCGGGCCGGTCAAGAATTCCTCCGGCGCACAGTGCAGCCACCGCAACATGAACATCGCGTACTGACAGGAGATCGCCCCTCGCTTCGGCAGTCTCAGGATCGCTCCCCCGCATAGCGGATGGTCCGATCGCCGGGCGTTGAGCTCGGACGACTGCTCCCATAGTTCATCCTTCAGGGCGCGCCAGCCCAACCCGCGGTCACGACGCTGGGCGTCTAGCGCGCCGAAGAGCGCGCCGCAGTCGAAAACCGGCAGGGCTCGCACTCGCGGAGCATAACCGAGGGCAGGCCGTCACGACCAGATGCGGGGTCCATGACATGTCCTGGTGACCGTTAGCGGCTCTAACGATCTCCAGGTAAGCTCGTGCGTGTGTGTGCTGCCTGCGGCGTCGCTACTCATGTTCCGGCCCTAGACGCCGAGCCCGCCGCCGACCTGGGCCAGGCGCAGCCGGCCAGGTTCGCCGCGTTGCGCAATCCCGCCTGCCGGGTCTACCTCTGCGGCGGGGCCCTGTCGATGATGGCCGACAACATCGAGCACGTCATCACCTACTGGGTGATCTGGCAGAGGTTCCACTCTCCCGCGCTGACCGGCTTCGAGGTGATCAGCCACTGGCTTCCGTTCCTGCTGCTCTCGCCGTATTTCGGCGCGCTTGCCGACCGGTACGACTGCCGCAAGCTCATCCAGGGCTCGCAGGCCCTGTTCATGGTCGTCTCGCTGAGCTGGGGGATCCTGTTCGCCACCGGCACGCTCACCGTCTGGGACGCGTGCATCCTGCTGATCCTGCACGGCATGGCCGGGGCGGTGTGGACGCCACCAGAACAGTTGCTGCTCGAGGACTTCGTGGGCACGGCCGACCTGCCGAGCGCGATCAGGCTCAACTCGACGGCACGGTCGCTCGGCATCCTGTTCGGCCCGGTGGTCGGCTCGGCGCTGCTGCTCGGGCTCGGCCCCGTCCACGGCATCTGGGTCAACATCGCGTTCTACCTGCCGCTGACGATCCTCGCGGCGCGGACGAAGTACACCGGTCATACGCGGTACGGCATCGTGGCCAGGGACCGGGTAAGCGCGCTGGCCGCCGTGAAGGTATTCAGGGACGTCAGCAGGGACCGGGTACTCGCCGCCATGATCATCCTCGCCGGCCTCGGCTCGTTTTTCGTCGGCTCGGCAATGCAGACGGTGATGCCCACCATCGCGAGTACCACGGCCGGGCTGTCGAGCGGTACGGCCTATGGGGTGCTGCTGACCGCCAACGGCCTCGGCGGCGTGCTCGGCGGCCTGCTGCTTGAGGGCACCGGCTGGATCAGGCTCTCGGTGCGCGCGGCGCTATGGTCCAGCGTCGTCTATGGCGCCTCGACGGTCTTCTTCGCGGTCAGCCACTACTACCTCGTGGCCGCGCCGCTGCTCGTCATCGGCGGCATCGCCAACCTTGCCGTGATGTCTATCACCCAGACCGTCGCGCAGCTCCGGGCGCCGCGGGCGAAGAAGGGCCAGGTGATCGGCGTCTTCAGCACGAGCGCGAACGGGATGCGGATCGGCAGCGGGTTCACCGTCGGCCTGTTCGGCGCGGCGATCGGGCTTCGCCCCGCGCTCGCCCTGTCGTCGGTCGCGCTCTGCGCCTGCGTGCTCGCGCTTTCCGTCTACCTGGCGGCCGCCGCCCGGCGTTCGCCGCCACGGGAAGCGCGCTCGTCGCGCGGTCCTCGCGCCGGAGCAGGGCGCCTGCATTAGCGGATCAGGCCGGCGAGGTCTAGCTGACTGAGGCGTTCGGGGTCGGCGAGGATGTCGATCTCGGTGATCTTGTCGTCGCGGACGGCGATGCCGATCACCGCGAGGGGCTGGCCATCCGGCGCGACGAGGAACCCAGGGGTGCCGTTGACGAGCACCGGATGGGCGAAGCGCGCCAGTCCGGCGAAGCGGTGTGCCTGTGCGGCCACCTCCCTGGCGCCGGTGATCAGCCTGGAGGGCCCCATCGGACCTTCCCCCGCGTCGGCGCGGAGCACCACGGCCGGGTCGAGGACCGCGAGCAGGCCCTCGAAGTCATCCCCGCGGGAGGCGGCGAGGAAGGCCTCGGCAACCGCGCGCTGCCTGGCGGGATCGGCAGTGCCACCGAAGGCAGCAGCGGAAGCGCCGGCGCCGCGAAGCCGGTGCCTGGCGCGGCTGGCCAGCTGCTTAGCGGCGGCCGGGGAACGGTCCAGGGCGGACCCGATCTGCTCGAACGGGACGGCGAAGACGTCGTGCAGGACGAAGGCGAGCCGCTCGGCCGGGGACAGCGTGTCGAGGACGACGAGCAGCGCGAGGCCGACCGAGTCGGCCAGCAGCGCGTGCTCCTCGGGATCATCCTGGGTGACGATCGGGTCCGGCACGTGCGCGTCCAGCGGGTTCTCACGGCGCGCCGTCCGGGCGCGAAGCATGTCCAGGCAGACGCGGGACACGACGGTGGTCAGCCACGCGCGCAGGTTCCGCACGTCGCCGGTGTCGGCGCTGGCCAGCCGCAGCCAGGTCTCCTGTACCGCGTCGTCGGCCTCGGCCAGCGAGCCGAGCATCCGGTAGGACACCGCCCGCAGGTGCGCGCGGTGCTCCTGAAACTCCTCCGCCAGCCAGTCGGTGGTGTTCACTGTTACCTTCCTCCGCCGCCGTCCGTCATACCCACAGACGATCCGAACGCAGCCGAGGTAACAGGAGCAGAAAATGACAGATCGACTGGACCAGGCGGGTCCGCGGGCGCAGACCCTGGCCGTGCAGGGCCTGGTGAACCGGATCATCCGAGGCCTGCTGCACACGCCGGTGGTGAGCAGGCTTATCGGTAGCCGACTTGTCACGGTGTACGTCGTGGGACGCAAGTCCGGACGGCGCTACGCGGTGCCTGTCGCCTACACCAGGCACGAGGGAGACCTGCTCGTCGGCACGCCGTTCGGCTGGGGCCGCAACCTCCGTACCGGAGAGCCGGTGACGATCCGGCTCAAGGGCCGCCGGCGCCCCGCCGACGTCCGGGTCCTGACCGAGGAGCGCGACGTGGTCGATGCCTACGGGATCATGGCGCGCGACAACCACCAGTTCGCGAGGTTCAACAAGATCGACATCGACCAGGCCGGCGACCCCGTCCCCGGCGACCTGCACCTGGCCTGGGAGGCGGGAGCCCGCGCCTTCCGGCTGACACCACGCTGACCCCGGGGGGTTTACCCGGAGTTGGCTGGCGGGCTGTGGCTCCTGAAGACTTTGGTGCCGTCTGGGCTGCGGGCGGTGGCGGTGCCGTCGGGGTTGAGGGTGACGGTCCAGCCCAGCTGGTGGATCATGATCTGATGGTGGAAGCTGCAGTACAGTCCGCAGTCCTTGACGCTGGTGTTGCCGCCGTCGGCCTGGTGGACCAAGTGGTGGACCTCGCAGGCTGAGGCGGGCTGGTCGCACTGGCCGGCCCACTGGCAATGCTGGTCGCGGAGGGTTACCGCGGTGCGAATGGCGGCGGGGATAGTGGCGCTGTGGCCGATGTCGAGAGGGAGACTAGGGCCGGCCAGTCCCGCGCCTAGCTGGCGGCGGCGCAGGTAGGACGCGAGCCCGCCGGAGCCGGAGAGCAGGGCGACGGCCTTGCCGATGATCGCTTGCCGGATCGCGTCCAGCAGCGCCTCGCGGTCCGGGTCGCCCGGCAGCGGGAACAGGCCAGCGCCGAAGAGAACGTCGCGGTCCGGGTCGCCGGGCAGCAGGCGCCCGGCGGGTGACCCATCCGGCACGGGTGCGCTGCCAGGTCCGTGACTGCCGACCGCGGTCTCGGGCTCGTCTGGCGCGGGGCCGGGCGGGGCGACGGGGCCGGGCGGGGCGGGGTAGTGATGGTCAAGGCGGTGCAGTTCGACGCAGAGCCGGACCAGGTCCTCCAGGGCGGCCGGGTCGATGTCGCCGGTGACGACCGGGACCAGTATCGCGTCGCAGGCTACTGCCTGGGCGGTCCGGCCTTCCAGCCACGCGGCGCCGTCGCTGCCGGTCACCGAAGCCCTGGCGCGGTGCGCGGCCCAGCGGGCCGCGGCGGCGGTGATCCACTCGCGCTGCAGGGCCGACCCGCCGTCCATCGCGCACAGCTCGGCAAGCGTCATGTGGACCAGGGCCTTGACCGGGTGCCCGGCCCGGTCCGGCAGCAGGTCCCCTGCCAGGAGGCGTTTCATTGCCTCGCCGAGCGCGTCGTGGTAGCGCTCCGGCTTGCTGCGGGTGTCCCCGGCCCCGGCGGGCTTGGCCAGCGCGTCGAGGACCGCGCCGACCATCGCGGCGCAGTCCGCCGTGAGGTCGCCATGGAGGACGCCGGCGCCGTCCAGGGTGGTGGCCAGCCGGACGGCGCGGTCGGGGGGTGCCGGGTCCGGGCCGCCGTCGGGGAGGGACTTGGCGTACATTTCCCAGGCCAGGGCGAGCAGGTCGGCGAAGTCGGCGCCGTGCAGCTTGGTCCACACCAGCAGCGCGTCGGCGTCGTCGATCTTGTCGGGCGGGAGCTTTCCTGTGATGTCGCACAGCGCCCTCGCCCAGGACTCGCTCAGGATCCCGCCGGCCATCGCCTCGTGGATCTTTGGATGCTCCCGGGCGCGGCGGGACCAGGCGCTATGCGCCCATGCGGCGGCCCGGGTAACGCCGGCCCGGTGGATCAGCCAGGACCGCGGGCTGTACTCCCCGTCGTCGCAGTAGCCCTGCGCGGCGGTGAACGCGCCGAGGACCGCCGCGTGCGCGGCGGTGGCCATCGAATGCGTCCGCTCGAGGGCTTTCAGGCAGTGCGCCTGCTCGGCGGTAATCATGGCGGTGGGGTCGGCGGCGTTGAGGTATCGCAGGCCTGCCTGCACCATGTCCAGCGCGTCGGAGGTGCTGGCGGGCGACGGTAGGGCGGCGCTGGCCATGGGTCACCTCCGGGCGGTGTGGGTGCGGGCGGGTTGTCCCTTCTTGCCACTGTGACAGGCGGGCGTACGCGGATACGGATACCACTGTTAGTTCTGATCAAAATGATCTTTTGATCTTATGTTCGATTCTAGCACGGGGCAGCGACATTCCTTCAACGACACGCCGCGATACGGATCAGCTGGGCTTGCGTCCGACTCCGCACCACATCTGGGAGTCGAAGCTTGCGGCTCCTGGGACGGGGCGCCACTGCGAGGCCTGCACCACGCCCGGCTCTACCAGGTCCAGTCCGCTGAGCAGCGCGGCTACATCGTCGTGGCTGCGCAGCGTGACCGACTCGGCCATGGAGGCGTTCAGCCGGTTGAACGTCTCGGACAGTTCCTCGGAGTGCAGATCGCTGGCCAGGTGCGTGAGGGCGAGGCAGCTGCCGGGCGGCAGCGGCGCCATAAGCTGGCCGATCAGGGCGCGCGGGTCGTCGGCGTCGGCGAAGAAGTGCAGGATGCCGAACAGCGAGACGGCGGCCGGCTGGGAGAAGTCCAGCGTCGCGGCCGCCTCGCGCAGGATCGGCTGGGGGTCGCGCAGGTCCCCGTAGAGGTACCTGATCGAGCCGTCAGGCGTGTCCGGCAGCAGCTGGCGCGCGTGGGCCAGTACGACAGGATCCCGGTCGACGTAGACGACGCGGGCGTCCGGCAAGTCCCGTCGCGCCACCTCATGCACGCTGTCTTGCACGGGGATGCCGGTGCCGACCTCGAGGAACTGGGTGATGCCGGCCTCGCGCACGAGGTAACGGACCACCCGGCCCTGCGCCGCCCGGTGCTCGCGCACGTCGGCGCGCACGGCGTCGATCCCGCCGGGCCAGGCCGCGTAGGCGCGCTGCGCCGCCTCACGGTCGACCTCGAAGTTAGCGTGGCCGCCGAGCAGGTAGTTGTAGACGCGCGCTCCGTGGGCCTTGGTCGTGTCGATGCCGACCGACTCGGTGCTCCCGAAGGAAGGGGATTCGTTGCTCGTCATGGCGTCTTCCTCCTGACACCCGCCACGCTCGGACAGGACAAGAGCACCGACCGGCTCTATTCTCCCGCCATTCGGTGCGGCCTGGCAACCGGGCCGCGCCGCTAGCCCTCCTCCGCTGGCCATGCCCGGACACTGTGCCGCGCGGCGTCGAGGATGAGCTGCGCGTCGATGACGACCCGGGATTCGATGGTCCCGAGGTGGCAGATGAACTCCAGCGGGCCGCTTGGCGGCAGGGGCCATGCCCACCACCGCATCTGCCGGTAGTGCGACGTGCCACCGCCACCGCGGCGTCGAAGGATAGGTCCGTCCGGCTCGGCGTCACCGGGCGATTTCCCTGTGGTGACCGTAAGGCCGTCGGAGAGCCGCAGGCTGATCTCGAAGGACAGCGGCCCCGAGATCGCGCCTGCTACCGGGTCCGGATCGAAGCCCGGGTGGTCTGGCCGGACGAGCTGGGTGATGAAGATCTCGAATCCGCTGCTGAAGGCGGAGAGGCCGGTGATCGCGATCGCGGTATGCCCGGGTGGGCCGAAGGGCAGGGTGTCGATCGGGACGATGGCCGGAAGCTCCGTCTGCGGCGTATGCCATGGCCGGGGCAGCCAGCGTTGCAGGACCGGCCGCTGAGGCCGGCCTGCTGCTGTGCTCGGCACCGCGGCGCGTGCGGCTTCCAGGATGTGCCGCATGGCCTGCGTGTAGGACTCGCCGGTGATCTCCATGCGCTGGCGCACGAGATCCTTGAATTCGCTATCGCTGGTCATTGTCTCGTCTCTTTCCGCCGGTGATGCTGACCCGCGTCTTGATCACCGTGTACTCGCAGACGATGAATTCCTTGGCCCAGCGCGAACGTGTCGTCCTTGTCCTTCGCACCGGTCGCGGACGCGGGCCGTGACCGGCTTGGAGAGTGGCGGGCACTGACCGCCTGCTACAAGCATAGAGCCAGATCGCCCGTCAGGCGCGGTCGAGGTCCTGGAGGCCGTCGGCCATCGAGCGGAACAGCGGGTCGGTGAAGGCGGTCAGGGCGGCGTACACCTTGCTGATCCGGTGGTAGGCGCGGGCGGCTCGCGGGTCCGGAGAGAACTCGTCGGCGGCGCTGACCATCGCCGACGTCGCCTGGTCCCAGTCCGGGTAGATGCCGTGGCCGACGGCGGCGCAGATGGCCGCGCCGAGACCGGCAGCGTCGCTGACCGCGCCGCGACGGGCGGGACGGTCGAAGACGTCGGCGACGATCTGCATCATCAGGTCCGAGCGGGAGCCACCCCCGGACACCAGGACCGGCGCGAGCCGACGGCCGAGCGCCTGTTCCATCGCCGCGGTGTGATTCGCCATCGTCAGGGCGATGCCCTCGAGGATGGAGCGGTAGATGTGGGCGCGGCCCTGGCTGCCGTCGAAGCCAAGCAGCGCGCCGCGGCGCCAGGCCGCGTCGCCGGGCGCGAGCCAGTCCGGCAGCGTCAGCAGCCCGTTGCTGCCCGGCGCCAGTTCGCTGGCTTCGGCGTTCAGGGCGTCTTGCAGGGTCTCGGAGTCCTTCTGGCCTTGCAGGAGGTTGCGGTACCAGCTGACCAGCCACATGCCGCGGCGGATTCCGGTGCTCTCGTACAGGTATTTCCCTGGCCGCGCCGCGAAGTTGGCCCAGTAGCTGCCGTCCGCGCTCGTCGAGGAGGAGCCGATGGTCATCGCCGCGATGTAGGTGCCGAGCGATAGCAGCACGGTGCCGTCGTCTGCCAGGCCGCTGCCCAGGGCCTCGACGGCCTTGTCGTTGGCGGTGGCGTACACGGGCAGGCCGGCCGGGATCCCCGTGGCCTCGGCCACCGTCTCGGTCACCCGGCCGAGCCGGCCGCCCGGGGGGACTAGGTCGAAGAGCATGTCGCGCGGCATGCCGGTGGCGGCGTAGCGGGCGGGCTGTGTCGACCAGGTCGCCGTGTCGTGGTCGATGGGCCAGACACCCTCGTAGTTGGCCGCGGTGTCGGTGAACTGGCCGGTCAGGCGGTGGGTGACGTAACCGGAGGAGGTGGTGACGTAGCGGGTCAGCGGGTTGGCCGCCTGGTAGGGGCGGGCGACCCGCTCGTCCATCCAGCTCAGCACCGGCTCGGCGAGGCTGCCGTCGGATTTCAGCAGGGCCCGGCAGAACCGGATCGTGCACAGGCCTACGGCAGCGATGTCCGCGGGGTCTGCGTCGAACTGGGTCATGGCGTCGCGGCAGGCATGCTTGATGGAATCCCAGATGTCGTCGCCGGGATGGACGGCGTGGCCAGGGACCGAGATGTCGTAGGGCTTGAGGGACCTGCTGGCGCAGGTGAGGGCGTGGCCGC
>Ga0335078_10003962_pt1 | contig 22010 bp, 20 predicted proteins | sample Lox_Sample_32_FD_206711 | JGI IMG/M metagenome (GOLD analysis project Ga0335078, IMG submission 206711) | Soil microbial communities from Loxahatchee National Wildlife Refuge, Florida, United States - Lox_Sample_3.2 | ecosystem: Environmental > Terrestrial > Soil > Wetlands | place: USA...
GACGGCTGCGCACGGTTCTCAACGCGCTGGCGCTCTACGCGCTGGCGGCATTGCTGATCGGCTATTTCGGCGTCAACGCCTATAGCGGCAACCGCGGGCTTAAGGCCAAGGAGGTCATCGACCGGCAGTCGGCGGCGCTGTCGGCCGAGCTCGAGCAGCTTAAGAGCGAGCATGCGCAATGGCAGCGCCGGATCGCGCTGCTTAAGTCCGACGCCATCGATCCTGACATGCTCGACGAACGCGCCCGCGCGCTGCTCGACGACGTCGACCCCAACGATCTGACCCTGATGTACGACAGGCAGTCGCCACATGGCGCTCCACCGACCGCAGCGACGCCTTAAATCGCGGCTCTTGAACTCGCCAGCGCGGCCCCCGAAATTAATTCTCTCACAAGACGTTGGCCGTTAGCGCTCAATCACGGCGGGAATTCGCCCGACTTTCGCTAACGTGCGTTTTCGGCTAAAGGTTTGGCGCCCGCCGGAGCGTCTCAATGACAATGGTGTTTCGAGGATAATAATGGCCGTCGCCCAAACCAAACCTACGGCGTCAAGCACCCAAGGACTGCTTCCGGCCGCGGACCTTGCGGCCAACGACACCTCCATCGGCGTTCCCGAATTCAGCAAGGAGCAGGAGCTTCAAGCGCTGCGGCAGATGCTGCTGATCCGCCGCTTCGAAGAAAAGGCCGGCCAGATGTACGGCATGGGGCTGATCGGCGGCTTCTGCCACCTCTATATCGGCCAGGAAGCGGTCGTGGTCGGCATGAAGCTCGCCATGCGCGACGGCGACCAGATGATCACCGGCTATCGCGACCATGGTCATATGCTGGCCTGCGGCATGGATCCGAAGGGAGTGATGGCGGAACTGACCGGCCGGCGCGGCGGCTATTCCAAAGGCAAAGGCGGCTCGATGCACATGTTCTCGCTGGAGAAGCATTTCTACGGCGGGCACGGCATCGTCGGCGCCCAGGTTCCGCTCGGCACCGGTCTGGCTTTTGCCAATAAATATCGCGGCAACAATGATGTCTGTCTGACCTTTTTCGGCGACGGCGCGGCGAACCAGGGCCAGGTCTATGAAAGCTTCAACATGGCCGAGCTGTGGAAACTGCCGGTCATCTATGTCATCGAGAACAATCGCTACGCTATGGGAACTTCGGTAACGCGGTCGTCGGCGCAAACCGATTTTTCAAAGCGCGGCGTCTCGTTCAACATCCCCGGCTCGCAGGTGGATGGCATGGATGTACGGGCGGTGAAAGCCGCGGCCGAAGACGCCATCGCCTGGTGCCGTGCCGGCAAAGGCCCGATTATCCTGGAAATGCTGACCTACCGTTATCGCGGGCACTCAATGTCCGATCCGGCCAAATACCGGACCAAGGAGGAGGTCGACAAGGTGCGCACCGAGCACGATCCGATCGAGCAGCTGCGCAAGCGGCTTCTCGACAAGAAATGGGCAAACGAAGATGAACTGAAAAAAATCGATGCCTCGGTCCGTGCCGTGGTCAACGAGGCGTCGGAATTCGCCACCCACGATCCCGAGCCTGATCCCTCCGAGCTTTACACCGACGTTTATCGCTGAGCGCGATTTGCCGCGCCGCCAAATGAGCTTGAAGTGAGTCGCCATGCCGACTGAGGTATTGATGCCAGCCCTCTCCCCTACAATGGAGAAGGGCAATCTCGCCAAGTGGCTCAAGAAAGAAGGCGACAGCGTCAAATCCGGCGACGTGATCGCCGAGATCGAGACCGACAAGGCCACCATGGAGGTCGAAGCGGTCGACGAGGGCACGCTTGGCAAAATCCTGGTGCCCGAAGGCACCAACGATGTCGCGGTCAATACGCCGATCGCGATGATCCTCGGCGAAGGCGAGGACGCCGCAAGCCTCAAGGGCAATGGCGGCGCGCCGCATAAGCAGACAGCGAAGGCCGAGCAGCCGGCGCGGCAGGAAAAGGCTGCGGCATCCGCGCCTCCCGCGGCAAAACTGGAAGCGGCCAAAAAAGCCGAAACGCCGGTGCCGGCCAAGACCGGCACCACCAAGCCGCCATCGACCGAGATCATGCCCGAGCCGGAGGTTCCCGAGGGGACCGAGCTTGTCACCATGACCATGCGCGAAGCCTTGCGCGACGCCATGGCCGAGGAAATGCGCCGCGACAAGGACGTCTTCGTCATGGGCGAGGAGGTCGCCGAATATCAGGGCGCCTACAAAGTCACCCAGGGGCTGTTGGAAGAATTCGGCGCGCAGCGCGTTGTCGATACCCCGATCACCGAGCACGGCTTTGCCGGGCTCGGTATCGGCGCGGCGCTCGCCGGATTAAAGCCGATCGTCGAATTCATGACCTTCAACTTCGCCATGCAGGCGATGGATCAGCTCATCAATTCGGCGGCGAAGACGCAGTATATGTCGGGCGGGCAGGTTAAGCTCTCGATCGTATTCCGCGGGCCGAACGGCGCAGCGTCGCGGGTGGCCGCGCAGCACAGCCAGGATTATTCGTCCTGGTATTCGCACATTCCCGGGCTGAAGGTGATCGCGCCCTCGACTGCGGCCGACGCCAAGGGCTTGCTCAAGGCGGCGATCCGCGATCCCAATCCGGTGATGTTTCTCGAAAACGAAATCCTCTACGGCCATTCCTCGCCGGTACCCAAGCTCGACGATTATGTGCTGCCGATCGGCCGCGCCCGCATCGTGCGGCCCGGCAACGATGTGACCATCGTCGCCTGGTCGATGGGCATGACTTACGCGCTCAAAGCCGCCGAGGAACTCGCCAAAGACAATATCGATGCCGAAGTGATCGACCTGCGCACGCTCAAGCCGATGGACTCTGACACCATCATCGAGTCGGTGAAGAAGACCGGCCGCCTCGTCACCGTAGAAGAGGGTTGGAAGCAATCGGGCGTCGGCGCCGAAATCGCCGCGCGGATGATGGAGGAGGCGTTCGACTATCTCGATGCGCCGGTGGTGCGCGTCTGCGGCAAGGACGTGCCAATGCCTTACGCGGCTAACTTGGAAAAGCTTGCGCTGCCGTCGGTTGCCGAAGTGGTCGAGGCGGCCAAGGCCGTCTGTTATCGCTGACGCCTCAGGTGAAATCGTAGCGCCAGGGAATAATAAATGCCCATCAACATCCTCATGCCGGCGCTGTCGCCCACGATGGAGAAGGGCAACCTCGCCAAGTGGCTCAAGAAAGAAGGCGACGCGGTCAAGACCGGCGACATCATCGCCGAGATCGAGACCGACAAGGCGACGATGGAATATGAATCCGTCGACGACGGCACGCTGGCCAAGATCGTGGTGCCGGAAGGCACCCATGACGTGCCGGTCAATCAGCTCATCGCCGTTCTGGCGCAGGAAGGCGAGGACGTGAAAGCGGCGGGAGCAGCAGCCGGGAAGGGCGCCCCGCCCCTGCCGAAGCCTGCCGAGACGCCAAAACCCGCTGCGCCGGCCGCTGTCGCGCCGTCAGTACCCCAGGCGAGGCCTTCAGCGCCGCCCCCTCCAGCGCCGAAGCCCTCAAACGAAGCCCCTCGCGCCAACGGCCACAGCGACCGCGTCTTTGCCTCGCCGCTAGCGCGGCGGCTGGCGAAGGACGCCGGCATCGATATCGGCCGCATTGCGGGTAGCGGACCGCATGGCCGCGTCATCGCGCGAGACGTGGCGGCGGCAAAAGCGGGCGGCGGCTTGCGCGCGCCGGCCGCCGCACCGGCGGCTCAAGGCGCCCCCGCGATCGCGCCGGCGATGTCGGATCAGCAGGTCCGCGCGCTTTATGAAGACGGCAGCTACGAGGTCGTCCCGCATGACGGCATGCGCCGCACCATCGCGCAGCGGCTGACCGCCTCGGTGCAGACCATTCCGCATTTTTATCTCACCGTCGACTGCGACATCGGCAAACTTCTCGACGCCCGCGAGGAGATCAACGCCACCGCGCCGAAGGACAAGGACGGCAAGCCCGCCTACAAGCTCTCGGTCAACGATTTCGTCATCAAAGCGCTGGCACTGGCGTTGCAAAAGGTGCCGGACGCCAATGTGAGCTGGACCGAAGCCGGCATGCTCAAACACCAGCATTCCGACATCGGTGTCGCGGTGGCGATGCCGAACGGGCTGATCACGCCGATCGTCCGCAACGCGGAAACGAAATCGCTCTCCGCGATCTCCAACGAAATGCGCGACCTCGCGCTGCGTGCCCGCGACCGCAAGCTCAAGCCCCACGACTATCAGGGCGGCACGACGGCGGTGTCCAATCTCGGCATGTACGGCATCAAGGATTTTACCGCCGTGATCAATCCGCCGCACGCCACCATCCTCGCGGTCGGCACCGGCGAGGAGCGCGCGGTGGTGCGCGACGGCAAGATCGTCGCCGCCCACATCATGAGCGTGACCATGGGCTGCGACCACCGCGCCGTCGATGGCGCGCTTGGCGCCGTGCTGATCAGCGCCTTCAAGGCGTTGATCGAGAATCCGGTAATGATGTTGGTTTAAATATTTCGTGACCGGCGATTTTTAATCCCTCTGGAATGAACGCCGGGCGAGGCTGCGGACACAAAGTCTCATCCCTATTCGTCTGCGACAGGGGCGATAACGTGCTGGCAAGCGAGCAGCCACAATTTTCGGTCCGGCCGGTTTTCATCGGCTGGATCACATTCCTTATTCAGCTGCCGTTGCAATTGTTCTTCACGGTGTGGTCCGGCGGATTTTTTGGCGGCATGCTCCAGACCACCGGCTTGCTCCCACGCGGCTCGCAGCTGCCCTTCATCGTCTTTGGCGCGATGGCGTTCTTTGGAGTTCCCGTCGTCGCCTATTTCGGCAAGAAGCTCAATTACAGCCGCACGGAGTATCGCTTTTTTGACGATCACCTCGAATTCGAGGAGGGCTTCTTCTCGATCAACAAGAAGGTCATCATGTTCCGCGACATAAAAGAGGTGACGCTGCGCAAGGGCGTGTTTCAGCGAATCTACGGTCTCGGTACGATTTATCTCGCTACGCTGGCGACCGGGTCGACTGGCAGTTTCAATCCGTTTCTTGCGCTCGGCTTCGGCAATGTTTCCGCAAGCGGCATCAACGTCCGCGATATCGCCGATCCGGATGAAGCATTCGACAAGATCAGAAGCCTGGTGGACGCGCGGCGCGTATAAATCGCATTTGTTCAGTGCGGATCGAGACCCTTCGATCGAAACACCGCCTTCGCGTCGGACGATTGCAGGAACCCGATCAGCGATTTGCCCACTTCCGCCTGCCTGCTTTCCGGCGTGACGGCCGCGGCGAATTCGGTCACCATGTTCAGGTCGCCGGGCAGGAAGCCGACGATGTCCGTGCCTTTGACGTGGAGCAGTTCCGGTTTCTGCTGCACGGCAAGCTCGGCCTCGCCGGTGACAAGCAATTCGGCGGAAAAGCCGCCGGCCGGCGGATATTTGGTTTTCGGCCTCATCGCTTCGGCGATGCCCATGCGCTCCAGAAGCTTGGCGAAATAGACGCCGCTGGCGCCGCCGGCCGACGGCTCGCTATAGGCGATCGCCTTGCAGTCGAGCAGCGTGCGCTTGAGCGCCTCCGCCGTGGAAATATCAGGTTTTGGCGCGCCGGCTTTCACCGCGATGGCGACGCCCGAACCGGCCAGGGTGACATCGGAGCCAGGCGCGATTTTCCCTTGCGCTTTCAACTGATCGATGCCGGCGCGGCTCAAGATCAGCACGTCCGCGGTTTCGCCGCCCTCGATACGCTTGACCAGCATCGGCGCCGTGCCCCAAGTGATCGCGAGCTTATGACCGCTTGTCGTCTCGAAGCGCTGGAACAATTCCTCTGCGGCGCTCCGCACCCCGATGGTGCTATAGATGCTGATCTCCGCCACACTCCAGCTCCGCTTGCAGGCACCCTTCTTGCTTCACCTTATCGCGCGTGCGAATGAGCCGCACGCGAATAGTGCGGGCTGACGGGCAATGGACGATCTCATCGCAGGCTATCGCCGCTTTCGGGCCGGCACTTGGCGCGACGAACGCAGCCGGTTCGAGGAATTGAGCCGGCTCGGGCAAAAGCCCCGCGCGCTGGTCATCGCCTGCTCGGACAGCCGCACCGACCCGCAAATGGTCTTCAACGCCGCGCCGGGCGAACTCTTTGTCGTGCGCAATGTCGCGAATTTGGTTCCACCCTACGGCCCCGACGACAATCCGCACGGCGTGAGCTCGGCGATCGAGTTCGCCGTGCGAGGCTTGCGCGTGACCGACATCGTAGTGATGGGGCACGCCATGTGCGGGGGCATCAAGGCCTTGCTCGACGGCACGCCGGCCGAAGTTTCCGATTTCGTCGGGCAGTGGGTCCGTATCGCCGAGCCGGCGCGCCGGAAGGCCATGGCGGTGCCGGCGGAAGCGCGCCACGATTTTTGCGAGCACGAGTCGGTGCGGCTGTCGCTGGAGAACCTGATGACCTTTCCGTGGATCAGATCCGAGGTCGAAGCCGGCCGGCTTCGCCTGCACGGCAGCTTCTTCGGCATCCGCTCCGGCGTGCTCGAGCGGCTCGGCCCGGACGGCGTTTTTCATCCCATTCCCGACTAGCTATAAGGATGCGCGCGGCGAGCCCCATATTAGGGGCAGCGGCGAACGAGGATTGAATGCCTGACACCACTTTCGACATCATCATCATCGGCTCCGGCCCCGGCGGCTATGTCTGCGCCATCCGCGCCGCGCAGCTCGGCTTCAAGACCGCCATCGTCGAGCGCGATTATCTCGGCGGCATCTGCCTCAACTGGGGCTGCATCCCGACCAAGGCGCTGCTGCGCTCCGCCGAAATCTTTCATTACCTGCAACACGCCAAGGACTACGGTCTTTCCGCCGGCGAAGTGACCTACGACCCGTCGGCCGTGGTGAAACGCTCGCGCGCGGTGTCGAAGCGGCTGAACGACGGCGTCGGCTTCCTGATGCGCAAAAACAAGGTGACGGTGATCTGGGGCGAGGCCGCGATCGACGTACTCGGCAAGATCACCGTGAAGGCCGGCAGAAGCGAAGCGCCGAAAGGCGCATTGGGTGCCGGCAGCTATCAGGCCAAGCACATCATCGTCGCCACCGGCGCGCGGCCGCGCGTTCTGCCCGGCCTCGAGCCGGACAAGAAGCTCGTCTGGACCTATTTCGAAGCCATGGTGCCCGACCGCATGCCGAAGTCGCTGCTCGTCATCGGCTCGGGCGCGATCGGCATCGAATTCGCCTCGTTCTATCGCACGCTGGGCGCGGAGGTGACCGTGGTCGAAGTACTGCCGCAGATCTTGCCGGTCGAGGATGCCGAGATCGCCGCCTTCGCGCGCAAAAGCTTCGACAAGCAGGGCATCAAGATTTTCACCGGCGCCAAGGTGACGAAGCTCGACAAGCAGGCCGACAGCGTCACCGCGACCATCGACGACGGCAAAGGCGGCACGCAGGCGCTCACCGTCGACCGCGTCATTTCAGCGGTCGGGGTCGTCGGCAATATCGAAAATCTCGGCCTGGAAAAACTCGGCGTGAAGACCGAGCGCGGCACGATCGTCATCGACGGCGCCTGCAAGACCAATGTGCCGGGCATTTACGCCATCGGCGACGTCGCCGGCCCGCCGCTCTTGGCGCACAAGGCCGAACATGAGGGCGTCATCTGCGTCGAGGCGATCAAGGGCCTGCATCCGCATCCGATGAACAAGCTGATGATTCCCGGTTGCACCTACTGCACGCCGCAAATCGCCTCGGTCGGCCTCACCGAGCAGGCCGCCGAGGACAAGAAGCTCGACATCCGCGTCGGCCGCTTCCCCTTTGTCGGCAACGGTAAGGCGATCGCCATGGGCGAAGACCAGGGACTGGTCAAGGTCATCTTCGACAAGAAGACCGGGCAGCTCCTCGGCGCGCATATGGTCGGCGCTGAGGTCACCGAGTTGATCCAGGGCTATGTGGTGGCGATGAATCTCGAGACCACAGAGGAAGAGCTCATGCACACCGTTTTCCCGCATCCCACCCTGTCGGAGATGATGAAGGAAGCGGTGCTGGATGCTTACGGACGGGTGCTGAACATTTAACTCCGGCCCACGCGGGGCGCCTGCGACTAGGCGAGGGACGGCAAAGGCGTTAGCGTAGCGGGCGCAGATCGCGTCCCTTGCCGGAGCAGTCCCCATGGCCAAATTCGACAGTATTCTCGGCACCATCGGCCGAACGCCGGTTGTCAGGATCAACAAGCTGGCGCCGAAGGGGATCAATCTTTACGTCAAGATCGAGGCCTTCAATCCGCTCGGCTCCGTGAAAGATCGTCTCGCGCTTGGAGTGATCGAGGCGGCGGAGAAGTCGGGCGAGCTGAAGCCCGGCCAGACCGTGATCGAGGCGACCTCCGGCAACACCGGCATCGGCCTCGCCATGGTTTGCGCGGCGAAGGGTTATCCGCTCGTTGTCACCATGGCGGAAAGCTTCTCGGTCGAGCGCCGCAAGCTGATGCGCTTTCTCGGCGCCAAGGTGGTGCTGACGCCCGCGGCCGAGCGCGCCTTCGGCATGGTGAGCAAGGCGCAGGAATTGGCAAAGGCTCGCGGCTGGTTCATGACCCGCCAATTCGAGAACGCGGCCAATCCCGACATCCATGAGCGCACTACGGCCCGCGAAATCATCGCCGATTTCGCCGGCGAGCGGCTCGATTATTGGGTCACCGGCTTCGGCACCGGCGGAACGCTGACCGGCGTGTCACGCGTGCTGCGCAAGGAACGTCCCGAGACGAAGATCATCGTCTGCGAACCCGCCGATGCACCGATGCTCACGTCTGGCGTGAAGCAGGAACGCAATGCCGACGGTACGCCGGCGAAGCCGCACCCCGCGTTCAAGCCGCATCCGATGCAGGGCTGGAGCCCGGATTTCATTCCGCTCATCACCGGCGAAGCGGCGGACATGAAAGCAATCGATCGTATCCTCACCATCGCCGGCCCCGACGCCATGAAATGTTCGAAGGCGCTGGCGCAGCAGGAGGGCATTTTCGTCGGCATTACGGCCGGCGCGACCTTCGCCGGCGCTCTCGATGTGTGCAAGCAGGCGGCGCCCGGCGCGACGGTGCTCTGCATGCTGCCGGACACCGGCGAGCGTTATCTGTCGACGCCGCTGTTCGGCGATATTGGTGCCGACATGAACGATGAGGAGTTGGTGATCTCCAATTCGACGCCAAACCACCGTCTGCCGCCCAAGACCGCCTGAGCGCCGGTACTCCTTCGGAGCCTTGCGGCACGGCGGCGGCGTCCGTAAGTATTCGCTGCGGGTCGATGTCCGCAGGAATCTCCAGATAACGCGCAATGGCCGTCCTGATCGACAATCTTACCGACCCCGCCGGCCGGCCCCGTCACCCGGAAAAAGCCCACCGGCCGGACCAGCCGGCGTTACGCAAGCCGGATTGGATACGCGTCAAGGCGCCGGTTTCGCCGGGATACCTGGACACGCAGCGGATTGTACGGGCCAACGGCTTGCATACCGTCTGCGAGGAAGCGGGTTGCCCGAATATCGGCGAATGCTGGGAGCAAAAGCACGCCACTTTCATGATCATGGGCGACACCTGCACGCGGGCTTGCGCCTTCTGCAACGTCAAGACCGGGCTTCCCGGCGCGCTCGATCCTGCCGAGCCGAAGCACGTCGCCGAAGCGACGCAAAAGCTCGGGCTTTCGCACGTCGTCGTCACCTCGGTCGACCGCGACGATCTTGCCGACGGCGGGGCGGGGCACTTTGCCGCCTTGATCGCCGCCATCCGCGTGCGCTGCCCCAACACCACCATCGAAGTATTGACGCCGGATTTCCTGCGCAAGGACGGCGCAGTGGAGGTCGTGGTCGCGGCGCGGCCCGACGTGTTCAACCACAATCTCGAGACGGTGCCATCGAAATATCTCACCGTGCGTCCGGGCGCGCGCTATTTCGCCTCGATCCGCCTGCTGCAGCGCGTAAAAGAACTCGATGCGCAGATGTTCACAAAGTCGGGCATCATGGTCGGTCTCGGCGAAGAGCGGAACGAGATTTTGCAGGTCATGGACGATCTGCGCGCCGCCAATGTCGATTTTCTAACCATCGGCCAATATCTGCAGCCGTCGCGCAAGCATCATCCGGTCGTGCGCTACATGCCGCCGGACGAATTCAAGGCGCTTGCGGCTATCGCCCGCGCCAAGGGTTTTGCGATGGTCTCGGCCAGCCCGCTGACCCGCTCGTCGCATCATGCCGGTGAAGATTTCGCCCGGCTAAAGGCGAGCCGCACGGCGCGATGATTTGATGCCGCAATTTTCGACCAAGCGGCGCGTGCAGCATTCCGCAGCCGACATGTTCGGTCTCGTCGCCGACGTCGAGCGTTATCCCGAATTCGTGCCGCTGTGCCGAGCGCTCGCCGTCCGCCAGCGCAGCAAGGACGACGAGGGCCGCGACGTCATCGTCGCCGACATGACGGTCGCCTACAAGCTCATCCACGAAACCTTCACCAGCCGCGTCACGCTCGACCGCAACAAGCTTGAGATCATCGTCGAGTATCTCCAAGGCCCGTTTCGCAAAATGAATAACCGCTGGAGTTTTCGGGCTGCGGGAGAGGGCGCCTGCGACGTCGAATTCTTCATCGCTTACGAATTTCGCAGCCGCACGCTGGGGCTGCTTATGGGCGCCATGTTCGAGACCGCATTTCGCCGTTTCTCCGCGGCGTTCGAACAGCGCGCCGATCGCGTCTACGGTGCGCGACCCGGCTAGGTGGAGCGGATCTGACATTCGCTAGGGCGCGACGATGACGACGCAAGGCGCGAGACTTGCCAGCTTCTGCGAAACGCTGCCCAGCAACAGGCTCGCCAGCGGCCCGTGGCCGCGGCGCCCAACCACGATTGCATCCGGCTTGTCGTGCGCGATGGTCTCGATGAGCGTGTGAGCGGGATCGCCCCAGACGAGAATCGTTTTGGCTGGGGCAATACCGGCCGTACGGGCCCGGTTTTCTGCTTCAAAGAGTATCTGTTGCGCCAAGGCTTGGGCCGCATCCGCCGAATCTCCCTCGATCCGCGCAAATTGCCGGTATTGTCTTTGCTCTTCTGCGCTCAAAGCTCTGCCGACCGTCACAATCGACAGGGCTGCATTCGCCGCCTTGGCGAGCTGGGCTGCGACATCGATCGCGCGGCCGGCACCGGCCGATCCGTCCGTCGCCACCATAACGTTTTGCATTGCCATCCCTCCCGATTTGTCGCGCCGAGCAGCGCCGCGATCTCGCGTTTTGCGGCGATGTTAGCAGTTAATCGCCGACTTCGTGGGCATGGTCGTCCCGGCCCCGTCGGGGTGTCTTAACTATCCCGACCGTTTGCGCTCATAGGCGGTCGTATTTGCCCTTGGAAATGCCGATAATTGCCTCGGTTCGAACTGTCTGGTGGTGACAGCCATGTCGTTGCGGACGTTCTTCGCCGTTGCGGCGATTTGTTTGCTTGCTGCGGCTTCTTCGCAAGTGCGTGCCGTGGCGCATGGCGGCAGCGGTCCGCATGGCGGCGGCTTCGGCCCGGCCTTCGGCCATGGATTTTCCGCCGGGCATTTTCACTCTTTAGGACACGGCGCTCATCACGACTTTCATCACGCTCTGCGCCACGACCATTTCGGCCATCACTTTGCAACGCACAATTTCGGCCATTGGGACGGCCATGGGCTTGGCGGGCATGACGGGAGTTGGCAGCCGGGGCATTGGCATGCGGCGTCTGGCTTTGGCACCGGCGGACATTGGCACATGGAAGGCGCCTGGAGCCGGTAACGACGTCCGCAGCCTGCGTCCGCGCTCGGGATTCTAACATTCGCTTCACGCGCGCGCGGCTAGCGGGTAGCGAATGTCAAATCCGCTCCACTAGTCGGACGCTTTTTCGGCAAGTGCTTCGAGCAGTGCCAAGGCTTGTGCGACCGAGCGCAGCCGCACGTTGGCCCGGCCGATCTTACCGAAGCGCCGCCGGCGCGCGAGATGCCGCCCGTCGCGGCTTGCGGCCGCAAAATAGACCAGTCCCACCGGCTTTCGTTTCGAGCCGCCGCCCGGACCGGCAATGCCGGTAATCGCCACGGCCAGATCGGCCTGCGAGTTCTTGAGCGCGCCCTTCGCCATGGCTGCGGCGGTTTCGCGGCTGACCGCCCCATGCCGCCGCAGCGTCGCCGCCGGCACTCCGAGCAGCTTTTGCTTGGCCGCGTCGGAATAGGTGACAAGGCCGCAGTCGACCACATCGGAGGAGCCGGCGATGTCGGTCAAAGACGCGGCGACAAGGCCGCCCGTGCAGGATTCCGCAGTGGCGACGTGCAGCCCGCGCGCCCGGCAGAGATCGAGGACGCGCCGCGCGGTCTGGCGCAGTGCTTCGTCGCTCATGCGGCGCTCCACGGCAACCGCACTGTCGCCGTCGCCATGGCGACGATGCCTTCGCCGCGTCCGGTAAAGCCGAGCTTTTCGCTGGTCGTTGCTTTGACGCCGACGCGCCCAACAGGAATGCCGGCGATCGCCGCGATGCGCTCGCGCATGGCGTCGCGATGCGGCGAAACGCGCGGCGCTTCGCACACGATGGTCACGTCGAGATGGGCGATCATGCCGCGGCGCGCGCGCACCCGCTCGCATGCGAATGCCAGAAAACGGTCAGAAGACGCGCCTTTCCATTGCGGATCGCTCGGCGGAAAATGCGAGCCGATATCGCCATCGGCGAGCGCGCCGAGAACGGCATCGACCAGCGCATGCAGCGCGACATCCGCATCCGAGTGCCCGGTCACGCCGCGCGAATGCGGAATACGGACGCCGCCAAGCATGACATGATCGCCGGCGGCGAAAGCATGCACGTCGAAGCCGTTGCCGGTGCGCACATCGGACAAGCTAGCCAGGTGCAGAATTTCGGCCCGCGCAAAATCCTCGTTGGTCGTCACTTTCACGTTGCCGGCTTCGCCTTCGAACACGCTGACGCGATGGCCCGCCCATTCGGCGAGCGCAGCGTCGTCGGTAAAGCTCTCCAGCCCGGCCGCCGCGGCGCGGCGGTGCGCATCGACGATCAAGTCGAAGGCGAAAGCCTGCGGCGTTTGCACGATCCGCAACCGGCCGCGGTCGAGGGTTTCGGCAACGGTTGCCGCGGCGTCGATCGCTTTGACGGTATCGGTAATGGCGACGCCGGGCACTGCGGCGGCAGTCGTGCTACCGGCAGCGACGGCGCGATCGATAAGCGCGCTCGTTACGAACGGCCGCGCCGCGTCATGAATAAGGACGAGGCCCGGCGCGCTCGGCGCGAGCGCTTCGAGACCGGCGCGCACCGAGGCCTGTCGCGTCGCGCCGCCTGATACCGGCGCCCGCAGGTTTCGTAGTCCGGCCGTCGCCGCACGGTAGATGCTTTCGTCGCTCGGATTGATAACCGGCTGCACCAGGTCGATCTGCGGGTGCTCGAGGAACGCGCGCAGCGTCGGCCGGATCATCGGTTCGCCGGCGATATCGCGATACTGCTTCGGAACGTTGCCGCCGGCGCGCTCACCTCGCCCGGCTGCAACGACGATGGCGGCTACTGGTCCCGTCATAGAATTCTTGTTCCTATCTCAGGGACGCTTTAGCGCATGTCCGCGCGATCTGCGAATGGCCTTATGTGTGAGACATGGCGCCAGACGCGGCGCCGGACCGCAGCCGGCAGAGCGATTTGCACAGGATGGATATATTGCAGTGCAGCACTTGCACTGCCACATCTTTTGGCTAAACTGTATGCAACATTCATATGACGCCTAATTAGTGAGCACATGCCAGGTTGTGCCAACCAACGGCTAAATTCCACCCTCCAATGCATGATTGGCGGTGTAAAGCTGCCCAATCCGGTGATCTTGGCGCCGATGTCCGGGATTACCGACGGCCCTTTTCGGCGGCAAGTCGAGGCCTTGGGCGCGGGTCTCGTCGTCTCGGAGATGACTGCTTGTGCAGCGCTTGCCGCCGGCAAGCGCGACGCAGCACGACGCGTTCTGGGCCAGGGAGCCGCGCTTCACGTCGTCCAGCTGGCCGGTTGCGATGCGCAGTGGATGGCCGAGGGCGCGCGGATCGCCGAGGCCGCCGGCGCCGCCATCATCGACATCAACATGGGCTGTCCGGCCAGATACGTCACCAATGTTCAGTCCGGATCGGCTTTGATGCGCGATCTCGATCACGCGCTGACCTTGATCGAAGCGGTCGTTAGCGCGGTGAAAGTACCGGTAACGCTGAAAATGCGGCTCGGCTGGGACGAGAGCAGCCGCAATGCAGCTGAACTGGCACGGCGTGCCGAGCAGGCCGGCGTCGCGCTCGTCACGGTGCACGGCCGCACGCGCTGCCAGTACTACAGCGGACGCGCCGACTGGACGGCGGTGCACGCCGTCAAAGACAGCGTTTCGATCCCGGTCGTCGTCAACGGCGACATCGACGGCTTCGACGATGCCGACCTGGCGCTTGCCGCCTCTGGCGCCGACGCGGTGATGGTCGGCCGCGGCGCCCAGGGCCGGCCGTGGTTTCCGGGCCAGCTCGCCCGCTATCTCGCAACCGGCGAGCGCGCCGCGCCGCCTGCGCTCGACACCCAGCTCGCGCTCATCGGCGTGCTCTACGACGAGATGCTGGAGCATTACGGCGTCGATATCGGCGTGCGCCACGCGCGCAAGCATCTCGGCTGGGCTCTCGACACGGCGGCCGCCACCGCGCGGGCGCCACCGCATCTTCTTAAAGCCCATCGCAGCCGCGTGCTGACCCGCACCGATCCGGCGGCGGTGCGGCAGCGGCTCGCCGAAGCGTTCGACGCATTCGGCGCGACCGATACGGCGTGGAGCGAAGCGGCATGAGCGCGGTGGAACCCCTGACAACACATTCAGGCGCCGATGCGGTGCTTAACGCGCTGCCGCATCCGGTGATCGTCGTGTCGGCGGACGGCAAGGTGGTTGATGCCAACGTCGCCGCGGAATCCTTCTTCGAGGTTTCGGCGCCGCTGTTGCGGCGTCATCTGCTGCGCGATCTGGTGCCGTTTGGCAGCCCGCTGCTGACGCTGATCGAGCAGGTGCGCAAGCGCGGCGCCGCGGTCAACGAATACAAGGTCGATCTCGGCACCCCGCGCAATCCCGGCGACCGGCTGGTCGACCTGCACGTGGCGCCGCTGCCGGAGCGGCCCGATTACGTAGTGGTGATGCTCCAGGAGCGCACCATCGCCGACAAGATGGATCGCCAGCTCACCCATCGCGGCGCGGCCCGTTCCGTGATCGCGCTTGCCGCCATGCTTGCCCACGAAATCAAGAATCCGTTGTCCGGCATTCGCGGCGCGGCGCAACTGTTAGAACAATCCGTCAACGACGACGACCGCTCGCTCACGCGGCTTATTTGCGACGAGGCCGACCGTATCGTCAAACTGGTCGACCGCATGGAGGTGTTCACCGACGAGCGGCCGATCGAACGGGAGCCGATCAACATTCATGTCGTCTTGGAACATGTGAAACGGCTGGCGCAGTCCGGCTTTGCCCGCCACATCAAATTCATCGAGGACTACGATCCGTCGCTGCCGCCGGTGCTGGCGAACCGCGACCAGCTCATCCAGGTGTTCTTGAATCTTATCAAGAACGCGGCCGAAGCCATCGGCGAAAACACCACCGGCGGCGAAATCGCGCTGACCACGGCGTTTCGGCCGGGCGTGCGGCTGTCGCTGCCCGGCGCCAACGCACGCATTTCCTTGCCGCTCGAATTCTGCGTGCGCGACAACGGTCCGGGCGTGCCCGATGAGCTGATGCCGCATTTGTTCGATCCATTCGTCACCACCAAGCCGACCGGATCGGGCCTCGGATTGGCGCTGGTCGCCAAAATCGTCGGCGACCACGGCGGCATCATCGAATGCGAGTCGCAGCCGCGCCGCACTATCTTTCGCATACTCATGCCAAAATACACCGCCACGCAAAGCGGTGAGGGGGCCGAGCCGGACGGCGTCATTCAACCACAAGGAAATCTTTGATGCCCGCGGGAAGTATTCTCGTCGCCGACGACGATGCGGCGATCCGGACGGTGCTTAATCAGGCGCTGTCGCGGGCCGGTTACGAGGTCCGCTCGACCGGAAATGCAGCAACGCTGTGGCGGTGGATCAGTCAAGGCGACGGCGATCTCGTCATTACCGACGTGCTGTTGCCCGATGAGAGCGCGTTCGATCTGTTGCCGCGCATCAAAAAGGCACGACCGGATTTGCCGATCATCGTCATGAGCGCGCAAAACACATTTATGACCGCCATTCGCGCCTCCGAGCGCGGCGCTTACGAATATTTGCCGAAGCCGTTCGATCTTAAGGAGCTTACCGCGATTGTCGGCCGCGCGCTGTCGGAGCCGAAGGAAAAGGCCCGTCCGCCCGCCAAGGTCGAGGATTTTGAATCCATCCCGCTGGTTGGCCGTTCGCCGGCAATGCAGGAAATTTATCGGGTCCTGGCGCGGCTGATGCAGACCGATCTGACGGTCATGATCTCAGGCGAGTCCGGCACCGGCAAGGAGCTGGTGGCACGCGCGCTGCACGACTACGGCAAGCGCCGCAACGGACCGTTCGTCGCGATCAATATGGCGGCGATACCGCGCGACCTTATCGAATCCGAGTTGTTTGGTCACGAGAAGGGCGCCTTCACCGGCGCCAATACGCGCAGCTCCGGCCGTTTCGAACAGGCCGAAGGCGGCACGCTGTTCCTCGATGAGATCGGCGACATGCCGATGGAGGCGCAAACCCGGCTTTTGCGCGTGCTGCAGCAGGGCGAATACACCACGGTCGGCGGCCGCACGCCGATCAAGACCGACGTCCGCATCATCGCGGCGACCAATAAGGACCTGCGCCAGCTCATCCAGCAGGGTCTGTTCCGCGAAGATTTGTTCTTCCGGCTCAACGTCGTGCCGTTGCGGCTGCCGCCGCTGCGCGAGCGCACCGAGGACATTCCAGATCTCATACGGCACTTCTTCAAGCTGGTGGAACGGGAAGGATTGCCGCCGAAGCAAATCGATCAGGGCGCAGTCGATCGGCTCAAGCGTCATCGCTGGCCCGGCAACGTGCGCGAATTGGAGAATCTGGCCAGGCGGCTCGCCGCGCTTTATCCGCAGGAGACGATCACGGCCGCCGTTATCGACGCCGAGCTGTCGCAGCCGGTGCTGGCGGCCCCGGGAGAGAGCAAAGGCGGCGATGAGAATCTTTCGGGCGCCGTCGAGCGCTATCTGACCCGGTACTTTTCCGGATTTGGCGAGGGTCTGCCGCCGCCGGGGCTTTATCACCGGATATTGCGGGAAATCGAAGGCCCGCTGCTTTCAGCGGCGTTGACGGCGACCCGCGGCAATCAAATCCGCGCCGCCGACCTGCTCGGGGTCAACCGCAATACTCTGCGCAAGAAGATCCGCGATCTCGACATTCAGGTCTATCGGACCAGCGGCGGGTGATAGACAGGCCTGAACCCGCCTAGTTATTGTCGCAATCGAGCAACATTGTTGTAAAATAGCATCACTCGGGGCGGGGGATCTCGGTCCCTCCGTCGGAACTTTCCTTTTTAAATCAACGTCCTGGAAACGCCGGTAGGCTCTTTTATGACGACGGTCGATCAGGTCGCCCCGCTTAGTCCTGCGGCAGCTCCGGTACCGGTGCCCACTCTCGATCCTGGGGTTGCGGCGCCAATGCCGGTCGCCTCACGGCTGATCGGGGCCATCGCCGTTGGCATCGCGCTACTTTCGGCCACCGCCACATTCCTGGTGCTAGCCGGTCTGACCCCGATTGAGCCGGTTCACGAGGTCGTGGTCCGGCTCCTTCTCGGCAATGTTGTCACCGGACTGCTGCTGTTGACGGTCATAGGCCGCGAGGTGTGGGTCGTCATTCAAGCGCGCCGCCGCGGCCGCGCCGGCTCGCGGCTGCATATTCAGATCGTCGGCCTGTTCGCGGTCATGGCCGCAGTGCCGACGGTCCTTGTCTCCGTTGTGGCCTCGACCACGCTCGATCGCGGGCTCGACCGCTTCTTCTCGTCGCGCACGCGCGCCATGATCGAGCAGTCGCTCATCGTCGCCAATGCTTACGTGACCGAGCATGCCGCCGACGTCCGCAGTCAGGACTTGGCGATGGCTTACGACCTCGGCCGCGCCAAGCCGGTGTTCGATTCCGACCGCGATCAATTCCGGAAATTCTTCGCGGCACAAACCAACGGGCGCAATCTCTCCGCGGCGCTGATGCTCAAGGCCGATGGCTCGATCGTGGAGCCGGTCGGCATCAAGATCGACAAGAGATTCGTGCTGCCATCGCCGCAGTTGCTCGCCGAGACCAGCGATACCGAGCCGCAGATCGCCTTCATCCCGCAGGGCGACAATGTGGCGTCCGTCGTCAAGCTGAACGGTTACGACGACACCTATCTCTATGTTTCCCGACTGCTCGATCCGCGTGTCGTGCAGCAGTTGCGCAACACCCAGGAGAGCGTCGGCGAATACGCCAATCTCGAAGAGCGGCGGCTCGGGATCCAGATCGCGTTTGCGCTGATGTTTGCCGTCATCGCGCTGATCGTGCTGTTGTCTTCGGCGTGGATCGGATTGGATTTCGCCAACCGGCTGGTCGCGCCGATCCGCCGTCTGATCGGCGCCGCCAACGTGGTCTCGACCGGCAATCTTCACATTCAAGTCCCGGTCCGCCGCTCGGAAGGCGATCTCGCGCAACTCGGCGAGACCTTCAATAAGATGACTCAGGAACTGCGCACCCAGCACGAGGACATCGTACGCGCCCGCGACCTTATAGACAGCCGGCGACGATTTACCGAAGCGGTGCTGGCCGGCGCCAGCGCCGGCGTCATCGGCGTCAACGCTGACGGCCGTATTTCGATACTCAACCGCTCGGCGGAACGGCTGCTCGACCGCATCGAGAGCGACGTGCTTGGCCGCCCGCTGGCCGAGATCGCGCCCGAACTTGCCGAGATCTTTCAGGCCGCGCGTAGCGGCAATCAGCGCCTCATCCAGCGTCAGATCACGCTGACCCGCGACGGTCAGGAGCGCAATTACTCGGTGCGCGTAACCAGCGAGCAGTCAAGCGAATCCGAGCACGGCTATGTCATTACCATCGACGACATCACCGAGCTCGTCTTGGCGCAACGGTCCTCGGCCTGGGCCGACATCGCCCGTCGCATCGCACACGAGATCAAGAATCCGCTCACGCCGATCCAGCTCTCCGCCGAGCGGCTGCGCCGCAAATACGGCAGGTCGATCACCGAGGATCCGGCCGTGTTCGAGCAGTGCACTGACACGATCGTGCGTCAGGTCGACGATATCAAACGGATGGTCGATGAATTCTCGCGCTTTGCGCGCATGCCGAAAGCGGTCATCGCCGACGAAGACGTCGCCGACACCGTGCGCCAGGTCGTGTTCCTGTTGCGGGTCGCGCATCCCGACATCGATTTCGAGGTGGAATTGCCGGCAGAGGCCATGCCGGCGCGCTTCGACCGCCGTCTGATTTCGCAAGGCCTCACCAACATCATCAAGAACGCGACCGAGGCGATCGGCGCGGTGCCGGCGGCCGAGCTCGGTCGCGGCCGCATCGTTGTGAGCGCCCAACGCGACGGCAAAGATGTCGTCATCGACGTGATCGACAACGGCATCGGGCTGCCGAAGGAGAATCGCGCCCGGCTGCTCGAGCCCTATGTGACGACACGCGAGAAGGGCACCGGCCTTGGGCTGGCGATCGTCGGCCGTATTCTCGAAGAACACGGCGGCAAGCTCGAGCTCCGTGATGCCTCCGAGAAAACTCCTGGCGCACGCGGCGCCTGGATGCAGCTGCGCTTCGGCGCGGAACCGACGGCCGGCGCGGCCCAGCTGGCCGCCGAGCCGCGTAGCGCGGCAGAGTAACGAAGCGGATAGGCGACAGGTCATGGCATCCGACATCCTCATCGTTGACGACGAAGCCGATATCCGCGAACTGGTCGCGGGCATCCTGCAGGATGAGGGCTACGGTACCCGCACCGCGCGCGACAGCGATGAGGCGTTGGCCGCCGTCGTGGCGCGCCGACCGAACCTGGTGTTCCTCGACATCTGGCTGCAAGGCAGCCGGCTCGACGGCTTGCAACTGCTCGACGGCCTCAAGCAGGGGCATCCCGAGCTGCCGATCGTGATGATTTCGGGACACGGCAATATCGAAACCGCCGTTTCGGCGATCAAACGCGGCGCCTATGATTTCATCGAAAAGCCGTTCAAGGCCGACCGGCTGCTGTTGGTCGCGGAGCGGGCGCTGGAGAATTCGCGGCTCAGGCGCGAAGTGCAGCAACTTAAGCAGCTCGCCCCGCTCGCGGCGACCTTGATCGGCCACTCGCCGTCCGTCAATCAGTTGCGCCAGACGATCGAGAAAGTGGCGCCTACCAATAGCCGCGTGCTTATCGTCGGGCCGTCCGGCAGCGGCAAGGAGCTCACCGCCCGCACCATCCATGGCCATTCGGCGCGCGCAAACGGCCCGTTCGTCGTGATCAATGCCGCCGCGATCACGCCGGAACACATGGAGAGCGAGCTGTTCGGCGTCGACAGCGGCAACGGCATGACCAACCGCAAGGTCGGCGCGCTCGAAGAGGCGCATGGCGGCACGCTGTTCATCGACGAGATCGCCGACATGCCGCGTGAGACGCAAAACAAGATCCTGCGCGTCCTGGTCGATCAGACTTTCCAACGCGTCGGCGGCAGCACGAAAGTCACCGTCGACGTCCGCATCGTCTCTTCAACCAGCCGCAACATCGAGGCCGACATCGCGGCAGGGAAATTTCGCGAGGATCTTTATCATCGGCTTTCAGTGGTGCCGATCCGCGTGCCCGGCCTTGCCGAGCGGCGCGAGGATATTCCCGAACTGGTCGAGTATTTCATGTCGCAGATTTCGCAGACCACCGGACTGCCGAAGCGCAATGTCGGCGCCGACGCGCTCGCCGTGCTGCAATCGCATGACTGGCCCGGCAACGTTCGGCAGTTGCGCAACAATGTCGAGCGGCTGATGATCCTCGCCGGCGGCGATCCGGCGGCCGTGATTACCGCATCGATGCTGCCGCAGGACGTCGGCTCGATGATCCCGAACATGCCGAACGGCAACGGCGGCGAGCACCTGATGAGCCTCGCCTTGCGCGAGGCGCGCGAGGTCTTCGAGCGCGAATATCTGCTGGCCCAGATCAATCGCTTCGGTAACAATATCTCGCGCACCGCCGAATTCGTCGGCATGGAGCGCTCGGCTTTGCACCGCAAGCTCAAGGCGCTCGGAATCGATTGAGAATGGACGACAGAGTGCGGACGAAGCAATCTGTTGGACCCTTTGCGTCGTTCGTCCTCCGTCATCTGCCGTCCGTCGTCTGATCTCCCATGAGCCGCATCGCTTACATCAACGGCCGCTATCTTCCGTTCCGCGACGCCAAAATCCACGTCGAGGATCGCGGATTTCAGTTCGCCGACGCCGTTTATGAAGTGTGCGAGGTGAGGGCAGGCCGCCTTGTCGATGAGCGCCGCCATATGGCGCGATTGCAGCGTTCGCTCGGCGAACTGCGCATGCGCCTGCCGATGTCGCCGCGCGCGCTGGGCATCGTGCTGCGCGAACTGGTGCGGCGAAATCGGATCGGTTACGGCCTGATTTATTTGCAGATCACCCGCGGCGTGGCGCGGCGCGATCCGGCTTTTCCTTCACCCCCGGTGCCGCCAACCATCGTGGCGACGGCGCGTTCGCTCAATATGGCGCGCAACGAGGCGCTCGCCGCGAAAGGCATCGCGGTTGTCAGCGTGCCGGACAACCGCTGGGGGCGCGTCGACATCAAGACGGTCGGGCTTTTGCCCAACGTGCTGGCGCGGCAGGCGGCAATCGACAAGGGCGCGCGCGACGCCTGGTTGGTCGATAAGGACGGCACGGTCACCGAGGCCGCATCCGCCAATGCCTGGATCGTCACGGCCGATGGGGCGCTCGTCACCCGGCATGCCGATTACGCCATCCTGCGCGGTATTACGCGTACCGTCACATTCGATGTCGTCAAAGCACAAGGCCTGACAGTGGAGGAGCGCGCATTCACCCTGGAAGAAGCCTACGCCGCGCGCGAGGCTTTCGAGACCTCGGCGACCCAGATCGTGATGCCGGTCA
>Ga0335078_10003964_pt1 | contig 22008 bp, 17 predicted proteins | sample Lox_Sample_32_FD_206711 | JGI IMG/M metagenome (GOLD analysis project Ga0335078, IMG submission 206711) | Soil microbial communities from Loxahatchee National Wildlife Refuge, Florida, United States - Lox_Sample_3.2 | ecosystem: Environmental > Terrestrial > Soil > Wetlands | place: USA...
TCGTCGCGCGGTAGCCCTTCTGCGCGAACAGTTCGCCCGCGAGTTGCACCACATCGGCGCGCCGCCCGGACCTGGGGCCGCCCTCACGTGTCGCGCTCACGCTGTGATTATCGCAGCCCGGCGGCACAGTGAGCGTTATGCAAAACCGGCCGCGAGTGCAGGCCTTCTGGGCCTGCGCGAGCGGCCGGTGCAGGTCACACCGGCAGCAACCGCAGCGGGTTCTTGCATAACACGAACTTTTGCATAAGACACGGTCACCGAGAGCGCCGAAGCGCGCCTCGACGTCCGCCACGGTCAGCCCGAAGTCCTCGAGCGTGTACCGATGCGCTGATCTGGCCCGATTCCCGGCGTCTCGGGTGAGCAGGCCCCGCACGGCGTCCGCCGCGGCGCCGCTGAACGGCAGGCCGAAGTAACCGTAGACCGACTCGACCGTGCCGGCCGGGTCGGCGGCGAAATCCTCGTAGCCGACGTCGAAGAACTGCGCCGGGTCGTGCCGGGCCCGTTCGGCGGTGAAGGCCTCCAGGCCACGGGCCCACAGTTCCAGCTGGTCCCAGCCGATGACCTCGCCGGTGAACGTGGTGGACCAGCCCGCCGACGCCTGCGCCGCCAGGCTGCAGACCGACGCGATCGCGACCTCCGGCGCCCGGTGCGTCTGGATGACCAGCGCGTCCGGATAGACCCGGAGCAGCGCGTCGAGCGCGAACAGGTGGCTGGGGTTCTTCAGCACCCAGCGGCGGCCAGGCTCCGGCAGGCCGATCAGCTGCAGGTTGCGCCGGTGCCGCCGGTAGGCGCCGGTCCAGTCCTGCGCGCACAGCCAGGCGGAGTACGAAGGCACGTGCGCCAGGCACTCCCAGGAGATGGACCGCATGGACTGCCGCAGCAACTGCCAGCACTCTTCGACCTGGTCGGCGGCCATGTAGTGCACCCCCATGAACTCGGGGTGCTCGACGTGGTGCCGCTCGCAGCCGGCCTGGATGTACTGGAAGACCGGGTTGCCCGCCCAGGATTCCCGCGGCGGCCGGGGCTGCGGCACCTCGGCCAGCCACAGCTCCAGGCCCTGGTGCGCCGGGTCGGCGGTGAGCAGCCGGTGCAGCGCCGTGGTGCCGGTCCTGGGCAGCCCGGTGACGAACACCGGCCGGTCGATCCGGACCTGCGCGTACTCCGGGCTGGCCTGCCACCCGGCCTCGCTGGCCAGCCGGGCTGTCAGCGCCCCGCGCAGCATGGCCCGCATCACCTTGCGTCCTCGCGGGGTCAGGCCAGCCTCGCGGTCGCAGGACTCCACCAGCACGGCCAGCCCGTCGGTGTAGTCGTCGGGCCCGAAATCAGCCAGCCCGGTGACCTTCGACGCCAGCGCGTGCAGATCCTCGACGGTGACCCAGGGAGGGCTCAATGGTGGTACTCGCCGCAGTTCACGTCCAGGCACTGCCCGGTGATCGCCCGGGCCAGCGGCGAGGCCAGGAAGACCGCCGCGTCCGCGACCTCGTCGGGCACGGGCAGGCGGCGCAGGTCGATCCCGGCCGCGGTCTCGTCGTAGATCTGCTGGACCTCCACCCCGCGCTTGTGCGCCAGGTAGCCGAAGTACCACTGCAGCGAGTCGCCCCAGATGTGTCCCGGCGCCACCGAGTTGACCCTGATCCCGCGCGGGCCGAACTCGGTGGCCAGGCTCTGCGCCATCGCCAGCATGGCCGCCTTGGTGAGCTTGTATGGCCCCATCCCGGGCTGGGAGAAGCGCACCACCATGGAGTTGATCATCACCACCGCGCCCTTGCTCTCCTCCAGAGCCGGGGTGAACAGCCGGATCAGCCGCAGCGCGGTGACGACGTTACCGTCGAAGCTGGCGCCGAGCGCGTCAAGCCCGACGGTGCCCAGGGCCTTGATCGGCGGCATCGCGAGCGCGTTGTACACCAGGGCGTCGACCCGGCCGAACGCGCCGAGTGCCGCCTCCGCCAGGTGCTCCGCCGCGCCGGCGTCGGCCAGGTCGGTGGGCACGGCCAGCCCGCGCCGGCCCAGCCCGTCGACCTCCTTGGCCACCTCGTCGAGCCGGGCCGCGGTGCGCGCGGCGAGCACCACGTCCGCCCCTTCCCTGGCGCTGGCCAGCGCGATGGAGCGCCCCAGCCCGGCGCCGACCCCGGCCACCACGACCACCTTGTCCTGCAGCATCATTCAGCCCAGCATCCTTTCGGCCACGGCGGCCTGGCGCGCGGCGATCCGCGCCCGCCACTCCTGCGGTGACACCCGCGCGTCCTGGTAGTACGGCAGCAGGTCCGGGATCTCGCCGAACGGGACCACCGACGCCCGGGGCCCGTCGTCCGGCGTGAGGTCCCGGGTCAGCCGCTGCCAGCGGATCTGCACGTATCCCCGGCGGTGCCCGGTGAGCTCCAGCCAGTTGGCCACGCCGGGGTCGCGCTCGCTGATCACGAAGCGCATCGTGCCGTCCGGGTCGATGCGGGCCTGGTCGGCGGTGAGGCTGGTCTGGTGGCTGATGTAGTCCAGCGAGATGTACCACATGCTGCCGAGCTGGATGCCCTGGTAGGGCGCGACCGCCCGGCCGGCCGCGGGCACCGTCACGATCATCGCCTGGTCCCCGGCCAGGTCGAAATGGCCGGCCGAGGAGAACTGGGTGGCCAGGCCGCCCGGCGTCGGCCGCGGTAGCGTCATCGTGTTGACCGGCTCGGACAGGTAGAACCACTCCGGGAAGGCCAGGAAGGTCCGCAGCCGGGACAGCAGGATCTTGCCGGCCACGCCGTACCGCTTGGCCATCGCCGAGGTGTCCGCGGGCGGCGGCGCGCACCCGGCCCGGTCGTCCCGGCGGATGGTGATGGTGCCCCGCCGCTCGGTGCCCCAGTCGCTGTACACCTCGCGGACCAGCAGCATGGAGGACCCGGCGCCGAGCCTGAAGTAGTTCGGACCGGGGGTCCCCGGGCCGAACCTCACCTCGTAGGTGCCGTCCCCGGCGATGCCGACGGCCCGGTCGTCGAACGCGCTCAGGCTGTCCGGCACCTCGACCGGGGAGTAGTCACCCTTGAGCACCTGGAAGCTCAGGTCGGCGGTGCTGCCGCGGCGCCCGGTGACCACGTACTCGGCGTCGTCCCGGAGGTAGGCGTGGAAGTACAGGGTGTCCGGGTTGTCCAGGCCCATCTTGGCGTACGGGCCGGCCGACTGCACGAAGTACGGGAAGTCCCGCTGATAGGCCCAGGCCAGCCGGAGTGACGCCTGGATGCTGCCCGCCAGGTACTCGTACCCCTCGGCCAGGTCCTGCTCCGACGCCACGAACGGAGCCCCCGTGATGATCTTCTCGGCTTCGGCCAGCGCCTCAGCGAACGCCCGCGTCAGCATCAGTTAGCACCTCGTCAGCAACATCAGCCCCGTCAGCAACATCAGCCCCGTCAGCAGCAGCGCCCTCGGTCGCCAGTTTCGCGGTGAGCCGGAAGCTCGGCAGGTCATCGAGCGACAGCATCGCCTCGTAGGTGCGCACGTACCCGGTGTGCGCGATCCGCCAGCGGCCGTCCTCGCCGCGCTCGTACCGGTCCTGGTAGAAGGCGGCCCCCGCGATCACGACGCGGTACTTGGTGGCGATCACGGTGTCCTCGAAGGACCAGGTGCCGCGGGCTGTGTCCCCGTCCACGGTGATCTCCGGCTGGCCCGCGCGGTGCACGGTGATCATGTCCGGCCCCAGCTTGTCCCGCAGGAACCCCACGATCTCGTCCCGGCCGGCGAGCTTCAGCGGCTTGCCGTAGACCTGCGTGCCGTAGTCCACCGTGGCGTCCGGGGTGAATACCTCCGCGAGCTCGTCCCACAGCTTCAGGTCGACGCAGCGCAGATAGCGGTACTTCACCTGGCGGATCTCTTCGATCGTGGCAAGGTCCATGTGCACAAGCTTGGTGCATCCGATTGACCAGAACAAGAACCTGTTCTAGTTTTTTCGCGTGCGGTTCAGCTACGCGGAGTCAATGACTGACCCCTCCTTCTACGCCCCCCTGGCCCAGGCTGCCGAGGAGTCCGGCTACCACTCGATGGTGGTGCCGGACAGCATCTGCTACCCGCGGCATTCGGTCAGCACGTATCCGTTCAACCCGGACGGCAGCCGCGAGTTCCTCGAGGACAAGCCCTTCCTGGAGCCCTTCTCGCTCATCCCGGCTCTCGGCGCGGTCACCAGCCGCCTGCGCTTCGTCACGTTCGTGCTCAAGCTCCCGGTCCGCGACCCGGTGCTGACCGCCAAGCAGGCCACCTCCACGGCCGTGCTGACCGGCGGCCGCCTCGTTCTCGGCGTCGGGGTCAGCCCGTGGCGGGAGGACTACGAGGTGCTCGGCGTGGACTGGGCCAGCCGGGGGCGGCGGATGGACGAGTCCATCGCCATCCTGCGCGGCCTCGCGGCCGGCGGCTACTTCGAGTACCACGGCACGGTCTTCGACCTGCCGCCGGTCAAGATCGCTCCGGTGCCCGCCGCGCCGATTCCGGTGCTCATCGGCGGTCACTCGGACGCCGCGCTGCGCCGCGCCGCCCGGCTCGGCGACGGCTGGCTGCACGGCGGGGGAGACCCGGCGGACCTGCCCGGCCTGCTCGGCAAACTCGCCCGGTTCCGCCGCGAGGAAGGCACCGGGAACCGCCCCTTCGAGGTGCACGTGATCTCCGCCGACGCCTACACCGCCGACGGCGTGCGCCGCCTCGCGGACCAGGGCGTGACCGACCTCATCGTCGGCTTCCGCTGGCCCTACGTCACCGGCCCCGACACCGAGCCCCTTGAGGACAAGCTCGCCCACCTCCGCCGCTACGCCGACACCATCATCACCAAGCTCTAAACCCCCATTTCTCCCGAACGAACCCCCATTTCTCCCGAACGAACCCCCGCATGCCCCTCCGCCCCCTCAAGCCCCACCCGCCCCACGCTCGGGCGTCGTCATCGGGGTCTGTGGCGCATCGGCCCCAATAGGCGGGGCCAGGGGCCCACGCACCCCGAACCCGGGGTCTGCCGGTAGCGAAACGGGCGGGCGGAGACGGGGCTTCGCTCGTACGCTGAGGTATGGCCGAGCGCGCGCGCGTGTATCCGCTGCGGCGGGAACCCCAGCCGGAAGCGCCTCCCCAGGAGCCGCTGTGGCGGGAGGTCCTCGGCCGGCGGCTCCGGACCCTGCGCCAGGAGCAGCGGGAGACGCTCGCCGAGACGGCGGGCCGGGCCGGCATCTCGCCGCAGTACCTGTCCGAGATCGAGCGCGGCCGCAAGGAACCGTCCAGCGAGATGATCGCGGCCCTGGCCGGGGCGCTGGGCACCACGCTCATCGGGCTGACCGAGCAGGTGGCCGGTGACCTGCGCCGCCAGCAGGCCATCTCGCTGGCGCGGGCAGCCCGCCCGCACGCGTCCGGGCCTCGTGCCTCCGGCCCGGTGATGCTCTCCCTGGCGGCGTAGGCGCAGGCTCCCGCGGCGCAGGCTCAGGCGGCCGGAGAGCCGGCCACGCTCTCCTCAGCGAGCCGCTGCCCGAGCACCTGGTCGACGATCCCGTACTCCAGCGCCGCCCGTGCCGTCAGCACCCGGTCGCGGTCGGTGTCGGCGCGCAGGGTCTGCACGGACTGGCCGGTGTGCGCGGACAGGATCGCCTCGATATCGGCCCGCATCCGCACCACCTCGTCGGCCTGCAGGATCAGGTCGGGAATCGGCCCCTGGCCGCGGGCGGCCGGCTGGTGCAGCACCACCCGCGCGTGCGGCAGCACGGCGCGCCGGCCAGGAGTGCCCGCCGCGAGCAGCACGGCGCCGACGCCGATCGCCTGGCCCACGCAGAACGTCGCGACCGGCGCCTGGATGAACTGCATGGTGTCGTAGACGGCGAGCATGGGGGGCAGGTCGCCGCCTTCGCAGTTGATGTACAGGTTGATCTCCTGCTCGGGGCTGGCCGCCTCGAGGTGCAGCAACTGGGCGATGAGCGTGTTGGCCACGCCCGAATCGATCCCGGTACCGAGGTAGACGATGCGCTCGGTCAGCAGGTGCGAGTACACGTCCATGATCCGCTCGCCCCGCGGATGCTGCGCGATCACGTTCGGGATGGTGTAACTGCTCACGATGCGTCCTTCAGTCCGATGCGGTGCTTCCTGGCCGGCATGACCTGGCCGAACGAGTCCACGATCTCGTCGATGAAGCCGTAGTCCCTGGCCTCGGCGGCGGTGTACCAGTGGTCGTGCAGGGAATCGTCGAAGATGCGCTCGACCGGCTGGCCGGTGTCCTCGGCGATGAGGCCGAGCACGGTGTCCACCGTGTGCCGCAGGTCGTCGGCCTGGACCTCGATGTCGACAGCGCTGCCGCCGATGCCGGCCGAGCCCCGGTGCATCAGGATGCGGGCGTGCGGCAGCGCGAACCGCTTGCCCTTGGCGCCGGCCGAGAGCAGGAACTGGCCGGCGCTGCAGGCCAGCCCGAGCGCCAGGGTGGAGACGTCGCAGGGCACGAGCCGCATGACGTCGCGGATGGCGAGCATGGACGGCACCGAGCCGCCGGGTGAGTTGATCCACAGCGCGACGTCGGTGGCGGGATCCTCGGCGGCCAGCGTGAGCAGCTGCGTCGCGAGCAGCGTGCCGTTGTCGTCGTCGAGCACCCCGTCGAGCACGAGTATCCGCCGGAGCAGCAGCTGCTCCCGGACCCGCTCGCTGAACAGGGGGTTCTTGTCTTCGTGAGCCATGCCTCCAGCCTGCGGCACGGCCCGGCCCGAAGACCGCGAACGCTGCTGTGGGCAGATCTGCCCACAGCAGCGGGACCGGGCGCGCGTCTTGGCACGCGACCACGAAAACTGCCAGGATGTTACTTTCCGGTATCTCACGACATAGGCGGGTATGAGGGCGATCCCGGCCACAGCCACCAGACCGCAGGGGCCGCCGCGCCGCCGCGGCGTCCGGTCGGGTGTGCGCGAGGCCGCTGCCCGCGCCGGCCCCGGGCTGCTGGCCGGCTTGTGCCTGGGACTGCTCGCGCTCGGCCCCGGGTTGCGGCGCGGGTTCCTGCTCAGCTACGACATGGTCTTCGTGCCGCGCGAGCCGTTCGGCGCGGCGCTGCCAGGGCTCGCCCCGCCCCGGGCCGTGCCCAGTGACCTGGCCGTCGCCGCCGTGTCGCGGATCATGCCGGCCGACGTCGCGCAGAAGCTCGTGCTGCTGGCGATCTTCGTGCTCGGCTGTGCCGGGGTAGCCGCTCTCCTGGACCGGGAGCCCGTCCTCGCCCGGCTGGCCGGCGGCGTGTTCTACGCCTGGAACCCGTACGTTGGCGAGCGGCTCATCATCGGCCAGTGGGCGCTGCTGCTCGGCTACGCCGGCCTGCCCTGGGCGCTGCGGGCCGTGCTCAGGGCGGATCCTCCCGGACGCTGGGCCGGGTGGCTGTGCCTGTCGCTGGCGCCGGCCGTCGTCGGCGGATTCGCCGCCATGGCCGTCACCGCCCTGGTCGTCGTCCCTGCCGCGCTGCTGACCGGGAGTGCCCGCCGGGCGGCCGTCGCGCTGGCCGCCCTGGGCGCGGGCTGCCTGCCCTGGCTCATCCCGTCCCTGGCGCACGCGGTGCAGGCAGACCCGGCCGGCGTGGCCGCCTTCGCGGCCCGGGCCGATACGCCGTTCGGCAGCGTGGGCAGCCTGCTGATGCTGGGCGGCGGATGGAACGCCCAGACGGTGCCGCGGGCGTACGGCGGGGCGTGGTCGGCGGTGTGGCTGGCCGTGGTGATCTTCGCGCTGGCCGGTTACCTGGCGATCGCCCGCCGGGACCGCCGGTGGCCGGGCCTGGGCGTAGCCGCGGTCGCGGGACTGCTGATCGCCTGCATCGGCGTGACCGCCGCCGGCCGGGACCTGCTCAGGTCCGTGGCCGGCGCCTGGCCGGGGGCGGCCGTGCTGCGCGACGGCCAGCAGTTCGTGGCGCCGCTCGCGCTCGCCGAGGCCCTGGGGTTCGGCGTGGCCGTGTCCTGGGCGATGAAACCCCGCCCGTTCCGGCGGACAGGGGGCGGGCGTGAGCGTCCGGTCAGCGTGGACGTGACGGGAGTGGCGCTCGGGGTCCTGGCGCTCCTCGCGCCGGTGCTGCTGCTGCCCGGTCTCGCCTGGGGTGCCGCCGGGCGGCTCCGTCCGGCGGCGTACCCGGCCGGGTGGCTGGCCGCCGCGCGCGTGATCGATGCCAGCCCGGCCCGCGGTGACGTGCTCGTGCTGCCATGGGCGACCTACCGCGCGCCGTCCTGGAACCACGGCGAGGTGGTGCTCGATCCGTGGCCCCGGCTGCTGTCGCGGCCGGTGATCTGGAACGACGGGACGCGGGTGGGCGACGTCACGCTGGCGCCGGACGACCCGCGCGCGCGGCGGCTGGACGGCGTCATCGGCGGTGGCGGCCCGCTGACCGGGGCGCTGCGCGCCGCCGGGGTGAGGTTCGTCCTGGATGACGCCGGCGGGTCAGGTCAGCCGGTCGGCCCGCGGCTGCCCGGAGCGGTCGTCATAGTGCGCCAGCCCGGACTGACTGTTTACCGGTTGCCTGGCTGACCCGGTCAGGTGCCTGCCGGGACAGGACGATGAGCACGAGCCCGGCCATGGCGATCCCGGCCAGGCGCAGGCCGAGCCGCACCGGGCTGGCCGGCAGGTGCTCGTGGAACAGCCAGGTCCCCGCGAGCACGAAGTACACGCTGCTTGCGACGCTGGACACCGGGACGAGGATGGACGCGCGGCAGGCCTGCAGCGCGGTCTGGTACAGCAGCATGGCGGCGGCCGAACAGCCAGCCAGCACGTACAGGTACGGCGACGTGACGATGCCGATCGCGATGCCCGTGACGGTGTGATGCCCGGTGAGGACCCCGGCCAGTCCCTTGGTCGCCAGCGACGCGACCCCGTAGAGCAGCCCGGTGCCCAGGCCGAAGCAGATTCCGGTGGCCGGCAGCCGGTGCCTGCCGTGGCTGGCGCGCAGCGGGCTGGCCGCGACCAGCAGGCCGAGGAGCACCGAGGGGACTATGACCGCCGCCATCCACGCCGCGCTGGCGTAGTGCCCGGTTTCCGCCCTGGTCCCGTCGGCGGACAGGGCGAGCAGGACCACCGAGGCGGCCATCAGCGCCACGCACCAGGACTCGGCAGCGCCGAGGCGCTCCCGCAGGACCAGCCGGGAGAGCACCAGCACCAGCGCGACGCCGGAGGCCAGTACCGGCTGCACCACGCTGACCGGCTCGAACGTCAGGACGATGACCTGGCAGGCCAGGCCCGTGAGCATCAGCGCGAACCCGGCCAGCCAGGCCGGGCTGGCCAGCAGGCTGCCAACCACGCGGGCCACCCGGCGGACGTCGAGCGCCGGCATCTGGCCGAGGGCCCGCTTCTCCAGGATCAGGCCGGTGTTGTAGGCCGACGTGGTCAGCAGCGCCAGCGAGATCCCGGCGTAGGCCCCGGCGCTCACCGGCTCGCCTCCGTTCCGGCCAGCGCGGCCAGCGCGGCGGCGTACTCGGCGGCGAAGTCCCGCGCGGCGTCGGCGTCGAACAGCGCGTGCCGGTACCGGAAGCACAGCTGCAGCCGCCCGCCGACGGTGATCGCGCCGGCCGAGAGGCCCATCGGCATGTGCGTGGAGGTGGAGAACCACATCCGGTCCGGGGCGAGCGTCCCGAACCGGGGCGCATCGGCGATGTTCCCGAGGTTCGAGAGCAGGGACGTGTCACACTCCCGCCGGCCCAGCCCGCGCAAGGCGAGCCGCACTACGCCCCGTTTGACCTGGGTCGGCAGCGGTGCCTGGGCCAGCGCCGCCAGGGCCGGGCCGACCGGCGGGCCGGGCTGGTGCCTGGCCCGCCTGGTCTGGCCGGCCACGACCGCGGTCAGGGCCGCGGTGCCGGGCGAGTCCGCCGATACCGTGCACAGCCGGGACAGGTTGCCGAGCTCGCCGCCGCCGCCGGGCGGGCGGGCGTCCACCGGCATGCTGATCCGGACACGGCCCGGCCGCCGGCGGGCCGGCGCGTTCCACCGCAGGATGGCCCGGATCAGCGCGGCGATGAGCAGGTCGTTGACGGTGGGGCGGGGTCCGTGCACGGGTCGCGGCGCGGCCGGCACTCCTGGCCAGCCGAGCAGGACGAAGCCGTAGCCTGGGGCGCGGCGCGGCCGGTGGCCACCCGCATGCCTTGGCGCTATCCGCACGGTGCGCCCCGCGCGCGGCAGGGGCCGCCCGGCCGGCGGGTGATTCCCTGGAAGCAGGCTGGCCGGCGGCCTCGTCCCCGCGGGCGGCTGGCCCGGCGGCCGGGGCCGGGCCGGGGGCTCGGCCGGCCCGGCCCCGGCGTCGTACTGATCCGCGATCAGGCGCAGCAACCGCAGGCACGACCGCCCGTCGAAGGCCGCGTGATGAGCGTTGAGGATCAGGCTGTCTCGTCCGGGCCCGCGGGCCAGCAGCAGCCGGAACGGCGGCGAGCGGTCCAGCGGGGGAGCGGTCGCCAGGAAGCGCGCCCGGGCATCGTCCAGGTCCGCCTCGGCCTGCCAGCTCGCGGCCGATACCGGGTCGACGTCGGCCTGCGGCGGGAAATCCCAGGCGTAGCCGCGGCGCCACCAGCCGCGGCGGGCGCGCCGGACCCCGGCTCGCGGCTGGCCGGCCAGCATGGCGGTGACCGCGGCACGCAGCCGGTCCGGGTCCAGGTGGCCAGGCAGCCAGATCTCCACGTGAACGTTGTTGGGTTCGGCCGGGGAGTCGAAGTAGCAGTTCAGTTCGTCCACGATGCCGAACGGGCGGCGATCAGCTGGCGGCGGACCGGTCCGGACGGCCGCCTGGGTGCCGGCGCGCGTCGTCATCTGACGTGCCTCGAGATCAGCGGGAATGGCGGCACCGTATCAGCGGGCGGCCGCGTCCGCGTAAGCCTGCCCGGCCGCCGCGCTCTCCAGGGCCGCGGTGATCTTGAAACTCGGCAGGTCGTCCAGCGAGATCATGGCCTCGTACGTCCGCACGTAGCCGGTGTGCGCGATCCGCCAGCGGCTGTCGGAACCGCGTTCGTAGCGGTCGTAGTCGAACGCCGCGCCCGTGATCAGCATCCGGTGCCTGGTGGCCAGTACCGTGTCCCGGAGCGACCAGATGCCGGTCGCGGTGTCGCCGTCCACGGTGATCTCCGGCTGCCCCGCGGCGTGCGCGGTCAGGGTGTCCGGCCCGAGCTTGGCCCGGAAGAACGCGACGATCTCGGACCGGCCGGTGATCTCCAGCGGCTTGCCGTATGCCATCGTGCCGTAGTCCAGGGTGGCGTCCTCGGTGAACGCGTCGCCGATCTCGTCCCACAGTTTCAGGTCGATACAGCGGAAGCAGCGGTACTTCACCTGGCGGATCTCCTCGAGGCTGCGGAGTCCCTCGACGCTGCGGAGTTCTTCGACTGAGTCCATGTGCACCAGCCTGCTGAATCGGTGTGACCGAAACAAGAACCTGTTCTAGTTTAGCCCTGCGGGGCTCCGCGGTACCGGCCCGGAATCCGCCTGCCCGCTTAGGTTACTCGACGGTATCATCGCGAACCGGTGGGGCTCACGTAAAGGAGGTCCGCTACCCGAATGCGGAATCCGAAGGCCTGGCTCGCCGGTGCGTGGTCAGGGTCGGCGCCCGGTTCGACGCCACCGCCGGCCCGGAACCGCTGTGCGTGGCCGGCGTCGCGGTGGGCCTGGTGTACCCGGACCAGGCTGGCCGCGCCATCCCCGTCGCTCCGGTAACTGGATGAATAAGACAAAATTCCGCAATTTCCCCCATAATGTCTAGCCAGCTCCCCGGCCGGTAAGTTACTCTCCAGTAAAGTTGCAAGTTACTCTCCAGTTAAATACAGCCCCGAAGGAGGAGCGCCATGATCCGCCTGATCATCGCCATCGCCATCGGCGCCGTCATCGCCGTCGGGGGGGTCTTCGCCGTGGAGAACGCGCTGAACAGCGCGGCCAACGGAACGCCGAGCAACGCCTCTCTCTACCAGTACGGCACCCGCTTACCGCAGCCGTGACGATCATGCCGCCGGTGACCTACCCGGCGTCTATCGAGATCATCGTCCCGGCCCGCAATGAGGCTCACCGGCTGCCCCAGGGACTCGCGGCATTGTGCGAGAAGGCGGCGACGCTCCCATTGCGCACCGCGATCCTCGTCGTGGACAGCGCGAGCAGCGACTCGACCGGCGATATCGTGCGCGAGTGGCCCGCAGGCCCGGTCCCGGTCGGCCTGATGCGCTGCGAGCGCGCGGGCAAGGGGGTGGCGGTGCGGGAAGGACTGCTCGCCACCCAGGCGCCGTTCGTCGGGTTCTGCGATGCGGACATGGCCACCGACCTGTCGGCCATCGACGCCGCGGTCCGCATGCTGGCCGCCGGGCATCACGTCGTCATCGGGTCGCGCGCGGGCTCCACGTTCTCGGTCTGCCGTCACTCGACGGCCGTGTTCCGCGACCTCGCGGCGATCTGGCTGCGGTCCAGGACCGCCCGCGGCGAGCACGCCGTTCCCCTCCGGGACCCGCCACCCCGCCGCGACCCGCACCGGGACCTGCATCCGGCCGGAGCCACCACGGCGTGACAGGCCTCGCCGCCGCGCTGCCGGGCGGCATCGGGTCCGCTGCTGGTCTCGCCGGGGCGGTACGCTGACATGGTTTCCTGCCAGAGCCAGGCAGACAAGCTGTGGTGGAGGGGAGCAGTTGGCTGATGCCACCGAGGTAGCCGGGACCACAGGGCCGCCGTGATGAGAGCGGCGGCGCCGCGCCTGAGCGACACGCAGCCGGTGTCCCGGGAATTCCCGGGGCGGGGCGCGGCCTGGCGGCAGCGCGGGCAGCGAGTCGCGGCCAGGTACCTGCGGCTGGCCTGCTGCCTGTTCCTGGCCGCCCTGCCGTTCGCCACCGCGCCCGGCGACATCATCGCGGACACCAAGTTCGAGCTCGTGGTCGACCCGTCCGGCTTCCTGTCCAGCGCGCTGACCCTGTGGGATCCGCAGCAGTTCGGCGGGCTGCTGAATCAGGCGGTCGGCTACCTGTTCCCGATGGGGCCGTTCTTCGACGTGCTCAGGCTGCTGTCGGTCGAAGGCTGGATAGTCCAGCGGCTGTGGATCGGCGTGCTGCTCGTCGCCGCCTTCACCGGCGTCGAGCAGCTGGCCGCGCGGATGGGCATCGGCACGCCGTGGACGCGAGCCGCCGCGGGCCTGGCGTACGCGCTGTCGCCGCCCGCGCTCAGCATCATCGGCGTGATGTCCGGTGAGTTCCTGCCGATGGCCATGCTGCCCTGGATCCTGGTTCCGCTCGCCGACGCGCGCCCGTGGCGCCGCGGCACCGGGGCCGGCTACCCCGGTCCGGCCGCCCGGACCCGCGCGGTGGCCTGGTCGGCTATCGCGGTCGCGTTGTGCAGCGGCATGAACGCGGCGTCGGCCGTCGCGGTCCTGGTCCCCGCGGTCATCTACATCCTGACCAGGCCCGGCACCTGGCCGACCATCCGCATGCTGGCCTGGTGGGTCCCGGCCGTGGTGCTGGTCACCTGCTCGTGGTCCGTCCCGCTCGTGCTGCTGTCGCGCTACGGCGTCTCCGTCCTGCCGTACACCGAAAGCGCGCAGGTCACCTCGTCGTCGACCAGCCTGCTCAACATCTTCCGCGGTGCCGAGAACTGGGTCAGCTACCTGGTGGTGAACGGGCTGACCTGGCGGCCGATCGCGTTCCAGTTCGCCACGGAGGTGGTGCCGACCCTGCTCACCGGGCTGCTCGCCGCCCTGGGGCTGGCCGGGCTGCTGCACCGCGACATCCCGGAACGCCGGTTCCTGCTGTGGTCCGCGCTCGGCGGGCTCCTCGTCATCTCGCTCGGCTACGTGAGCAGCCTGGGCAGTCCGCTGGAAGGCCCGCTCATCAGCCTGATCAATGGCCCGGGCGCACCGTTCCGCAACCTGTGGAAGTTCGACCCGATGATCCGCCTGCCGCTGGCGCTCGGGCTCGCCCACCTGCTGGCCGCGGCCCGGCTACCCGGCCAGCAGGCCCAGCAGCGGGCGGCGGTGGCCGCGGCGGCTGCGGTCGCCCTGGCCGGCCTGGCGGTGCCCGCCCTCACCACCGGGCTGGCCAGCGCGGGCTCGTTCGGCCAGGTGCCGTCCTACTGGGTGTCCGCGGCCGGCTGGCTCACCGCGCACGCCGGGAACCAGGCGGTCCTCGTCGAGCCGGGCGCGCCATTCGGCCAGTACCTCTGGGGCAGCCCGATGGACGACGTGCTGCAGGCGCTGACCAGCGTGGACTACGCGGAGCGGAACCTGTCCGTCGTCGGGTCGGCGGGGAACGAGCGGCTGCTGAACACCATCGATGAGCAGCTTGCCGCGGGCGACGGGTCGGCTGGCCTGACCGAGGTGCTCGCGCGGATGGGCGTGAAGTACGTGGTGGTCCGCAACGACCTGTCCCGTCCGGTGCTCGGCGGGGCCTGGCCCGCCCGGATCAGCGACGCGCTCGCCACCTCGCCCGGCATCACGCCGGTCGCGCAGTTCGGCCCGCTGGTAGCCGGCATTGCCCCGGATGACGCGGCCATCGACTTCGACGCGCCCTATCCGGCCGTGCAGGTCTACCAGGTGGCCGGCGCGCAGCCCGCCGCGGTGGTGCAGCCCGCCGCGGGCACGCTGCGGGTCTACGGTGCCCCGGAGTCGCTGATCACGCTGGCCGACGAGGGACTGCTCGGCAACCGGCCGGTGCTCGTCAACGACGATGGCGCGGGCGAGCCCGCGGCCGGCTCGGTCGTGACCGACTCGCTGCGGCGCCGGGCCGTCAACTTCGGCCAGCTGCGGACGAATTACTCGCCGACGCTCACCGCGACCGAGCCCGCGGACACCTTCCAGGCCACCGACGACTACACCGAGCCCGGCTGGAGCAAGTACCAGGCCGTCGCGCGGTACGCCGGCATCAAGAACGTGATCGCGTCCTCGTCCGCGTCCGACCTCAGGGCCTTCTCCAGCCAGTGGGCGAGCGGCCTGCTCCCGTTTGCGGCCTTCGACGCCGACCTGCGCACCATGTGGGAGTCCGGCAGCTGGAACGGTTCCGTCGGCCAGTGGATCCAGGCCGACTTCGACTCGCCGGTCGACCCGCGCGTCATCCAGGTGGCCTTCGCCGACAGCAACGCGATCGGCCCGCCCGTCAGCAGGGTCACGGTGACCACCGCGGCGGGACAGCTCAGCGACTCGGTGCAGGTCACCGGCGACCTCCAGCCGCTGCGGGTGCCGGCCGGCGCCTCCAGCTGGCTGCGCATCACGGTCACCGGCCTGGCCTCTCAGCCGCCGAAGCCCGTGTTCGGCCCCCAGGTCGGCATCGCGGCCATCAAGGTGCCCGGGGTTTCCCCCAGCCGGACCATCGTCGCGCCGTCGGTCCAGGGCGGCAATCTGTCAGGCCCGGGTGGTGACCCGTCGGCCGTCGTGCTCGCCAAGGCCCAGCCCCAGCCGTCCGACTGCATGCTCACCTCGCTGCGCTGGGTGTGCTCTCCGGCGCTCGGCACAGCGGCCGAAGAGGAATACGGCTTCGATCACGCCTTCACCGAACCCGCCGCGGCCAGCTCGTCGGTACGCGGCACGGCCGTCCTCATCGACGCGTCGCTGGCCGACCGGTACGCGCGCCTCGTCCAGCGCGAGGCTACTTCGACCGCGTCGTCGACGTTCACCGCGGACCCGCAGGACCAGCCGAGGAGCGCCTTCGACGGCAACCCGGCGACCGCCTGGATCGCCAGCCCCGCCGACCCGCACCCGGCGCTGACCATCAGGTGGGGATATCCGCGCACCATCCGCCGGATCAACATCGAGCGCCCGCCCGGCGTGTCGACCCCGGTGCAGGTGCTCATCACCGGATCCGGCGGCCAGGCCCGCGGGGCCACGATCGGCGCCAGCGGCGTCGTGACGTTCGCGCCGATGAAGACGACCAGCCTGACCTTCGCGTTCACCACGATCCAGGCGCCGATGGAGGTCACCGACGTGGTGATCCCCGGGGTGCCGTTCATCGTCACGCCGACCGTGCCGTTCCGGCTGCCGTGCGGCCTGGGGCCGCAGCTCCAGGTCGACGGGAAAGCGGTGCCGACCAAGGTGTCCGGCACGTTCACCGACCTGCTGGACGGCCGCCCGATGGAGTTCACCGCCTGCTCCCGGGTCGCGCTGGCCGCGGGCGTCAACCGGGTGACCGAGCCCGAGGCCGACGGCTTCGACATCCAGGACGTGGTGCTCGGCGGCGCCGGCCTCCAGGGGGTCAGCGCGCCCGCTCCGGTGGTGGCGACCGTGGAGTCGTGGACGCCGTCGGTGCGCAAGCTGCGCGTCGCCGCGGCCACGCGCTCCTACCTGGTGGTGAACGAGAACTTCAACCCGGGGTGGCGGGCGGTCGTGGCCGGCCGGCCGCTGCAGCCGGTGCGCCTGGACGGCTGGAAGCAGGCCTGGCTGCTCCCGGCCGGGACGACCGGGGTGGTGACGCTCACGTACCAGCCGGAATCGCTGTACCGCGACGCCGTCGTCGGCGGCCTGGCTGCGCTGGCCGTGGTCATGCTCGTCGCGCTGGTGCTGTCCCGGCGCCGTCGGCCCGCAACGGACCAGGCACAGCAGCCCCGGGCAAAGTACCGGATACAGCCATGGCCTCAGGACCACCCGCCGTCCGCCCGGCCCCGCTGGCTGCGCTGGCTGCGATGGCTCGGGCTGGCCGCCGCGTGCGCGGTCCTGGCCGGGGCCGGGCTGCTGCTCGGCGGGTATCCGGGGGCCGTCCTGGTGCCGGCCGCCGCCCTCACGTTCATGGGCATGGCGAGGAACGGCCGACGTGCGCAGGACGTTCCGTGGCTGCTGGCTGGCCTGCTGGTGGTCGCCTCGGCGTGCGGCGCGGTCGGCGAGCACCTGGCGCTTTCCGGGGATACCGGGCTGGTCGTCAGCGCCCCGGCGAACGCGATCCCGCAGGTCATCTGCCTGATCGTGATCGGCGGCCTGGCCGCCGCCCTCATCCGCCCGCGACCGAGCCCCACCGCGAGCCCCACCGCAAGCCCCGCGACCGAACTCCACCACGAGCCCCGTGACGGAGGGGAAACGTGACCCAGAACCGAACTGAAACTTGTTCCAGTGATCTGCCCGGAAGGCCCCGCCGCCCAGCGCGGACGTGGCATCATTCTACTGCGGAGTAACATCACCCCCCGGGGAGGATGGTGAGTACGCGGACACGCTGGGGGGCCGGTTTCGCCTGTGCCCTGGCGGTGCTGGCGATTACCCTCGGTGTCGTGCTCTCGGTCAGCCAGACGGGTCCTCGGCCGGCTTTCTCGGGGACGGCCACGGCGCATCCGGACACGGCGTGGGACGACCTGTTCCAGGCCTACGGCAACCTGTCGGGCGCGTGGAGCGGCGGCGACGGCGCGCAGTCCCTGCTGCTGCCGGACGGCAGCACGATCTGGTTCTTCGCCGACACCTATCTCGGGGCCACCGATCCCGGCGGGACCCGCCCGCCGTTCAATACCGGCCTCGCGCACAACAGCGCCGTGCTGTACCGCGGCGGCCACCTCGGGCCCACCTATGCGCAGCCGCCCGGTCCCGGCGGGTACAACAACACCGCGGACTACACCTGGGTGGCCCCGCCGCCGCCGTACCCGGCCAGCCGCTATGAGCTGATCAACGGCGACCAGGTCCTCGACGGCGGGGCGGTCTACAAGTTCTACCAGCTGGCGGACCGGGACCTGCACCCTGACAAGTTCCCCTACAAGCTGGTCGGCACGGTTCTCGAGTCCTTCTCCGCCGGCTCATCCGCCGATGCGCTCAGCCCGGCCGGGGGCACCCCCATCGGGGTCGAGGACACCGCCGGCAGCAACCCGGTCATCTGGGGCGCGGCCACCCTGGTCTCGGGCGGCTACCTCTACGTATACGGCGTCAAGCCGTACAACGGCAGCGCCGCTCCCTATCCGCTCTACCTGGCGCGGGTCCCGGTGGGCGGTCTGGCGGCCGGTGACGCCTGGGAGTACTACGGCGGCGCGCCCGGCTGCTCGCCGCCGTCCACGGCGTGGACGAACGACCCGCGGTCGGCCCGGGCGCTCCGCACGGGAGTGTCGGCGGGATTCAGCGTCACCGACGTCAACGGCACCTATGTCCTGCTGACCAGCGACACCTCCAGCGCCCGCAGCACCGACGACGCGGTGGCCTACTACGCGGGCTGCCCGGCCGGATTCGCCCCGGACAGTCCCCGGTACCGGGTCTACCAGCCGCGCCTGCCCGGCGGCTACCTCACCTACGAGTACCGGATCGTGCCGCAGTTCAGCAGCGGCAGCCACGTGCTGGTCAGCTACAGCACCAACACGATCCACCCGGCCGAGAACTTCGACAACGCGACGATCTACCGCCCCCGTTTCCTCGACGTCGAGCTGCCCGGCATAGACGGCCCCTCCGGGCCGGTCACCGAGCCGGGCCCGGGCCCCTGACCATGACCATCAACCGGGAACGAGGCACGGCCACGGCCGGGCGGCACCGCAAGCCGCGCACGACAGGCGCCCTGGGCAGGCCCTGGCCACCGGGGAGCCGGTCATCGGGGCCCTGGCCGCCGGGGCACTGGCCCGCGCACCGGGTGGAGTTCACCGGCCTGGTGATCGGCCTGGCCTGCGGGCTGGTCGTCGCGCTGACCTGGCTGGCCGTGCGCGGCGGCCCCGGCTCCGCCGGTCACCCGGGCGCTCCGGGGCCGGTGACCATCGACTCGCAGGCGGGTGCCAGCCCCGGCGCAGGACCGGACCCGGCCGCGCTCGACGCGGAGTGGACGGCGTATTCGGATCACTCGACGTGCGCCGACTGGGCCGGCGGCGACGGCGTTTCCGCGGTGTCGCTGGGCCCGTCGCAGGTCGCCTGGTTCTTCTCCGACACCTATCTCGGGCCGGCCGGGCCGGCATCGGGTTTCTCGCAGATCAGCGGGTTCCTGCACAATTCGGTGGTGGTCCAGACGACCACCGGGCGGAGCAGCAGGTTCGTCACGCTGACCGGCGGCGGGGCCTGCAGTGCTCCCGGACGCGCGGCCGGGCCGCCGTCGTCGGTGGTGGCCCCGCCGCGGGCCCCGGGCGCGGCGGACGAGCGGTACTGGGACGAGGACGGCATCGAGGCCGGCGGGACGGTCGTCAAGTTCTACAGCCGGTACCTGCCCGGGGGCGTCCCGTTCGTCCCGACCGGGACGGTGATCGCCGCGTTCGGAGTCAGCCAGCTGAGCTCGGCCGGCCGCGGCCCGGCCTACGGCGCGGTCGCCCGGCCGCGCCTTGTCCCGCTGCCTTCGTACACCCCGCCGGGCGGCAGTTCGCCGATCGTATGGGGGGCCGCCCTGCTGCGGGCCGGGAACGCCGCAAACGCCGGGAACGCCGCAAACGCCGGGAGCGCCGGGAGCACGGTCTACGTGTACGGCACGCTGACCCCGGACACCCCCGTCCCGGCCCGGCAGCTGTACCTGGCCCGGGTGCCGGCGTCCCGGCTGACCCAGTTCGCCGCCTGGCAGTTCTACGCGGGCGCCGGCCGGTGGGCAGCCGGCCAGCAGAACGCCCGGCCCATCCAGCCGGCGGGCAGCGGCCTCAGCGTGTCCTCGGGCTTCAGCGTGGTCCAGGCCGGGTCGCGGTACTGGCTCATCCAGGCTGACCCGCTGGTCGGCAGCCAGGACATCGACGCCTACCCGGCGGCCGCGCCGTGGGAGCCGTTCGACGCGGCCGCCGGGCTGGTCCTGTGGCGCAACAGCGATGTCGGGCTGGACGCCGCGCACGACTACCGGATCATGTACGAGGCGCGGGCCGAGCCCGCGCTTTCCGCCGGCCACACGCTGGTGATCAGCTACAACGTCAATTCCCTCGCGGTCACCTCCGGCTGCGTGCCGATGTCGGCGTTCACCAACACGGTGACCCAGCCCAGGTTCATCACCGTGCCGCTGGCCTGGCTGGGCGGCGGCGGCCCGACGGGCACGGTCCAGGCCGGGCCATCGGATTACCCGCAGGTCGCGCCGCGGAATCCGGGGCAGTGGTTCGACGAATGGAAGTACCCGGGCGGCTGTCCCCCGGTACCCGCCGTGACCAGCGTCCAGGCCCGGCCCCGGTCCGGCGCCGTGACGCTGAGCTGGCCCGGCGCCGGGCTCGGGGTGCGGTACCACGTCTACATCGCGGTCCCCGGCGCGGCCGGCTACCTGAAGCAGGTCACGGTGCGCTCCGACGGCGCCACCCTGTCCGGGCTGCGGGCCGGGACCTACCTGGCCCGGGTGGTGCCGGTCAACCTCCGGCAGGACACCGGCCCCGCCGCCCAGGTGACATTTACCGTCCCGTGATAACCGCGGGACCATCGGGGCCGTTCGCTGGCCGGCAGAAATAGAACTCGTTACAGTTATGTCTAGACCCCAGGGTCGTTTAGTGGGAGGGTTGGCAGAGCTACTCATAGGTAACTTGCCGCATCCGGGAGGAACGATGCGTCGGGTCATCGGTCTCACCCTTGCCGGGCTAGGGGCTTTTCTCATCGTGACGGCGGTGCTGCTGCCCACCTGGGTCAGCAGCCAGGTCATCAAGTTCCCGCTGAACGAGTACGAGTCGGCCACCCTGACCGCCAGCAACGCCTCGTATTTCAGCGCGAGCTCGCTGACCGAGAAGACTGGCGTCAGCCTGGAGGCGACCTACACGATCAAGGGCGACGGCGCCGCGGGCACCTCGTCGACCGCCGTGTGGGACGAGTACAGCTATGTCTACGACACCACCAGCAAGCAGGCGGTCCAGCAGATGACGCGCCGCTTCGCGTTCGACAGGAAGACCGCCGTGCTTGTCGACTGCTGCGGTGCGAACATCAACGGCGACTCGTCGATCGAGCAGCGGGGTTACGTCGGGTACGTGTTCCCGATCGGCACCCAGAAGCAGACCTACGACGTCTTCGACACCACGCTGAACCGGCCGGAGCCGTTCACCTACTCCGGGACCATGAACGTGCAGGGCATCGAGGCCTACAAGTTCACCGAGAACGTCGCCCCGGTGCAGGTCGCCACCCAGACGGTGCCCGGCTCGCTGGTGGGCATGACCGCGGCCTCGGTCACGCTGCCCGAGTATTACCAGATCCACCTGCTCTATGGCGTGGACCCGGTCACCGGGGCACTGATCTACGTGGACGAGCATCAGACGCTGGCCCTGCGCAACCCCGCCACCGGCGCCCAGGCCCTGCTGCTCTTCGACGCCGACCTGATCACGCCGCCGGCCACCGTCAGCTCCGTCGTGGCCCTCGACAACAGCGGGCGGAACAAGCTCAACCTGATCGAGACCGTCCTGCCCCTGGTCCTCGGGATAGCCGGCGGGATCGCCCTGATCGCCGGGATCCTGCTCGCCCGCAAGCCGCGCGGGGACCTGTCGGCCGAACCCGCCGGCACCTCGCCCGGCTCCGCCGCCGACGCCGCCGACACGGCCGGCGCGGAAGGCGCGGCCGGCCCCGACGCTCCCACCGAGCCGGTCCAGGCCGAGCACTCCCTGGTCCCCGGCATGGACCGCGAGCCCGCCGAAGAAGCCCCGGCAGAAACTGCCGCGCCGACCCGGGCAGATGTCCCGGCCCAGGAGGAGAAACCCGGGCCAGCCTAGCGCCCCAGCCCGGCGGACCCAGCCCGGCGGACCCAGCCCCGCGGACCCAGCCCCGCGGCCTCAGCGCAGCAGCAGCCGGGTGGCCAGCTCCAGGTGGCTGCTCACGTCGTCCGCCGAAGCCCGCCTGGTCACCCAGGCGACCAGGTTGGACAGCCACACGTCGCCGATCACCCGGGCGATCGCGATGTCGTCGGCGGACGGCTCGCCGTCGTGCATGGCCCGGGTGAACATGCGCTCCATCTGCCGGGCCACCGTGTTCACCTCGGCCGCCGCGCTCGGGTCGGCGAACATGAACGCCCTGGTCATCGCCTCGGTGAGCATCGGCTCGCGCTGCATGGTCCGGGTGATCCGGGACAGCACGTACAGCATCCGGTCATACGGCGTCGCGCCCGGGATCGGCCGGCGGTCGAGCTTCTCCTGGGTCCGCTCGAACTCCAGGGTCAGCGCGGACACCAGCAGGTGGATCTTGGACGGGAAGTACCGGTAGAGGGTGCCGAGCGCCACGTCCGCCCGTTCGGCCACGGTCCGCATCTGCACCGCGTCGTAGCCGCCCTTGGA
>Ga0335078_10003965_pt1 | contig 22007 bp, 22 predicted proteins | sample Lox_Sample_32_FD_206711 | JGI IMG/M metagenome (GOLD analysis project Ga0335078, IMG submission 206711) | Soil microbial communities from Loxahatchee National Wildlife Refuge, Florida, United States - Lox_Sample_3.2 | ecosystem: Environmental > Terrestrial > Soil > Wetlands | place: USA...
GCAGTCGATCGGCGAGCCGGGCACGCAGCTCACCATGCGCACCTTCCACATCGGCGGCGCGGCGCAGCTCGCCGACCAGTCCTTCGTCGAATCGAATTTCGACGGCAAGGTGCATGTGCGCAACCGCCATGTGGCGCGCAACTCCGATGGCGATCTGATGGTCATGGCGCGAAACGTCGCCGTGGTGATCCTCGGGCCCGACGGAACCGAGCGCTCAGTGACGCGCGTGCAATATGGCGCGCGGCTCAAGGTCGACGAGGGCGATACGGTCAAGCGCGGCCAGCGCGTCGCCGAGTGGGATCCCTATACGCGGCCGATCCTGACCGAGGTCGACGGCGTCGTGGGCTTCGAGGACCTCGTCGAAGGCCAGTCGATGGCGGAGTCGGCCGACGAATCGACCGGCATCACCAAGCGCATGGTCATGGACTGGCGCCTCAACCTGCGCTCGGCGAGCCTCAAGCCCGCGATCTCGATCAAGGGCCCGGACGGCAAGATCGCCAAATTGCAGCGCGGCGGCGACGCCCGCTATCCGCTGCCGGTCGACTCGATCATCGCGGTCGAGCCGGGGCAGAAGGTGACGGCGGGCGACATCCTGGCGCGTATCTCGCTCGAAAGCGCCAAGACGCGCGACATCACCGGCGGTCTGCCGCGCGTCGCGGAGCTCTTCGAGGCGCGCCGTCCGAAGGACCACGCGATCATCGCGGAAATCTCGGGCACCGTGCAGTTCGGCAAGGACTATAAGAACAAGCAGCGCCTCTCGATCGTCCCGCATGAGGAGGGCGCCGAGCCCGTCGAATATCTGATCCCGAAGGGCAAGCACATCCATCTGCAGGACGGCGACGTCGTCGAGAAGGGCGACTATATCGTCGACGGCAATCCGGCGCCCCACGACATTCTGGCGATCAAGGGCGTCGAGGAGCTGGCGGCCTATCTCGTGAACGAGATCCAGGAGGTCTATCGCCTGCAGGGCGTCAACATCAACGACAAGCACATCGAGGTGATCGTGCGTCAGATGTTGCAGAAGGTCGATATCGTCGATCCGGGCGACACGGGCTTCCTCGAGGGCGAGCAGGTCGACGAGATGGAGCTCGAGGAGGCGAACGCCAAGGCGCTGGAAGAGGGCGGGAAGCCCGCGACCGGCACGCCGGTGCTGCTTGGCATCACCAAGGCCTCGCTGCAGACGCGCTCCTTCTTCTCGGCGGCCTCCTTCCAGGAGACGACGCGCGTGCTGACCGAGGCCGCCGTGAACGGCAAGGTCGATCCGCTGGTGGGCTTGAAGGAGAACGTCATCGTGGGCCGGCTGATCCCGGCGGGCACCGGCGCGGCGATGGCGAAATTCCGCCACCTTGCGACGAGCCGCGACGACCTGATCATCGCCCAGCGCGCCGAGAGCAACGAGGCCAAGGCGCAGCAGGCGCCCCTCCTGCCCGCCGCCTCGGCGGAGTAGGCGCTCGGGGTCGAGGCCTTCCGCGCGGGCTCTATCCCTGCGCCGGCGCGCCGCGGCGCGCCAGGTCGCGGGCGAACTGGTCGAGACGGTCGGCGGCGTCCGTGATGCTTTGCGCGAGCCGCGCCTCGAGCGCCGCCGCGCGGGCGTCGCGCGCCGCGATCTCGGTGCGCAAGGCCTCGACCTCCTCCTGCAGCGTCTCGGCGCGCAAGCGATGGTCTTCAGCCTCGTCGGCGAAGCCCAGCGCGGCCATCACCAGCAGGCGCTGGTCGCCGATCTCGCCGAAACCTCCGCGCAGCTTTTCGATGCGCTCGTCGACGAGACGTCCGAGCGCCTCGATCCGAGGCTCCTCCCCCTGCTCGCAGCCGACGCGATAGGCGCGTCCCGCGACCGTCACGACCGCTGTCGCCATCGCGCTATTTCCCTTCGTCGCGCGGCGGCGCAAGACCGAGGACGGCGGCCACGCCGGCGCTGGCGCGCTCGACGCGGCGCACGGCCTCCTCGCGAATGCGCTCGAGGCCCGAAGCGCGGGCGAGCGCCGCGTCGAGCTCCTGCGCGAGCCGGTTCCTGTCGTCCTGCATGACGGTCAGCTCCTCCTCGAAATCAGCGAGCGACAAATCCTCGTCCAGCCGCCGACGCACGACGTCCTCCGCGGTCTCCAGCGCAACCTGGAGGCGGTCGAGCGCCGCGGCGAGGGCAGGGGGCAGCTCGGCGTCGTTCGATGAGGTCGACATGGATTCGACGCTGGTCCTTTTTTCATGCGGGCGCTAGCGCGCTTGTCGGCTGAACGGAATCGTTCGAGCGACAAGAATTCGCGCCCCGCATGGCGATTCTAGCACGAAAGGAGGAGCGGAATGGTTAGCGGGGCGTCAATGCGAACCGCGCGTCGCGCCCGGACGCCAAAGAACGTCGCCTTGGCGGCGATTGACCCAGCGCGACGCCACGAACAGGAAATCGGAGAGCCGGTTGACGTAGCTCAACGCGACCGTTGCGACCGCTTCGCCCGGGGCCGCCGCCAGCGCGACCATTTCGCGCTCGGCGCGACGCGCGATCGTGCGGGCGAGATGCAAATGCGCCGCGGCGGGCGCGCCGCCCGGCAGCACGAAGGATTTTAACGGCGCCAGCGCGCCGTTCATCCAGTCGATCTCCGCCTCGAGCCGCGCGACTTGCTCCGCCGTGACGGCGAGGCGGGCCGAGGGGTCCCCGGCGGCGGAGGCTTTCGCCGCGGGCGTCGCCAGCTCCGCGCCGAGATCGAATAGCTCGTTTTGAATGCGCTCGAGCATGGGGTCGAGCGCCTGATCCTCAGGCGCCAGCGCCGCGCGCGCAACGCCGATCGCCGCGTTGGTCTCGTCGATGTCGCCATAGGCCGCAACGCGCGCATCGTCCTTGCGGCGACGCTCGCCCCCGACGAGCGAGGTCTCTCCGGCGTCGCCGCCGCGCGTGTAGATCTTGTCCAGTCGCACCATGGCGGAAATGTCCGGGCTCGCGGGCGCGAGCTGGTTAGCGCTTCGAGGGGCCGTCAGCAAGCGCCTCGTCCCCGGAGACCGGTACGCCGATCAGAAGGCCTGGTCCTGCCGTTTCTCCCGCCGGGCGATCGAATCGGTCAGCCGCGATCTGACCGTGCGCCAGTTGGGCGGCGGCAAGCGCTCATCCCGGCACCGTTGGCCGACCGTCTGCATGAGCTCGCTGAACTTCGGCGTCGGCCGCGTCGCGTGATACTGCTCGATGGCTTCGGCGATCAGAGTCTCTCGCCGCGGGTCGAGCACGCGGGCGCCCTTGGGGCGCCCCACAGGACGCGTATTGGGGGCGACGACGGCGCCGCAGCTGCGAAAGGTGCGGATCATGCGGTAGGCCGTAGCGCGGCTGACGCCGAGATCCTTCTTCAGCTCCTCGATGACGGCTTGCGAAAGCTTCCCCTCGACACGCCCCAAGGCGGCGCGGACGACGGTCTCGCGGCGGTTCTCAATTGTTTTTCTGCCGTTTTCCATCTCGTGCATGGCCGAGCGATCTTGCCTATGCTGGGGCTTGAGCGGTGAAGGCCACGCCCCGGGAAACCAATCGCGCGGGTCTCATACGAAAACCATAATCCCCGCCGACCTTGGGGCGTTTTTCTCATGTTTTCAAACCCATGTGCAATGGCGAAATTTGATCGCCAAGCCTCTTCGGCGTTGGGGCGGCCGCATCGAATCTCATCCGCGCAAGGCGCGGGCGGAAGGCCGCTTCGTCGACGCAAACTGTTTTCAACGAGCTAGTCGCGGCTCGAAAATTTAGAGGAAATCAAAAAACGAATAATATGCAGCAATAAGCGTGATTCTTAAGCGCTGCTACATAATGTCGCGCCGCAAATCGCGAGCCGCACGAAAGCTTTTCGCGCGCCTCGCATTGCCCCCTATCTGGATCGAAGCGTGAGAGGAAGAGCCCGCCGGAGCGGCAGACCGCCCGGCGGAATTGAACCCTTTATCAATGAGCCGCTCCGCCGCCGCCCATCTCATGTTGCATCCCCGAGCCCTTCATGTCGTGGCCCCCCATCATGCCGCCCATCATGCCTCCGCCGGATTCTCCCATGCCGCCCATCATGCCGCCGCCGGATCCGCCCATCATGCCGCCCATGCCGACCCCCATGACGCCGCTCATCGCTTGTTCCGCGGCCTTTTTCTGCTCTTCGGTCAGCGTCGCGAAAAACGGCTCGATGGCGGCTTTGAGCGCGCGCACGACTTCGAGATGGTCGGTCATGTGACGCTCCATCATCGTCAGATGGCCCAGCACGCCATGATGCTTGGCGTGATCCCCGCTCGCTGCGGCGTCCAGCGCCGCGCATTTCTGCAGGCCTGTTTGGGCGGCGGCGCGATAGGCGTCCGTGAAGGAAGTCCAGGCCGCTTGCTGGGCGTCGGTGAGCTTCAATTCGGCCTTGAGATAAGCGAGACGGCCGTCGAGATGTTCGGCGAAGCCGCAAGTCATCTTGCGCATCATCGCCCCCATGCCGGACCCCATCATGTCATGCCCGCCCATGCCGCCCATGTCGTGACCGCCCATCATGTCGTGGCCCATCGCCCCGCCGCCTTGCGGCGGCTGCGCCGGGGCCTGGGCGAGACTCGCGCCGGCGAACGTCATAAGCGCCGTCGCGGCGACGGCTCGAAAAAGCGACAAGGTCCGAGATTTGTGGTTCGCAGTCATTGCATCCTCCCTTTGGGCGCGGCGCGCTTTTTGTACCCGCATGAGTCGCAGCACTTCCGACGCTAGCGCGCTTACCGCTCCAACGGAATCGTTCGAGCGATAGGAAATCGCGCCAGACCAAAATGCTGGAGCGAATTCTGATCGCAAAAGTCTATCAACTTTTGCGGAATTCGTTCTAGCGGCGCCTCCATACACGACATAGGCCCTCTGTGGCGTGAGTTCTGTGACGAAATCCGTTTTTGGCGCGCCAAAGGGTCGCAGGGACGTGGCGGCGGCGCAGGAGTCGGGGCCGGAGGGGTGGAGCGTCCCGTGAGACCGCAGCGCTGTCCGAGCCGCTTCAGCCCGAGCGCGCGAAATCTGCTTCCCGGGAAACTCTTGGCAATCCGGCGTCTTCGCCTCGCGGACGTGACACGAGCGCGACGAAACGCCCCTCGCAATAAGAGCGTCGATGGGCTATCTTCCCGGTCGGAACGGATCGCCTGGCGGGAGGATGGGTCCGTCCTATAAGAATACGACCGAGCGTCGGGAAGCAACGGCGCCGGGCTCGGGCGAAAGGACCCTGAGAGATGGAATATCGGCGCTATTTCGAGGCGGCCCTGTTTCGCCTCAAGGCCGAGCGGCGCTATCGGACCTTTGCGCATATCGAGCGCTCCGTGGAGTCGTTCCCGGAGGCGCTTTGGCGCCGACCCGACGGGCGCGCGCAGGAAGTCACGATCTGGTGTTCCAACGACTATCTCGGCATGGGTCAGCATCCCGAGGTGATCGACGCGATGGTCGGAACCGCGCAGAAAGTCGGCGCGGGCGCGGGCGGCACGCGCAACATCTCCGGCACGAGCTGCGCGATCGTCGAATTGGAGCGCGAGCTCGCCGATCTGCACGGCAAGGAGGCGGCGCTCGTCTTCACCTCCGGCTGGATCTCCAATCTCGCGGCGATCTCGACGATCGCCGATCTTCTGCCGAACTGCCTGATCCTCTCCGACGCCTCCAATCATAATTCGATGATCGAAGGCGTGAAGCGCTCGCGCGCCGAGAAGCAGATCTTCCGCCACAATGATCTTGCGCATCTCGAGGAGCTGTTGATCGCTGCCGGCGATCGTCCCAAGCTCATCGTCTTCGAGAGCCTCTACTCGATGAGCGGCAACATCGCGCCCGTTGCGGAGATCGTCGCACTGGCCGAGCGCTATGGCGCGATGACCTATGTCGACGAGGTTCACGCGGTCGGCATGTACGGCCCGCGCGGCGGCGGCGTCTGCGAGGCCGCGGGCGTGATGTCGAAGATCGACGTGATCGAAGGCACGCTCGCCAAGGGTTTCGGCTCGCTCGGCGGCTATATCGCCGGCGACGCCGCGCTCATCGACGCGGTGCGCAGCTATGCGCCCTCCTTCATCTTCACGACGGCGCTGCCGCCCGCGATCGCCGCGGCGGCCTGCGCCGCGGTGCGCCTTTTGAAGAGCCGCCCGGATATAAGGGCCGCGCATCAGCGCGCCGCGCATATCGTGAAGCATGCGCTCGCCGCCGGCGGGCTGCCGGTGCTGGAGAACAGCTCGCATATCGTGCCGGTCATGGTGCGCGACGCGCAACGCTGCAAGGCCGCGAGCGACATGCTGCTCGAGCGGCACGGCGTCTATATCCAGCCCATCAACTATCCGACGGTCGCCAAGGGAACGGAGCGGCTTCGCGTGACGCCGACGCCGCGGCACAGCCACGCGCATATCGTCTCGCTGGTCGAATCGCTCGTCGACGTCTGGAAGACGCTCGGGCTCGAATTCGTCGAGCCGCCGGCGCATCTGCATGTCGATGAGGCGAGCGCCGAGCGTTGCACCTATCCCGAGATCAAGCTCGCCGCGCAGTAAGGCGCCTCTTTTGGCGAGAGCGCGCGCCGCCCAGTGCGAGCAGCGGGTCGATTCGGATGTCGGCTACGCGCTTTCGGAAAGGGCTGCGCCTTGTCAGAAGCGGAGGTTCGGACGCCAGGACCGGCGCGGAACCGTCTCGCAAAGTGAAGAAGAACAAATCCAAATAATGATGACTAATTTGGCTGTCCGAAACGGAGACGCCGCGACCTCGGATGGACGGGCGCGGCGTTTTTTATGCTTCTAGATCGTCGTGGGGCCGGCCCTCCGAGTCATTGGGCGGCGCCCTTGCTCTTGTGATCTGTGGCTTTGGCTATGGCTTTGGCCTTGTCCCGGGCGGTGGTCTTGGCCTTGTGGTCTGTGGCTTTAGCCTTGGCTTTGGCCTTGTTTCCGGACGGCTTTCCCTGGCCGGCCGATGCGGTTGGCGCCGGGGTGGCCGGAGCGGCGGCCGACGTTTCGGCGACTTGCGTCGGCGCCGCGGGCGCGCTTTGAGCTTGAGCGGGGTCGGCTTCGACGCCTTCCGCCGCTGCAGGTTCCGGCGCGGCTGTAGTCAGAGGAGCAGCGAGCGGCGCGATCGGCGTGTTCTTCGCCGGTTTATAAGTCAAGAAGAGCGCTACGGCTCCCGCGCCGATCATCGCAGCCGCCGCCGCCCAGAAGAAGTTGTCCATTTCCGTCCCCCTAGTTTGCCCTCAGGATCAACAGAAGCGCGCCTCACTCGGACGGAGGGTCAACCTGGGCGCCCCCGGGCTTAGGTTTCGGCTTCGGCTTCGGCTTCGGTTTGGAAGCGGAATTGACGGGCGCCTGAGCGGCGGGCGTCGTATCGGCGGCGGGTGGGGCTGTGGTTTGCTCACTGGGGAGAACGGCAGGCGCGGAAGCCGTTGAATCGGAGGGCCTGGAGGGAGAGAGAGGCGTCTCAGCGGGCGTGGCTGGCGCTTCGCCGCTCTCCATCGTCGGCGCCAGCGTCGCGCTGGGCTTGTTTGGCGAGGGCGTTAGAGAGCCGGACTCCGCTTCGCCAGAAGTAGGCGCCGTAGGGCGAAGGGCTTCCTCAGGGGCGCTTTTGACCTCCTCGATCTTCTGCTTCGCTTCGCTGAGCAAAGAGGTGATCCTTGCCGTGATTGAAGCCCGCAGGCGCCGCCCTTCCGTCGTCGGCCCCACGTAGACGCCGGCCACGAAGCTGAGTGTAGCGACGATGAGCAGAGTAAGAATACGGAAAAAACTGCGCACCATGCCTGCCCCTTCCATCATCAAACCTTCCTCGGGAGCCGCCCATCGCAGCGCGTTTGGGGGGAATGGGGCGCGGCGGCGGTTGCTCTACCAAGCGCTATATGATACACCATGTATCTCAATAAAGGGGCTGTCAAGCATAATGATACACCAGGTATCGCGACAAGAGGTCCGCGCGCCTTTGACCTCCGAAATCATCCGCGCCGGCAGAATGCTGCTGCGCTGGGATCAGAAGACTCTCGCCGAGGCGGCGGGCGTCGCGCACGTCACGGTGCGCCGGCTTGAAGCCAAGCCCGGGCCTTTGGCGGCGGACCGGTCGACCATCGCCAAGCTCCGCGCAGCCCTTGAATCAGCCGGCGTCGTGTTCGTCGAGGACAACGGGGAAGGACAAGGGCTGAGGCTGAAGAAGGCGCCATGGCGCTTGTCCCTTGACGGCAATTAAAGCCTCTACGCGAGGATCGAGGGGCGATCGGCCTTGAACCGGCGGGGGTTCGCCGGAGGCGAACTGATTCGCAACGCCAACCTTCCAATGCGGAGAAACATCCGCCCTTCGCGGCCTCCCTTGGCGAATTCGACCGACACGGACGGAAACACTTCAAAGGGAGAGCAGCCTCAATGGCCGGTCTCGCTTTCGGCGGAACGCTGAAAAAAACACTTCTTGTCGCCGCCGTGATGACGGTCACGCTGCCGCTTGTCGGCTGCTACGCGCCCGGCGAACGGGCGACGCTGTGATTGGCGGCCTTGGCGGTGCGGCGATCGGCGCCGTGGCTCCCGGCGGCCTTGCCGCCCCAGTCTTGGCCTATTCGGCGCTAGGAGCTGCGAGCGGCGCAGGCATTGGAGCGGCTACGGCTACCGCGCCGCGCTACTACTAGGCGCGGTAGGGCGCGCGGCGCTCTTTCGACGAGGGAGGGGTGCCTCCCGTGCGACGCTAGACTAAATGGCGAAGATGGGTCCAGAAGCCGCCGTTCAAGCCGATCCACCGCCCGCGCGGCGCGACTTTCGCCTCAATTCATCAGCGAGCCGGCGAGGTCCTTGAGCGCCGCGTCGTCGGCGCAAAAAAGCACATGCCATTCGGTCGCCGCCTCGACGAGGGCCGGCCCCAGCGCGCGAAGCTCGCGGGACGACAACACGCAGATCGGGCGGCGCGTGGTTTCGTCATTGGCGACGCCGACGATCGCGACCCCCTCGAATTCGGATACAAGCGCCCAATCGCCGCCGTCGAAGACGGAGAGGACGTAGCGACGGCCGGAGAGCCCATGCCAGGAGTAGAACGCGCCGTTGAGCCGCGACTGGGCGAGCGAGGCGAGACTTTCCCCGCGTCCCGCGCTCCCGCGCTCTGCGAACCTTCTGACTTTGTGGACTTCCCGCCGCTTCGCGGCCTGGACGCCGATCATCCCAACCTCCATCGCAACGCGATCATAACTCGAACACAACTAGAACAAAAACAGATCGCCGTCAACGGCGGCGCTCGAGCGAATTCCACAAAAGTTGACGGACTTTTGTGATCAGAATTCGCTCCAGCATTTTGACCTGGCGCGATTTCCCATCGCTCGAACGATTCCGTTCGAGCGGAAAACGCCAAAGAAACGCTCAAGGCCGCCTTTCGTTCCCTTATTTGGGAGTTCCGGCAGAATTTCCAATGAGAAAGCCGCCGGCTTCGGTGCGCGCCCAAGCCGCGCCGCAAGCTTTCGCGAGCTCGCGCACGCGCCCGATATAGCTTTGACGCTCCGTCACCGAGATAACGCCGCGGGCGTCGAGAAGATTGAAGGCGTGCGACGCCTTGATGCACTGATCATAGGCGGGCAGGGCCAGCGAATGCCGGTCCTGGGGCGAGTCGCCGCCGAGCGTTAGCAGTCTTTTGCATTCGCTTTCGGCGGCGGAAAAGTCCGAGAAAAGCTTTTGCGTATCCGCATATTCGAAATTATGGCGCGAATATTCCTGCTCCGCCTGCAAAAATACGTCGGCGTAGCTGATCCTTTCGTCGCCCTCGCGCCCGTTGAAATTGAGCTCCATGATGGAGTCGACGCCTTGCAGATAGCAGGCGAGCCGTTCGAGCCCATAGGTGAGCTCGCCGGACACAGGCTGGCACTCTATGCCAGCAACCTGCTGGAAATAGGTGAACTGCGAGACCTCCATGCCGTCGCACCAGCATTCCCAGCCAAGCCCCCAGGCGCCGAGAGTGGGACTCTCCCAATCGTCCTCGACGAAGCGGATGTCATGGAGCTTCGCGTCGAGGCCGATCGCTGCGAGCGAGGCGAGATAGAGGTCCTGGAGATCGGGCGGCGAGGGCTTCAGGATCACCTGGAACTGATAGTAATGCTGCACCCGATTAGGGTTCTCGCCATAGCGGCCGTCCTTGGGTCTGCGGCAGGGCTGCGCATAGGCGGCGCGCCAGGGCTTGGAGCCGAGCGCCCGCAAGGTCGTCGCGGGGTGGAAAGTGCCGGCGCCCATCTCCATGTCGTAGGGCTGCAGAATCACGCAACCCTGCCGAGCCCAGTAGCGCTGCAAGGTCAGGATCAGACCCTGAAAGGATTTGGCCGGCGCGAAGGCCTCGTCCGTCTCGACAGTCATGGCGTCGGCGATCCGCTTTTCGCATCCTCGTCGATGAGGGGCACGCCGTAATCGCGCAGAATTGCGTCGAGCGCGTTCTTGTTCTCCGCGATGAAGCGATTGAGCTCGCGCTTCCAGTTTTGATCGGAGCGGCGCACGCCGAAGGCGATTCGAAAGCTCATGCGGGCGCCCGGCGCGTCGGCGATCGGGGTGACGACAAGCGTCTTTGCGGAAGTCTTGGCGCGATAGCCGGCGAAAGGGCCCCAGAGCAGGGCCACGTCGAGGTCGCCTTTCTCGAGGTCGGAGATCATCGCCACGGAAGATGAATCGAAGCGCGTGTCCACCATCAGCGGATAGGGCTTGACCGCCCCGAGCAGGCCGTACTGCGCGAGAAGATTGCCGGGCGGCGTGTTGGCGACCAATCCGATGCGTCGGCCGGGCGCCTTGAGGCGCGGGTCGTCGAGCGAGCGCAAATCCGCGAGATCGGAGTCGGCGCGCGTCACGAGCGCATAGGTCGTGCGATAATAGGGGTTGGTGGGCTGGACGTAGTCATTGCCCTGCGGCGAGCCGAGAACGACGTCGCAAAGATGCGCGTTCAGCGTGTTGCGGACGAAGCCCGTCGCGCCCGGATAGAAGGTGTAGGCGAGATTCTTGTGGAGCTTCGAGGCGAGGAGCTCGGCGATCTTGTTCTCGAAGCCCTCGCCCTTCTCGTTTGAGAAGGGGAGGTTGTTGGGGTCGGCGCAAACGCGAAGCGTCGTCGGGTCGATGATTTCGATCGACCCCGCTTCGTCAAAGCCCCGCGCCCCGGCCCCAGCGCCGAGGTTCTGGCCCAGGGCCGGAGTAACGAGCAGCGCGAGCGCAAGCCCGCTCGACGCGAAACGGCGTCGAAAGGGCCACCCGATTCTTCGGGCCGTCCGGCCTGAAGGCGTAATCAATTCGCGCTCCGGAGGCGGGCGCGAGACGCGCGCGTCTCGCGCCGGTTGGGGCTCACTTGGCGGCCATGCACGCGGCTTCGGCCTCGGTGAAGGCCTTCGGCTTCTCTTCCTTCTTCTCAGGCCGACCCGCCGGGACCGCGCCCGTCGAAAGCGCGCGGAGATAGACGTAAAGATCGGTGATGTAGCACGAGGCGTTCTTGTTGTCCGCGAAGGACGGCATCACGCTGCTGCCGTTCTGCCGGCCGCCGATCACGATGCCGGCGAACTCCGCATAATTGAAGCGCTTGACCGAGTCCTTCAAGGCGGGAGCATAGGTCGAGCCGGCGCCGTTCGGGCCATGGCAGACGTGGCATTCCGAGTGATAGCGACGATAGCCGGAGAAGGTGTACCAGTCGACCGTGCCGTCGGGCTTCACATTATAGGTCGGGTCGCCCTGCGCATCGAGATATTTGCCGTCTTCCGACTTGACGGCCTTCGGATCGCCCGGCGGATCGGCGTAGGCCGCGGTTCCAAAGCTGACAACGACCCCGAGGGCGAGCGCCCCCGCCAAAGACAGTTTCATCACTACTCTCCGACTTTTCTCATTTTCATCGCCTCGTCACAGCTCGGCGGTCGCTGGCCCCTTAGCAGATTGCGGGAGACATAAAAAGAAGGCCCGGCATGCGTCGCGAAAACGACGAAGCCGGGCGCAGCCCTTTTTGAAAAAGGGGCGCGACGCGCGCGCCCCAACTTTCTTTAGTTGGCCGGCGACTTCCAGACCGCGGGAGCGCCCGACGACCCGGCCGAAGCGCTCTCGGCCGGCAGGGCGAAGACGGTCAGCACGCCGCCGAGCGCCGTGTAATCCGCGAGGCCCCTGTAATTGCCGACGGCGCCGAGGCCCTCGTTGCTCTTCGCGAGGCCCGCGGCGAGGCCGATGCCCGCCCAGCCGCCGACGCCCGAGAGCACCGCGACATACTGATGGCCCTTGTGCTCATAGGTGATCACATTGCCGATGATGCCCGACGGAGTCTTGAACTTATAGAGCTCCTTGCCGGTCTTCAGATCGACGGCCTTCAGATAGCCCTCGAGCGTGCCGTAGAAGGCGAGACCGCCCCCCGTGGAGACCGTCCCGGACCACACCGAGAACTGCTCGGGATCGGACCAGAGAATCTTGCCGACGCGCGCATCCCAGGCGATGAAGTTGCCGGTGTTGGTCGTGCCGTCGCCGAGCACCTTACCCGCCGGGAACATCTCGAGGGTCGCGCCGACATAGGGCTGGCCGGCGGTGTAGCTCACGCGGAAGGGCTCGTAGTCCATGCAGACGTGGTTCGTCGGGACGTAGAAGGTCTCCGTCTCCGGGTTGAACGACACCGGCTGCTCGTCCTTCGAGCCGAGCGCCGCGGGGCAGACGCCCTGCGTATTCACGTCCTCGCCGTTCTGCTCGGTCGAGTATTTGGACACGACGAGCGGGCGGCCATAGGTCGGCGAGCTCTTGTCCATGTCCACCTTGGTCGCCCAGTTGACCGCCGGGTCGAACTTCTCGGCGACGAGCAGCTCGCCCGTGACGCGGTCGAGCGTGTAGGCGAAGCCGTTACGGTCGAAGTGAACCGCGGTCTTGCGCTTCACGCCGCCGATCGTCTGGTCCGCGAGCACGACCTCGTTGATCGCGTCATAGTCCCATTCGTCGTGCGGGGTCGTCTGATAGACCCACTTCGCCTTGCCGGTGTCGAGGTCGCGCGCCCACAGGGTCATGGACCAGCGGTTGTCGCCCGGACGCTGCTTCGGGTTCCAGGTCGAGGGGTTGCCCGAGCCGTAGTAGATCAGGTTCAACTCGGGATCGTAGCTGTACCAGCCCCAGGTGGTGCCGCCGCCGATCTGCCACTGATCGCCTTCCCAGGTCTTCGTGGAGGAGTCGGGGCCCACCGGCTTGCCGAGATGGGTGGTCTTCTCCGGGTCGATCAGCGTGTCGCTGTCCGGGCCCATCGAATAGCCGCGCCACACCTGATGACCGTCCTTGATGTCATAGGCCGTGATGTGGCCGCGCACGCCGAACTCGCCGCCGGCGATGCCGACCAGCACCTTGTCCTTGAAGACGTGCGGAGCGGCGGTCGAGGTCTGGCCCTTGGACGGATCGCCGTTCTTCACCGACCAGACGAGCTTGCCGGTCTTCGCGTCGAGCGCGACGAGCGTCGTGTCCGCCTGAGCCAGGAAGATCTTGCCGTCGCCATAGGCGAGGCCGCGGTTGACCGTGTCGCAGCACATCACGCCGATGACGTTCGGATCCTGCTTCGGCTCATACTTCCAGATGATCTTGCCGTTGTCATTCAGGTCGAGCGCATAAACGATATTGGGAAAGGAGGTGTGCAGATACATCACATCGCCGAGGACGAGCGGCGCGCCCTCGTGACCGCGCAGCGTGCCGGTGGAGAAGCTCCACGCCGGGACGAGCCTTTGCACGTTCGTCGTGTTGATTTCTTTGAGCGTGGAATAGCGCAAATTGGCGTAGTCGCCCGTGGGGGTCACCCATTGCTTGGGGTCTTTTTGAAGGGTAAGCAGCGCGTCTTCGGCCTTGGCGACAGTGACCGAAGCCAGCGCCAGAACACCGACCGAAGCCGACAACAATAGCTTATGCATGAGCTTTTCCTCCTGACGATGTCGTCACGCGCCTTATGCTGGCGTCGTCGCCGATCTCGCGCCTTGATGGCTCCCTGAGTGTGCCGGGAAGGCTTTTTCCGTTTTTTTGTTCTCGCGCCGAGCCCGCGTCGTCGCCGCTCCCGCGAGGATCATCTTCCGGTTCCCGTCCGGAAGACTTTTCTTAAGCCGGAAACGGCGGGATAATATGGCGCCGCTTTTGGGAGCGCAACCGGGAAAAAGCGCCAAAGCCGCCATGGAAGTCGCCCGACCGGGACCGCGCTTTAAGATGAGCCAAACGCTGATGACGCGCCTCCTCCTCCTTGCGATATCGCTTCTCTGTCTCCCGGCGCCGTGCCGGGCCGGGGAGCGTTTCAACCTGGATGAGATCGCCCCCGGCGTTCTCGCGCATGCGGGCCAGATCGCGATGATGTCGCGCGAAAACAAGGGCGATATCGCCAATCTCGGCGCCATCGTCGGCGAAGACGCCGTGGCCGTGGTCGACGCCGGCGGGAGCCGGATCGAGGGCGAGGCGTTCCTCGCCGCCCTCAAAGCGCGAACGACGAAGCCCATCCGCTATGTCATCGCCACCCACGCTCATCCCGACCATATATTCGGGGTCTCGGCCTTCGTCGCCGAGGGAGCGGTCTTCGTCGCCCATAAGAAGCTGCCGCGCTCGCTTTCCGCGCGCGGCGAGCATTATCTCTCCTCCTTCCGGGAGGCGATGGGAGACGCGCTGGACGGAACCACGCTCGTCTCGCCGACCGTCACGGTGGAGAAGGAGACGACCCTCGATCTCGGCGGCCGCAGGATTGCGCTGCGGGCCTGGCCCCCCTCCCACAGCGATTGCGACCTCACCGTTCTCGACGAAAAGACGGGCACGCTCTTCGCCGGCGATCTGCTGTTCATGCGGCATGTGCCGGTCGTGGACGGGAGCCTTCTCGGCTTTCTTGCTGTCGCCGACGATTTGGCGAAAATCCCCGCGCATCGCGTCGTGCCGGGGCACGGTCCGCTCGTCGCCCCCTGGCCGCAGGCGCTCGACGACGAGCGCGCCTATCTGCAGCGGCTGACGGCGGATCTGCGCGCGGCGATCAAAAAGGGGGAAAGCGTCGCGCCGACGGCGAGGCGGGCCGGCGAGAGCGAGCGGTCGAAATGGAGCCTTTTCGACGATTACAACGGACGCAACGCCACGGCCGGATTCGCCGAGCTCGAGTGGGAAGGCCCGTGATTTTGTCGCAGACGACGCCGATGGCGAGACCTACGGCTCGAGAGGAAGCAAAATGACCCGACACCTCCCACGCGAAAGCGCCGCCCTCCTGCTCGCCCTCGGATTGACGGCGAGCGCGACGCTCCCCGCCCGCGCCGAGACCCCGGACGTTTGGCCCGAGATCTCGCGCGATCTCTTCCCCGGCAAAAGCGTCGGCGCGGACCCGTCAGCGATCGCGCTCGAAGCGCCGGCGCGCGCGGAGGACGCCGCCATCGTGCCGATGACGCTGCGCTTCAAGGACGAAGGCGTGCGCCGCGCGACGCTCGTCATCGACCAGAACCCGGCGCCGATGGCCGCCGCTTTCGAGATCGGGCCGAACGCCGGCGTGAGCTTCATCGAGACTCGCGTGCGCGTGAATTCCTATACGAACGTCCACGCCGTCGCGGAAACGCGTGACGGGTCGCTGCACGCCGAAGTCAAATTCGTCAAGGCGGCGGGCGGCTGCTCGGCGCCGGCGAGCAAGAACATGGACGAAGCGGCGGCCAGTCTCGGCAAGATGAAATATCGCGAGTTCAAATCGCAGTCACCTGAGCGGCGCGAAGCGCAGATCATGATACGCCACCCCAACGCCTCCGGCATGCAAATGGACCAGGTGACGCATCTCTACATCCCCGCGCATTATGTCGAGAAGGTCGAGGTGCGCCAGGGAGCGGATCTGATCTTCTCGATGGAAGGCGGCATATCGCTTTCGGAAGATCCGGTCTTCCGCTTCGACTATAGGCCCAATGGCGCGAAGACGATCTCGGTCGAGGCGCGTGACACGAAGGGCGCCGTGTTCAAGGCCGAATGGCCGATCGGCGACGCTTCCTGACGAACGCCTTCCGATCGGAATCCTCGCGAGGCGCTCGCCTCATCGCGCGCCGGGAACATCGGCGAATCTGCGCCACGCTGATGGATTATTGCGATTACAACTCGCTTCAGCTTTCTGGGTCGGCGCCATTTCATCGCTCGAGCGATTCCCCGCCCCGCTTCCCGCGGGGCTGTTCGCAGCTCGTTCCCGCCGACCCTTCATCATGGCTCGCGTGGTCGATCAAACTGACTTGGCGAAGTGGCCCGCGCCGAGGCTCGTTTGACGGTCTTCACCGGTCAGGCTCGTCATGAGCATGCGGAGAGCATGTGGGCCAGTCGGCGACCCGGCGGCGCTGTTGCAAAAATACAACGCCTACGAGAAAAGAGACAAATAATTGCAACTACAGATTGCATGTTAAGCCCGCGCTCTCTACCCTCGCCTTGTCCATGAAACACTGCTTCCGGCCTGTCGTTATGGGGCGGGCGGAGGCATGAGGCGGGGGCGCGTCGCCCTCTTTCACTCAAGGGAAAAAGTTATGCGCAGCATCAAACACAGCTCACTCAAGCTCGCCCTCGCCGCGGCGCTCGCCTCGGCCTCCGTCTTCGCTCTCGCCCCGGCGGCGAATGCGGGGACAGCGACCGGAACCCTCTCGGTTTCGGCCTCGGTCACCGCTGCTTGCACCGTCGGTTTCGCCGCCGGCCTCGTTCTGACTGGTCCTTCGAACGCTCAAAATACGACGATGAACGTGAACTGCACGACCGGCTCCAGCTTCAATATCGCCTTCAACGGCGCGCACGACCAAGCTCCGGCAACGCACACGGACGCCAATCATTACATGACCAATGGAGCCAGTTTCATTGGCTATAATCTAACCCTTACGTCATCCGCTACCACGCCCGGCACGATCACTCACTCCCCAGAGTCGTCAAACGGCACGAATGTGGCGGTCACCAGCGGCACCGGCACGGGAGCGATTCAGGCATACACGATCACCGCGACGGCGATCGCCGACGGCACCGCTAACACCTTCCAAAACGCTACGCCCGGCAGCTACAGCGATACGATCACCGCGCAGGTGACCTTCTAACCTCGATTTCAAGGAGAAGGCGGGCTCTCGGTCCGCCTTCCGCTGCGCGGGCGCCTCGCAAGAATCCTCCCCTTTCCATGTCGCCCCGCGCACTGCGAGGCCGGCGCTTGATTCAGTCAATGCCGGCGTCTCGCGCCTCGATCGCCCAAGACGCCTCGCAACGGAGTAAAGTCATTGAAGATCTGGACATCTCGGCTCCGCGCGCCCATCGTGACCGCCTTCTGCTTGGCGGGCCTCGTCCCGGCCTTCGGCGCCGCGCTCAACATCAGCCCGATCCTGCTCGAGGCGCCGGCGCCGCAGCAGACGCTGACTCTGACGTTGCGTAACCCGGGCGACCGGCCGATCACCGGCCAGGTGCGGGTCTATGCTTGGAGCCAACCGAACGGCGAGGACGACCTTCAGGAGACCACCGCGGTCGAGGCCTCGCCGCCGCTCGTCGATGTCCGTCCCGGCGCCGATTACACGGTCCGCGTCGTGCGCATGGCCGGCGGGCCGGTCTCGGGCGAGGAAGCCTATCGCGTCGTCGTCGAGGAAGTGCCGGAGGCGGCGGCGAGACGTTCCGGCGTCGTGCAAATCGCGATGCGCTATCTCGTCCCGGTCTTCTTCTTCGACCCTTTCGCCGGTCAAGCGCGGCTGTCCTGGTCTGTCGTGCATAAGGGCGGCGCAGCCTTCCTCGCCGCACAAAACGACGGCGACCGCGCCATCAAGCTGCACGACGTCAAGCTCGGCGGCAAGCCGGCAGGCAGGGAAAATATCGGCTGGATTCTCGGCCATTCGCAAAGGCTCTTTGCGCTCGGCAAGACCGCTCCCGCCACTCTGCATGTGACGGCCATGGCCGGCAAAGAGCCGATCAATGCGACGGCGGAGGCGAAGTGAGCGCCTCGGCGCTCTGCTCCTCGCTCTTCTCGCCGCCGCCAGCGGCCACGCCAAGGATTTGCCGCCGATCGCGCCGATCGAGCGCGGCGGCGCGGCGGAGGTGACGCTGCAACTCGAGATCGTCGTCAATGGGCGCCCGAGCCGTGTGATCGTGCCGACCAAGAAGCTTGCCGATGGCCGGATCACAGTTGCGCGCGGCGAGCTCGCCGAGGCGGGCGTCAAGGCGCCGGGGTCGGGCGCGCCGAGCGAAATAATCGATCTGGCCAGCGCAGGGCTCAATTACCGCTACGACGAAGAGGCGCAGAAGCTCTATTTCGATCTCCCCGACGAGCAGCGGATGCCGAAAATTTACGACAGCCGCGGCGAGCGGTCCCCGGTCCCGCCGCCGACGGCCTCCTGGGGCGCGCTGGTGAATTACACGTTTTATGCGGGGGCCACGAGCGCCTTCTCGCATTGGAGTCCGACGTTCACGCAAGCGAATCTGGCCCCGGACGCTCGATTCTTCAGCCCTTACGCCGACTTCGAGCAGACCCTCATCGTTGGGCGCGCGCTCACATACGATCTGTTCCGCTTCAGGGACACGAGCACGCTGCGGCTCGACTCGACGATCACGCATTACGATCACGATGGCCGCGGCGCCTATCGCGCCGGCGACGTGATCGCCGGCGGCTTCGACTGGACGCGGCCGATCCGCCTCGGCGGCTTGCAGCTTCAGCAGAATTTCGGGCGGCGCGCAGACCTTGTCACCGGGGCGCTGCCGTCGATCTCAGGCAGCGCTGCGGCGCCCTCCAGCGTGGACGTCTTCGTTAACGGAAATAGGGCCTTTACGCAGCAGGTCGGCGAAGGTCCGTTCCGGCTCACCAATCTGCCGGTCTCGTCGGGCGACGGCAAGGCCGAGGTCGTGATTCGCGACGCGACAGGACGGGAGACGCGCTCCGAGATTTCGCTCTTCGCCTCGGAGCTGATCGTGCCGCCCGGCCAATTGGATTATACGCTCGAGGCGGGTTTCGCCCGCCGCTTCTATGCGCTGAAGTCCGATGATTACGACCGCAACCCGATCGGCGCGGGCAGCTTTCGCTATGGCTTCAGCGATCGTCTGACTCTGCAGGCCCATAGCGAGGGCGGAGCTAAGCTCGGCAATGGAGGCGTGGGCGCGGTGGCGGCGCTGAACGGATACGGCGTTCTGGCGACCGCCGCTTCGGCTTCGGCCTATCAGGGCAGAAGGGGCGGCCAGGGCTACGCCTCCTACCAATTTCCGCCCTGGTTCGGCCTGATGGTCAGGGTCAGCTCGCAGCGCAGCTTCGGCGATTACGAGGACCTCGCCTCGGCGACGGCGCCCAATCGCAACGGCGTCTTCGCTTTCCCCTTCGTCTCGCCGTTGGCCTCGGGCGCGAGCGCGCCGCCCGGCGTCGGCTCCGCCTATGGCCCCTATGTATTGCCGCCGCGCGCAATGGACCGCGTCTCCGTCAGCGCCCCCGTCTGGGCGCTCGGCGGCAGCATCGGCGCGTCATTCGCTCAGATCTTGCAGCGGCCTCAGGTCAGCGGGCTCAACAATCCGCTCGATCTGCTTAATCCGCTCGCCCCCTCCAAGCCGCCGAACAATTCGCGCGCCGTCAATATCTCCTACTCGCGCGAGCTGCCCTATGACGGCACGTTGTTCGTCACCGCCTTCGCTGATCTCGCCGGGAGCCGGAACAAGGGGCTGTTCGCCGGGGTGAGCTTTCCGCTGTGGGGGAACGACATCCGCGGCACGCTCGGCGCGCAGTCGGCCGGCGATCCGTTTCAGCGCAGCGACCGCGTCGGCTTCAACGCCCAGGTGCAGAAATCGCTCGGCGGCGAGCCGGGCTCCTATGGCTGGGGCGTCAACGCCATACAAGGCGAAAATCCGCAGCGCAGCGCCAATCTCTCCTATCGCTCGCCCTTCGGACTGTTGCAGGCGAATGGGACGCAGCTCGGTCATACCGGTGCCGCCAACGCGCAGTTCGAGGGCGCGGTCGCGGCGGCGAACGGGACCGTCGTCGCCGGGCCAAAGGTCGACGACGCCTTCGCGGTCGTCAACGCGGGCGCCTCCGGCGTCGAGGTGTTGCGCGACAATGGCCCCGTGGGGCGCACCAATCTCTTCGGCGGCCTGCTCGTGCCGGCGATGCGCTCCTACGAGCGCAACAAGATCTCGATCGACGCGACGACGCTGCCGCCCGACGCCGTTCCCGAGACGACCGAGCAGATCGTCGCGCCCATGCGTCGCAGCGGCGTGGGCGTCGATTTCGGCGTCAAGACGCATGTGAAGTCCGTGCTGGTGATCCTGACCGATGCGGCCGGCAAGCCGATCGAGACCGGCAGTCGCGGCAAGCTCGTCGGGGGCGGCTCCTTCCTGGTCGGCTACGACGGGCGCGCCTTCGTCCGCGAGGTTTCCGAGGAGAACGAGGTCGTCGTCGACCTCGGCGACCATGATTGCCACGCAAGCTTCACCTATGAGGAGGCCGCGGCCAACAGGAACAAGCTCAAAGCGGTGTGCCAATGACGAGAACGACGCTGCTTCTGCTGCTCGCCCTCCTGGCGCTACCGGGCGCGGCGTGGGCGCAAACGGCCGTCTCCTGCACGGCGAGCATGGCCGATCTGCCCTTCGGCTCGGTCAATGTGCTGACAGGCGCGCGATTCGACACGGCCGCCGCGCTGACGGTCCAATGCGCGGGAGGGCCCACCGGAGCAGGGCATGTGGCGCGTGTCTGCGTCAGCGTCGGGCCGGGGCGCGCGACGAGCTTTCCGCCCCGCGCGCTCTTCAACGGCGCGGCGGCGCTGCGCTTCGAGCTCTATCCGTCGAGCTCAGGGAACACGCCGCTCGGCTCCTGGAGCGGCGGCTACGGCTCAGCGCAAGGTCTCACGATCGACATTCCGCTCGCCGGCGGGGCGGGCTCGGCGCAGCGCTCGATCTACGCCTCGATTCTGCCGGGACAGAAGAGCGCGCCGACGGGCTCCTATCTTGAAACCTTCAGCGATGCCGCAACGAACCTCGTCTATGCGCTCGACGTCGGCCAGACGCCCTGTGTCGGGCTGATGGGCAGGCGCGCAAATTTCAGCTTCAGCGCCTCCGCCCAGGTGGCCGCGAATTGCGTCATCTCCGCCTCGGATCTGAACTTCGGCGTCGTCACCGATCTGAGCCGTGACCTCGATGCGCAGACCGCGATCAGCGTCGCCTGCAGCGCGGGGCTTGTCCACAGCATCGGGCTCGACGGCGGGCGCATGGGGGCCGCTGATCCGACACAACGGCAGATGACGGGGGGCGGCAGCGCGATGCGCTACGGGCTCTATCACGACGCGGGACGCAGCCGGCCCTGGGGCGCCTCCGCCCAGAATAGTCAGGCCGGCGTCGGAACCGGCGCGGCGCAGACGATCCCCGTCTATGGCCGCATCCCCGCCGGGCAGAAATTGGCGCCGGGAACCTACGCCGACGTTGTCGTCGTGACAGTGAGCTATTGAACGACAAACTGGTGTTGGTATGCGGGGGAAAGCCCGTGCGAACGCGTCTCGAGCCGCCGACGCCTGCGGTCGCCGGACGCGAGGAGCGAGATTGGCGCTCCGACGCTGAAACAAAGGGACCGCGCGTCGGTCGACCGCAAAAAAGAGTTCCAACGCGCAAAAAAACCGCGCTCCTTGCTGGAGCGCGGCGCAGGCCTCAAAACGGCCCCATCAACGCAGCTTGAAAAGGAACGGTCAACCGCCCCAAATCATCAGGCCGATGGCGACGAACAGAGGCGCCGACGCCAAGAGGCAAATCACGGAAACGCAAGCGATCGTCTCCGCCCGGCCCGTATGGGAACCCGACACAACTCCATTGCCGCCACGCATTGTCATCAGAGACATAACTTATTCCTCCACCGGCCCGGGTCCATCCGGCCACGCCTACGCACTGCGTCTGAACGCTGTGCTAACTTCCGGGTGGGGAATGCGCAGAGGGGCCTTTGGGTTCCGCTATCCTTGCAAAAAAATTTCGGCGTCACGATTAATTTTCATTAACCCGATCGCCGCATCGGCTCGCGATCGCCACGCCCCCGGGCGCCTAATTCTTGGGCGGAGGGCGCGTGGGGCGCTTGCCCCTTCTCGCCAAAAAGCTCGGCGAGCTTTTCGGTCATCGCGCCGCCGAGCTCCTCGGCGTCGACGATGGTGACGGCGCGCCGATAGTAGCGCGTCACGTCATGGCCG
>Ga0335078_10003966_pt1 | contig 22003 bp, 19 predicted proteins | sample Lox_Sample_32_FD_206711 | JGI IMG/M metagenome (GOLD analysis project Ga0335078, IMG submission 206711) | Soil microbial communities from Loxahatchee National Wildlife Refuge, Florida, United States - Lox_Sample_3.2 | ecosystem: Environmental > Terrestrial > Soil > Wetlands | place: USA...
GATGATGCGCAAGTGCCTGCTCGGCATCAAGCAGCGAGCGGAACACCTCGCGGCTGGACGTGAGGGCGGGCAGCCGGCAGATGCGGCGGTGCGCTAGGTATACGAAGAAACCGGAGTCCACATCGCCGTTGTTGCCCGGTGCATTCTCGCGGACGACGAGGACTCGTCGGAGGACTCGTCAGCCGGTGGCCGTGGTGGCACGGCTGACTTCACGCCTGGTCAGGTGATAGGCGAGGAAGACGAATTGCCCGTCGCACTCAACTTCCGCCAGCTTCAGATCCGATGCCAGCAGCCGCCGCGGAAGCAAGGGGGCGCCTGCCCCGAGCGTGGCGGGCGCGATCCCCAGCCAGATTTCATCGAGAAGCCCGTGATCAGCGAACTGCCCCGCCAGGTCGCCGCCGCCTGCCAGCCAGATGTTCTTGCCCTCCGCGGCCATGCTCATCTGCGCATGCACGCTGCGGACATCACCGTGGGCCTGCACCAGATCAGCGCCGGGAACCAGCGGGAGCCGGCGGTGCGTGAAAACCCAGCATGGAACCGCGCCGTAGCTCTGCCGCCACTTGCCCGGATTATCGAGCAACTGCTCGTGTTCCAGCACCCACTCATAGGTAGTCGCGCCCATCGCCATCGCGCCCACGCCCGCGAAAAAGCTGCTGAACCGGTCTTCCTTGCCGGAACCCGAATCCACCTGGAACAGCCAATCGAGGGAGTTATCCCGATCAGCGATGAACCCGTCGATGCTCGTCGCCGTGTAGTACTGAGTCCTTGCCACCATCCCACCCAAGCACGACCCCCTGACATCCGGATCTTGCAACTGTGCCCTGCCGTGGAACGGCCCGGCCAAGGCAGGTCGCCCGAAGCCGTGCATTGCCGCTTGGGCCCCGGCGCCCAGCGCTTCGCGGTCGAGCGACTCAGGGGCCTGGCGGGCTTGCTGCCGGCTCACGCCCAGTCCCGGGTTACCCGGCGAGCGAGGGTCCGCGACCCGGATTCAACTCAGGCCCATGACCGAAACAACCAGGCGGGCTGGCTCGCCGCCGGCCTCGATGGCAAGATCGATCGCCGCCGGGACGTTCAGGTCGCCGGCCAGGAGGCGGCCTGCCTCAGACATGGCGGCCGGATTGGCTGGGAGGGTCCGGCCGGCCGCGGAGTACAGCCGCTCCAGCCGCGCTGCGGCAGCATCGAGCAGCGCCGGCCGGTAATCCCAGTCACTGGCCCAGGACCGGTCCAGGATCATCAGCCGGACAGCCGCCGCTGGATGACTGGCGAGCAGATCACGCACCAGGACAAGGTTTCCGGCCGACTTGGCCATCTTGACACCATCGGTCGTCACCGTGCCCACGTGCAGCCATGCGCGGGCGTAAGGCCGGGTGCCGGTGAAGGCCTCCGCCATTGCCGCATGGTAGGCGTGGTGCGGGAAGCGAAGATCCTTCCCTCCTGCATGCACGTCGACCCCGACGCCGAAAACCGACATCGCCATCGCCGCGCACTCGGCGTGCCAGCCCGGTCGGCCCGGGCCCCAGGGCGAGTCCCACGCGGGGTGGCCGGCCTCGGCCGCCTGCCACACCGCAACGTCCAGCGGGTCTTCCTTGGCCGGGTCGCCCGGCCGCCCTCCGTACTCGGCGGAAAGCCGCAGCGCCTCGGCGCGTCCCATGCCGACCCGCTCCGGGACGGCCTGCCCCCGGAAATAGACGCTGCCTCCGCCCTCGTATGCGGCCCCGCCGGCCAGCAGTCCAGCGGCCAGCCGGATCACGTGCGTGACATAGCGGTGAGCACGGGGCTCGTGCACCGGTGAGAGCACGCCCAGCGCAGCCATGTCCTGCTCGAAGTAGTACTGCTGAATCGCAGCGAACGTGTCATACGGTGAGCCCGCCCGGCCAGCCGCCTCGTGCAGGACATCGTCTATGTCAGTGATATTCCGGCACACTTCCGGCTCAACGCCTGCGTGTCGCAGAATCCGGCTCAGCGCATCGACCCAGACGAAAGTCGCCGCATGGCCGAGGTGCGTCACGTCGTAGGGCGTGATCCCGCAGGCGTAGATACGCGCTCGATCCAGCCAGGCCAGCCGACGTCCGGAGATGACCACAGCCGTCGAGCCCGGCACGACGTCGGCAGCCGGGAGACTTCTCCTCATGGTCCTAGTGTCGCCATCGCGCTGAAAGAGGTCGTGGCCGGGGTTACTCGCGCCGTGACTTCCTGAAAAGAGCCGCCGGCGCTGGAGCGGTCGCCGCTGTGTGGGTCTGGCTGCGCTCGCTGCCGGGCAGTCGCTCGGCCGGCATGCGGAAGTGGTGACCGGATGCGCACCACAGCACCACGTGCGGCACCGGGCCGTCGGTGCTGGCAAGGGTAAAGCGGTCGGTGATCTCGGCCGGGCAGCCGCACTGCGGGCAGGACGCCAGCGTCAGCATGGCCGGCGCCCGGCGGCGATCGCCGCGACCGCGGCCACGGCGCGGTCGACCTCGTCTGGCGTGTTGTACAGGTAGAAGCTGAGCCGGCAGCTGGCAGGCGGCGTCAGCCCGAGTGCGTGGTGGGCGAGCGTCGCGCAGTGACAGCCTGCCCGGGCCTCGATGCCGGCGCGGCTGAGCGCCTCGGCCACCTCGAAGGGGCTGCGACCCGCGAGATTGAACGCCACCAGCGAGGTACGGCGAGCCGGGTCGCGCGGGCCGTAGATGCTGAGACCGCCGATGTCGCAGAGCCCGTCCAGCGCCCGGCTGGTCAGCATGCCGTTCCAGGCGGTCACGCGGTTCATGGCGGCTCGGACCACCCGGTCGGTGACCCGCACCCTGGTACCGAAGTAAACCGGGCGCCTCGGGCTGAGCGCCAGGTCGAGCAGCACGCGCACAGCCTGGGCGGATGCGATCGCGCCGAGGATGTTCGGCGTCCCGGCCGCGTACTTCCACGGCAGCGCGTTGTACTCGACCTGGTCCGGGTGGACGCGGCCCTCGGCGATCATGTCACCCCCGTACAGGAACGGGAGGCCGGCCGCGAGGAGGTGCTGCCGGCCGTACAGGACGCCGATCCCGAACGGCGCGAGCATCTTGTGAAACGAGAAGGCCAGGTAGTCCACGTCGAGGTCCTGCACGTCGACAGCTGCGCCCGGTACCAGCTGCGCGGCGTCGACCAGCAGGTACGAGCGCTGCTCCCCGCCCGGCTGCTGGTACCCGCTGGCGTCTGCCAGCGCCCGGACCGCGCGCAGCGGGGTCTTGGTGCCGAGGAAATTCGACGCGCCGGTGCAGCAGACCAGCTTGGTCCGCGAGTCGATCAGCGACGCCAGGTGCCCGAGGTCGAGTTCGCCGGTGACCGGGTCGAACCGGGCGAGCCGGTAGGAGACTCTCCGGCCGAGCCGTGGCAGGATCTCCCGGCTCAGCGCGTACCAGGGCACGTAGTTGGAGTTGTGCTCCATGAGCGTGGTCACCACATTGTCGCCGTCCCGGAACTCGGTGAGCATGGCGTACATCACGGCGTTGATCGCCTCGGTGGTATTGCGGTACAGCGCGATGGTGGCCGGGCCCGGCGCCCCGATGAAGCGGGCAATGGTGTCGAACGACTCCTCGAACTGCGCGCTCATCGCGAGGGAGGCGCGGGACTGGCCCCGGTGCACGTTCTCGTACGACGGGGCGAGCGACCGGTACAGATCAAGAAGCTCACGCGGCGGCTGCGTGCTCGCCGCGTTGTTCGTCGCGATCCGGCCGGCCGCCGGGAAGGCGAAGTGCTTGCGGACGGCCCGGACGTCGAGCCGCGGCGTCGCGGGCATCCTGCCGGCGACCCCGTCCGGCTGCCGCCGGTCCGGCGGGGCGGCACCGGGCGCGGGTCTTGCGAGTGTGACGATGGACATGACTGGAATTCCTCCTCGGCGGACAGTGCGCTCCTGGCAGTACTGTCCGCGCGCGGCGCTAGCGGAGCGCTAACGAGCGTCCGTGGATCAGGAAGCAGGTGCGCCGGCCGCGATGCGCCGGAGCAGGATCTGCGTCGTCCGGGACGGGACGACCCCGGCATCGGCGAGCGCCGCCGCCATCCGCCCGGCCGCTGCGGCAGCCGCGCCGTGGTCGCCGAGGTGAATCTGAGTCGCCACTGCCAGCCGATGAGCACGCTCGTTGTAGCCGTCGGCCGCGATCACGGTCTGCGCGCTCTGCATCGCTTCGGCAGCGCGCCCCTCGCTGAGCCGGACCTCACCGAGGGCGAGGGTCGCCTCGACCAGCGCGGTCTGCACCCTGGTCAGCGCGCCGCTGAGATCCGCCAGGTCCTGCAGATCGACCAGCGGCTCGCCGCGCCACAGCCCCGCCGCCGCGGCCAGCGCCGCGGCGTGCTCCGCAGAGTTGCCGTCGGCCCAGGCCCGGCCCGCGGCCGCCAGGTGCGCTTCCAGTTCCCACAGGTCGACCTCAAGGCCGGGGTGGGCCAGCAGCCGGATCGTGGACGCGTCGACGATCAGGAACCGTTCGTCCGGGGTCTGGCCGGGCCGTGGCTGGACCGTCATCGTGCCGCCGCGGAGGACCTGGCGCAGGTAGGTGAGGGTGACGCGCAGGTTCCGGGCCGCAGCCGCCCGATCCAGGTCGGGCCAGAGCAGGGCTATCGCCCGCTCGCGGCGCAGGTTCGGCTCCACCGTCAGCAGCGCGAGCAGTTGCCTGACCCTTGCGCGCCGCGTGGCCGCGTTCTGCACGAGCGAGCCGCCGATGTACACCCGGGCGGACCCGAGCACCTCGATCCGGGCCGAGCGCAGCGGCCCGGAGTCCGCGGCGGTCAGGAGCTCGCCCGCCGCCCGCCGGACCAGGTCGTCGCCGTGCGCGCGCTGCCATCGCAGCTCGACGGTGACGTTGCTGCCCAGCAGCCTTTCCATCAGCTCGATCGCGCGCCGCCCGGCCTGCAGGCCGTGCCCGTGCGCGCGGACGGCCAGCTCGACCGACATCGGCAGCGGAAGCATTGTGACCACCGCCTCGGCGTCCGCGAGCACGGCGACGATGCTCTCGGCGGCGGGTGCTGGCAGCGGGCTGACGGCGGCCGCCGCCTCGCGCGCGGCCAGCAGCGCCAGGGCTACCGAGTGCATCCGCTGGTGGCACCGGCCCAGGCTCGCCGCGTCCCAGGCCGGCCGGACCTGCGGCGCGCACAGGTAGACCGGGGCAAGCGCGCGGCGGAGCTGATTGTCGCAGCGGGGGTCGTCGAGGGGGAACTGGTCCAGATGGCCGGCCAGGAGGCGGCGCGCACTTTCCTCGTCGTGGAGTGCCACCTGGCGCATCACCGTCGCCGCCGCCAGCATCGACGCGTCCCGGCAGTCGTTCAGGTTGATCGCCATAGCCTCGAGCTGGCCGGCGAGTTCGCGCAGCCCGCCGGCGTCACCGGCCGAGGCCCGCACATAGGTGCCGAGGGCGGCGTAGAAGAACTGGTCGCGGGCGTTGGTGTCGGGGGCCAGCCGGTCGTCGGCCCGCAGCGCGGCGAACTCCGACACGTCGCCCGATGACCACCGGACGAACGGCGGTGTCTTCCGCACGTGCGGATGGTCCGAGGTGCGCAGCACCGCGTCGGCGATCGGGATGGCCTCGTCCGTCCGGCCCGCGAGTACCAGCATGGTCACGTGCAGCCTGGCAGCCATCTCGCGCATCGGATGATGACTGGCCGGATGCGGCAGCCGGGCAAGGGCGGCGAGCGCCCCCGCCAGGTCGCCTCGCAGGTCGGCCAGTGTCGCGGTCACCAGTTCGGTCAGGACACTCAGGACCACGTTCTCGCGGGCGGACGGCAGCTCGCCGACCCGGGCGGCGATCCGCAGAAAGTCGGCATATGCTCCGCGCGAGCTTGCCACCAGGCCGGAGAGCGCCAGCGCGACGACCTCGCCTGCCTCGTCCCCGGCCGCGGCGAGCGCGGCGGCGGCGCTGGCCACGAGCGCGTCGGTCGCGGGGTTGTCGACCGCGAGCGCGTGCTCGATCGCGGCGCGGAGCAGTAGCAGCTCTGGCGTGTCGCGATCGGCGGGTGCGGCTGCCGCGAGCAATCCGCGGGCGCGTTCCATCGGCAGCGCCGCCATGGTCTGGCTGACCAGCTCGCGCGCGGCGAGCCTGATCGTGGCCGGCTCGCGGAACCGGACAGCGATGCTCGCCAGCCGTAGCGCGTCGTGCCGGGCGGCTAGCCACTCTCGCACCGGCGGGAGCAGCGCGAGGATCTGCTCCCGCGAGTACAGCCGGTCGACCGACTCACCCCACAGGTCATGAGCCCGCACAGACCGCCCGTCGAAGGTCGTGAGCAGCGGGATCTTCGCGGTCAGCCGCTCGAGTTCTACTGGCTCGCCGCAGATGGCCGACAGTTCCGCCGCGTCTGCCCAGCCCACAAGCGCGAGTGCAAGCAGCGCGCGCCCCTCCAGCGGGCTGAGGCTTGCCACGACCTCTTCCCATAGGAACTGCTGGGTCAGCGTCCGCTGTGAGGTGAGTGCCAGGCGCACGAGCGCGGGCCAGCCGGCCAGCTCTCGCGGGGGCGGTGCGGCGTCTAACAGCCGGGCAAGGTCTTCTTCCTCGGCCGGGGTGAAGCTGAGGTCGCGCTCGCCGATCTCCACGCACCCGCCGGTGACGCGCAGCCGCGTGAGCGGCACGTCCACGGGCACCCGTCCGCTGAACACGACGTGCCCGTTCACCGGCAACTGGGGGACGACCTCGGTCAGCACACTCTGCGCGCCCGAGCCCGCGAGGTGGTGGGTGTCGTCGATGACCAGGCATACGTCGATCGGCGACATCTGCCGCATGGCGGCGATGACGTCCCCGGCGCCGCCGCTGACGTCGTGCTCCGGGCCGAGTGCCCGGCAGCACGCAGCGACGAAACGCTCGGGGTCTTCGTCATCGGGCTGGCAGGAGACCCACGCGTCGATGCCGATCGGAGTGGTCAGGTTCTGCCGCCAGGCCTGCGCTAGCAGCGTGGTCTTCCCGAAACCCGCGCCCGCGACCAGCGTGGTCACCGGGCGGTCGAAGCGACCGGACATGAGCGACAGCAGCCTGGTTCGCATGAGCTCCCCGGCCTGCGCAGCTGGCGGACCGGGAGCGGCACGGGCATTCACCCTGTGCATGCCGGCCTCCACGGCAATCTGCAGGTCCCGAAAGAGTAATAGGAGTGTAAAGGAGCGACTCCGCGTCGCGGTACCAGAAGAACAGGGGCAAGGAGGGCATGCGCATCGTCTGGCGGCGCCCGATAGAGGACCTGCATCCTCAGCGGCAGCCGGTACCGCAGCCTGACCGGAGGAGTCCGATCCGAGAGGTGGTCGTGAATGTCGCCGGGGCTCAGCTGGCGGGCGTGCTCATATCGAGTCGGCGCCTGACCTCCGGGGCGTTCACGCCGAGAGCGCGCAGGAGCGCCGCCGCGGGATCTGGTGGCTGGAGGGCGAGGATCTGGGCCAGCACCTGCTGGGCCGTGACCTGGAGCCTCCGGCGGTTGGGCTTGGACGCTTGTTCCAGCACCCTCTTCGCCGCGGGCGTCATTCGCAATCGATCCTTCTGCAGCATGAGGTACTTGAGCGTCGGCTTCTCCGGCACGGCGCGCATCGGCAGCTCCGGAGCATCAGCGCCGGACCCCAGGCCCAGGGCACCCAGCGCCTCGCGATCGAGCGACTCGAGGGCCTGCCGGGCTTGCTGCAGGCTCACGCCCAGCGCGGCTTCGACCGAGGGCTCCGCCAGCAAGGCGAGCAGGATGTGGTCGGTGCCAGTTCGGCGGTCACCCCGGCGACGAGCCTCCTCGCTGGCCCGCAGGCAGATGGCCCAGCCGTGCAGCACCTCGGGCGCAACGGACTCGGTGGTCATGATCACTCCTTGTTGTACTTGGTGTGCACGGACTGGCGGGTGACGCCCAGGGCGTCCCCGATCTGCTGCCACGACCAGCCCTTTTCCCGGGCGGCCGCGACGTGGTTCGCCTCGACCCGCTCCGCCAGCCGATGGAGCGCCAGCGAGGCGCGGAGCCCGGTTGCCGGGTCATCCGACGAGAGATTCGCGCCGAGCTGTTCGATGTCCACGTCTGTCAGTTTAGACTGACAGAATCGATTCTGTCAATTAAGACTGACACCAGGTCTCTGCGCGGACGCGTTCCCTATGGCTTATATGTGCCTGATAGGGCATTCACGCCGTGAGTTCCGAACTTGCCGGACGCTACCTGATGTGTTATCGCGGATTGAGGGCTTGGTCATAAACCACCGTGAGGGGTGCGCTATGGGGTGGATGACAGGGCACATGCGAGGTCTTGGGCCAGGGGAGGATCGGTTTGCGGCTGCGCTGATGGCGAGAGAATCGGAGTTCGAACTCGGAGCAGGAGACCTTGGCGCTGTGGACTGGGAGACCACCCGATGCCTTGCCGCCGCGACTCAGACCGATCTGGGCTATGCCAGAAGCGTCGTCCGCCTGATCGTCGGCGAGCGCTTTCGCGCCGTGGCCCCCGCCTCAGGCGTAGATGTGATGGTAGTCACCAGGTGGGCTTTAGCGGCGCTTCGCCGTCGCGCCTGGCGCGACTTCACCCTCACAAGCGCCCTGATGCTGGGCATCCTGCTCATCGTGCTGACTGGCTACTGGTGGCCAGTAGTCCCGATGCTGGCATGCGCGGTCGCGGCCGTGGCATATGAACGCTGGGTGCGGGACGAGAGAGTCCTTGCCCGGACCATGCTCCGGGGGCGGTTCCGCGGCGCCGACTCGCCAGAGCCGATCAGCGGGCGAGTGCATGCGCGCCTAGCGGTAGTCGAAGCGGAGCAGCGGGGGGACGTCATCGTCTTCCCCGGCGAGAAGGCATTCGTCGGCAGCGGCCGACGGGTTATCCACGACCGGGTCCTCATCCAGGCGGCGCTGGGAAAACGCAACAAGGAGGGCAGCCGCGCGATCCCCAAGTCGTTCACCAACGCGGAGTTGCACACTGCGCTGGAAGACGCGCTGCGACACATGGGCTTCCCCGAGCTTCACGTCGGCGAGCGGCTGTACGTCAACGGCAAGCACGTGTCAGCCGACTCACGGTTGCTGCCTAACCCGCTCGCACCGCCAGTCGCGGTGGCCCCCGCCGGCCTGCTGCAGGAGAGCTGCGAACACCCGACTGCGGATGCCCGCACCTACCTGTGCGCAGAGATCAGAGGCTGGAAAGGGCAGCTGGTTGTCTCGCTGTTCGCCCGCGCCGTGCAAGCCCGTGGGTCGCTCCAGGTGGAGTGGGGATTCCAGGTACTGCCACCCCTCAAGGACCACTTCCTGTACATCGACCAGCGGTACCAGATCCATCCCTGCTTGCAGTTCGTGAAGGCCATCGGCACTGGTGTCATCTGGTGCATCCCTGAGCTGATCACGTCGCCGTTTAACTTCGCCCGCTACGCGTGGAGCCCGGTCCGGGACGCCCGGCGAGAGCGATGGCAGGCCTATGCCATCAGTCGCGGATTCGTCTTCAACTATGGTTCGCTGCACAGCATCCGCGAGAACGCCGTGGGCAACCGGATGCTGCATTACTTCCTGCTCCAGGACGAGCTGACATTCATCCTGCTGGCCGAGCACACGATGTTCCGGGCGCTGGGCAACTTCCTTGAGGCACACGACGTGGACATGACCCAGTTCGAGGCGCAGGAGAAGACGTTCGTCAACAACATCAGCAATTACAACATCAACGAGGTCAACGGCAAGAACTTTGCCATCGGGGACCATACCCGGGTAACCGTAAGCAAGTAGGCCGAGCTCGGGAAGGGCGTCACGCGATGTCGACATTCAATATCGGAAGCGTAAGCGGGCAAGGCTTTGCCATTGGCGACCACGCCACCGTCATCAGCGAAGCCGGCCACGTCACGATAGGAGCGTGTGACCCGCGGCTGCTCAAGGAGCTATCACGACTGCACGACGAGCTGAGCCGGATCTCAACCACCCCCGAGCAGCGTTCTGCAGTTGCAGCCGTGGACAGCGCGATTGCGCACGCCGATGACGCCAGGCGGATGGCCGATTTCCTGAAGCACGCGGGCAGGTGGGCACTCGACGTCGCAACCGCTATCGGCGCCGAGCTTGCGGCCGCTGCGATCCGCTCCGCCGCAGGCATGAGGTAACGACGCGCCCCCTGACCGCTAGTTCCCGGGACGCCGGGGCGAATACCTCACCCGCGCGCTGCCGGAACTGACCGACGGCGCTGCCGGAACTGACCGACGGCGCTGCCGGAACTGACCGACGGCGCTGCCGGAACTGACCGGCGGCGAGTGCGACGTCCTGAACCAGCTCGCCCGAGACGCCGCCCAGCCGCGCGCTCGCGTTCGCTTCAGTCGTCGCGGGCGGCCGGCGCGACGAAGCTGGCTGCGCATTCCACCAGCATCGTCATCTCGTAACCGACCAGGTCGAGATCGTCCGCCGTGGTCAGCACCGCGAGGCTCGCCGCGGTGCCGATCGTCATGATGAGAAGCGTGCCCCGTTCCATCGGGACGAGGGCCTGGATGACGTCCCCGCAGTCAGATACCCGGGCGGCGGCGCGAGCGAGGCTGGTCAGACCGCAGGTGATGGCGGCGAGCTGATCCGCGTGCTCGGCCGTCGGCATCAGGCTGGCTCCGGCCAGCGGGATGCCGTCCGCGGAGACCACCAGCGCGTGCCGCACCTCGGGCACCCGCACGGCGAGGTCGGCGACGAGCCTGTCGAGGTCCGGTGGTTGATCGGGCGCCGGATCCAATGGCTGCCTCAGTCTTCCGCTTCGCGTTTTGCCCTGGCGATCGCCCGGGCCCGCCGGGAGCCCTGCTGGAAGGTAGCCAGCCTGGTCTGCGCGACCTGGGCGGACAGGCCGGGCGCGGGCGGGCCCGGTGGCAACGGTGCGGCAAGCAACGGTTCGCCGACTAGCGGTGCGCCAGTCGGCGGCACAGTCTCGCGCCCGGCCGTGTCGGGCACCGCCGCCTGTCCCACGTTCAGGACGACGGGCGGCCCGGCCGGCCTCGCCGAAGGTGAGATCAGCGTGGCCGGGATGTGCACGTCGACGGCGGTGCCGCCGCCGGGCGGCTGCGTGAGCTCGACGCGCGCACCATGCCTTGCTGCCAGGTGGGCAACCGCGAACAAGCCCAGGTGCGTGCCCACCGCGGCATCCGCGAGCGGTGGCAGGGCGAGGAGCTCGTTGAGCTGCCCGAGTCGTGCCGCCGGAATGCCCTGGCCACGGTCGGTGATGCGCACCAGCCAGCCGCCGTCGGCGGTCGTGCTTCCGGACATGCGCACCTGGCTCGTGGCGGGCGAGAACGTGGTTGCGTTCTCCAGCAACTCGGCGAGCAGATGCACAATGTCGACCGCGGCGACCGCGGCGAGGGCGGTGCTGGCCGCGATGGAAACGGCGGGTTCGACATCGAGGACGACGCGGCCATACTGCTCGGTCTCCGACAGTGCGGCCCGGAGCAGGTCCAGCAGCGTCATCGGCTCGGTCCAGCGAAGCGGTGCCTCGTCGCCGGTGAGCACGAGGGCGCTGTCGGTATTTCGCCGCAGCCGGGTCGCCAGCTGATCCAGCTCGAACAGGCCGGCCAGCCGCTCCGGGTCATCCTCCTCGAGTTCCAGCCGGTCGATCTGCCGCAGCATGGGCTCCAGCAGCGAGCTGCTGCGCCGCAGGAAGCTCAGGAACACCGTGTTCAGGCTGCCGCGCAGCCTGGCCTCGTCGCCGGCCAGCCGCAGCGCCTGCCGGTGGACGCGCTCGACCGCCCGCGCGACCTGTCCGACCTCATCGGCCGCCCGCGCACCGGCCGACGCCAGCGATCCAGGCGGCCCGGCGTTCCCAGCCGCGCCGAGAGCGCTTACCTGCGCGGGCAGGCCCGCGGTGGCGACGTGCAGCGCGGCAGCTTCGAGCCGCCGCAGCGGGCGCAGCACCGACCTGACGATGATCGTGGTTACCAGCAGCACGAGCAGCAGGGCGGCGAGCGCGATCCCGCCCGTGACGAGCGCCGACCGCAGCGCGCCTCGGTGCAGGCCCTGAGCAGTCGCTGCGACCCAGCCCGCCAGCTGCCCCTTCGCGTGCCGCAGCCAGCCGACCGTGTATGACATGCCGGCCGCCCATTGCCGGCGGGTTCCGCTGCCGAGGACGAGCGGGCCGGCGCCGGACGACGCCGCGCGCCGTTCCACCGCGCGGGCCCGGGCCGCCGGCGGCTCGGCCATGGTCTCGCTCAGCGCCCATCGCTGCTCGGGGGTTGCCGTAGTGCGGAAGAGCGCGAGGTCGCTCGCCTGCCGGGCCGTAGCGGAGGCCAGGACGGTCAGTGCCCCCGGCTCGAAGTGATCCGCGGCGAGCGCCCCGGTGAGGATGGCCTGCTGCAACGCGGCATCATCCTCCATCCGCGCGAGCGCGCCGAGCGTGTGCTCGCTGACGATCAGTGCGAGGTTTCCGCTCAGGCCCGCGATGCTGTCGTTGACACCGAACATGCCGCTGATCGCCGTGGAGTAGCCGTTAATCACGGTCAGCGCGGGTGACTGACTTCTCGCCTGTGTGCGCAGGCCGGGTAAGTCAGCGATGCCGGCCAGGATCGCGGCAGCACTGGACCGGGTCTGGGCCGAGTAGCCGCCGAGCCCGAGCACTGACTGCCTGACCGCGGTCGCGCGGCGGTTGGTGGTCGCATACTGCCGGCTCAGCAGGGCCCGGCCCGCGGCCGGGCGGCCGCTGGCGACGAACGCGGCCGTCGCGGTCCGCTCGTCCTCCATCGCCTGCGCCAGGCCGTTTACTTGCTGGCTGAGCACTGCTAGCTGGCTGACCTGGCCGTACACTCCCCCGCTGCGCACCGCGCCGGTGATCTGGAAACCGGCGAGTGTCAGACCGAGCACGGTCGGGATCGCCACCAGGACGGTCAGCCGGACGGCTAACCGCCAGTTCCGGAGGGCCAGCATCGAGCCGACCCGGCGCCTGGCCCGGTCAGCATCGGGTGGCACCACCCCGCGCGACAGAGCGTCGGCATTGCTGGCGTGACTCATCGGCGCGTCCTCAGCAATCTCGAAACTCGCATTGAGGGCGACGCGGCGACAAGAGGCGCAAGTAACTCACCTCGCCCGTTCTTACCCACCGACGATACCCGCGGGTCCGGGTGCCGGCGAAGGCTGCACCGGCGAACGCCGCGCCGCTGGCCTGGAACCGATGGCAGGCGTGCCTCGGCCATGCGACCGCGGCTCACCGGGCGGAGCTGAGGGCGGCGAATACAACCGTGGAACTCAGGTAGTGGCCGGTGGCGGCGTCGAAATCGCCGCCGCAGGTTATCAGGCGCAACGCCGCGTAGCGGGTCGAGGCGTAAATGGCTTTCGCCGGGAAATTTGATTTGAGGTACTGGCGCACGCCGGTGACGCGGAAAACAGCGACGGTTCCGTCCGCCAGCCGCACCTCGACGTTATCCCCCGGCCGCAGACCCCCCAGGCGGAAGAAGATTCCTGGCCCGCTGCGGGTATCCACATGCCCCTCGATGACCGATACCCCGATCTGCCCCGGCGTCGCCGAGTACTTGTACCAGGCCGGCCTGCCTGGCGTCGCGGCGAGCGAAGGCACCTGGATCGAGCCGTCCGTGCTGACCCCCAGGTGCAGCAGCTTTGAGCGCACGCCGATGGCGGGGATCTCGATGGACACCGGCGCTGAGCGCTGCACGGACAGGTCGTCGGCGGACGGGCCGGTCACACCCGCCGCGCCCGCGGAGGGCTGCGGCGCGTGCCGCTGTGCGCCGATCGCCACCAGGACCGCGATCGTGCCGCCGGTTATCAGCAGGACGCCGAGTCCGCCCGCCGCCCGGGCCAGGAAGCGGCCGGGCCTCTTCGCCGGAATTGCGGCGTAGCTGGTCTCTGGCCACGCCATGACGACGCGCAGGCCGGCGATCCGCCGCCGTTCCGTATCCGCCAAAGGCGCGTTCCTTCCCGAGTCTTCCCCAGGCTCTCCTAACCGCGTAACCTAATGGTCGGTTGATAAACAAGTCATTGCAAGTCCGGGCAGTGCATTGGATTTCTTTTATGGCTGTTGGTTTATTTTCCCGTCTTCCGGGGAACTGTCAGCGGCCGATACAGGGAGCCTGATGAGCACGCGCGCAACCGCAGCGGGAACGGCGTTACGCGCGCGGCTGACCGCCGCCGGCTTCGCGATCCTGACGCTGGCCGCCGCCGCGTCCGTAGCGGCCTGTTCCAGTTCGCCGCCTCGGGCGACGCTGCCTAAGCTGTCACCGGGAACCCCGGCCTCGGCCCAGACCTCACCCAGCCATCCGGTCACCACCAGGACGCCGAGCCCGAGTTCGCGGGCCACGCCGACCGGCAGCTCGTCCTCGGCCTCGGGCCCCAGCCCCAGCCCCAGCCCGAAGGCAACCTCGAGCAGGCGCGCCCGCCCGTCGCCGACCGGTACCCGGACCCGGACACCGCACCCGTTTCCCACCGCCGCCCCGGCCACCGGCGGCGGGGGCACCGCCGGGCTGCAGGATGGCTGGCTGCTGGGTCTCGGCGCCGCGGCGATCGTGGTCGGCGCTGGCTGCCTCGTCTATCGCAGGAAGTACGCGGTAAATAGATAGCGGTGCAGCCTCGCCGCCGGCATTCACAGACGGCTGAGCGAGGGGAAAGTGCGGGCGCCCGCCGGCGGCGCTACTTCAGCTGGCCGGTACTGCCTGGATTTGCCTGGCGTCGGCGATCAGCTGGCGGCGGTGCCGGCCGGTCGCTCCGATTCTGCACGACGAGGTGAGTGCGGTCCCTTACTCACTTCCTGTCGTCAGGGGTGCCGGTTGCCTTCCACGCCGGCTTGCGGAACCGGTCCATCAGGAACGGCGGGAGAATTCCGACGGCCAGAATGCCTGCGAGGAGCAGGACGGCGTACACGAGCGGGTTTGAGCTGCCGAACTGTGCCGGCGGGATGAACCCGATCACCAGCGCGATCGCCGATGACACCACTCCGAGCACGGCCAGCAGGCCCAGCGCCGGGGCTCGGTAGCCGCGGGCGCGGTCGGGCTGCGAGCGGCGCAGCCTGATTACCGCGACGAACATCAGCAGGTACATGATCAGGTACACCTGTGTCGCCATGGCGGCGAAGATCCAGTAGGCACTCGAGACGCCGGGGATGAACGCGTAGAGCAGGGCGATGATCGTGATCACGCTGCCCTGAGCGGCGAGAATCCGCACCTCGATGCCCTTGCGGTTGACCCGCTGAAAATAAGGCGGCAGGAAACCCTGCTCCCGCCCGATCCTCAGCAGCCCCTCGGACGGTCCGTCGAGCCAGGTCCACATCCCGGCGAGCGCCCCGACCGCCAGGGCGATCGCGATCACCGGCACGGCGAATCCGACGCCGAAATGGGTCAGGAGCCCGTTGAAGGCCTGCATCACGCCCACGGTGAGGCTGATCTGATGCGCGGGAACGACCCAGGAGATCGCCAGCGTCGAGGAGATGAAGACGGCGAGGACCAGGGCGACGGCGAGGTAGATGGACCTCGGATAGTCCCGCGCCGGGTTCCGCAGTTCGTCGACGTGCACGGCGTTGACCTCGACGCCGGCGTAGGTGAAGAAGCTGCTGACCACCAGCACGATGCTGGCGAGCCCGTGCCACGCGGGCAGCAGATGGCCGGGGGTCATCGGAGCGGACGAGTGCTTTCCCTGGACCAGATACGCGACGCCGAGAGCGACGAGGATCACCGCCGGGATGAACGTCCCGATCAGAGTCCCGCTCGAGGAGAAATCGGCCACCAGCGCCGCGCCGCGGGATGACACCAGAACCCCGGCCCAGAACAGCACGATGATGACAACGGCGTTGTAGACACCGTTGCCCGCGAGGCCAGGGTCGAAGACGTAGGCGAGCGTACCGGCGACCTGGGCGAGCAGGGCCGGGTAGAAGAAGATCGTCTGGGCGAACTCGCACCACACCGCCAGCAGCCCCATCGGAGCCGAGATGCCCTCCCGCACCCAGTTGTAGACGCCGCCCGGCCAGCCCGACGACAGCTCCGCGGCGACCAGGGCCACCGGCAGCAAGAACACCAGCGCGGGCAGGACATACAGAAAGACGGAGGCAAGCCCGAAGACCGCCAGGGCCGGGGCCGAGCCGAGGGAGCCGACCGAGGCCACGGTCAGGACCGCCAGCTGCGGCCAGCTGATGAGCGTGCGAGCCGGCGGGTGCGCCACCCTGGACAGCGCGGCCGGCCGATGGCGCCCCGAAGCTGTCCGCTCGGCCAGAGTTGCCGGCGTCTGCCGGTGCCTTCGCGCCCACATCGGCTACGGTCGCCGGGCCAGGGCACGGACCGGCCGCCTGCCTGCGGTCAGCTCACCCGATCCGATCTCCACAGCTGCTTCCTCGTTCGTGCGGATCCATGACGTGATCCCACCACATCGGGAGCATCCAGCAGGCCGGTCCGGGCCGCGGGTCGCCCATTTATGTGCTCGCCCACCCTCGGCATGGCACCGGCGTGCCAGGGCGGCACCGCAGCCTGGAAGAGGCGCTCTCCCGCCATTACACTCCGGGCAGCGTTTGCTCAGGTGCCAGCGGTGCGCACGCGGAGCACCGCATGCTCATCAGGACCGCGGATCAGGCCCCGCCGATCAGCGATCGCGCCGCTGCGGGGCCGACGACGAGATCGTGCAGGTCGCCGCCCACCTCCAGCCGGCCCGATTGCCCGATCCCGCCGATCTTCACCGGCTCGAATCCGGCCGTCCGGATAAGCCGCCCGACCACCTCGCCCGCCACGTCATCGCCCGCCGCGTCATCGCCTGCCCCGTCGTCGCCTGCCCCGTCGTCGCCGAGCGCGTAGAAGAGAACCGCCGGCTCCGGTTTCCGGTTGCTGGCGGACTCGAGGAGACCGGCCGACATGCTTCCGAACGCCATGGCCAGGCGCGCCTCCGCCGGCAGCCACCCGGCTACGACCTCGCCGGAGGACTGCCCTTCCGGCAGGAGACGCGAGATGTTGCCGTGCGCGTCGGTGCTGAGCGGATTGCTCGGAACGATCACGACCTTGCCGGCGACCGGGCCGGCGATCTCGTCGATCACGCTCTTCAGCACGGTGAACCGCAGCGCGAGGACGACGGCCTCGGCACCGTCGAGCACCTCGCGATTGCCTGCGGCGACGACCGCGGCGGGACCGATCTGCGCAGCCAGCGTCCGCGCCGACGTCGGGTCCGCGCTCGAGAGCCGCAGGGCCTCGCCGCCGGAGGCGAGCAGGCGGGCGATGGCCGATCCGATCCCGCCGGTGCCGATGATCGCGGTCGTCACGCCGAACCTCCTCACCATCACGCCGGCGGATCCGGCTCAGTGCCCGGCGACCCGCCGACCCCGCCGACCCCGCCGGTCACTCCGAGTCGCCGGCGCGCGTACTCGGCGGCCAGTGCGCGGGATGCCAGTCCCCCTCGAAGTCCGTGGTCTGCCCTACCTCGATCAGATGACCGTCGGGATCGCGGATGTAACAGCGGATCTCGTACTCGTGCTGCTTCGGGGGTGTCAGGAACTGAGCGCCGCGAGCGCTCCACTCGGCGTACACGGCGTGGATGTCCCTGACCCGGATGTTGAGGAAGCTGCTGACCCGGTCGGGATCGGGTGGCGTCTCCAGCGTGACCGACGGCTTGTCGTCGGTCGGGCCGCCGCCGACATTGATGATGATCCAGCTGTTGGCGAGCGCCACATAAGTCACCTCACCGGAAAAAACGACCCTGCCACCCAGTACCTCGGTGTAGAAGCGCCGGGAGCGCTCGACGTCGTCCGACACGATGAAGTGGGCCAGCACGATTCCCTCTGGCGGTGGCGGGAGCTCGGGCATCTGGCACCTCCACTGGTGGGCCGCGCCCCGCTAGCGACGGGGCCTGGAGGGGATGTTACTAGGCGTGGGCATTCACTCTCTGTCCGCGGTCGCGTGACCGATCCGGACCGCTGGCGACGGCAAGGGCGCCGCCGACCGACCGGGCCGGGTAGGGAACGACGGGTATCGCGGCAGCGCGGCCCTCGACCAGGGCAGCTGCGCGTTGCCTGACTGCCGTCGGCTCGGCACTGGTCTGGCACAGAACACGGATCGACGTGACGGCTTACGGGCTGCGTTTCGCGGTGGGCGCAGCGGAGGCCGGCGAGACCGCGTGCGACGGCGTGACCGTCGCGGTCGGGCTCGCGGCTGACGGCGAGACCGTCGGCGACGGCGTCGCGGTCGGGCTCACCGTCGGCGTGGCCGTCGGAGTCGGGCTCACGGTGCGGCTGGCAGTCGGGGTGGGAGTAACCGGCTGGGTGCTGGTCTGGGTCGGGGGCTGCACCGGGTGCACGAGGCTGGGGCCGGTGAAATGGCGGCCGGTGAGCATCAGCGCGATCGCGGCCGCCGCCACGATGGCCACGCCGATCGCGCCGCCGACGGAGACGCCGGTGGCGATGGCGTGGCGCTCGCGCCGGTACTCCGTGCTGCGGCGCTCGCGCAGCCAGCCCGGCAGCGCGGCGCGGCGGGCGGCCCAGCTGTTGAACGGCGCGGCGGCCATGCCGAGCGTCGGCACGAGCAGCAGGCCGGCGAGCAGCGGGCCGCTCAGCGTGTTCGCCTTGGTGAGCGCTCCGGCGATCCCGGCCGCACCGCACAGCGCGAGGATGGTCTCCGCCCAGTTGGCACGCAGCGCGTGCCACCACGTGGTCCGCTCGCTCGTCTTCGGCGTGCGCAGGAACGCGGCCTTCCTCGCGAACAAGGCGACGACCGAGGCACGGGCCACCACGAGCGAGGTGGACTGCCAGATGAAGAACGCGCCGATCGCGTCGCGCCAGGATGCGCCGGTGCTGCGGCGCAGCAGCGCGATCGCGCGGAGCAGGCCGAGCAGGATGAGTACGGGAACGGCGGCGACGAGGAAGACCGTCAGCTTCCGGAAGAGCTGCCCGCCGCCGGTCGCCAGGTTCGCCGCGCCCGCCAGCAGGAAGATCAGGAACAGCAGTCCGAGCAGGTCGCCGTACCACTGCAGCGCACCGGACAGGTACGACCAGCGCTGCCCGGCGGACAGGTGGTTCTTTCTCGTCTCCGGCCCCGGCAGCAGCGATTTCCAGTGCATGCGCAGCAGCTGGATGCCGCCGAAGCACCATCGGTACCGCTGGCCCTTGAGCGCCTCGAACGTCAGCGGCATGATCCCGCGGCCGCCCGACTCGTCCACGTGCATGCCGGACCAGCCCGCGCGGAGCAGCCTGAGCGACAGCTCCGCGTCCTCGGTGATGCACCATTCATCCCAGCCGCCGAGCTCGTCGAGGGCGACCCTACGGATGAGGCCCATCGTCCCGGCGAAGATCGCGCCGTCGCGCTCGTTCCGCGACGGCTGCGAAACGGCGAAGAAGTACTTGTAGGAGTGGTAGAGCCGCCGGTAGTAGCGGGCGTGGTACCAGTCGCGGTAGTCCTGCGGCGCCTGCACGAACCCGATCCACGGGTCGGCGAACAGGGGCACGCAGCGGCGCAGCCACTGCGGCGCGACCTGATAGTCGGAGTCGACCACGCCGATGATCTCGGCGTCGGGATGCGTGAGGTGCCTGAGGGCGTAGTTGAGCGCGCCGGACTTGTAGCCTGGCCAGTTCTCCAGATGCTTGAACGTGACACCGTGCCGGCGGCACCAGGTCTCGACCGGGCGCCACAGCCACTCGTCCTCGGTGTTGTCGTCGATGAGGACGATCTGGACCCTGGGGTAGTCCAGGCGCAGCAGCGCGCGGAGCGTCTCGATGACCATGGCCGGCGGCTCGTTGTGCGCCGGGACGTGCACGCTGACGAGCGGCGGAGCGTTGTCGGGCCGGGGGACCACCGCCCGCAGCATCGCGGTGGACACCCGCTGGCGCGGGTTGAGCGGCCGGCGCCGGCGGTGCCAGTGCACGGTCCCGAGCGCGTCGCACAGCTCCCAGAGGTAAGCGCAGCACATCAGCGCGGCGACCAGCTCAAGGCACCACAGCAGCACCCCGCCGGCCGTGCTGGCCGGGCCGAGGTGGCTGGCGAAGGTCCACTCCAGCGCGTACACCAGGTAGACAACGAAGAGGTAGGTGGATGACGCCCAGCACAGGTGCGCCCGCGGCAGCCAGTTGCTGGTGACCGGGAGCCATACCAGCCCGGCCAGCGCCACGCCCGCCGCACCGGTGACCAGGTTGGCTTCCGTCGCGCGCAGCAGGTACAGCACGCCGGCCGCCGCCGCGGCCAGCACGGCGGTCCCGGTGGCGATCAGGATGACCCGCCATATCGCGGCCCAGACCCCCGCCCGCTCGTGGCGGCGGGCCGGCAGGAAGAGGGCGGCGGAGCCGAGCGGCGCGGCGACCATCCCGGCGATGACCAGGGCCTCGAGCATGAACCTCACCCGCCGGACAGAGCAGCAGCCGCCGCGGCAAACGCCGCGAGGGCGGACGGGTCATTCTCGAGTCGCCAGTCCTGGTGGTACAGGCCGGCGTGCTGCGCCTCGTCGAACCAGACCACGCCCGCGAGGTGCTCCGCCCCGACGTTCCCGAAGAGCGCGCTGATCTGGCTCTCCCGGTCGGAGGTGGTGCCCACGGCGGTCTCGGCGATCAGCAGCGGCGCGCTGCTCAGCGCGCGGACGGCCGCGATGGTCGGGCCGAACAGCGAGCCGAAGGAATCCGTGGCCCGGAAGTAGTAGCCGTCGACGCCGGTCCAGTTGACCCAGGCCGCGCCCGGCCACCACCGGCGCAGCGAGGCCGACGCGCCGGCGATGGAGTTGACCGTCCACAGCCAGGTAACGTTCTTCGCGCTGGCGGCGCGGAAGACCCGCACGACATGCCGCCACGCGGCAACGAACGTCGCCGGGGACGTGTGGCCCTCGCCCCAGGAGTACCAGGTGCCGTTCATCTCGTGCCCGAAGGACAGGATCACCGGATGGCCGAACGCGACGACGGCGTCGGCGAACGAGCGCAGGTAGCTGTCGGAGGCGCCAGCCGCGATGGCGGCGAGGGCCACGCCGTTCGGGTCAAGCTGGACCAGCACGTAGGCGCCGTGATCCCAGGCCGTCTGCGCGAATGACGCGCTGAACGGGTTATTCCACAGCGAGTAGTACACGACGATCGCGGGCTTTACGTGGGTCGCGCTGGTGAACTCCGCGATCTGCTGCCAGCTGCGCGGCGCGTCCGGCTCGAAGACGCCGACGAGCGGGCGCGCGGGAGCAGGCACCGGCCGCAGCGGCGGCTGCGACGTCAGCGGCGTCAGGCAGCCGCTGACTACCAGCAGGGCGGCGACGGCCGCGGCTGCCAGTCCCGCCCTGGGCACGGCCACGTGCGCGACCCCGCCGCGCACGGCCACGTGCGCGGCCCCGCTGATCGCGCGCCGGGCAGCCGCGAGACCATGAGTCGTCGCGGCCGCTGTCCGGTGAACCGCATCGCTCCCGGCTGCGCGCTGCCCCATAGCTTCGAGCCTGCCGGGATGTCTCGCGACCGCCCAGAGCCGTTGCTCCGCCATGGGCAGGCCGAACGTCCCTGAGTTGACGGCTCGGTCGCGAGCGGCGGGCGAGCGTGCAGGTCTGGTCCGGCGCGTGCTACGCGGGCGGGGCCTTGGCAGGCCCGGCTGCCGTCACCGGGGCGGCATCGCCGAGCCACGACGCGCGGCCGGCCCTGACTTCGGCGTCATGCCGGAGGCACAGCAGCGCCACGCAGTCCGCGTCGCCCCGGGAGATGCGCCACGCCGTAACGCCGAGATTCGTGCACGGCGTGTACCAGGTCGTCATCGACATCACGTCGCAGCAGACGATCTTCCGGCCCGCCGCGCACATGCCGGTGAACTCGTGGCACCGGGCGCAGAACCCAAGTCGCGATGCGACCGGATCCTTGGTCCGTAACCCGCAGTCCGGACATGACCACCCGCCTGCGCCGGACGGCAGGATCGGGCGCCTGCGCTCTCGGCGCAGCCGGCCGACGCGAGCCCGCTCGCGCGGGCGCTCGGCGCGCTGATCGGGGACCTGGCTGACCTCGCGGCCGCCGGTCGCCACGCCCGGCATGCCAGCAGCGTCCGAAGTCATCGCAGATCCCCCTCTGCTGCCGCTGTATTACCGGGACCGGGGTGAAGCTTGGCGGCTGGTGTGAGCCGGGCGTCTCGGCTCGACAACCTGCAGCGCAAGTCTCATGAGAATTGCGAGCCGAGACATCCGTCAGCTGACGGAAGTTCCTGGCACCGCGCCCGGGCCGCCGAGCGCGG